>Ga0306898_1000004_pt1 | contig 169008 bp, 136 predicted proteins | sample AntRauMFilla1564_FD_190424 | JGI IMG/M metagenome (GOLD analysis project Ga0306898, IMG submission 190424) | Saline lake microbial communities from Rauer Islands, Antarctica - Metagenome Filla 1 #564 (v2) (version 2) | ecosystem: Environmental > Aquatic > Non-marine Saline and Alkaline >...
GTCTGTGTGTATATATATATATATATATATATATATATATATGTGATTAGAGAGAGAGAGAGAGAGAGAAGACAAGTCTGTGTGTATATATATATATATATATATATATATATATATATATATATATATATATATATAGAGAGAGAGAGAGAGAGAGAGAAAAAATGTGTGTGTATATATATATATATATATATATATATATATATATATATATATATATATATATATATATACTCATTTGGCTCTAATGTATTTGGACAATAAATTACTCACCAGGACAATGTGTGTATGACAAAAAGCACACAAAGGCTTCCTCCATTGAAATGTGTATGTATCCAATTTATTCCAAACACAAGGATATATAGAAACTAAGGCGATCTGGGTGTCTGAACCATCACAGCCGTCACACAGTGGCTCAATAATCGAATTTTATCTGATCCAGATCCATAAAGTCCTGTGTTGCGCACAATGGCAACATACCCTGTATGTCTGCCGGCTCCGATATGTCGAGCTCGTCCGCGAGAATACTATGCACGCCTATGCTGTCGCAAGCCTCGTAATCAGGCCCCTCGAGGTCCAGCCCGCCCTCGCTCTTGGTATCCTCGTTGTCAGCTGTGGGCATAATCGGGATACGGCCGAAGGGACTGCCCGCATCCATGTACCTTGGCAACTCCAAGAGCGCTGTCATGACGGGAGTTTCGCAAGTGTAAATAGTCTCGAATTGTGAGGGGGTTCCCTTCCCAAACAACTGTTGAAAGAATACGGAGTGGATCTGTTTTGCCTCCACCAATGCGTGGAACCTCTCGTATGTGGCATCAGAGCCATAGGGCTTGAACGTCAAGATTGTTGCGTCATGGAATATGTCGATTTTGTGATTTAGCATGTTCTCAGTGCCGGGTTCAACAACCAACACAGTGCCTCTCGACACAGTGTGACACATAATGGCAACAAACACTTCGTAGTCTTTGTCCAAGCCCATAGTGAGCGTGGGCCATTCATCGCGACTTTGTATGATGACGCCTGCCATGTCGGGCGCTTCATGCATCCGCACGACGAAGGTCTTGGAAAGCACATCAAAAGCCTGCGTGATCTTTATTCTCGAGCAATCGTATGTGACAAAGGTCCTGGGGCTGGGGTGAGCGACGTCGACGCGCACCGGAACCTTCAGCACGTCATCGTATAGGAGATTCGTCCATATGCACACATCATACTCCGTCGTCACGTTCTTGGCGTGGGTCACTAACACGTCCTGTCTCATGGGGAAGTATATGGTCGGGATCTTCTCGGCACAGGTGCGCTGCATTGCCCAGCCATCGTAGACCAGCAGCTGAGGCGTCGTCGGCTTGAGGGTAGCATCGTCAGGGAACTCCATGTCGTGGGTGAGGGTGACACACGTGGCCGGACTAAGAGATCATCTGTTTGGAACCAATTTGAGTTTTTCGTGTTCCTAAAATTTCAATAGTCTGTTCTCCAAATAGGTTCCGGGTCCGGACCCATTTCCGTCATCATTACGTAATTGGTTCCACGAACTCCACAGAAACAGAATATTGTTAGAACCAATTTGGCCGGACAAAAGAGATAAGGAAAAGAGACCATATGAAAACCAAGTAAAGCGGAGCAAATACCACCAAATATTTGTACCACAGAAACCAAAAATCTCTCTTCAACCTAGAACTAACTTATCCAAACTTTTTCAAGGATGATAATATTTATATATTTTGCAGATAACAGGAAAACAAAGTACGAATAGTTAGCGCTGAGGGTTTTCGGTCAGACCCAAAAATGAGGACACACAAACCAAGTTGAATTTCGCCGGAGACACGGAGAAGCGCAGATGGCAGCCACCGCCGAGCCGAGCCAGTCGCACCAACGCCGGAGCGTGAGTGGGTTGTGCGTGTTCATATGCAGCGAGTTCGATCGATCGCATCTCAACTACGGTGCCCTGGACCGACGGTACGTCCACCACAACCCGGCCACCGACGCCGAGACCATGAGCACCTTGGTCCCGCGGGGCGCCGAGACGGTGACGGTCATCACGACGGAGGAGTCGACCTTTCTGCTGTTCCCGGAGCAGGACAGTGACGACGTCTTCTACGCGCGCCCGCGTTACGCCGCCCACCACTGTCTCGGAGCGCACTCCGTGGTGCACGGTTGGCTGTACACGGACAAGCGGAACGTCGTGCGCATTGGGCTCTTCGACGCGTCCCGCATCAAGGGCGTCGACCTGCGGGCGAAGCCGTGTCTGGAGCGGCACACGGCCGTCCACGAGTTGCTGCACGAGGTGGGCGGCGAGAGCTGTCTGCACTACCACTGGAGCGGACACGAGGCACAGTGCATGCGGCCCTTCCACACCTACAAGCTGCACTTCGACATTTCGGGCATTGCCCGGCTGACCCCAGACCTGGGCGACGGCGGGGCGGCCTCCGTGGTGCGGGTTCTCCCGCGCCTGCTGACCGCGCCGGCGGACCTGCTCATGCAGCGGAATGCATGACCCGGCCGCGAGCACTGCGAGGTCTGATTAGTCAGGCTCAGCCGGCGCGGTATAAAGGTGCTTTTTGGGTGCGGGGGATGGAGATCTCAGCCTCTAAGTCTATCAGTTTCTTCGGATGGTGGGACCAGCCGCGAACCATCCTGTGCTGGGAGGACGTGAAAGGCCGCTGTCTGTCATGGCGCAAGCTGCGGGACACGTTCCAGTTCACGGCGGAGGAGCTCCGCACACTGCAGCCCGACAAGGGGGAGTGGATCAAACGCGGCGCCCTGACGCTGCACGACATGGGGGACATGGCCGTGTTCCCCATCAACCCCATCACGGACATGCACGCCGACCTCGCGGAGGTGTGGTCCATGCACTGGACGCCGGAACAGCTGGGTGCGATGGGGGTGACGTTCGTGGACATGAAGGCGTGCGGGCTCACCACCAAGATCATGTCGCACTTTGGCTTCTCGCTGCGCGCGTGGGCGCAGCTCGGCTTCGAGGAGCCGCATGCGCGTTCCATGTCCGAGGACGAGTCCACCCTCGTCTTCGGCATGTCGTCTGCGGAGGTGTGCAGCGTGCTGGGGTGCCGGTATATCGCCCCCGTCTGACGGTTGTCGCGAGCATTTGTCAACTATACCAGCTTGTTTATAAACGCACTCGACGACACCCCCCAATGAGAGAGCGAGACTCCCGGGACTTCACAACCATTGATTCGCACAAGTATTCCTCAGGCTTCGTGCCCGAGCTCTATTTCGCGCCCCAGCTCTTTGTCACGCCCGAGCTCCACAGCGTGGTGGTGCAGGCAGAGTCCAGGCCGCAGGAGCCCGTCATGCGGCGACGCAGCCCGTCCCTCTTCTCCCTGCTGTTTACATTCCGCTTAGCCGGTGCCCAGCGCCGGGGGCGTCTGCGCACCCCCTACATCCTTGTTGCGAAGGAGGAAGACACAGAGTTGCAGGATGCGGGACAACAAGAGGGCGAGGTGTGAGAGAGAGACAGAGGGTTGCGCACACATTCAATCACCCTTTACTCCTCTTCTACAGTCGCACACAAGTGTGGCCCGCTCTGGCAGGCCTCTGTCTGAAACATGCGAACTAGCGAAGCCCGGAAGCGCGGGAGACAGTCTGCCACAGAGTCATGCGCGGGCACCAGCAGGCGGGTGATTGCAGAAACTGCCAGGGCGTCGAGCCCGGCAGTCGCCTCGACCGCCCTGGGCATCTGGCCCGTGCACACCTGGAAGAAGACCAGGGTCGCACTGTCGAACTCCTCGTACGGCACTTGGCCCGTGAGGACTTCGACAGCCGACATGCCCACCGAATACACGTCGCTGCTCCTGTCGAACGAGGTGTCCGGCCAGACCCGGCCTCGCTCGGGGCTCATGTAGTTGGCCGTGATTGTGGAGGGGTCGTCGCAGTCGCAGAGCTTGTGTATGCCGTCCTGGTACACCACGTTCGCCGGCTTGATGTCGCCGTGCGTCATGCCGTGCTCGTGCAGCGCTTGCACCCCATGCAACACGTCGATCAAGAACGGGCGGACCAGCTCGGCTCCGTGGCCCCCGGTGCCCATCAGGAACCGCACAGACTCCCCCCACGGCTGCATGTACACGTGTGTGCGCCCGTGCTGCTCCAGACACGCGTAGTACTCCACCACGTTCGGGTGGCACACCCTGCGGAGGCCCGCGACCTGTTGCCGCACGCGAGTGGCGCGGAGTCTGCCGAGCGGTTGGTGTGCCTGCTTGCGGGCCACACACGAGTCGATGATGGTGAGGAAGGTCACGCAGCCCTGCTTGCCCATCATCGCGTGCTTTGTCCGGACAGGCATTTGGGCGCGACGATCGTGGGACGATTCATCTGTTTGGAACCAATTTGCGAAAATTTCAACAGAAGTCCTTCTGGTCCAATTTTTTATAATTACTACCGGAACCATTTCCGCAAAAGAGACCTAAATCAAAAACAAGTAAAGCGGAGCAAATCCCACCGAATATTTGTACCACAGAATCGGAAAATCTCTCTGAGACCTAGACTTAACTTATCCAAACTTTTTCAATGATGATTTTTTATATTATTGTTTGAGATATGATAATATATTTCACGAATAGTTAGGGAATAGGACTTCCGAAGACCGGACCAAAATTAAGGGACGGGCAGGACCAAAATTAAGGGACGGGCAAATCGGTTCCCAAAACACGGTGCCCGTAGGAGGGGGGGGGCGAGCAACGCAGAACGGGGGCATGCGCCGAGGGTGTATATAAAGCCCGGCCGCCGGCCTGCGATGAAGGCAGTCCTCGTGTTTGCCCTTCGCGCGCTTGTGTTCTTCTCGGCGGTGCTGGTGAAGTTGTACTTCCGGGACACGTACGTGATGGAGTATCCCTTCGAGACGCACGTGCTGCTGTCCTCGCTGCAGTTGTGTCTCATCTTCGCGGCGCTGTGGGTGTATCGCGCATGCGAGTTCGTCGTGAGCACGGTGCACGACGGCATGGCCTACTCGCACGTGCAGGGCGACGGCCTGAGCGGGGCGCCGGAGGGCGGGGCGCTGGAGGCCGACGGCTGCGACGAGGAGCAGCCGTACCAGCCCTCGGGCATCTTGGTCATCGTCTTCGCTGACGCCCGCGCGCTGCGGCAGTATGTGCGCAAGATACACCTCACGGCGGTGCTGCTGTGGGGCACCTTCTACAGCTTCGACGTCGGCACGGTCGACACGCTGTACTACTTTGTGCTGGGCCTGTTCCTCGGGTGGGTCGTGTCCGTGTGGCGGCAGGTGCGCGACACCACGAGCTTCAAGATGCGCATCCTGTATATGTTCCTGTGCGCGGCGGTGCTGGCGACGAACCACCCGGACGACGGCCTGGCGTCCGGGGAGCAGCTGGTGGCCGTGTGCCTCTTCCCGCTGGTGTGCGGGGGTGCGTGGATGCTGTGGGTCGACACCGAGACCGTGTGCGACGACAGCCAGAGCGTGATGGTCACCTGTCTGCTGGTGTGCTCGCTCATCGTCGCGACGAGCAGCTGGACCGTGGTGCGGCTCATGCTGGAGTCGTCGCGCGTGGTGTTCGTGTACCTGCTGATCCTGGAGCCCGCGATCAAGGGCCTGGTGCTGTGTGTCCTCGTGCTCTCCATACACACGAAGCACAAGAAGCAGACCATGCTGGTGTACACGTGTGTGTACGCGGTGGCGTGTCTGTACCTGCACCCCGACCGGCGCAGCGTGCAATTCAACCTCACGCTGGCGACGACCGTGGTGCTCATGCTCTCGCAGACGGTCTCGGTGGTGATGCACGCGACGTGACGCAATGCCTGGAGGCCGTCTCAGGAAAGAAGACTTTCCCGGGACATATAAGAGGTTTGCCCGGGCCCGCGATGCAGAGGGACTGGATGGTATGCAGCCCGCATACTTACTATTCGGACTCGCACCAGGCCTTCATCGCGAAGTCGTGTCAGCGCGACAACCGCCAGTGGATCTATGAGCTGATCTTCTCTGGCGCCAACACCGCCAACGAGACGGTCATCCTGGACCGGGGGGGCTGGCTGCTGTGTCTCGACAAGCACCCTGGCAGCGACGTGCGGTACCTCATAGTGTTCCGCGACCACCACCTCAAGACCATCCGGGATCTGCGGGGCTCGGACGTGGCGATGCTGGAGGAGGTGCGGGCGGACGTGGCGCGCACCCTGGCCGAGAGGCACCCCCAGTGGACGTCGAGCTGCGTGTACTTCCACTACAACCCGAGCGTGTACCAGCTGCACGCGCATGTGTGCGAGCACCCCCCGCAGCACGGCAGCCACATCTCGGTGCTGCGCTGCCACGAGCTCAAGCACGTGATCCGCAATCTGCGGGCGCAGCCGCTGTGGTACCGCGACGCGCTCATTCTCACCTCCAAGACGAAGCACCCCGTGCGGGCGCCCCCCGGCCGGGGAGAGGCCGGAGAAGGGTATAATAGATGCCGGCTGTGTGATGTATATAAGACAGGGGGCGCAGTGCCAAATGTCGTACCCTGGTATTGCGGCTGCTACGGGCACAAGGGTCGACTCCAGCTCGAAGCACACCATGGCGTGCCGGGTGAGCGAGGCCTTGTCCATGACGTGGTGCAACGACCCGCGCGACGCGAGGAACTACATCCACAACCACAAGATGAAGTTCAGCATGCACAAGAACGACCTGGTGCTCAACTGCGGAGCGCCTCTTAACGACTGCTCGACGGTCATGTTCAACTGCAAGGCGTACCCGGCAGTCGTGACCACCCTGGGCGAGATGACCTCGGGCGCCCGCCTCGTGCTCAAGTGGCTGTACCACACCTCGGACACCGGGGGTAATTTCCTCAAGAACAAGCACAAAATTCGCTCCGACTTCTTGCCGAACATCGCAGCGGGGAAGACGGACCTGGTGCTCCGTGCGGGCCAGGACTTCGACAAACAGCGACTGGTGGGCGAGCTCAGCAACCTCCCCTACTTCACTGCGCAGGGGTACTCGCTGGGCCTGGCGTATGCCAGCAGCCTCTCTGGCGACACGGTGGGCAGTGTCCTGATTGGCGGGATGCAGACCGTGATGAACGGCCACTTCGACTGCCGTGCGGGACAGGTGATCCAGTGGTACTTTGACTTCGAGGCTGACATGTACTACCAGCAGGACCAGATCGGTAAATCGGACAATATCTCCTTCCAGGGAATGCGCAAACCGTGCGAGAACTCTGGCAAGAACCCAGAAGAAATTGTGCACAATGTCTCGAAACAGCACGAGTACAAGGAGTCCGAGACCGAGCGCAAACGCCTGGAACACAACTCGCGCGAGCTGGGGGCCCTCGACGGCGTGCCGAGGGGAGGCCTGCTCGAGCGCAAAGGGAACATTGCGCTGCCCAAGCCGTACATGCTGCGGCCTGACGGCTCCGACCACTATGGCGACAAGATCCGCGTGTTTGCCAAGTGCATCTCCGGGGCCCGCAAACACGAGATGATGGACATCATGCTCATGACACAGAGCCTGTGAGCTCGCGACACAGGCCGGCTGGAGGGAGTTTGTTTACCAGTAAATATTTTATTCATGGAAGCTCCGTGTGGTGTGCTGGCGGTATAAAACAAATTGCTCTCGACCTGCAATGCATCGCGTATGGATGCCGCAGTCAACACAGAATGTGGCTCGCCAGGTATTTGACAAACTGCGCAAGGCACCGGCGCCCCGGGACGAGCGCAAGGCACTGCCAGTGCTGCCGCCTGTCCCCCCCCCGGAGCCGTGTGACAAGCCGGAGGAGCACCCCGCCGAGCCCAAGCAGCCCGACCGACCCCCCCGTGGGACTTGGATCCTGCCACAAGGGGTGTTCGCCTGAGCCTCCCGGGTTCGCGTCGCGCTGCGGGCGGTTCGCGTCGACCTGCGGGCGGCTTTCTGCGGGCGGTTCGCGTCGACCTGCGGGCGGCTTTCTGCGGGCGGTTCGCGTCGATTTGCGGGCGGCTTTCTGCGGGCGGTTCGCGTCGATTTGCGGGCGGTTCGCGTCGACTTGCGGGCGGCTTTTTGCGGGCGGCGGTTCGCGTCGATTTGCGGGCGGTTCGCGTCGATTTGCGGGCGGCGGTTCGCGTCGATTTGCGGGTAGGGGTTTTCCGGGCGGGTTCGCGTCCGCGTTTGTCGGGAGAGGATAGACGACGGCAGGCTCGGGCCTTCTTGCATGAGCATTGTATATGTTGTGCTACCACAGCACTTGTCGTTACCTAATAAAAACCGTATTGGTAAAGCACACCCCGTCTCTTCCAAAAAAGCAAACTCTACTGTATGCTGTGGCCTGCTGACAGGCGCAATGTCCCGCTTCGAGAAGGGAGCCTCGGAGAGGTCCAGCGGGAGGAAACGCAGGGCCGAGTCAGACGCCGCCCCCGGGGACACCGAGCTCTCCTGCGACGGTGGGTGCACCCTGAGCCGCCTCGAGCAGATCATTCGCGAGCACGCCCGGCAGGACTGTCTGAAGAGCGTGCCCTCCGAGTCTCGCATCGAGACCAAGACGCTGCTGGACGCGATCCCCTTCTGCAAGCTGCTCTCGAGCATCCGCTGCGATGCCGGCACCACGCAGGTGCCGCTCGTCTCCCGGGTGTACGAGGAGAAGTTCATGCGCCAGTGCATCGGCTCGGGCGAGGCCCCGTGCCTCATGGGCAACCAGTGCGAGTGCATGATGATAGACCCGGCCAACGCCTTTGTCGGCGTCGAGTTTGTGATTCCCAACGACGAGGCCTTGAGCAACGGCATGTGTGTGCTGTGCCTGCGCAAGATCACGACGCTGCTCTTCTACCGCACGATCCAGAGGGGCCTCAACGTGAGCTGCCTGATCCAGCGCTACGGCAACATCTGCAACCAGCCCGGCGAGTACCACCCCAGCGCCATGCTCATCTGCCCCCCCAGCGGCCCGGTGGCCAGCATGCCGCTGCCCATCGTCGCGCACCAGCGCAACCGGTACTCGGTGGTGCGCATGCAGGGCGTGTGCTACCTCAAGCAGCGGCGCGTCGGCATGGAGGATTTTTGACGAGCCCCATCACAATGGGCAGACACGCACGCGCTGGCGGCCTCTTCCGGGAGGGCGTCTTCGACGTGCGGAGTGTGATGGGGCTGGACTATGCGGGCACGCCCGAGTCCGCCGACAGCGCCGGGGCCGCCGGGGCGACCCCGCACGCGGCCGAGGCCATCCGCAACCCGGAGGTCCGTGCCATCGTGCAGGACCTGCACCGGCAGATGAACAGCGGCCAGGACACGCAGGAGGAGATCGACCGCTACATGCTCTTCCTGAGCATGGAGGCCAGCGACGCCCCGGCCCTGCGGGCCCTGCCGTGGCAGTGCTTCGTGCTGCAGGCCCGGGACGTGGTGCGGCTCGACCACCTGGTCGACATCGGCAGCGCCGTGCGGGACATGCTGATGCTGAGCCCGTACAAGAACTCGATCCACCGCGTGCTGCAGTACAGCATGCCGTACATCAAGCACAACCGGCTCAACTTCCCCGCCTTCGAGGACATGACCAGCGACGACCTCGCGCACATGGTGCGGATCGTCATGGCCTGCTGCCTCGGCTGCCTGCGGGCCAACACGAAGCGGCCGGTGTTCGCCCTGCGCGTGCAGCTGTACCGCTTCTTCTACAACCTGCTCGCGAGCGGCACGAGCAAGGACCACTTCGTGTTCTGCGCGGCCAACCTCTGTCTGCTGCGCCTCGCCATGATCGAGTACTTCATCATCTTCATCGACGAGTTCATGCCCGTCGAGAAGGCGGTCATGTGCAGCACCTTCCAGCTCAGCAACACCATCGACGAGCTCTCGCACAGCTTCTGCCTCATCATCGACACCTTCCGGCAGACCTGCATGCAGGTCACCGAGCTCGACTTCGCCAACATCAACGCCCGGGCTCACATCGCCATCGAAAAGTGCAACCGCGTGACCAAGGGCAAGAACAGGCAGCTGCGCGCCACGGACTCGGGCGCCAAGCTCGCCAGCGACGACGCGGTGCTGCGCGCGGCCATGGCGGCCCCGGTCTTCGCCCACCCCGCCTACGCCGTCGACCTCCCGGTCTTCCGCGGCTGCTCCTGGCAGCACATCGTGCAGGTGCAGGCGGTGCATGCCATCATCGCGGTGCAGCCCCTGCCCGCCAACCTCACCGCCCTGCAGGCCGACTGCGTGCTCCGCATGCTCAGGCACAACAGCAGCAGCATTGTGCAGTGCACCCAGCTCTACGTGTGTCTGCGCTGCGTGGCCAGGTCCGCCAAGTTCGCCATCAACAAGAAGATGCGGGTCATGTCCGACGGCAGCTGCCACTGCTCCCAGTGCCACAGCAGCGCCTTTGTCCTCCCGATCTCCATGATGGGCAGGATCGTGCGAATACAGGGCGTGTACCTCCACCTCTGCCACTTCTGCTGCTGCATCCACGAGTGGAAGTGCTCGGGCCACGAGTTCACCTCGTGCGAGCGCAGCAAGACCTGCGTCCCGGCGACCGCCCTGCTCCAGCCGCCCTCGTACTCCGCCAAGGCCTGCGCCGTGTGCGCACGCACCTCCTCCATCAGCTCGTGGACCGTGCTCGACGACCGGCTCGGCGTGCTCGTCGACCTCTGTCTGTGCGCCAAGCACAAGCCCCTCGCGCACCAGCACGAATCCGTCTACAACATACAGACGCTGCGTCTCGCCATTCTGCACAAGCTCAACCGCTACCGGCTCTCTGCGTTGGAAATACAATCTCTGTGAGACGGATAATCATGTACTTTATTGCAATTAATAAACCAATATAACGCACACCTTCACTCTACTCTGATATCGTGTCAATCGTGTATGGGTTCATATGTGCACCATTCAATCCAGATCTTGGCCTCTTCACACGATGGACTACAAGTGCTTGTGGATTGCGCGTGTCCGGTGTTGTTGGCGTATGCATGTGTTGTGAGCTTGGTTTTGCTTGGTTTGGGTCTGGTACACCGATTACAGTATCATATAAACGAGTATCAGGTACATGATTGCCATAACTGTCACTATCTGTTGGCGCACGCATTTGTTCTGAGCTTGGTTTTGCTTGGTTGTGGTCTGGTACACCGGTTATAGTACCATATAAATGAGTATCAGGTACATGATTGCCATACTTATCACGATGTGTAACTACTTTAACGTTTAGATTGTGAGGTATCTGACGATGTACCTGATGGTGGGGTTGATTTACAGGATTTCCATCTGAAGGTCTATGAGGTGAAAATCGTTGTTGGTGTTGTAAATGATTCTGTGGATGTGCGTGGAAAGCACCTGTATTGCGATATACATGCTGGTTGGGTGGATATACTGGCAGTCCACCCGGAGGTCTGTGACGTTGATTAAATTGGTGCTGATGATGTAGCTGGGGATTTGGATGTACATGAAATCCACCGGACTGTGGATTTACAACATATAAACCTGGCGGTCTCGGATGTTGCATTTGGTGCATTTGTAAACCTTGCTGTCTCTGAGGTGGTGTTGGGTGCATTCTCATATTATGATGTTGCATGGCCTGATGATGTAATCCGGCCCCATATCCTGCTACCGCACGAGATTGTGGACTAGAATTATGTGCTGGAACGAAATACATATTTTGTTTGGGTTGTGATACAGAAAGACCAATTCTGGAACGCCACTTCTGATGTCGTGCAAGTGCCTCCGCATACATGGCTTGCATTTGCCTGATATTTTGATCTGTAATGTTTGTGGGATTTTTTTGCGAAACCCCATGATAATAATCTAATTGAAGAATTGTATTCCGTATTGACAACATTAGTTGTTTTGTATCGTTATCAGATTTAGAACTTTGTTGGTTCATATACTTGGTAATTTGTTGATTGTACTCTTGCAATTGATTCAGCCATCCCTTTATGATAGATTCATGGATCTTTGGCACTGTTTCTTTTGATTTGGTATGTGGTGGCGACATTGTACTTGTTTTGAGCCATTCATTGTACAATTCTAGTGAGTGTGACATTTGTTGAGACAACTGTTTATGTTGCGCTGGCTGAATAATCTTTCCATCATGATGCAATTTTTGATGAGTCAGCATAGTCATGTATGCAAGACTGACTGCACGATACGTGTCCTTCGTCAATTGAGTATCTGGTGTATGTGTCCTCTTGTAATTCTCAATTTGTGTGACTTTTTCATATTGCATTGTGATCAGCTTGTTGAAGTCCATTGTTTGTGTATAAATGTGTCATTTATATGATTGTGAATATAAAATACAAGACAAAACACAAAAATATGTTTATTTAACCTGACATAACACTCTCGCAATGCCCTTCATATTATACACGTATGTTCTGCTAAGCAGTGCGAGCGTAGTGGTCGGCCGCGACGTTTTTATGGTGGTGCATCCTGCGCTGCTTGCGCTGTACCTGATAGCAGCAGAACTGCTGCGATGAGGGTGCTGGCGTTGTACAGCCGCACGCAGAGTCGTATAGAGGAAGCAGGGCGTTCAGAAAGCATTTTTTTCCCAACAATACTAGCTGATGCATGTGTGTATGGTGCTCGGGGCAGCATGCAGAGCCCTGTCCCTGGGCCCGACGCGACCCTGACAAGCACGGTGAAAATGGAGGCGTGCGAGCACCCGTGCATGTTGGAGGAGGCCGCGCCGCCGCGCGCGCCCGAGCACCCCCCGGGCTACGTGCATTACATGTGCACGGAGGTCGAGGCTGAGTACAGCGAAGAGGAGGACGCCGAGGACGACGCTGAGGAGGACGCCGAGGACGACGCCGAGGACGACGCGGAGGACGACGCCAGCAACGCGGGGGCAGAGAGCACTGCTCTCGGCACAGAGCTCAGCGTCGTGGCGTGTGTGTCCTTGGTCCGTGAGGCAGTGGCGGTGCAACCTGCTCGTCCCCAGCGCCAGTGTGCGCAGCGGACAATCACAAGGATACAGGAGACTCTCGACTGGGAGAACTGCGATGAGTCCTCCGCCAGGTTCCAGGCTGTCGCGCAGCGGCTCGACGAGGCCTTCGACAAAGAGCGGCTCGAGGACGCCGAGATGGAAGAGGTGGTGGACTCGTCGGATGACTCGAGCTCGGTTTATTCTGACGACAATGACTCATATGAGTCTTCTTTCGTGACTGATGGTAGCGGATCGGAGGAAGAGGGCGACAGCGATGACGAGTGGCAGCCGAAGAAGAAGCCGAGGGTCTGTGCGGCCCGTCCAATAGAGCAAGCGGGAGACGCGGGAGCAGCAGAGGAGGTGGTTGCAGGCGGGGAGGCCTCCGAAGCGGGAGCGGCCTTCGCAGCGGGAGAGGCCTCCGAAGCGGGAGAAACAGAGGAGGAGACTGCAGAGCCGGCCGAGACCTGGTGCTGTGCAGATGCCGAGACGGCCATGATCAGCGCCCCTCCCGCAGTAGAGGACGCGGTTGCCCTCTGTTCAGAGGCAGACAAAGAGGCGGCGGCAATCTGTGACTTTTATCAGCCGTTGACTCCCGTGCCCAGCTCAACCGAACAGCACGAGGACGCAGGGTTCTACAGCCTGTGGGTGCTGTAATCACAGGTCTCTGTTACGTGGGCACGGCAACATACCCGGCGTGCCCGCGCGAGAATGTGCTGCGCCGCGGCCCGAAGTCGATGGACATGTGCGCAGGAGCTGTGCTGCGAGCGAGAGCGGCCCCAGGCGGTGCGTGCGAGGGGCGGGCCCGTGCAGTCTCGTGCTCGATGGCGTTGAGCCTTTGCGCCACCATCGAGAAAATGAGCAACGCGATGCTACTAAACAAGAGCGTAATAAAGAATGATTTCTGATACTCGCACTGCGGTAGTTTCGCGGTGAGCGTGTGGGTCGCGGTGTTGAAGGAGAAGTGCGTCTGGCTGTCGCCGAAGTGTGCGGTGTAGTGTCTGCCGATGAGGGCGAGGACAAGCGCCTCGGTGAAGCGCGGGTCGCGGTCGGGCAGCGTGAGTTCGAGCCCGGCGCCGTCCGTGTGCGCCACGCTCAGCAGGGCCGAGCTTTCGCGCAGAAACAACTGCACGAGGCTCGAGGACATGCAGGCCTCGGGATGCTCGTCGAGCGAGAGGGTGGTTTCAATGGCGAGCAGGGACTGCAGGGCCCTGCTCAGCTGCGCGCACTCGATGCGCACCCGGGAGCTGGAGCGGTTGGTTTGGTTGGCTGAGGCGAGGCTGCACGCACAGGCCAGGGCGAGCAGAATCGCAAGGCCCTGCGGCTGCAGTCGCACCGTGCGCGGCATTCCCCTCCGGTGCACCGCTCTTAAATGCGGCAACGCAGGCGAAAAAGAAGAGGGCAGAGTAATTGCAGCTGTGTCACGGCTGCGTGTGTGCCCGGGCAGCATGTCCGTCCTCGGCACGAGCGCCGAGCACATATACCACAGTCTGCTGCATCTGGAGCGTGCCGACCCCCCGGACGACAGCCCAGCTTCCGTTGCCGCGGGCAAGAAGGCACAGGCATTCGTGGTGGCGCAGCGGGCCGCGATCGTCGCGGCCCTGGACTTGCTGGATCATGGCAGGCAGACCCGGGTGAGCTCCCTGTGCCGTGAGGTCATGGCCGCGCCGGAGTGCTCCTTCGTGTCTGTCGGCCAGTGGGGCGTGTGCGCTCTCTCGGGCCGCACCGTGAACTCGATGCTGCGTGTCGGCACGCCCGCCCGGACGGTCGACCTGGACAGCAAGTTTGCCTCGTTCGTCATGTCGCTGTGGCAGTTCTGGCACATGAGCGTGCTGGAGCAGACGCGGATGGAGAAATATCTCGAGGACAGCAAGCACGATGGCGAGCTGCCTGCCCCCGGGGACGGCACACCCGCGCAGAGCGAGGGCGAGACGAGAGAGAGACGAGCAGCTGCGCTTGCGTACGCCGAGGCTCTGCGTGTGGTTCTCGACACGTTCACCACCACCCTGGAGTCGCTTCGTAGAAACCGAGACGCAGCAGCAGACCGAGGCTGAAGAGGTTGAGCAAAAGCATCGCGAGGGCGACCACGTACTCCACGATGATGGCCTGGAAGATATGGCCCGCAAGGATGAGCACGAGGAACACGCACGCGGCCAGCACATACACCGTGTCCCACGCCATGTACGAGTACCGGCGCAGCTGCGCGTGCTTCGGGACCATGGCGTGGAAGCTGAAGTAGCGCTGCGCCACGCTCACGTGCAGGGCGAAGAACGTGGAGAGGAAGATGCCGACGCCCCACATGTGCGGCACCCACTCGTCCCGGGCGGAAGGCGCGTGCCTTCTGTGGTCGTAGCGAATCACCACGGCCCAGCCCCACACACAGAGCACGGACGCCACAGCGTGCGGCGTGCAGCGATGCTCCGGGAAGAGCGCCTGCAGCGTGTGCAGGTTCTGCACCAGGATCAGCGAGAGCGCCACGCCGATCGCGTGGGGCACGCCGACCCACCGCGACCCGCTGTGTCTGCACACCATGAGCTTCTCACTGATGAACTCGAGCCCAAAGAGGCTGCGTTCGGTGCCGGGAAAGTCGCGCGAGCTCCCGCACACGTCCACACACAGCATGACGACCAGCACGAGGAAGGTTGCGTGCGCAGCGACAAACAACCACCACGTCCCTATCATCATGGCGGCAGCAGCAGAGATCAGATATACTAAAACTGGAGCAGTTCCGGCTGTGTGGCAGCGCGAGGGTGTCGACGCATGATGCGCAAGCGTGTTTATTCCCAGCTGAGCGGGCTGCTGAGCCCGGGCGACACCATGCTCGAGGACGTTCACGCGTTCTACGACGCGCAGAAGGCGCAGCGCACGGGGGAGCCGGCGCCCGCGGCGGCGCCCGAGCCGGCCGGCGACTCGACGCCGCAGTCGCAGATCCACAACATGGTGGGGACCTGTCTGATCGAGAAGTCGTTCCACACCCTGGACCTGCGGTCGATCAGCCGGGTGCTGCCCAACTGCGTGTACGACCAGCAGAAGTTTGCGGCCATCACCATCCGCATCTTCCAGCCGTGCTGCACGGTGCTGCTCTTCACGAGCGGGAAGATGGTGCTGACGGGCTGCCGCAGCTTCCTGCAGTGCGTGCTCGCGGCGCACGAGGTGGTGCGTCTGCTGCGCCGCTCGACGCACGGCCAGTTCTTCCGGGTCCGCGACGTGAGCATCCAGAACATCGTGGGCAACGTGGACATCGGGCTGGCCCCCGGCGGGGCCATCGACCTCGAGCGCTTCCACCAGGACCACAGCATCTACACCACGTACCAGAAGAACATGTTCCCCGGACTCATCTACCGGCCCAACAACAGTCCCGTGGTCCTGCTCATCTTCTCCTCGGGCAAGGTCGTCATCACCGGCGGCAAGTCCACCGCGGACGTGAGCAACGGCTGGCGGGCCCTGTGGCCCACGATCCGCCAGTACATCAGCGTGTCTTGAAGCCGATCGGGCACGCCGGCACGCTGCGCACGGGCGCCGCTCGGGCCCGGGCCAGCGGCTCGGCCAGGCGGTGCAGCGCGCTGGGCGTCACCGTGTGGGGCTCTATGTCCTGCGGCAGGATGTCTGCGGACCGCAGGATGTCGGCCACCAGCTTGCTGCAGAACGTGGTGCGCTCGCTGTTGGCGAGCGGCGCCCACAGAACGCACGAGTACATCTGCAGCGAGCTGAAGAGCACGCCCGAGCTGGCCACCCGCCGGGCGTGCGAGTACGCCCTCGCGTACTGTTCGGCGCCGCAGGGCACGAGGACGCACGTGTAGTTCGGCGCATCGAACTCGCGCTCCCGGAAGAGGACGGCGCTGCCCATGTACACCGAGCACGCGTGCTTGTCCTCGAACTGCAGCTCGACATGGCAGAAGGGCGGGTCTATGCGGGCGACCACCTTGTTGATCCAGCCCTCTGAGTCGCCCGCGGGGTCGTAGAACCACAGACGCACACAGGGCATTACACGCATATCTTACATTGTTTATATAAAGAACGCTCAAACTGTGTGTTTTCAGGTGCGAGGGTGTGTGTTCGGGCCTCCGAGCTCAGCACTTCTGTCGCAAGCGCTTGAAGCCGCCCAGGTCCGACACCTGCAGCGAGGTGGCGGTGCGGGCCTGCGTCTGCACCGGGCCCTGTGCCATCGTCTCCATGAGCATTGTCTTGTGGTTCAGCAGTCCCTGGTGCATCAGGTCGATCTGGCTCTGCACCAGCGAGAGCTCAGAGGCCAGTGACGCGGGCTGTGACTTGAGCGTGCGGATCGCTTCCGTGTGGTGGTCGAGCGCATTCTGCACCGACTCGAGCGACGCAGCCGACTTGCTGTAGGTGGAGCCGATCTGCTTTGTGTCATCATGCAAACGCTGGAGCTCGGTCCGGTGATTCATGAGTCCCGCGTCCATCAGACTGAGCTGCTCGGAGTGCGACTGTGTGTCTGAGTGCAGCGATGCCAGCTGCTGCTGCAGTGTCCCGAGCTGCTCCTTCGTCGCCCTGATCGCCTGCGCGTGGTGGCGCAGGCCGTTATCGATCTGGAGCTCCCGGGACTCCGAGGAGCGCAACGCAGACACGGGCTGCTGTGACGCATGCTGCTCGGCATACACTTCCTGAAGACTGCTGAGCTGTTGCTTCAGGCTTGAGAGCTGTGCGACTGTGTCTTGGTCCAACGGCATGCATGCCTGGCTGGCGGTGCGCCGGTCGGACGGGTCCTTGCACAGGTCACAAGCCACCCGCGCCGCTACGTCGTGGATGCTCTCCAGCGACTGCACCGGGCGCGAGAAGACCGACTGCGGGTGCGGGGCTGCGAGGGGCGGCCCGTTCGACACGCCGACCTGCGCAATGTTCATGCGCACAGTGTGCCCGGACTTGTCCAGGTTCACGCAGTATTGGCTGTCCGACACAGGAGTGGGGTGCTCCATGATGCTTGCGAACTGGACGCCGGGACGGTAGTCGATGACCCCTGCGTTGCTGAAGTTGGAGGTGCTCGGGTAGACGGTGCCCTCGCTCGTCGTGCGGACACCCCTCATGGCCTTTGTTGCGAAAGACATTGCTGCTCCTTACAGGCTTGTTAAATAGTGGTCGACACTACATCGGGACGCGGTCCCTGGCAACAGTGCCTTCGAGAAAGAAGACCCATGTCAACACGGACGACACGACAAGGAGATACATGACGCCCACGAACAGCAACTCGGTCATCACAACCTGCCGCATCGGGCCTGACACGCGGCCGCGTTTATACGGGGGCACGCGGGCCTTGCACTCGCCGGCAGGCTACGCGGGGACCGGCGTGTACCCCAGCACCACGTGCGTGTCTGTGCGCGTCTGGGACACGAAAAGCAAGTCCTCATACAGCTCTCGCACCGCGGCAGCGGGCGCGCCGAGGGGCACTTTCACTGCGGCGGAGGCGCCCCCGAGCTCCTGCAGGACCAGCTGCAGCATCTCGGTGTGGCACTGCCGCGACGTGCAGTAGTCCGAGGCCTCCCGGGCACTCACAGCCACCTCGCCTGTGTACAGGGGCCGCAGCGTGTGCGTAAGGGCGTCTGTGCTCACGCGGACGGGCAGCACAGCCACGACCTGCTGCGCGCGCTGGCACACCACGCCGTACGAGGCCTTCTTGGCGTCGAGCAAGAGCTCCGGCAACCGGCCAAAGTGCGCAAACCGATGCGGCTGGAGCAGGACCAGGGAGCCGATGTCCGTCTTGTACACGAACATTGCCGGTGCGGCGGGCACGTTTATATACCCACGCGCCCACCGCTGCCGGTTCGTGTGTGCAGGCGTATGCTGGTGTGGTATATACGGACAAAGCCGACGCGAGACAATGGAGTTCTGGGTTCGCTTAAGCACACTTTTTATTATACAATTAATGGCACTGTCTGCCCCCGCAGCGGGCCTAGTGCCCAAGTACTACACGCATTTCCAGATATCCGCGCACAACAATGCAACGCTGATGAACAGCATCACCCAGTTTTTGCAGGAGCTCTGCCAGGTGGTGCCAGCGCTGCCTTGCTCTGTACCGAATGTCACCGTGCAGGACGGCGAGTCATGACAAGAGGCTCATGCGCTTGCGTTTCTTGCCGCCGCTCGCACCCTTGTTGTCGAGCCTGAGAATGACGCGCATCACGTGCGCAGCGCCGGGGTTCGAGCGTGCGCCCTCGGGATGCTGAAGGATGCTCTGCGCGGCGGCCGAAATGGTCTCCATCTTGTCGAGGGAGGACAGGAAGATGTCGAGCGCGCGACCGCCGCCGCCGTGCTCGGGCCCCTCGTCCGAGACCATGTGCGTGACGACGTGTTGCGCCTCGGAGACCTCCTCGCCCGACAGGCGCATCGCGTACACCACCTGGTGCTTGCCCTTGCCCGGCACGAGCACGCCGTGCGCAGGGTCGCTCCAGAACACCACCCCGTCGCGCACGAAGGTGCGCAGCAGGGCCTCGTCGGCGCCCGTGAAGGAGGCGTCCTCCGTCTGCGAGCACGGCCACGCCTCGAAGCCTGCCAGCAGGTGCATGTGCAGCATGACGTTCCAGTCGATCTGCAGACAGGCCACGGAGAAGGGCGTTGCAGACTGCATGGCGGCCACGGGGTTGTCCCTCACCGACACCACCACCCGCAGCGCCCGCAGCGCAATGGCGATGTTGACGAGCTTGAGGGCCTGCACGCGGTCCTTGACGGCGAAGAGCTGCAGGAGCTGCGCGTCCGAGAAGGACACGAGAGGAGTGTCGGGGTGCGCCTCGCACAGCATGCAGCTCGTGGCGTCCTCCTCCGTGGCGTAGGCGCCGGCGGCCACCTCGAGCGCAAATACCTTTTCGTCCTCCTTGCCGAGCATGCGCGAGAGGCCGTGCTGCTTGCGCGCACGCTCCATCACGGCGTTGTGCGCGGCCTCGCTGCGGGGCAGGCCGTCGAAGCACCCATTGAGCACGGGGTCCGAGGCAGGCACACTCTTGAGCTTGCGCAGCTTCAGGCCCATGCCCTTCTTCACTTGCTCGATGTTGGCCGAGCTCAGCTGCAGGTACACGAGGCTGTTCGCCTTGAGCACCACGGCCGAGTCCAAGGACTCGTCGAGAGAGAACATCTTGTTGAACTTGTCGTCGCCAGTCTTGGCGAAGTTGTCCTCGCGCATGAAGACAGAGAGCGTGACCCCGGCCTCGAGCACCATCGTGGCGTCGCGCACGACCTCCACGTCCTCTCCGTCGACCTGCTCGGTGTCCTTGTACTGCGACACGCGCCCGCCCTTGTCCTTGTTGGTCTTGCCCTTTTCGAAGGAGTGGCAGCAGGTCATGCCCTCGCTCGTCACGTCGTACAGCATCAGGGGGTTCGTCTCCTTCTCGCCCTTCTTCTTGCCGTTGGTGTACGGCACGTTCGAGAACCCCGGCGGACCCACGTTCAGGAGGCAGAAGGACATCGACACCCACTCCCGGCCACTGCTCATCACGCCGAATTGCTCCGACGAGAGAGGCATGTCCCGGAGCGTCACCGCCAACACCTCGACGTCGGGCTGGAAGGCCGAGATGTTCTTGCCCATCGGCGAGTTGTACTTGGTCGGCGCGAGCAGCTGCGCAAACTCGTCGAAATTTGCTTGGGTTTGCTCCTCACACGAGCGGGTCTGGTCGGCGGGTGCCGCTGCACCACTGTCAGGCATCGGCGCCTCAGGGGGCTGCTGGGAGTCGGCGATTCGCGCCGATGCCTTGGCAGAGGTCTTGGCACGTGACGCCATCTGAGCAACCGAGCTGATTCTCGGACACACAGTTCACTTCGATTTTTTTGGGCATGATTTGATCGGGTTTGATATAAAAGAGGTTCGTGAGTCCCGTCACACAATTGCACAACGCTGAGACACAAAAACGAGAAATACTCACCACTGCGTGACTGGAACCATGCCGAAAAAGAGAAGCGGGGGCTGTGTAGCTGATGATGTCGCCAAGAAGCCTAAAACCTCTCACGTCGCCAATCCGCAGGACGCCGCTGTCAGTGCAGAGATCAAAGTAATGTACAAAAAATTTGCCAATTGGACTTGGTTGAACAACTCTCACAAGCATACGGGTATTCTGATTGTGTTGCTCATTGCGCTTGATGTCATGGAAGAAGACGCATTCTTGGAGTTTTTCCAACCTTTCCTGAATTATCGCGAAGACTATTTCACCAGCATGATGATCGAGAAACCCTGGTGGAAAGGTCGTGCCAAACAAATGTCGATTGAGCGTTTGAATGCCTTGATCGCCTTTGCCCTTTTGCTCTTCAGTGATACAAAAATCAATCAATCAGACTTCCTACGTCACTGGTCAGGGCGAGCAAACATTTTTGCGGTGCAGGAGGATACGATCAAAGTGATTTACGATATGGTCATCAAACTGAGCGACTTTTCAAAGCCGCGATACAAGGTGTGGGGGTTTCAAGATCTCAAGGATAGCACCACCAATGCACCCTCCAAAAGCTTTCATGAGAACGAGGCCAAGAAGCTGCATGATTTGGTGCGTGTGCCCGCAACTCCTGGAGCGATGGATGCTGCAACGGCAGGACTTTGGAAAAATATTGGTGAGGTCACGGAATACTGCCTTGGTGACATTTGGCCATCCACAAAGCCTGTGCCCGTAGCATCTGGCATCGCACAGCCTGTGCACGCACGGGCATCTTCTGGCACCGTACAGCTTGTGCACGCAGCGCCATCTTCTGGCACCGTACAGCTTGTGCACGCAGCATCCGGAGGCGCATCGTCTGGCATACCAATTTTACCCGCACCCGCACAGGCTTCGGCCCCATCAGTGGCCGTTAATGCGTCGCCAGGTGTTTGGGAGAACACCACAATCGCAGTGAGAGACTCAGGTTATACACGTGGCCTCGTTGTATTTTTGATGGGTGTGATTGGTTTGGTATGGAATTTGTTGAGTTCTCTGATCAAGCAGGTTCGAGTGATGGTTTTTGGCAAAAGCGACGGTACCCTCATTCAGGACCCGAATCAGGACCCGAGTGCCTTTATTTGCCGATCCATGATTGTACGTACAGTATGTCATTATGTTACAATTGTGCATTTTTGGACTTTCTATAATTTATCATTTTCCGCAGACACTCCTCACCCTTTGGTCTTTGAATGCAAGTGGATTTTATCTTCCTGTGTTGTGACAGTTTTGACTTTGACATATGGTGAAGGAAACAAGATTGTGAATGCAAAGACTACTGGTGAATTCGTGCATGCATTCGTTAGTCAAAACTACCTGTATACTTTTTGTTTCATGGGGTTGTCAATTCCGCATATCAAGCCCATTCTTGTTACCTTGATTACAACCCCTTTGGACTTGACAGTCCCGATGAATTTCACTGTAATAGTACATGCTTTCTTGGTTTTTGGATGGGTTCAGGATGTCTGCAAAAACTTTGACGACCAATATGCCATCTTGGCACATGGTGCCTTTGAGGACCTATTCAATAAGTATTCATTCACGCATTCGTGTTTATATGAAATAGGTTGGCTGTCCCATATCACACTATTCTATAGGACAATGTGGTGGTTCGCTTGCACTTTTTCATATTGGATTCAGATTCAAGATTATGAGATTTCAGAAAAAAAACACAGACAATCTGTCATTGACAAGGGTCAAGAAGAAACTTTGAAATTAGTCAAGTTCAATATCACAAGCAACGACTTGCTGGTTGTATCATGGTTTTGTATGTATTTTGCCTGTACAACCTGGTGTACCAATGACATCCGTTATGGAAAATCGTGGAATGATATTGCGTCGTTGCTTCTTATTTGCAACAAGCGGTACCTCATGCTCACACAAGTTGCGAACTTTTACGGCAAAGTGGTAAAAATGTGCATGCATTACGTTTCCAAGGCGTAAGTTTTAATAAATCAGCGTTAAACAACCTTGTACGAGATCCAGAGTGCATGCAATTCATTTTCCGATATGTCTCGCCCTGCCATGAATCCTGTCAGGTATCTGATGAAGTCATGTGTCTCTAGATACGAGCGAACGAGTGCATTGTGCTCATAGTCGGAGGTGTGCTCTTGGATGTGCATCAGATACTCGTATGTCTCCTTGTCTCGAATGACTTGCATCTGTAAATCTCCGAAGACGATCAAACGGAAAATGCGGCTCCATATAGACTCCTGGCAGACCTGTAGCACCAGGCGGTCGAGCACAATGCGTGGTCTGCGAACTCGCGAGTAGTACATGTTGTGCTGTTGGGCGATCATGTGTATCTCCGTGCGCTCGCCGTCACGGCTCGGCACGGAGCGCCGCAGCAATCCTTGCCAAAACTGCAATAATTCCTCCTGAACACTCTCCAGTACCTTGTTTTTCCATATACGCCGCACCACGTCTGTCTGCAACCCGAAGGCCTCCTGGTGTTTGGAGTGAAAAAATACGGGGGGGAGTTGGTGCATCGACTCCAGCATGAGTTTGTCGCCGAGTTCGAAGCATTCTTCCTCGTTCTTGAGAAAGCCGTCACGCAGGGCGTGTAGTTGTCGTCGGTGTAGACAAACTCCGTGCAGCACGGACTGCGTTCCACACAACTCGTCGATGTTGGTCACCAAACAATGGTCGATGCAGTTGAGCACGAGGTACAAGACCCTCTTGACGACCTTGTTGTACTTTGACGTCTGCTCGTGCTGGGCCTGTGTCACCAGCCTGGACATTACTGCTTGGCGCTGTGATATGAGGCTCCTGACTCTGTCAGCATGTCCCTCGAAAATTTTGGGGCCTTGCACCTTCTCGAGGCCATCCACGTGCTTGAGCACACTAGAGAGCGTGACGTACGTGTCCTGTATGACGGTGACTTCCTGGTACATTCGGATCATGTTTTCCGACCAAAGACCTTTTCTGTTCTCATTCCACACTGGCGCGCTGCCGGGCACATCCAGCAGATGATTGCGCTTCTGATTGATGGACATTAACACGTCCTCGGCTGTGATTGTCCAGTCGCTGTGGGTGCTGTTCTCTACCACCGTCATGGCGGCAATCATAGCGGACGACTTGGTACATACCAGGCTGTCGTGCATGAGTATGGTGGTGTCGTACGCTTCGTCGACCGAGGAGTCGCATCCCCCCAGCACCTGCAACATGTCGGGCACCTCGAGTAGGTTCTTTGCATGTGACTCGTTGTGCTTGTTCAGGACCGTGGCGATCCTGCCAATCATGCCCACCAACACGCTGGACGCTGTCTGTGCTGTGGCGAATCCTATCGTGTAGGCGCTGTGGTCCGTGGCTCTCGGCTGCAGGACGAGGGCAAAGACGAAGTCTTCCACCTCAAACTGCTCGTACTGCGCGGTGTCTGTCAGCTGGTATGTCGCGATCCTGGCAGATGGTTCCGCCCCCCCCCTGCGCTGCATGGTCACAGTCACATGCTCGTGTGAGGGCAGAAGCGCGGGCACGGTCATCAGCCAGTTGGCAGATTCGCGCTCCAGAGGCAGCGGTGTGCGCTGGTACCGGAAGACCCCGTGCACCGTGATCAGAGCATGTAGCATGTCCTCGACGATTTCATACTCGATCATGACGCCCGGAAAAGCATTCGCAGGTGCTTTGTTTACAGTCGCAATGATTCTGCTATAGTCGCGCTCGTTGACAGACACAAAGTCCTCGCAGGAGTCGGTGTGGGTGTACTGCTTGCGCGACTCGCACGGACCGCTCGGGTCGCTGTCGAGACGGTGTTTGTTGAGTGCAGGTTTCTCGAGCGCGGGTTTGCCGTTGGCGGGTTGGTGCTGGGCAGCCGGCGGGGGTTGTTCGTCGGGCGGCGCACACGCGTGCGCTCGTGAACCCTGATCGCGGGGGGGCGTGGGCTTTGCAAACTGCCTCGGGGCATTTCGGCCGGGCACCGCACCGGGGTCCGGCGGTGGGTCTGTGTCGCGGCGCAAGGTGGGCGGGGCGCACTGATTCGGGGACAACGAGAGCTGCCACATGCGCTGGTCCAGGACGCTCCGGGCATGCGACATCAGGCCGGGAGAGTGTGTGTCGTATATATCTGTCTACCCCATCGTGTCAGGGTCGGGCAGTGCTGTGTCTGTACTCCTTGGCTTCTTGCCGCCCTTGTTGAGAACCTTGCGGACCTTTGTGTCCCTCTCACCGTTCTTGTCCGCCGGCGTGTCTGTCTCCGACAGCGCACGTATGCCCCGGCCGATGTCGCTCATCGACACGAGGGGCACCGTGGTCCGCTGCGGCAATGTATTCTGCGGGGTCCGCGCTGGCACAGGAGGACGCTCGAGTGGCGGTGCATCCGCACGATTCGCCGTCGACTGCACCGCGGGTGCGTGGGTGGCTGCCGCAGCACGGGGGGCTGGTGGGAGTGCCTCTGTGGCAGGTGCTGGCACGGACGGCGTCGCCACCAGCGGCGTCGCCGCCACGTCCAGGCCCGTCCGCGGGGCCAGGTCGAGCCCGAGCTTCCACCCCTGCAAGCCGAACGGGGTCGAGATGCGTGGTGCTCTGGACAGCAGCAAAGGAGCCTTGGACGCCGAGTTTCTTTCCGCAAACGCGGCGAGGAAAGACCGCTTCTGGGGCGCGTTGTCAGTGGAGTGCGATGCGAGCAGCGGGATCACGGCATGCGCCGGTGCAGCCAACGGAGGGTCTGTCTTCGTAAAGGGCTCGAACTGCACCCAGACCGGGGCGAACGTGACCTGCAGGAGCTGGCCACGCAGGAAGGACAGATCATTGGCGACGTCCGTGAACTCCGCCTCGTACTTGGCCCGGTGCTGGAACGTCTGGGCGACGCGCCAGTACCCGTGCACGCGGTAGTCGTACTCCCAGGGGCAGTCGCGGGGCGGCTTCGGGACGTGGCTCATGTCGAACTTGTCGGGCACGAGTTGCCAGCAGCACCGGGCCTGCACAAAGCTCTGCCGCACGGTCCCCTTGTAGTAGTGATTCAGGGTGTAGTGCTGAGTGGGAAGCCACGCGAGCTTGTAGATGAGCTCGTCACCTGCCGAAATGTCCACCTGCCGCCAGAAGTTGACGAGGTCGCGGCTCTGCCCGTCGACGGTCATGGTGGTGACGTGGTTCACCGCCGCCTGCACCGGCGCGAGGCCGGTCTCGTGCAGACCGCCCTGGTTCTCCGACCCCACGCAGATGCCGAAGGGAACGAGACGCGTGCTGACCAGGCGCAGGATCTGCATGCGCGAGTGCTCGTCCTTGTACGAGAAGCCGAGGTCGCGTGCCAGCACGCTCCACGTCAGGTTGTTGGCGCTGGCAGCGCTGAGGCGCTGGAGGCCAGCGAGGATGTAGTTCACCGTGGAGATGTTGACGAACGCCGAGTGCGCCGGCAGCTGTTGGTTGGATATGGCTGCGTCCATCATCGCCGTGTTGTTGTAGACCAGGCTCTGCACCCGGTTGCTCTGCAGCACAAACGCGACGTCTCCCTGGTCCACCGCGTGCGAGAGCTCGAGGGTCGAGCGGTTGTTCGCGAGGTCGGCGTACGGCAGATACAGCTTCGGGATGATTTTCTGGATGCGGTGCGGGATCTGCTGGTAGCTGCGGTCCGAGCCCATTCGCCCGGGGCCAAAGGCATACGGCTGGATGCCCGAGAGCAGCTCGGAGTTGAAGTTGATGCGGCCGTCGGGGTCGCCGTTGATGCCCGCGGGGCCCGAGAGCGAGGTGGGCAGCGGGCCCCCGCCGTTGATGTTGGCGTCGGGAAAACGGATGTTCGACCCCAGCTGCGAGAAGAACTCTGACATTGCCGCGCGGGGCGGCAGACTTTTATATGCAACATATTTGAAAACTAGGACTGCACTCTGTATTTAAACTCGCGCGGGGGCCGGGATCATGGCCAGTTGTAATGTGCCAGTGCGCGAGACCGTGTCGCAAACCTGGCTGTACTTGCTCGCGCGCGTGCGCGGGCGCAAGCCCGAGGACGAAATGCGCCGGGCCACCCTGCTGCTCAACAACTCCATACAGAGCACCGCCAGCATTGAGCGCACGCTCTCGCGCGAGCTGCAGGAAATGGCGGTCCGCGTGCGTGGGCTGCGTGCTCGCAACGCGAAGACGGACCTGCACGCTGTGCTGCTCTCGAGCAGAAACAAGCGCATCAAGCTCGTGCAGACGACCAAGAAACGCATCGCCCTCGAGCACCACCTGGAGACCCTGAACAGCACGTTGCTCAACCAGCAGGTCATGTCCTCGGTGAAGCAGTCGTCGGACGTGCTCAAGGCCATGGGGCTGGAGCAGGAGCTGCAGAAGCTCGACGACGTCAGCATGGATCTGCAAGAGTCCTTCGCGGACGCCCAGGCGGTGCAGTCTGGCCTGGCCGAGTCGATGGGCTCGGCCTACGACGACGACATAGACCTCGAGGCGGAGATGCTGCTCCTGCTCGACGAAGCGGGCCCCAGTGTCAGCGTGCAGCCGCGGCCGGCCAGTGTTGCCGTCGCGACCGAGCCGGCGGCCACAACCAACTCCATGCGCGTCGCAGTCACAGAGACGGTGCCGGAGGCTGACGCAGAGCAGGCAGTGGTGGTGGCGACCTGAGGGCATATTTTTGTGCAGACAATCCCTACTGTGCGCCCGGCGGAAGGGGCGCGCCGCGATGTCGAGCACCATGCTGCCAAAGCAGCTGCAGCACATGCTCAGGGAGGCGAACATCCCCATCGACAACCACGTGACGTGTCTCCGGGAGCGGGCCATGCACCAGATGAACGAGTACATGAAGATGGTCAACATTCGCATCTCGCACCCGTCGCACGACGACGATGACTGCGTTGCCACCCTCTCTGACCTGATCAGATTTTCGTTCGCCAATGCTACTCCACTGGAGGATATGCCCCAGTAAAAGCACCCCGACAAACTATACAGCACTATGTATTTATGAGAGTCTATTTCTCTTCAAATGCCAGGAACCAATTGGTATGGTATACTCGATGATTACAAGTATTCACAGAATGCTCTCCGACAGCTGGCCATATTCATTGTGGTGTGGTCAATCGTGCTTGGCTCGCTCTCAATGAACAACAGTATCGACAAGCACAACAATGTTTACAGACAGTTGCACAGCACGCCCGATTATTCCAAGCACGAGCTCTCTCCACAGCACTCTGCGCATCCCGTGGACGGGTCAATGATGGATGTGCCCTCGCAGTACTGGACGATGGACTGGGTGATGAGCCCGATGCACACCAAGGACACCGTGCCGTGGCTGTCGATGCCCGTGAGCAACACCCTCTGCCAACACGACGGCACGGCGTGCGCCCCGGCGCTCTGGCAGACCTCGCTGACCTGCAACACCTCCTACTCCGCTGCCCAGCTGCCCCAGACCATCAAGGACGAGCAGCCGTACATCTACAGGAACACCCGCACCAAGTGGAGGAACATCAGCCCCACGTTCACGTGCATGGCCGAAAAGATAGGCTTGTACACGCTATGGCTCAATAACGAGCATTCGTGGAGCCTCGCATCCACCCACAACGTCAACGTGCTGGTCACAGCGATCTACGTGCTCTTTGCAATCATTGCGCTCTCACTCTTCCTCGGCTACTACCATGCAGATAACAAGGTCCAGCAGACACAGTACAACAAATACATTCTCGTTGGGTTTGTCGCCATCTACATCTTTGTCTCGTACTTCTGGACCACCTCCGTGGCCCTCGACTCCGACAAGAACCTGCACAGGCCCATCGGCACGGCCTCCTACTTTTACTCGACGCTGTCCATTGTGGCTGCGCTTGCGGTCTTCACATCGAGTGGCATTTACGAGGACAACAAGGCGGAGGCGGCGGACGAAGCGGAAATGATGGCGATGAATTCAAGGACACTAGTATCCACACGTCCCATGAGCAACTCGATGAACGTCGCGGGCTTCGTCAAGGAAGAGACCAAGATCGGGGCCCGCATCAAGATGCCTAGTCCAGAGACATCAACACTCACCGCAAAGCATGTATGTGACTGCCTGAACCGACCGGTGCATTCCAACTTTGTTTATGGCCAGCTCTTCACGCTCCCGCTGCTGCTCCTGGCCCTGTGCATCCACGGCCGCAACTATGGCATCGATACGCAAACACAGATTGTGTTTGTCACCAGCATGGCTGTGGTGCTCCTGGACTGCTTTCTGTACCGGATGTGGTGGGCGTTCAACATGCACAAGTCAGTCATCAGTGCGGTAGGGGAGCAGATGGAGTACACCTGCTTGCAGATTGTCACGCTGGTGTGCATGCTCTTCCAGGTCATGATTTTCATCTTCTACATCGTGTGCGAATTGTTCCACAAGGACCTGCGCTGGTTCTTCATCACCTACCTGGTCTTGACGACTGTGGTGAAGCTCATCGCATTGCAGGCCATACACGACAACAGCGTGACGGGTGCCTACCATGTGACGGGGAACAAGTTCTCCTTCTCCAGCTCGAAAGCACGGATGTTCACCGCGGACATCTACCTCTTTGTGTTGTATGTAGTGGGAGTGAGCGTGGTGACCTGGATTTATGTAATCCACGAGAATCTGCAGTTCCAGCCCTCGTGGATGCCTGTCGACAATCTGCCTGTGCAGTGGGGCCCGGGGTGGCAGACGTTCAATTCTTTCTCTGCCTGAGATACCGTTCTTAATAAACTTCGCTTGCAGGTGTATTGTTTTTATTGTGTGCATAAAGGTGGCCTGCGCTCAGGCGCTGTACTCGACTCTGGTTGCTGGTTGAAGCTGAGGATGAAGAGCATGATGCTAGTGTAGAACACTGCGAAAAAGCCCAGATACGCGAGGCTCGCGGGTGTGCTGACGTAGTGCTCCGTGTCGTCGGGCGTGCTCGCAAACCACACGCACACCGACAATGCGAGGACGGCGTAGAGCCCCCGGCCACGCTCCAGGAGCACGGCGAGGACCTTGCGCGCGTCGACGCGCAACCGGGACAGGAACGCGCTGTAAACCTCCATTGCGTGTCCGGCGCTATAAGAGGCTCTGAAATACAAATGCAATGAACGATGTGACAACGTACGACGAGCGGCTGCTGGAGCAGCTCAGGGTCGGCACGGAGCGCATCTTTCTGTCCGGCACCCGCAATCCCACCGCCTCCCGGCACAGCAGGCTGCAGGCCAGCGCACCGACAGCCCGCACTGGCGTGGTGAGGCGACCGCCCAACGGCCACGAGGCCGAGGACATCCGGCAGCATGTCAAGCACAACACCGTGCACAAGTACTGCAAGCTCTGCGAGAGCATGAACGTGGATCCCATGCTCGAGAGCAGCCTCTTCATGGCGCTCATCCTGCTCTCGCGCCACAACTCCCGTGCCAGGATCGCCAAGGAGTATCTGGAGAGCCGGGGCACCCAGGTCGATGTGGACTGGGACCGCGTACAAGACCTGCCGGCCCTGCAGGACATCTTCTCGTCGTCCTCGGACTGGGCCACGCTGCTCGCATACCTGTGCGTCGAGGTGGAGCCTGCCGCGCGGGAGGGGCTGCTGGCGGACGCTGTGCTGCAAGTGCTCGAGGCGAACCTGCGCAGCGTGGGCCTGACCGAGCCGCACACCCCCCTCGAGTTCACCATGATGTGCCTGATGTACATGATGCCGGCGGGCACGCCGTCCACGAAGATGCTGGAGCGGCACATGACGCACTGCCAGCTCGAGTTCCGCGACGTCGAGGTCAAGTGCCTGCGGGCCGTGGCTGGCTTCACCGACAACATGCACGACGAGGAGCTGTGCGCCGCCACGTTTCTGCGCGTGTGCCTCGCGACACGTGTGCAGCCGGAGCTCCTGCAGGACGTGGCAGTGGTGCTCGACACCAGGCGGGCGGACCTGCAGGTGCTCCAGGGCGGCACGGTGCACCGGACGAAGCTCCGGGACATTGTGCAGCGGCTGCACCGCAACAGCGAGGTCCGATACGAGCAGTCCTTCGACAGCTGGTGCTGCCAGAAGAAGTTTTCCAGCACCACGGGGCTCAACGTGCAGCGCCTCCTGTACTTCATCAATGCGCAGAGCGCCGCCGTCGACTGCAGCCTCTTCTCCGACTACTTCACGACGGGCATGCTGCACGGTCTGGCCATGCAGGAGCTCAGCACCATCGACATCGAGCCTGTCATCGCCGTCATCACCAGCATCCGTGTGTACAACAACAACGTCAAGAACCTGATCGACTTCCGCACCAAGTGTCTGGAGGGCCTCAACGTCAAGGCACGCGTGGCGCTCACGCAGGCGCAGATCCTGCAGCTCTACATCTGCTGCTTCCAGCACGAGTCCATCCGGGAGCGGTGCTGGAAGGTCGTGCTCCCCGTGTACAATCACAGCATCCAGCGCGCGTGCGGGCGCTTCCGCGAGACGTACCCCTTCGAGATCGAGGCCGTCATCCGCTGCATCATCACCAGCCACGTGATGGACGTGGGCGCCAGCAGCGTCACGGGCGGGCGCTCGAGCGCTGCACGACCAGCAGCATGAGCGACATGAGCAGGAAGGCCTGCTGCAGCGGCAGCAGGACACGCACGGGCAGCACCTCGCAGGCCCCCACCAGCAGCAGCACCGCGAGAATCACGACGTAGAGGGCCCCGCTCGCATAGAGCAGGCACGGCGAGCCCGCGGCGTGGCGGCGCTGCCACAGGTGGTGCCCCGTGCCGGCGACCGCGAGCAGCAGCGTGGACGGCGCGACGAGCTCCTGGTGCAGGCGCATGGGGTCGCCCGCAAAGACGAGGGTCACCAGCATGTGCGCCGCGGCCACCGCCACGAGACTCTGCGAGCTGTACTGGTGCACGTGCATGAGCGTGAGAAGCAGCGGGGTGCCAGCCACGACGGCCAGCGCCACCTTCGTGCCGTGCGCCGACGGGAGCACAAAGTAGTCGCTCAGGCACAGGCAGAGGTACAGGGCGCCCAGCACAAGCAAGGGGCCGACCGGCTCGGGCGCGTGCTTCGCCGGCACCGGGCTGCTGTGCGCAGGCCCCGGGCGCACGGCGGGGCCGCTCGGGTGCCCGGTCTTGTCGACAAAGAGCGTGAGGCGCTTGTTCTGCATGCCCACGTCGAAGGCCCCGTGCATCCTTCCGCGCGCCTTTCTTTTTAAATACCAGACGCCCGTGTATATAAACTCTGTGGCGGCGGCGGCGAATGGAGCAGCGGGGCGACTACGACATCCTGTACGAGCTCATCTGCTGCGACCCGGACATTGTGGTGTGCATCAACAGGATCTGCAACGCGTGCCTGCACAACTCGTGGGAGATCTCGGAGAACGGCCGGCCCATCACCGACGCCCTCAAGCAGAAGCTGCAGCAGGTCTACGATGTCTTCATGCGCGACTGCGTGCGCATGATGTACATGTGCGGCTTCGCGGCCTTCTACGTGCGGCGGGTGCACAAGATCCCGCTGCCGTTCTGTCCCGTCATCGGCACCTTCACCTGGCGCTCCGTGGTCTCCGAGTGCAAGAAGACCGGCAGCAACGCCGTGTACGAGGTCACGCTGCTCAAGGGCGGGGTGCACCAGCGCGACCTGCACATCGTGAACTACTACAGCCCCATCATCTCGCCCAACATCAAGACGCCCATGCAGGCGCTGCTCTCGCAGTACAAGGCCGTCATGGAGATGCACCAGACGATACGGGCCAGCAACAAGTGGAACCAGGAGAAACACATCGTCGTCACCGAGAGCATGGACATAAAGGACCAGACCACGTCGGGGCTGCAACTGCTCGACGACATGCGCCGCTACACGCTCTCCGGCGAGCACGCCCTCATGGGCGACAAGGTCGTGCGCCTCAAGAACCGCTACAACCGCGAGCTCAAGAACACCAACGAGGCCAAGATGGAGTGGATCCACGACCAGTTCGGGGGCGACGGCAGCACGCAGGGCATCGGCACGCACATCCTCCCGCCCAACATGAACGTGGTCGAGCTGTCCAACATTGTGTACGGGAACGAGTACGAGGTCCTGCTGCAGCAGTACCGCGATTCGGTCTACACCTTCTTCGGGCTGCAGAACCAGTCCACGGTGCAGGTCGCCAACAAAAGCGTCTCCGAGTTCATCTCGACCGAGCAGCACATCAACACGCAGAACGTCATCAACTTCCTGCAGAACGTGCTGCAGCTGGTGTACGCCGAGAGCTTCCACGTCGACATGCACACGGTGCAGGTGGTCATCAAGGCGCAGGCCCGCGCCAGCGTCAACTCCACAGACGACATCAAGAAGCTCTCGGAGACGCAGGCCCTCGCCCCGCAGCTCAAATCCAAGATCGGCAAGCTCATGGACACCGCGATGTGAGCGCCGCGAGGCGGGCCCCTCACCCGCCCCCCGCAAAGAAGACGTCCACCAGGCCGCAAGCGTGCACCACGAGACACGCCAGCAGGCACTCCATCAGGTAGAAGCTCGAGCTGCTCAGCAGCAGACTGTTGCGGTCGTGCAGACTGAACTGCACGACGTACCCGGACCTGCTGGCCTCGCACTGCATGATGCTCACCTCGGTGCGCGGACAGCGCTCCAGAATAAGCTGCAGGGCGTCCTGTGGCAGGAAGGCGTTGTCGTATAATAAAAGAGTGCTATCGTCGCGCACACAAATTCTCGACCCCTGCTTGCGAGTGTCCAGTATCTGCTCTATGCTCTGCTGCAGCACCTGCATCTGCCGCGCTGCGCGCCCCCTGTCTTATAGCGTCTGCCACCCCGATCACTATTTACCACGCCTCGGGCTCGGGAGAGATGCCGGCGACCGCCACCAGCAATGACACCCCGAAGCAGGAGGCTGTCAAAGCCATCGACCTCGAGCTTGCCCTCAGCATCGCCGCGGGCGGAGGGATCAGGACCCACGACAAGCTCGGGCGCGTCAACGACGAGGTGTGGTCGCAGTTCCGCGACTCGTCCACCCTCGGCAAGCTGGTCGAGGCCAAGGACATCCGCAAGCTGCTGCTCGACCAGATACAGCTGCAGCTCGAGGCCAAGAAGGACCTGCTGCTCGAGGTGGAGAACGACACCGTGATCTGCGGGTGGATCATCCGGTACACGCAGGCGTGGGAGCAGGAGTACAGCAAAAGCGTGAACATGACCTTCGACATTGGCCGCAAGATCACGGCCATCATGCACGACACCCTCTTCGAGGTCCGCGAGATTCTCAATGTCGACGCCAGCGCTCTCAAAATCGAGGCCATCGAGGAGGCTGTGCGCCGTGCGCACTCCGAGCACGACGACACGGGTCACAAGCTGCTGCAGGGCGACGACGCTGTCGTGCGCTTCCTCTTCCGCAACCCCTACACCCGCTACCACATGGTGCGCATCGCGAGCCGTCTGCTGCTCAAGAAGGAGGTGTGCAACCGCGCAGGCGCGTACTCGGCCAAGCAACAGCGCCACGATGTCACCCAGGAGAAGGACACGGCCCTCACGGGCCTGTACTACGACATCTGCGAGCAGGACCCCCGCTTCGCGCTTTGCCGGGACCTGCTGGAATCAGACGATTTCGTCGACTACATCACAGACTACATGAGCCTCGCATAGTGCTCGGCGCAACCCTCCCGGGACCCGACACATTGCAAATCAGGATGAGCACATATATACGAAGACGGGCACGCCGGGCATATGTCCTCGATCGGTGAAGGCCAGACACAGAGCTCACGCGAGCTTTCGGGTGGTATGTACCTCAAGACCGGCGACCCTGGTCTCACTGGCGGGGGCACATACAGCGGCGGCACCGAGACCGAGGGCACGATGGCCCAGTACGAAAACATCTTCGGACCCGCGGGCCGCGACATCAAGCTCGACCAGCAGCGTCACAAGCGCCACCAGCGCTGGCACCTGCCCGACGCCCTCAAGGGCCACAACCAGTACCTCACCGACCGCGTCGACGGCCTCATCACCGACGCCACCAACTCGCCCTTCACCCGCAACATCCTGCCGTACGTCTACCTCGAGAACCCCGACCAGAAGCTCAAGTGGAACGTCTACAGCTTCGACGAGGGCATCGCCTCCCGCGTCCCGTACGAGGCGGCGGCCCGCGTGCTGCCGCAGACCAAGCGCTCGTTCGCGGGCTACACCGTCCGCCAGGGCCTCGCCATCGCCATGGAGCACAACTTCATGGTCTCGGCGGCCGGGCGCGAGAACTTCAAAAACCAGCTCACCCAGCTCGTCGGCTCCATCCAGCTCACCAACGACCTCGACGTGCACGTCGCCCTGCTCAGCGCGCCGTCCTACCAGAAGCACATGAACGAAAAGTACTACGACAACACCAAGACGACCGCCCAGATCTGCCGCCAGTACATCGACCTCTTCGGCATCCTCCAGAAGGTGCCCAACGCCATGGACATCCTCATCGAGGACGCCAAGTCCAACCTGCAGACCTGGGGCAGTCAGCCGCCCACGTTCTGCCTCTGCAACTCCGCCCTCACCTCCCAGCTCACCATGCTGCCCGAGAAAACCAACTTCGTCACGAACGGCCCCGACGGCCTCAAGCGCCTCGCCGAGGGCCCCAACCTCGCCTCGTATCGCGGCCTCCAGATCATCCCCTCGCGCAAGTTCAGCATGGACGCCGGGACCGCCCCCCGCGACCTCCTGCGCCGCCGCGTGCGCGTCGCCGAGTACTACCGCATCCCGTGGAAGCCGGAGAACGTCAACCGCACCTATGAGTTCTACGACCAGAGCCGCGACAGCATGTTCAGTATGAGCTGGTCTGATCTCTTGCAAAAAAGCCGCCTGGCGGGCGCGGACGAGCCAAGTCAATACGACGAATCGCAAAGCATTTCCGGTCCATGGCAGTATAACAGCACGCGAAAGGAAAATATTCCGGCATATCAAATCATAACTTTCGCAGTCCGGAATTACGAATATGGACTATGTCTAAAGGGCAGAATGGCCAAGTTTAGCGCGGATGAATCAAGCTCTGTTTATTTAATGTTGGATGGCTATATGAATTCATCAAACGATGCTCATTATACGAACAAAAAAACACTGAACTGGGATCAATGCGTGGAACTGAGTCCAACTGTCAAGTATGAAAACAAAACAATTACGGGTATAAACTACTCTGCTCTAGACGGAATTCACCAACATGAAGGACTCACAAGCAACAAGCAGATGGACGTATTGGCAGAGCAATCTGAGTTATTCGGTCGGGGTATTTTCAATGATCCGCTGTCTGGCATTTACAATCGCAATTCGGAGAATAGAATTTCCAACAACTTCGCGTCCCTACATAACCATGGAACGCGCCATGATTTTGAAAAACACTGGATGGTTGTTTATTTCTTCGATGAGCTTGAAAAATTATACGAAGCTTCGTGTCATGGAAGTAATTCTGAGATGATAAATACTTGGAATTCCCGCGGAGACGCGCTCGCAAATACACCCATGAAAGATTTGCTAGGTTTGGGAGAAAATGCTATTACGCCACTGTTCAACGAAGCAGTGTCCTCTGTAGGTATGGACTTAGAATACGCATATTCACAAGTCCAAGATATCACCGAAAATGTGCCAGGCGGACCTCGACACCATGTCAAAGATGCAGCAGATCTTGCAACTGCCAGGAGGAATTATATAGTGCAGAATGATTTGTCTGCATGCAATCATGAATGGAGACATGTACTTCTCAGTTTGGACGGGTCAATGACAAGCGACGTTGTATCTAGTTTTGCTTCTATAACAAGCATTATCAATGTGTTGAAAAAAACGTTTGAACTTTGCAAAAAATCAAACTTGATGACTGATCTTATCAATGCAAATGCAGACGCTATCACCGCCAAAGCACAGCTACAAGGTGGTGTAACAACATTTCTCTATGATAACACTGCTACAAATATCCCAATTCAGCAACGAATGCCTACCTGGACTGATACTTCATACGATGAACATCCAAATTTATTCTTCTTGTGGTTGATTTGTATAGACAAGACAGTTTTGATAGGGGTATTGAATACAATGGCCAGAAACGCAAATGACATGTTCACCGATAATGAAAAAACTATATTCACTGCAATGAATGTTAGGGTGACTCCTGATCTATTACAACCTTGGGCGACGGTGTTGGCTCACTTGTTTGCCTCCCAAATTGGACCTGCACATTACAGCAAAGCCAAACACTCAGCTGATATTTTGCGCCTCGTACATACTCTGCAGAAAAAATTTGATGTCAGTAATATAGCTTGGAATGGTCTCTCAAATACACAACGAAGACATAGGATAATGATTGACACAATGATCACAGCCAGCATGGCATTTCTGAATTATCGCAGGAGGCTGCAAAAAATGACCCACGACGCTGCAAAAACACAGGGTAAACACGTTTACCACCACGATGCTTTACAGCTTGTGCTGAAGCAATTGCAGTACACAACATTGACAGATGCATGTACACTACCAATTTTCCAAGCCGTCATCACACATGAAGAAGGAGTGGACGTACCACAATATCGGGCCTTTGGTTTGACTGCCACTTCAAGTAAATATTCCCGACCTTTGATGTCAGCGATGCCTGCTGGCACGGCGGGCACAATTACAACGGTAATTCCAGGAGGCATGACAACTGTGAGTTACTTCTCGGCAATCCACGATGAATTCAAGAAACATATGTTGTCCGCCTCCAGTCACATCCAAATGACACACAACATTGTCATGCAGACGAGTAGGACAGCTGGCGCCAACATCACACACTTCCCTAACTATCATATCTCGCGCTGCAATGCACTGCAAGATGACGACAGAGAGAAATCCGCCTCGAGTCAAAACAATGGCACGTGGATTGTGCAGCAATTGGCTGCCATGATGCCACTCAGCAACGATGTATGTAAAAAAATGATGGGCATTCAGGAAATTGACAAGATCGCGTTGATACAGTGTGCCGAGATGCTCACTGGCACTACCGATGCAAATCGTACATGGCTGGCATATCCTACTCATGAAATCCGAGCTACATTTGCAAACGATAATAATTATGATTCGTTTGGACCAATTGGTGCTCTCGGTGCGTCTACTGATACACTGCACTGGGCCCATCATGAATACAGTACCAATCTCATGCAAACTTTCATGGCGCTTTTCAACCCAAGTCCGTATGTGCGCGAGAAGAACGCCACGGAAACGTTTATACCCTTACACCACAAACAAGCCCTCATGCAAGCGTTTGCAAACGCGATTCAGAATAACACGACCATGACCACGGAACTTGAGACAATATTGGGTCACTTATTTGCAGATCGTGACGAGCAAGTCGCTTTCTGTGGTGCACAAGCGAATGAAAAGATGGCTTTTGTGCCGCAGACCGCCGACTCCCAGATGGACTACAAGAAGCAGCTTGAGCAGCGGGTGTCATGGAATGAAGTGCCATTTTGCTATGACTTTGAGTCAGAAAAAAGAGACGGAGAAGATGTCGTCGACTACACCGGGCGCCTGCAAAATGTGATCATTTACGACGTACACCGGGGAGGTGCAAAGTCTGGCGACGAGGTCAGATATTGGGCCCACCAGCAGGGCATTTTGAATTTACGAGCGCCAATGCGATCGTTCGACTGTGTCTCCCCAGAGTCTGTGAATTCACACACGCCAGGTAAAATACATAACAACCTGAACTCCGCCGCCGAGAGCGCCATATTATTTTGCAGCAATATCAACAACTGGGAGGAGTTCTGGAAGCATCTGGTGCTCGTGTGGGTGTCGCGTTTTTTCCGGGCGAGTACTCGCTTCGTCGATGACGGGAAGGGCATGATGGCCCCCGTACGCGTACCAGGCGCCGCCGGCGGCGGCGGCGGCGGCGGCGGCTGCAAGTACGTGCCGAATGGCATGCATCTTATGCACGGACCGCGTTTGCCCGAGTTTGGCAGGGATCCGTCGCAGCCCGACCGTGTCGGCGAGCAGTGCGACATTGTGATTCTGCGCCCCAACATCGAGCACGAGATGCTTGGCGTGATCATGGGGCGCGGGGGGACGCAGGAGCTGGGCGCCACGTTCTGGGGGCAGACAGAGCTGTCGTGCTATGACGACGCGCAGCATGGCATCTGGGGCATGAGCTACAAGTACCACGAGCGCGCCATGGTGACCAACGAGCGCAACATGATCCGCGCGTACGACGTGGCCTTCGACGGCTACAACGGCGGCATGGACCAGACGTGCGTGCACTGGAACGACCCCGAATCCATCAAGAGCTTCCGCGACGGCACGTACGACCGCAGCAAGCCCTTCAACGGTCCGAGCATGCTGGTCATGGCGCTGCCGACGTGCGAGAACTCGAAGACCACATGGCCCAATCCCATTGTGTACCACGCGGAGGTGGGAGCCGTCATGAGCCCGGACCCCGAGAAGAGCCAAGGCGACATCCCGAACATCAAGGAGCACGTGGTCTTCAACTCTCAGATGAACCCGCGCCTGGCCACGCCGGCGGTGCAGGACAAGTTCAACCAGTACATGAGCCAGCTGGGAATGACCCAGTGGATGAACGCGGACCAGTCGACCCGCCCCGCGGGCGAGTCCTGCATTGCGAACGAGACGAGCAGCACGCCGATGGCCTTCCAGGGCAGCATGCGCATCCTCAACGCGAACGGCGCGCAGATCGAGGACATCAAGGGCTCGGGCCACCTCGGCCACAGCTACGTCGGCATCGCCAGCGTGCGCGAGGGCCGCGGCGTGCTGAACCCGGCGGCCCAGCACTCGATGATGCGGCTGGTGTGAGGCCTGCGGTGTTGTGTTTGAATAAACCTTTGAATTTCAGTCTCTGTGTTCTGTGTCCTGTGTCTCCCTGGGAGCGAGCGTATGAGAAAGAGAGGCTTGCGATGTGTAATTGATTTATTGATTGCAAAGGCCTTGCGGGCGGTCTACGCAGCGTCACACGGGCACGCGGCCAGGCTCCCTGCTGCGCGCGCCCGGCGCCGTGCGCTCCCGCCCCGCGTGCATGTCGACGTCGCGGAAGCCCATCTTCTCGATGTCGGCGGACGTGCACGAGCGCAGCAGGAACTTGAGCCGGTTCTCCACCTCGGTGATGAACTTGGCCTTGAAGGAGAAGACTTTGGCGAGGTAGCTCTCGTTCGGCAGCAGGAGGATGAGCGATTTTTCTATGGGCAGCAGACACACGCTGTGCGCGCTGATGCCGGTCCGCATCAGGTAGAGCAGGCCAAAGACGAGCGTGCGCGTGTCGAGGCCGCGCAGCATGTGCGGGTGGCGCTGCAGACACGACGCGAGCACGAACTTGACGTGCGGGCCCACCGCGGCCGCCATCGCCTGTCGCTCGCCGAGGCCGAAGTCCCGCTTGATGATGCGCGAGACTGCCGTCTTGCGCATGGCGGCCTCGACGGCGGCAAAGACGCAGCCGTGCGCGGCGCCGAGCTGGCAGACGCTGGCGGCGAACTTGTCGGCGAGCTTGGCCAGCTCGAGCTCGTGCGCCGTGCGACTCTGCGCGGACGTGAGCAGAGTGTCGATGTGCCGGTCGACCTCCTGCATGTTCAGGTGCTGCAGGCGGCTCTCGCCCGCCGGCTTCTGCCGCAGCATCACGGTGTCGTCGAACTCGTTCGCCACGAGGTTGTGGCTGTGCACGCAGAGCCCGGTGATGACGCAGACCTGGGCGTCCTCGGTCTGCACGAGCTCGCTGCACACCCCCGGCGCGCAGCGGTGGATCGCCCCGCAGCTGAGACAGCCCGCGAGGCCGACGTCGAAGACCTGCCACCGGCACTGGTGCAGGCCGCGGCACGACGCCGTGAGCACGAAGGGGCTGCGCAGCTGCCGCCACACGGCCTCGCACATTGCGCCCGGGGGCCCGGGCGGCGCGCACACCCACAATTGCTTTTTGTAGCTTTCGGAGCGCCCCGCGTCAGCCCGGGGCCAGGAAGAGCCGCAGCACCATGACGTACACCAGGAGCACCACGAGTCCCGTGAGGCTGCGGTCCTCCGCGGGGTCAGGCACCGAGTTGCGCACGAGCATGTTCACGCTGACGAGCACCAGCAGCTCCGAGGCCGTGCGCTGCAGCACGGACTGCCGGCGCACGAGGACCAGCAGCAGGCACGACGACGCGAGCACGGGCGCAGAGTCGCGCAGCTCGAGCGCGTACAGCTGCTGCACGTGCCGCGCCGCCTTCCACAGCGCATACGCCCGGAACTCGGCGAACATGGCCACGGAAGCCGCAGCCACGTCGAGGAAGAGCACCACGAGCAGCATGAGCCCCGTCTGCGTCGCGTCCGACAGCGCACTCGCCGTCACGGTCTGCAGGACCGAGTTCACGGCCATCATGTTGACCGCGCGGGCCACGTACCGCCGCAGCTGCGACCGCGCGGCCCACGCCTCCAGCCCGTGCATGTACGCGTACGCGAAGACGGACAGCACCAGCACCACCCTCGGCGCCCGCACCCGGCGCGCATACTCCTCGAGGTTCTCCGTGTACATGAAGAGCACGAGCGACTCCACCCTCGCCCGGTACTCGTTCTCGTACGCGCCCGCGGGGATGCTCGCCACCGCAATCAGCACCACGGTGTGCTGTCCGAGCGCGAGCACAGACTGCCACAGGGACCCGCGGCTCTCGGCGGCCTCGCTGCTGCTCGCCAGCTGCGCGAACACCGTCTGGCTGAGCACGACCACGTTGATCTGCGCCCACAGCTGGCGCGGCACGCTCGCCGTCAGCGCGGGCCGCCGCGCCGTCGCGAGGTGGTCGGCCGCCGCCACCAGCACACACAGCATGAGCACCTCGGGCCACGCGGCCACCGTCTCGAGCAGGGCGGCGATGTGCTGCGTCGCCCCCAGCAGCAACACGTTCTCGATGTTGTGGCCGATGCTGCCCACGTCGCGCGCTGACATCGACCGCCCGCGCCGGGCATGTATATATGTCGGCACCCGCAGATTTCGAGCATGATGTTTGTGCTGCTCTCGTGGGCCTGCCTCGCGCTCGCGCTCGCGCTCGCGTGGCTCTGGCTGCAGAGCCGCACGTACCTGCAGCCCATGCACCCGACGGCCCAGAGCCAGCTCGACTCGGACCGTCTCGTGCACCTCTCCGTCGCGTCCCTGCTGCTCCTGGCGGGCGTGCTGCTGCTGCTGCACTTCCTCGTGCCGCGCGTCGAGCAGGGCGCAGACGCCGAATGGGCGGCGCTCGCCAACCTCACTCTTCCGGACGGCCCAGGGAACGCATCAGGTCCGTACATGTATATATAAGAATCCTGTCCCCAGCGACAATGACCTCCGGCCACAGCGAGACGCCCAAGCACACCGACACGGACAAGACAGAGCCCAAGACAGACATGAGCAACATTCTGCTGCACATCAAGAACCTGGAGTCGACCAACTCGGACCTGCAGAGCAAGCTCACCGACGCCGACTCCCGCATCGGCAAGCTCAGCGCCAAGACCCGCGAGGGCATGCAGAGTGCCCTCGACACGCTCATGAAAAAGTGGATGGACGACGTCGAGACAAAGGACGAGAACGTCAAGGCCGTGTTCAAGGACGGGCTCAGCAAGCTCGTGGAGAAGTCCGCAGAGGACAACGGCGTCTGGCAGATGATGGTGGCGGCCTCCTCCCTCCACAGCCGCCAGATGCACGACCTGGACCAGCTGCGCATACAAAACAACGAGCTCAAGACCAAGGTGGATGGCCTCTACGGGGACGCTGACTCCAGGACAGTGGGTTCCAAGCACAAACAGACGGACCAGATGTCCCGCCCGGACGTGCCGCTCATTTCCACGGACATGTGGGGAGACTTCGCGAAAGACATTGGATCAGTGTACTGATGAAATAAGCACGTGCACAATGTTGTTGGGAATAAACACAAGTCACATCATATATCCGCAGGAAAACACACGAGTCATGTTTGTCTGTGTTCGGTCTCATGCCGCGTAAGTTTATTCGCTCGGCAAAAAGGTCGCAAACCAGGACCCGATCAATTGCAGTGGATAACACCACTGCTCGTGTAGACCAAGTTCCAGCGCTTATGCGCAGAAGGGTCTATATAGACTGTAAAGCATCATTAATCGCTGTCGCTAAGGATTTCAACCAATTCTGCCGTTGATTTGTTATTTCCTTCAGAGGGTGTCTTGCGTTTTGTGCCGCGATTCTGTGCACCCCCCCCTTGTCGTGATGAGGAGCCACCGTCTTCGGTCTTGACTCTCGTCGTTATCTCGCATGAGTCCCACTCATCTTCTTTCTCACTTTTTGAGGCGCCACCGTCTTCGGTCTTGACTTTCGTCGTTATCACGCATGAGTCCCATTCATCTTCTTCTACACCATATGAGGCAGAGGAGCCACCGTCTTCGGTCTTGACTCTCGTCGTTATCTCGCATGAGTCCCACTCATCTTCTTTCTCACTTGGTGAGGCGCCACCGTCTTCGGTCTTGACTTTCGTCGTTATCTCGCATGAGTCCCACTCATCTTCTTTCTCACTTCTTGAGGCGCCACCGTCTTCGGTCTTGACTTTCTTCGTTATCGCGCATGAGTCCCATTCATCTTCTTCTACACCATATGAGGCAAGGCCAGCCTGCAGGCCAAGTACAAACGAGTGCTCAGAAGTCCAAGCATTACGTAGCTTGTTGTCGCACGGAGGAGAAGGAGGACGATCCTCAGCACTCTGAGGAGGATAAGGAGATGCGCCTTTCTTCGCACCACCAGCAGCCTCAACGGGCTTCATCTTGAACTCAAAGTCCCTCTTCTGACAAAATTTATAGAACTCACTCAACCTTTCTTGCAGGCTGGGTTTTGTCTGCGGAAAATTGTGTTTTGGGAATATGCACTGAAACTTTTGTCCTTCCTGGTTCACGACATAAACCGGGCGAAACTGGTTCATCCCAAACCCTTCCACCAATTTGTCTGGCTCCACATACACCGAGCGCCGAATGATGTCCCTTCCAGGGCGGAACGGCTTACCGTTCTTCGATAGAAAGGTGATAGTGTCGAGCAATCTATTGAACACTTTCATGTTTTCTAGGATAAATACAACCCCATCAGCATGCGCGGCAGCCTTCTCGGTCAAGTATTTTTCCACTTCTTCGTCCTTAATGCGATCACCTTCGGCAATCTTGCCCTTCTCGAGGCGCGTCCACTTGGTCAAGACATGATCTTGCTGTTTCATCGCGTGGGTGCGATGATGCCGTGACAGTTCTTTCATCCTGGTGGCAAATACGTCGAAATGCGTGAGCCAGAACGGGACGGGGATATGGGCATTCTCGGCAACCATTAGGCACATGACTGACTGAAGGGCATTTGTGCGGGCGGTGCGGAACATGGTTGTGATGAAGTATGATTCCAATAGCCAGAGACAATACTGGCCGTGTGTGACAGGTTTTCCCTCGATGTTGAAGGCATGATGGCCGTCGAAATTAAGATTATTGGGTATCCATTGATCTTTGTGGGACTTGGTCTTCACCACGTTGTTATATGATTTAAACGAATCATCCTGTTCCTCATACGGCAACTTTTCCTGGGATTCTTTGTGCGAAATAAAATAGTTAGCCGCCGTTTCTGACAACTTGATATGCTGCACTTGCGCATGCACCTGGCTGTTGTGAATTTCTTGTTCTTTTTCTACCACGCACTTGACCGGGGCCTTGAGCTTGCTGGTGCCCTTGTCCGTCTTGGACGACATTTGTTTGTGTATTCGTTCGGCAAGTGTGTCTTAAATATGAACTTAGACTTGGTTGATCCGGAAGTCTGCCCACACATGCGAGGAGATCGCGTCGTGCGAGAGATTTTGTAACATTTGCCACTGATTGTGCTGACGGCTTGTGTACTTCATGGTGTTCACCAAGACCGCCAGGGACGCGTGGGGACGCATCGCGCCCTGCAGGGCACACAGCGCCTGCACGTGGCCGTCGTCGTGCACCAAGCCATAGTTCGCGCGCAGCCACGTGCGCGCCTGCGTCTGCCCGGAGACCGAACACTGTTCGAGCACGAACAAGTTGGAGCGCGCGACGTGCACGTTGATGTACTCGAGGTGGCACAGGGAAGGGAGCGAGAAGCACCAGGTCCGGAAGGCCGGGGAAAAGTCTCGCACCCCGCGCACGAGATCCGTGGCGTTGGCCAGCCTGTAGGCGTCTTCCCGCGCCCGCAGGTGGCTGGCGAGGATGCGGCCGAGCGATATGCTTGCGTTGCCCTGAAACGTGCTCTCGGCCACAAAGGTCAGCAGCGTGCCGAGCTTGCCGTGGACCCGCCCGCCCGCACCGACGCCCTGCCCCGCATCCCTCGCGTGCCGCATCCGGTACACCGCGTCGCGGCCCAGGCCCGCCGCGGTCCACACCCTTCCTGCGTCGTAGCGCAGGCGGTGCGTGCCGGGCGCACACACGGGCACCAGGTGCCGCACGTCGCGCACCGCGGCCACGTCCATGATGTTCAGCGGCTCGTCGAGCATGGCGAGGTGGAACACGATCTTGACGGTCGACACGTTGGCGCCGGAGAGCCAATACGACACGGTGGACGTGTTGGCGGCGGGCGACACGAGCGAGAGGGAGCCCGGCACGGCGTGCGTGGCGTTACTCAGCGAGAAGCGCTCGCAGTCCTCGACGTGCGCGAGCTGCGTCATGCCGAGCGCGCTGGTTTGCATCCGCATGGGAGCCCCGCGCGCGACCGTCACGATCTGGAAGACGTGCTCCCCGGAGGCGAGCACGCGCCACAGTCCCACGCGCACGTCAAAGAGAGAGAGCGGCAGCATCTGCTTCGTCCGGGTCGTGTGTGCCGTCGCCACCGCCCGGGTCGTGCGCAGCTCGAGATGCTTCGTGACCGCGTGCCACGTGATCACGTCGACGAGCGAAATCGCCAGCGCACACACCTGCGTCTCGGCCTCCGTGCGGCAGGTGCCGACGCTGGCCAGCACCTCGTCCGGCAGCTCGAACTCGAGCGCTGTGCTGCCCCGCGCCGCGGCAGCGAGCCCCGGCAGCCCCACGCACGTCTCCGGCGCCGCGGCTACGTGCGACGCAAGCAGGCCCATCTGCTCGAGCGTCGACACCCGCCAGTGCGCTGCGAAGCAGCACCCGGCCGCGCCCCGCTTGCACCCGGCCGGCGGCGCGCGACCCACCACCACTGCAAAGTAGCCGTGCGCGCTGTGCGAGACGCGCACTCGCGAGACGCCCTGCAGCCACGTGTAGTCTCCCACGAACAGGTCGTGCGTGAACTCGCTGCGTGGCGACGACGCCAGCGGCGCGACGAAGCAGTCCTCCGAGCCGTCGGGCAGAGGCACCCGTTCGTATCCCGCGCGGCACGAGAACTGGCACGAGAGCGCCGCCGTGTCCTCGAAGACCTTGAGCAGCACGTTGCCAACCTCGCAGCTCACGCAGCCGAGGAACTGGCGCTGTGCGTCGCGCCACCGCGAATGCCCCAGACAGCTCACCCCGCAGCTGTAGGCGTCGTTGTACTCCGCGCCCGGGGTGCGCGCCTGGTGCAGGGACTGCCTGTTGAAGAGCGTGTCGTTGTACAGGCACGGCAGACACGCGCTGTCGCTGGTTGCGGTGTGGCCTCCTCTGTAGAAGCCCGGCGCACACGAGGACAGGTCCGTGGAGTAGCGCAGGCACACCCTGTCGTGGGTCGGCTGGCATGCCCGGAATTCAAACTCGTGTGCATAGTCGCACTGCGCACACGTGTCGCACCGCGCGTTCGAGAACTCGGTGCAGGCCTGCTCCGTGTACTCCTCCCCGTCGCTGCACGAGTCGCACGCGTCGCAGTGCGCATCGCTCGCCACGTCACACCACACGCTGGTCCAGATGCCGGCCGCCACCGAGCACCGTGTGCACGACGAGCACGCGTGGTTGCCGCGGGTGCTCTTGAAGGTGTCGCCCTGCACACACGACTCGCACGCGGGCGGAGCGCCCGGGACCTCGGCGAAGCCTGCCGAGCACAGACACTCGGCGGGGGTCGAGGCCGAGTCGTCCGCGGTCTCGCTGTGCGCCCGGCAGGTCTGCGCGTGGTCGTCTCCGATGCAGAAGCTGCCCAAGCCGCACGCCACGCAGCCTGCGGCCCCGGCCCGCAGCCCCGGGCGGCACGTGCACACGTCCTGCCTGGTGAGGCCCTGCGTCCATTGGTCGGCGTCGCACGCAAACTGCGAGCCGTTCACGCAGAAGTGGTCTCGTTCGCACTCGAGACACGCGGTGTGGTTGGCGTTGTTGTGGAAGCCGTCCACGCACCTGCAGTCGGAGGGCGCGTCGGAGCCGGCCGGCGCGCGCATGCGCTCGTCGCTGCAGTTGAAGCGCAGGTTGTTGACGCAGTAGACGTCGACTGTGCACAGCGCGCAGGTGAAGTTGGCGGGGTCGGCGGCGAGCTCGGCGACTCGGTAGAACCCGTGCAGGCAGTGGCAGTCGTGCATCACAGCGTTCTCGACTCCGAACGTGACCGAGTGCGCGGGGCAGTCGTGTGACACACCCTCGCTGCAGAACACGTCGAAGCCGCACCGCACACACCCCTGCGCGCCCCCCTCGAAGCCGGGCTGGCAGCCGCAGCTCGAGCGCACGCTGCTGCCCGCGAGGCTCCGCGCGTTGTTGGTGCAGCGCTCCCGGTGAACGCCTCCGGCGCAGAAGTAGCCGGGGGTGCACTCGGCGCACACCGTGTCCCGACGGTCGTTCGCAGACGCCAGCCCGCAGCTCGGCTGCGCAAAGGACCCGGGCGCGCACACCGAGCAGGCCGTGCACTCCACGTCAGCCGTCACGCTGCACTCGGCCGTCACGAAGCTCTCGGCTGTCCCCTCGTCCGCACAGTGCTCGCGGCACGCGGCGCACTGCACGCTCGCGAAGCCTGCTGCGAAGGTGCCGTCGGGGCAGAACTGGCAGGCGTACGAGTTGTTCTGGTGGTCCTTGAAGGTCCCCGGCACACACGCCCTGCACTGGTCGTCGTCCAGCTCGTAGCCCTCGTCGCAGTCGCACGGCCCCGTATGAGCGCGCCTACGCCCCAGGCTCGAGCTGTGCGCCGGGCACGCCTCGCACACGGTCTGTCGCGTGCTCGTGCACTCGTGCACCACCCTCTCGTCGACGTCGCACGGCGTGCACTCCGAGCAGGACTGCAGACGGAAGTCGTCCTTGAACGTGCCCGCCCCGCACTGCTCACAGGCCGACTCGGCGCCGTGCACGCGCGCGAATCCCACCACGCAGTCACAGCGCGCCTGCCCGCTCTGGCCGTGCGTCGACGAGCTCGCCCCGCACGGCTGGCACGTCAACCCCCCGGGCGCGCTCGTGAAGACGTCGGTGCCGCACGCCACACACTGTCCGTTCGAGAGTGAGTCCTTGTGCGTGCCGGGCACGCACGGCTCGCACTCGCGGGGTGCCGGTGCCGCGGCTCGTGGGTAGTCGTCGAAGCCAGGTTCGCACAGACAGTCGTACTGCTCGTCGGCCAGGCTCTCCGCGAGGCTGCTGCTGTTGCCCCGACACGGCGAGCACGCCCCGTTCGAAAATTCTGCTTTGTATGTGTCCGCACGACACGCCGCGCATTCGCCGCCGGTCGGTTCATGCGCCGGCCGGCACACGCAGGCCTCGGGCCCCGTGCTCTGCAGGAACTCGGTCGTGTAGGTCGGCGCGCAGGGCGTGCACGCGTCGTTCCCGGTCCAGCCCTTGTGGGAGCCCCGCTCGCACGCCCGGCACGCTCCGTCGTCGAGGAAGAAGCCGGGGTTGCACAGGCACTGCGCCAGCGCCGAGGACCCTGGCTCCGAGACCGAGTCGGTGGGACACGCATCGCACCGCTCGTTGCCGACGACGCTCTTGAAGGAGTTGGCCTCGCACTCCTGGCACCGGGGGGGGTCTGACCCTGGTACCGGGGGGGCGAACCCCTCCAGACAGTCGCACCCCGTGAGCTCGGCGTTGCTCTGAGAGTCCGCCCAGCACGGCACGCACGCCGTCTGCGCCTCCTCGTCATTGAACGTGCCGGGCTCGCACGCAGAGCACTCTGCCGAGTCCAGGGCGTCGGAGAACTCGCCCACTCCGCACGCCGCGCACACGCCCCCCCCCTCCTGCCTGTAGCCCCGCTTGCACTGGCATTGCTGTTGCTCGGTCGCGCCTGCCGGGGCCTGCGAGTTCGTCTGGCACGGGGTGCAGCCCTGGTCGCCGTGCACGTCCTTGTACGTGTCCTTCGCGCACTCCGCGCAGCCCGCGGCGTCCAAGGCGAAGCCAGCGTTGCACTGGCACGCCACGTGTGGCGAATCGTGCGAGGCCGAGTTGGGCCCGCATGCAGTGCACACGGTGAGCGCAGACTGATTGCTGAAGGTGCCCCCCGCGCACTCCGAGCACTGCTCCGTCTCGCCGTTGTCGAACGTGCCCGCTGCACACCTCGCGCAGCCGTCGGCAAAGAGCACGTGGCCCGGGTCACACTCACAGTCTGACAGCGCGTCGCTGCCCGCCAGCGAGGCCGAGTCGGCGTAGCAGTCGAGGCACTTGGTCGCGTTGAGGTTGGGGTTGTACTTGCCGGTCGCACATGGCTCACACTGGTCTGCGCCTGGCACGTCCTTGAAGTAGCCTGGGTCGCAGTATTTGCACCGCTCTTGGTAGATGCCGGGCGTGTACCCCGCGTTACACGCACAGTCGCTCTCGTTCGTGCTCGCCGGGGACGAGAACGAGCCTGACGGACAGACCTGGCAGTCGCTGGGGCCGTTGCTCACCGTGTCCTTGTACGTGCCCGCCCCGCACGCGGCGCACGTGGCATACGAGCCCGTGAAAAGGTAGCCCTGGTTGCACAGACACAGGCTCTGTAGACCAGAAGCTGGCTGTGACCGCATGAAGGTGCCGCACGGCAGACATGGCTGCTGATTGCTGCCAACTTTGTACGTGTTTGCAGCACATTGAACGCAGGCCGGACGAGTCGCAACCGACCCGGGAGGAGCAGACGAGTATCCAGGGTCACAACTACAAAAGTTTCTGGAAACTTCGGAATTGGAGTTTGCATGGCAGTCCAAGCAGGCAGTGCTCCCCAAACCAGACTGCATTTTTCCTGTCTCGCATGCGGTGCACGGAATATTGGAAGTGCTGTCCTTGAATTTTCCCCACCCACACTGATCACATAAATCCAACCCGCTCGGCTGACGTCCTGGAATACACAGACAGTCGTCGCGGAAGTCGCTGCCCCCCGGCGCCACCGAGTGCGCGTGGCAGTTCGTGCACGCAGTCGCCCCGGTGCCGTCAGAGAACGTGTTGTTGGCACACGTGGCGCACGCCCCGTTGCCCGCCACGCCCTTCGCGGTCCCCCCTGCGCACAGGCTGCACGCGACAGCGGCCACGTCCGTCGACACACTGTACGCCCCGGCGTCGCACTCGCAGTCGGTGACCGCCGTGCTGCCGAGGCGCCCGTGCGAGCTCCGGGCGGGGCAGTCCTGGCACGCCGTCTGGTTCGGCACGGGGTTGAACGAGTCCGGCGCGCACTGCTGGCACGCGCCGCCGCGCAGGAAGTAGCCCGGCTCGCACACGCACTGCTGCAGCTCGCTCGGGCCCTCCTGGTACGTGCGCTGGTGCTGCGGGCACGGCTGCGCCAGGCCTTCCCGGTAGTAGAACGCGCCCGGCGGCGCCAGCTCGCACACCTCGCCCGAGCGATTGAACCCGGGCACGCACACGCAGTCCTCGACGTCCGACGGCGAGCCGTCGCTGTGCGAGAACTCGGTCAGACTGTGCGCCGGGCAGGCGAAGCGCCCCCCGCCGGTGCAGAAGGACGTGGCGTCGCACGGCTCGCATCGCATGCCCTCGTAGTACACGTCGTGGAACCCGCGGGCCCGCGGCGCCACGAGCAGCGCAAAGAAAGCCACCGCGAAGCTCAGCCCGCGAGGCATTGTGCGAGGCTCAATGAGAGTTATATATCAACAGGATATTTATTAAAATACATTCGCACCGGCCAAACATTCAGTGCCTCAAGTATAACAAGCCACATCAAGTAGCACGAAGTACTCTTTTGTAGTGGTTTTCCAGGATATTTTTACATGTTTGCAGTCGCACCATATGTGCAGAGCTGTATGTGTACTCGTTCATGGACGCTTCGACACACCGTATTGCATTCTCATTCCAGTGGTTCTGAAGATCTGGATCGGCCCCGTTGTTCAGCAGCATCTGCACGATTTCGTACTGCCCGTTCCACACCGCGGTGTGCAGCGGGAAATTTTCGATGTCTGCGTCGACCAGTATGCCCTGCTCGTCGTCCGCGTTGGTCTCCGAGGGATTCAGCCGCTGTGCCTCTTTCTCCGCCTTGCGAGCCGCCAACATCTCGGCGGTCACGCGCATGGGCCTCCGCCGCGGCGTGTTGAGCATTTCCGCTCGTTGTTTGGCGGAGCACCCGTCCAGGCAGAATTCGATCATGGCCCGGCAGCCCTGCTCGCACGCAAAGTACAGCACGGGCTTGCCTCGCGGCCACCTGGTAAGATCCAGCGGCGGCCTCAGAACGCTGTCGTCTCCCCGCTGAAAGTATCTCGGGCTCCGGTAGAGCTTCAAATTGCCGCCGTTCTCTTTCTGCGACACGAAGAAGGGCATGACGGCTTCTCGGATCTGCTCATGAGTAATGCTGTCTTTGAGATTCGAGCCGTCCCGGTTCTGCAGCAGGGTCTGTAGCCAGTAACAGTACCAGTCTCTGGCCAGATCAGTGCCTCCCGGCGAGATGTCGCGGTCACCGTACGGTTCAATGAGACTCTTGACCCACACCTCTGCCTCGCTGCTGCACGCGGACCCGGGCTTGTACAAGAGCGGCGCCACGCGTCTGCCAGCCTCGGCAGCCAAAACTTGCTTGTTGAGGAACTCCGTGATCACCTCGTATCTCCCCGTCAGGTGAAGAGACTCTGGGTCGTACATGGTGCCCCGGTACGGGTTTTGAAGGTTGAAGCGCAGCTGGCCCAAGAGCAACTCCCGAGGCATTGTCCTTGACCGCATGGTCAATTGCTCCGTCTCGCTCAGTTTCTTGCTCAGTCTATCGGGCATCATGGTTTTCGAATTAATCCATTGGTACATGTTTATTTGCTTCGTGGTCAGCGTGGGACTGTTCTTGAGATGCATGTTCAGAACCAACAGCGCTTCCATCGCAGCCCGTGAGATGTCCCAGATCTTGTCGCTCGCAAGCAGATGCCACTCATATCTCCGCAGCGTCGCCTGCGGACTGAAGTAGATGGTTAGGGTCTCCAAGTTCGCCCATGCCGGCATCGTGGTCCCTTGGATGTGTGCGGTCACGAGTGCATCGTTGTCCATCCGGATGAGTTCGTCAAGTTGCACGGCGTTGCGCTTGCGCAGCCCGGGCCAGCCGGACTTGTCCACCATGTCCGGCGCGTGTTCTGCTTGCTCCTGAGCCGTGCTGTCGTTTTCAAGCTCCCGTGGTTTCATCTTCTTGTCCTTGTCTTTGAACCACCCCAGTACGTCGAATCTCACAGGAATAGATCTTGCTGCTAGCTCTTCATGGAAGCTCTCGTACATGATCTTTACCGCCTCGAACGAGTATTTTCGGTGCTGGGTCTGTGTCACGTCGTTGTTGTACCACGCCAACTTCGAGTCGTGTAGCTTCACCGACTGTCGGTGGAGGTCCTTGTTCACATTGTCCTCCTCGTTATCGAAGGACGAGTGCCACTCCCGGGTGTAGTCGATGTTCTCTGTTACAAAGCTCGACGGATCGCCCTTGGATCTGAAATGAAAGTCTACGCATCTCCGCACTGACCATTCTGCATAGCTGACAGGATCCTTTCGCTTCCACCCCATGTTGCCCTTTGGAATGTACGTTTTCGGGTCCTTCGGTTCGAAGTTGTCCGGACAGCACTGTGTGCGCACCTCGGAGCTCGCGCTCGTACCCGTCTGGAAGAGGACGGCTCCCGGGAAGTAATAGAACGACTGTGTCGGATTCGAGACCGTCTGGTATGGCTCGCGGGTCTTGGAGCTCATGATCGCGCACGACGTCGTCGCCTCCTGCATACGCCGGAACCACCGCCACTGCACGAAGTTGTCCGTCTCCACCTGCCTGTCCACCCACAGCGATATCGCGCGGTTGTGCCGGAAAAGGAGGTCGATCTCCCTGCGCAACACCGCCAAGCGCTCTGTGCGGCTGATCGCATACATATTCACGGAGTCTGCGCGACGCCCCTTGCTGTCGTGCTTGGGTTGCATGGGCGGCGGCAGTTCCTGTAGACACTTCAACAGCCAGATCTTCCGCAGGGCCACCGTCTTCGACGCGTCCATCTCCTGCATCGCAGACGTCCAGTCCGTGCGGATGTCGCTGATGAAGATGATGGGCTTGTCAGTGTACTTTTGCGCGAACGACACCCAGCGCTCGAGGTCGTTGTTGGTGAAGATCTTGTGGAACACCGTCATCCTGTCAGTGTACTCCGCAGGCAGCGCTGTTTCCACCTTGCGAATGTCGTAGCACACGAAGTGCACCGTCGGGATGGCCCGGAGTAGCTCGTTGAAGTGGTGCGAATCCTTCTTCAGACCCGCCGCGCCGACATAGAGTACTATGACTTTGTTCAGCAGGAGCGACCACGGTCTACGATTGAAATATGGGTGCTTCTTCGCTCGTTTGAGGCCATACAGTATCGTGTACAGAGAGCTGTGAAGCAGTTTTTTCTCGCCATTGTGCAGGTTAGCGGAATGATGCAGGGCGCCTGCTGAGTATGGATGCGTGTATTTATTGTTCCACTTTTCGTCAAGCTCCTTCCCCATCGACTCGTCCATGTTGTTCCATATGTCCTGCAGGAATACGGGTTTCTCTTCGGTGCAGAATTTCTGCACTTCTAGTTCCGGAAACATAGCCTTGAGCTCTTTCTCTTGTTCCTGCCAGCTCAAAAAGCCCTTGAGCTGGCCTGTCTTGAATGACTGTTGCACGAATTTAGGCGTCTTCAAAGTCTTCAAAAAAAAGAGGACCACGTCATATTTTCCGCATCTCACCGTCTCCGCCCCAATGTAACCATTCATGTGTCGGATTGTGTCAATCATATCGTTCTGCCAGTACATGGGAGTCTTCACGGCGACCATGGATGTCTGCTTGTCGTTGTCGTTTTTCGTCACAATGTCCTCGTTTCGGGTGATGATGCCCTGGACCAAATGATGTATAGCCAGTCTGTAGTCGATGATCAATTCCTCTCCGTCAAAATCCTTGATCAGCTTGGGATCCTTCGTCACCGTGTACAGCGTGAGGGCGCTGCGGCTCTGGTCCTGCGACTTCCCGCCCCACGGGGGGTCTATGAACACGACGTCCTGCGTGACATACGGAACATCGCCTTGATTGTCTTGGTTAATCACCCCTATCACTGCCCCATAGTTGGCACAAATAACCGTGGACTGTGCCGAGTCCGGGAAGGCACGCTTCACTACCTCCATGTTGTTACGGAGCATACTGCATCTATTTTTGTTGATTTCGACAGAGGTGACACTCTCGAAGAGGCGCTCGGTCCCGTGCTGCATGGTCTTCGTCAGGAGAAACTGCATGCTGTCCCCACCGCAGGCGGCGCTCGCGTCGGTGATCGTGAGCCCTTTGAGCCCGATTTTGCAGCGCTGGAAGTAGTCCATCATATGAACGCACATCATCTGGTTGCTGTATCCGGCGCTGAAGCTGAGCGCCCCGTGCTGGTCGGTCTGGATTTCGCGCAGCTTTGGTGTGTACGTAACAGTCTCTTCTGGGGAAAACCGTTTGCGTTCGCGTACCACAGTCAGATTCGGCCCATATAATGGGATCTTGTACGTGTCGAGGGCCATCTGCAGACCCTCCGCATTGGGTGGAAATCTTTGCCGCAGCAACGTCGGAATTTCCATGGGCTTGTGCGACTTCGCGGTGTTCCCCTCGCTGTCGACACTGTGAACCACGTCGTGCCCCCCTGCGCCCGTCGTCAGCACGGCGTCGGGCGACGGAGCCCCCGCACACAGCAGGCCCGGGCCGGCGAGTGGCAGCAGCGCCGGGCCCCCGGCCGCCACTGCGCACACATACGGGTTGTGCTGCAACGCCCCGCGCGCTACAGGGGGCGAGGAGCCAACCAAGTAGTCCATCGCTGCGAGCGGCACACTCATTGCGAGCACAGCCGGAGTCCTTTTATACCACACCGCACCAGCGCAGTCGGCGGACCCGCGATCCGAGACAGGCCCCGGCACCGGCCGCGATTATTTTTTCGCGAGCTGCCGCCAAAACTTAGTGTGTGGTGCCGTGCGCGGGCTCTCGGCGATGTCCAAGGAGGCTGCCCCGGCCCCGGAGAGGCTCCGAATGGCCGAGGGCAAGGCGCAGGCGTACATCATCGGGCGCGTGCGGGCGATGGGGCGCCACGCCGACGCGGAGATCGCGGCCATCGCGGCGTGCATGCACGCGCTGCGCACCCGCTTTCAGTCCTCGCAGCAGGAGTGGAGCACCAAACCGATCTTCGTCGGCTTCCACGGCTTCGCCACGGACTTCGAGCGCAGCGTCTTCCTGCGCTGCATCAAGTACTGCACCAAGCCCCGCATCGTGCACTCGGCCTTCATGCCCAACGGCGCCTTCGAGGGTCTGCTCATCATCCACCCGACCACCGAGGCCGCGCAGATCGAGGACATAGAGAACCTCATGCAGCTCTTCAAGATGAGCGCGGGCGTCACGGACCTCGGCGCCTACATGTCGCCCCCGATGGTGGCGTGCATAGAGCGCGTCGAGTCCGGCAGCAGGCTCTACGGCAACTGGCGCAACATGCGTGCCGCCCCCGTGCGCACCGCATACCTGCGCGCCAAGGCCACCCGCGACACGGAGCTGAGCCAGGAGCACGTGCGCCAGGTCACGGGCCTCCCCTTCTCCACCGGCAACATGCTCGCGATACACTACCAGCTCAACAACACGCAGATCGAGCTCGGCCAGGCCGGCGAGCTGCTCCTGCGCCTGCGCAACCTGCTCTCCTCGCTGCCTCCCACCTTCAACGTGTACGGCTCCGAGCGCATCCAGGAGCCAAGCCCCATGCACGACCAGTACGTGCGCAACATGCAGCAGCTCATCGACACCCTCATCTCCTCGTGGCACCCGCACGGGCCGCCCCCGAGTCACAACGTGAGCGGCCTTCGCGCAATTCTCATCGACCTCACCTGAACGTACGCACCGCCCGCACCGGCCCCACCGCCGCGGGGCCACTGTATATAAGATCAGCAAGTACGACAGCACACAGAAAACACACACCGCACACAGAGCGAGACAAGCACAATGTCACTGCCAAGTCAGCACCAACAAGCACACAGACGCCAGCCACAGAACCGCGCCGAGAGCCCCGAACCGCAGAGCCGCCATCGCGAAGACACTATTCCATTTGAGGACAGTGAAAGCGACGGAGATGAGTACCTTGAAGCCATAGGCACGCGCGGCGCGAAGCCATACAAACCTCTCGGTGCAAGACAGATTCCACAGACACCCCAAGGAGTCTATTCAAATTGTGTTGCTCACGCCGTGGCGACTAACATATGGTTGTTGCTCCGTCACAAATATGGCGAACGCTACACTCCAAACAAGCGGGATATATTGATCATAATCATGGCATGCTGCAATGGGTGCGGGCCAACAGATATCGAAGACTTCCTGAGCGATTGCCGGCAACATTTCAACAGGCATAATGCAAAACCAGTGAATTTTATGGTGCCAGGCGGAAAATGGATTCAGATTACTGTCAAATATCGCCAAATCCCCAAATTTGATCACGTTGTTGAGCTGCTCAAAGCTCAGCCGGTGTTAGTATCAGGGATGTTGGAAAGTAGTGAATTGCATCTTGTTTGTGCGCTCCGCGCGGTAGGTGAGGGCAGACAGCAGCACCTCTGTGCTTATCACAGCTGGGAGCACGCGCCCAACATAAATGTCTATCAAAATGCAAACCCATGTGTATTTCAAAAGGCCTACAAGTTGGATGTGAGCATCGTGTCAGTGGTGGACGACAGTCTCATAAAGATAAGTCCTCAAGAGCTCCTGGATCAAACTACTCGCCCAAACCAAATGACAAAATCCTCATACAAGGCCAAGCATGCGGTCGTGGTCCAACATGAGCCCGTGGCGCCTCCTGCATTGCGCCATACCATCACTGCAGCGGATTCCATCAACGCATTTTTCTCAGTGCTGACGAGGGCAACCGTCGCTGGTGTAAGTAGCGCGATTACTCGCCTGTGCCGCAAACGCAGGCGCGAGGATGGCCAGTGAGCGGCCGTCTGTACCAGATATACCAGAGCGAGGGTTTTGTAAATAAACGTGCGTACACACATTACACCGGGCGGGAACGCGCACGGCTTGTACATGCCCATGGCGTCGCGGGAGCAGTGTATATAAGACACGCCTTCCTGCGAACACACAGAACACACGCATCCTAGACCGAGAACGGATACCACGGCAATGCCCTGCAGTGCACACACAGTGTCGACCGCAGCGGGCGCAGCTGACTCGTCTCTCGACCCAGTGCACACCAATGATCAACATATGCAGTCACCCAGACACTCACCCGAGCCCGTAGACCGTAATCGCTCGCGAACGGGGCAGGACGAGTGCCCTCGCTCTCCCGAGCCATTCGACGACAATCGCTCGCCAACATTAGAGTACGACAGAGCTCGCTCATTAGAGCCACTAGACTTGACGCGCTCGCCAACATTAAAGTATGACAGAGCTCGCTCATTAGAGCCACTAGACTTGACGCGCTCGCCAACCATACCGTACTCACATACCGACCGACACACCCCAGAACAGACAGATTTGCAGGAGCCCTGGCGCGAAAAGACGTTGGAAGTTACAGATAGTGATGACGAGGAGCCAGACGGGCGCAACGCGAATGGATATTACCCGCTATCAATACGCGAGATACCGTTCTCAGACCAAGGGCAATACGACACGTGCTGGACTCATGCAGTTGCCACATGTTTGTGGTACCAGCTCTGCCAACAGTATGGATTAAGCTTGACGCCTAGTAAGATCTTCATCAAAGACACGATCATGACACACTGCAACGGGTATGCCGCGAGAAACGCAAGAAGGTTTCTCAACGACGTGCACAGAGTGTTTTTCCAGGACATTCCCAAACAAATTTTTTTCCCCGTGCAGGACGGTTATATCAAGATCAAAGTCACCTACCAAAAAATTCCCACATATGAAGATGCGGTCCACCGGCTTCGGCAAAATCAGCCAGTATTGCTTTCAGCTGACAAGGACGGGGTACCAGAGAGTCACGCTCTGTGTGCGATTAGTGTGGGCGTCGGAGACAAAAAAGGATACCTCCAGGCGTATCACGACTGGAAAGATGAAACAAACCCACTTGTGAGTAAGTTTCGTGAGAAAGATGTATTCACGTATCACACAGGATTCGTCCTGTCAGTGAGGATCCATGAGGTTTTTGACGCTAAATTCAAGCCTCAGAAGGATGCCTTGAAGAATGCGCTCGGTTCCGGTTCCTTGCCCTGGCTGACAGCAAAATTGCCTCCAGACCCCAACACCGACGACGCCGTCCACGACATGGGCAAGCGCAAGCGCGAGGATGACCAGTGAGCGGCCATCTTACACAAGAGAGATTGTCTTATGAATAAACGTGCATACACACATTACACCGGGCGGGAACGCGCACGGCTTGTACATGCCCATGGCGTCGCGGGAGCAGTGTATATAAGATACGCCCTCGTGCGAACACACAGAACACACACCCTAGACCAGCTGCAATTCACATACAATGTCGACCGCAGAGGCGCATCCCTGGCAAGTCACAACTGACGGCAAGGACCCCTCTATCCCAGAAGGCGCGCGCGACGTGCATGGACACTATCATGTTGATGTGAGTGAGATTCCAATGACACCCCAAGAAGGGTACAAAACTTGCCTGTCTCATGGCGTCGCGACAATCATATGGTTGTTGATGATGAAAAAATACGGCCCACAGCTCACTCCGTGTAAGCAGAGTCTCTTGACCACAATCATGGCAGCCTGCGACGGGTACAGGGCAAGAATTGCCGCAACTTTCATGTGCAATGTGCAGGCTTATCTGAACGAGCGCAATTCAAACAAAGTGTATTTTCCCGTGCAAGACGACCAATTAGTTGCGATCAGTGTCAAAATTGTCCAAATCAGCGAATATGATAGTGTGGTAAAGCTGCTGAAAACACAGCCGGTGTTGGTAAAGGTGATTATGGCAGGCAACTCCAGTCATATTGTGTGTGCGCTCAGCGCGAAAGACGAGGACAAAGGGAAATACCTCGATGCTTATCACAGCGATCCAGGCAGAGAGATCGTGCAGGTGAGACAAGATTCGCAGGCACCCAGGTGTCAATTCATAAATGCCTTCCGCGTGGACGTGACTCTGGATTCTCTGTTTGACATTGACATGAATGAGCAGCAGCTCCCTGCCACGTGATGCAACAACTGCTGTTTTGTGAATAAAGAGTGAGCGGCCGCCGCGAGGATGACCAGTGAGCGGGCACGTGCCCCAACAACTACTGTTTTGTGAATAAACGTGCGTACACACAACACACACAGAGACGTTGAACAGTGCTCTAGTCGTTTATTAGAACCACACGGCACCCGGCACGCCGGCCACCTCTCTACTCGAGGGGGTCCAGACGCAGCCACTCGGGGTCCGGGCTCCACGGGCACATTTCCAGGCGCCAGAGGTGACAATTCACGCTCTCGGCATGGTACGTGCGGCCCTTCAGATAGTGGCGCAGTATATCGCAGCGCTGGTAATAGTTCTCATGCCCCCCGCAGGGCCACGTTTTGTTCTGCGAGTGCATCTCCTTGCGCAGGTCGTTGATGGCCTTGTTGTCCAGCCTGTGCTTCTCCGCCTCGTCTTGAAGCGCGTCGTACTGGGCCTGCACCTTCTTGAAGTACGTCTGGTGGTCGTCAGCATCGAGCGGGTCGGCCGGGGGGTCGGGCATCTCGTGCTCGGGGGCGGGCGAGCTCATCACCACCGCCGCGTAGCTCTGCTTGGACATCTGGCCTGCCCGCGACGCTTCTGTCTCGTGCAACTGCCGGTGCACCTCTTAAATAGTTAAGCAGCAACATGCCGCCACAGATGCTGTGCTGTGACTACACGTTTGTATACACCAAACACACCCCGCGATGGCGGGTGCACACACGCCCACTTGTGCCGCACAAGACACGGAAGGTCGGATCAGAGTTTATTCAAAAACGACATGCGGGCAATCGAGGGTAGGCTCGGACGGCCACACCGTGTGCCCCAGCCCTTCCTCTTCAAAAGAGGGATGTCGGGCTGAAGATACGGTCATCGTGGAAAAAACTGATGCCTTCTGTGCAGTGCCACTCCAGCCCTCTGACAACATCCTCAAAAGGAGATCCCACAACGTCGTTGCATTTCGCCATGCCATGTCGGATGCAGAAATTCACCACCTTGATGCACGTGGTGACTTCCAGCAAAAAGCGACCTGCCTTAATCATTACCTTGCATAGCTTTTTACAGCGCTTACGAGCCAGCCGACGGCGCGTGGGACGTGGGATGTTCACGATGCGATCCAGCAACATCATGCGATCGATGTGATAATCGAATTCCTCTCTCCTTTGACTGCGTTTGGTCCGAGCCATGCGCGTGTTTGGTGCCGGGTGCGGTCCGAGTCTTATATACACCACGTCGATGAGACAGATTGCGCGGCTGTGGCCCGAGCGTCATAAAAGCGACCCCGCCCCGGCCGCGATGCATGCCCTTGTGCCCGTGGCTGCCAGTCTCGTGCTGGGCGCCGTTCTCGGCGTCGTGTGCTGGGTGCAGTTCTCCACCGTCCTACCCCACCACATGTCCAACCAGACGGAGTGGCGCTTGCTCGAGGCGGAGGTGCTTGCGGCGGTCGACGCCCGCAGCGCGGCGGCGCGCGTGGGCCTGCTGCTGGCGCTGCACACTGCGCACATCTACCTGTGTGTGCCCATGCTGCACCTCACGAAGGTGGCGTACGGCGCCTGGCTCGGCCTCGGGCCCGGCTGGCTGCTGTGCTGCGCGTGGGAGCTCCTGCTCTTTGCCGCCTACCTCGCGTGCATGCCCCGCAGCCCGGCGCCCGTCGTGCAGCGCTTCACCCGCAGCAGCCGGGCGGCCGGGCGCCTCTTCTTCGACAACTGCATGCTCGCGGCGTCGTCGTTCCCGCTGCACGTGAGCGCCTCGCTGGTCCTCGGCGGAGACGTGTCTGCGCCCGAGTTCATGGCCGCGAACGCGCTCACGACCTCGGTGCTCACCCTCAAAAACGTGGGGTGCGGCGCTGTGCTCGCCGCCACGCCCTCGCCCACCACGCTGCTGCTGCTGGCCGCCGTGCTCTCGGTCTCGACCGTGATGCCTATCTTCGCCACACTCTACATGACCTCGCACGGCCTCTTCCTGGCCGCGGAGCCGGCGGCGGCCCCGCAAGCCCCCCCGCCAGCCGTCCCTCGGCCCTGGCCGCCCCGCCCCCCGCAGGCCCTCGCCGCGTGCTTCGTGGGCCCGCCGTGCGCCCACGGCGAGGACGAGAAGCTATGCCCGACCACACAGCCCCGCTGACAAGCGCCGCCAGCACGCACAGACCAGCGCCGCCAGCACGCACAGACCAGCGCCGCCAGCACGCACAGACAAGCATGCACACAACAAGCCGGGTCGCAGATGGATCGTACACACTCTTCATTCGTAAAACTCAAGCACGCAGCGCGGTCTAGACCCCCCCCTCCCGCATCTCGGCCTCGCGCTCGTGCGCGGCGAGGCGGTCCTCGAGGATCACGAGCTTCGCCTGCATGTTCTTCGCGCGCTTCTGCATCTCCGCGATCCGGCTCACCAGGGTCGGGTTGTCGACGCGCTTGTGCGGGCGGGCCGGCGGCCGCGTCTTGCCGGACGGCGACTTCTTCTTCCGCGGCGGCGCCTGGCCGGAGCCACCGGGGGGCACATCGGCAAACATCTCCTCGGTGATGTTGAACTGCTCGGGGCAGGTGGCAGAGGGCGCGGGACGCTTGGCAGGCATTGATGCGTCTCGTGAGCACCTGTCCGCAAACAGCGAGTTTCGTCTGCCCGGACAGCGAAAAAAAAACACAAACCTGACCAAATTCAGCTGGGTTTGTGCTCCTGTGGTCGATTCCAAACACCCTCTTTCGTAGGTCTCATTTGGCAAAAGAGACCTACAAATTAAAATGTTCAAATTCAACTGAATTTGTGCTTCTGGTAACGATTACGAACATCCCTTCCGTAGGTCTCATTTGGCAAAAGAGACCTACAAATTAAAATGTTCAAATTCAACTGAATTTGTGCTTCTGGTAACGATTACGAACATCCCTTCCGTAGGTCTCTTTTGGCAAAAGAGGCATGTCTCAAAATGAAGTAAAGCGGAGCGAATCCGACCGAATTTTGGTACCACCAAAAACATTTTCCTCAGACCCTCCCACTTTTAACTTTTCCTGACTTTTATTCATGAATGAAAAAAATATATACAAAAAATAATCTTGGAAAAAGTTTGGATAAGTTAATTCTAGGTTGAAGACAGATTTTTGATTTCTGTGGTACAAATATTTGATCGGATTTGATCCGCTTTACTTCGTTTTTGATTTGGGTCTCTTTTGCCAAAAGAGACCTACGAATTAGAATGTTCAAATTCAACTGAATTTGTGCCTCCGGTAACGATTACGAACACCCCTTCCGTAGGTCTCTTTTGCCAAAAGAGACCTACAAAGTTGGATGTTCAAATTCAACTGAATTTGTGCCTCCGGTAACGATTACGAACACCCCTTCCGTAGGTCTCTTTTGCCAAAAGAGGCATGTCTCAAAATGAAGTAAAGCGGAGCAAATCCGACCGAATTTTGGTACCACCAAAAACATTTTCCTCAGACCCTCCCACTTTTAACTTTTCCTGACTTTTATTCATGAATGAAAAAAATATATACAAAAAATAATCTTGGAAAAAGTTTGGATAAGTTAATTCTAGGTTGAAGACAGATTTTTGATTTCTGTGGTACAAATATTTGATCGGATTTGATCCGCTTTACTTCGTTTTTGATTTGGGTCTCTTTTGCCAAAAGAGACCTACGAATTAAAATGTTCAAATTCAACTGAATTTGGTGTCTTTCGAAGCAAATCGGTTCCAGGTCATTTATTGGACCGCAGACCCGGTCCGCAAATCCACTTCCGAAATCGGTTCCAAAAACATCGACTTCCGTGCACGACGGGCATGAGCAGCACCAACTCGCCACGCCCACCACCCGGACCCGCCCCGTGTGTGCCCACCCCTGCCACGCGCCCCGGCATGGCTCAGCCTGCGCCTCACCTGACCGAGCCCTTCTTGCCCGACGCCGACACCGACGTCGTGGCTACAGCGCAGGGCGCTTGCGCGTCGTTCGCTGCGGTTTGCAGGGCGGCGCTCTCCGTGGCAGCGCAGCGGGTGTTTGGCGCCGGGTATATCCCGTGACACGGCACGCAGCAGCGAGGCGCAGAGACACCGACACAGAGTCCAATAATGCTTCTCTATCATTTATTCAAATAATAAACGGAATGGTGCGTGTGCACGTGTTGATAGTCTGTGTTGCAGTCTACACTCGGTACCGTTCTTCCACGTCTGTGTCGTGCTCCGCGCCGACGACGCCGAGGTAGGGGGATGCATTGAATCCTGATACCTTCACTTGTTTTTTAGGTTTGGGCACTGTGATACCACCACCCTCTGCCAGCTTAGGCACCATGACTCTTCGGAATTCCGCCGAAGCTTGAATGTAATCTGCGCTATCCCACTTTGTAAACTTTTCGTAGTACACGTTTCGTTTATCCGTATTACTTTTATCAAACATCATCTTGTACATCATGACGGTAATCCACCTCTGCATTTTCGCAGTATCCTTCATTTCTTTTTTCACAGATTCCTTGTTCAGTGCCTTTTTCTCCACACTGTCTGGCACGTCAGCTGTCCGGATGCGCTCTGCATTCATGACATGCCTCCGAAAAAGACTCTTCCACATTTGGCGCTGGGACGTCCGATTCATATGTGTATAATCCTTGCGAGGTTTCTTGGCTGTCGCTTTCCCGGGGGTGGCAGCCTTCGGGGCCCTTGGCTCCGGGGTGTGTTCGAAATTGTTCTTGATTCCATCATAATGTATAGGCAATTCCTTGAATTTGTTGTTATTCATACTCACACCACCCAAGACACGTTGTGTTGCGTATTCGTACATTGTAACCCATCCTTCGTGTGATGGTGATACTAGAGATACAATCTTGATGTCTTTGTGTTGTGCTTGTTCTAGAAACCTGGTACATAAAGTTTCCGCTGCAGATCGACTTTTTGCTAGCACTGCAATTGTTGATACGTAGAGGTCTGTCGTCATCAAAACCCCGCTCTTGAATGCTTTACTTGACACACACATGTTAAAATACTTCATGCCACTGTCGCCTATATTGGGACGCTCTTCTTCTACACGTCCTGCATTCTTCCGGCTCGTCTCCTCTGGAGTCACATGCACGACGACGGGCAAACTGCTCTTGCGCAAAACATAAGTGCATGTTTTGTGTTCGGCGGTTATGGAAATCGATTTGCACATGCATATATTATGCCCCTTGACTGTGGGAAACAACATTCTGTAATTCAAATTTGCATCATGTTTCTCTAACTCCTTTGCGAATAGTTGCTTCGACTCTGACATGTTGCTGGCCACGTTCTGTACAATGTAGCTTGTATTGGTTTCTTTGTGTTCGTAGAGCCACGAATAGAATTTCTTGTATTCTCGGCGAGTGTGGTCGGACGCATCTGGGGACATAATCTGGACTACAGACATGTGCCGGGAGGCGTGCCGGGCTTATATACTCGTGCTGCCCCTTTTCTGACATCCGAGGCGGCTATGTATACTTCTCGAGCACCTGTTCGTACGTGTTGGCGAAGGCCCGCATGACGCTGGAGGCGACGAGCACGGCGAGGCCGACGAGCTCGGGCGCGAAGAGGACCCCGAGGGTGGGGATGAGCTGCTGGTCCACGTGCGGCGTGTAGAGGCAGTACACCGCGAGCACGGCGGCGAAGCCGAGGGCGCAGACGGCCTGGCAGGCGCGGGGGTAGAGCGTGAGGTGCGCGCTGCGGCGCAGGGCGGTGCCGCAGGAGAAGTAGAGGTGCATGAGCAGGAGCTGGGCGCAGAGCCCCGCGTAGGGGCGGAGGGAGTGGTCGCGGACGAGGGCGCAGACCACGCAGGCGGCGGCGTAGAGGTAGAGCACGGTCTGGGCGAAGAGCTCGGTCGTCTTGGCGCGCTCGCGCACGGAGAAGACGAGGGAGGGCAGCAAGGCCGAGAGGAGCACGAGCGCCGAGAGCGCGAAGGGCACGCGCAGCATGTTGAGCGAGGGCGTGTGCACGCTGCGCTTGGCCCACGGGACGAGCACACAGAGCATCTTGACGAACCACGGCATGGACGTGACAAAGTGCATCCACAGGGCGGGCGGCCCGGCTTTATAGCGGGGGCGGGGACGGCGGCGAATGGCGGGGCGGCGGGAGCGGTACGGGCCGCCCTTTGGATGTGGCCCTTAAATTTCGGCTCTGCAAATTTTGGCCCTTAAAATTCGGCCTGGTCCTGGCAATCCCAATCCCTAACTATTCGTGAAATATGTTTCTCATATCTGAGGAAAAATATAGAAATCATCATCTTGAAAAAGTTTGGATAAGTTAAGTCTAGGTCTCAGAGAGATTTTCCGATTCTGTGGTACAAATATTCGGTGGGATTTGCTCCGCTTTACTTAAATTTTGATTTGATTTGATTTGGTCAAAAGAGGCCCAGCAAAAGAGACGTCTTTGGCGGAACCAATTTGCTCCGGTTTGGGTCCATTTTACGACCGGGCGATGATGACCGAAAATCGCAAATAGGTTCCGGGGAGATGATCGCTCGTCCTCGCAGGCGACCCCGACGCATGGCGAGCACCCCGCCGAGTATGCCGCGCCCGCGCCGCCCTTGCCCACCGTGCATGTATTGCCCGCTCTGCCGGGGGACATTCCGGTATTGCCCGCTCTGCCGGGGGACATTCCGGTATTGCCCGCTCTGCCGGGGGACATTCCGGACACCCTCTCCCCACCGCACCCCCGTTCGGCTCAGGGCGGCTGACGCCGACGCGGAGCGTGCCCGGCACAGGGAGCGGTTGTGGGACGCATGCATGGGCGTGGACGACGAGCCCGGGCACAACTGCGTGCCTGCCATTATTTACGAGGATGCACCTGCAACACACACAGAATAGAGACGATGCCTGACCGCCCGCCCTCGCCGATGCTGCCCAGCCTGCTGGCGGTGAAGTACGCCACGAAGAAGGCGCGCCAGGCGCCTCCCGCGACCACGAAGAAGGCGAAGACGACCGCCAAGAAGACGGACAAGAAGAAGGCGAAGACGACCGCGAAGAAGCCGGTTTGATTGCATGCCCCCGAGCCGACCATCGACTCGTGCAGAGGGACTGTGTCTAAAGCCACCCAGAAGGTGCTGAGCGTTGTCATAAACTGTTATAAACCAAATTATCCGATCCGAGCTCCGTGTGTATATCTGTGCGGGCGAGTGTGTGTTGATGACTGTGCCCGAAGCACAGGACTATGCCTCGCAGGCGACCTTCGAGCACGGGGGCACGATGTGCACGAGCGCAGCTGTGTTCTGGGCCCTGTCGTGCGTGCTGGGTATGGTGGAGCCGGTGTGCTCGAAGGCGCAGATGCAGCTGCTGATGAAGACGGCCGCCGCCACGCATTCGTCCATCACGACCCTGCTGGACCGCACGAAGCACTCGTCGCTGCAGCAGAACGAGGTGCTCGCGCAGATCCAGCGGCCGTGCTCGGTGTCTGCTGTCGAGCTGTACGGGTACTGCACCCAGAAGCTGCCCGAGCTCTCGGCCTTCGTGCACCTCTCGGACCTCTTTGCGCTGCTGCTCGCCGGGGAGAGCCTGGTGCTCACGGGCGGAGGACACACCACTGCCCTCTTCCGGGACACGGCAGGAGTCCTCTACGGGTACGACTCGCTGCCCGCCTGCGTGAGGCCGATCCTCTCGCCCGTGGCGCTAACGACCTTGCTGCTCTCTGCGCACAAGAACATGGAGGAGTTCACGGCGACGCGGCTGGGCACGCCTCGCGTGGCCTCGGTAGAACACACCGGGCTCCTCGTGCTGTCGTGAGGCACGCTTCACTTGACACTATTAATAAATATATTATTGCCATCACAGACACATGTATGTATATATATATATATATATATGTATGTGTGTATATATATATATATATATATATATATATATGTGTGTATATATATATATATATATATATATATATATATATATGTGTGTATATATATATATATATATATATATATATATATATATATATATATGTACACAAGGGGCATCAATGTGGGTTTTATTGACAGAAGCAAAATGCAGGGAACGTTTGAAGGCGGTAACATGTCCGATCGTGGTCGCATCCGGTTTATGTCGACTGGCGTGCCAGGGGTGCTCGCAGGGATCATGCTGTGTCCGTCCCACACAGTGCCCTCTGCGGCTCGAACCTGGGACTGCGCGGGGCGGACCCTCATCCCGACCACTCGACGAGAAATAATTCGTTTGCTTTGCTGTACGTTCCCTGCCTCTGTGCGACTCGCCGTGGTATATGGCTTTCAGGTGTTGTACGCATAGCGGGCAGGGGTGAGATGTGTGTTGTGACGGGAGTTGCCGCGCCCGCGGCCGTGGTGCTTCTTGCGGGTGGGCGGGTCGTGGTCCTGCTGGGGGGGGCGCACGCCTGCACGCGCATACCGGCGCTCGGAGCGTGTGCGTGCGTCGGTGTTGGCACACACCCGGTCCATCAGCAGGCTCAGGCGCTCTATCTGCCTCTCGATGCTGCGGATGCTCTCGAGCATCGCGAGACTGAGGGCGCCGGGCTCCACGTCGGGCTCGCTTCCGGCGCCGCTCTCGTGCTCGCAGGAGTCCGCCGCACTGGCCCGATACGCCGAGAGCCCAGACAGTGCGCCGAGCTGGCTCGCCGAGTCCCCCGGCCAGCTCTCGCGGGCGTCGGGCTCGCGCAGCCCGAAGTCGTCGCCATACCCGACGTCCGAGAAGGACATCTGGCAGGAAGACACGGGGCTGAGCGGGCCGACCGAGGCATCCTCGGCCGTCGCGCCTGACGCAGCCGGCCCGGCGACCGCGGGGGGCATTGCGCAGGCCCGCCGGGCCCTTGCACACAGGAGCACTGCGTTTTTTTCGGCGCTCAGTGCCGCAGGAGCGTGTATGCTCGTGGGTATCGCGCCCAGCTGCACATGTAGAGCCAGTAGTGCTTCATGGCGAAGAAGAGGTCCCCGCCGGGGCCTTGGCATGAGATGGGACGCGGGGCAAGCAAGTCGCACTCCCACGACGAGACATGCATGTGCACCTGCTGCATGATGCGCAGGTGCATCAGCCGGTCGAAGCGAGATCCGTGCAGCGCGCGAAGCATCATGAGGTCGCGTCGCCGGGCGTGCAGCGGCGTCTGGTCGAGGGTGGCGTATGCCGCGAGAAACATGCGTGCGTGGGACCGCAGAGTCCCACACACACCTGTTTTTGGGTTTTCGACAGGACTGCGCACAATTTCGTATTTGACACAGAGACTCAACACACATACAATACAGCATGCCTCGCACCAAGCAACAAGTGAAGCCCGCCAAGCCATCACAGGAAGAGCGACCTGACAATTGCGCCCAGGCAGAGAAAGTGCAGCCCGCCAAACCATGGCGGTACAAAAGCGGTTTACCGGAAGTGCGGCCTTGCACAGACGTACAGGCAAATGAACAGGCGTAGGCGTTGATTTTCGTTGTAATAAACCTCAGAGACCCACTCGACTTATATTGCCTGATCATATTTAAGAGAATCACATCCACACACACTACACTCGAACATGGCCCGCACCAAGCAGACCGCGCGCAAGTCCACCGGCGGCAAGGCGCCCCGCAAGGGGCTCGCCACCAAGGCCGCCCGCCGGTCGGGGCCCGCCGATGGCGGCGTCAAGAAGCCCCACCGCTACCGCCCCGGCACCGTGGCGCTGCGCGAGATCCGCCGCTACCAGAAGTCGACGGAGCTCCTCCTGCGCAAGCTGCCCTTCTCGCGCCTCGTGCGCGAGCTCGCGCAGGACTTCAAGTCGGACCTCCGCTTCCAGCAAGCGGCCATCGCGGCGCTGCAGGAGGCCTCGGAGGCCTACCTCGTCGGCCTCTTCGAGGACGCTAACCTCTGTGCCATCCACGCCAAGCGCGTGACCATCTTTCCGAAGGACATCCAGCTGGCCCGCCGCATCCGCGCCGAGCGCGCGTAGATTTGTCCCGTTGGGCAAAATGTCCCGTCGGGCTGGCCCGCCGCATCCGTGGCTACTTCCGCCAGCAGAGGACACTCCGGAAGACTTCCGCTGACCCTGCATTGTGCAATGCCTTGAAATTGTGAGTAATAAACCGAAATCAGACTTACTTTTGTTGTTGTACGAAAGTCTCCCCTCGGTATATAACATGCACCCATGTGTCAAGTACAAACACTCCGATGGCGCGCACCAAGCAGACAGTACGCAAAACTGTGCAGGATCGTCCCCGTATGGCTGCGAAAAGTCCTGCTGTGAACCCTGCTCTCAGAGAGTTGTTCCATGATAACAGAGATCCCCCGAAACGCTATCGCCCGGGCACGGTGGCGCTGCGAGAAATTCGCAAGTACCAAAAGTCAACAGAGGTGCTCATACGCAAGCTGCCCTTCCAGCGCGTGGTGCGCGAGATCGCGCAGGACTTCAAGTCGGACCTCCGCTGGCATGACTCGGCGCTCATGGCGCTGCAGGAGGCCTCGGAGGCCTACCTCGTCGGCCTCTTCGAGGACGCTAACCTCTGTGCCATCCACGCCAAGCGCGTGACCATCTTTCCGAAGGACATCCAGCTGGCCCGCCGCATCCGCGGCGAGCGCTCGTAAATGCGACTTGACACGGACCACCATGCACTGCATTTTGTTTGTTGTACGTGAATAAAGACTTCTTGTAGGATTGCCGGTGTGTTCGTGGTGTTTTTGCATCCCTGCATGTTTATTGCGGCACGGCCCGTCACGGGGAGGGTTCGTGGGACACAAATCAATGCAAATATTTTTTTTCGGGCCCACCGGTCAAAACCTTGTGTGTGGCAGCAGCCCCTCGGAGAAGCCATTCGCGAGTGTGTGCTCATGGTGCGCCCGCAGTGTCCCACCGCGATCCGCAAGTACGGGTTCTGTGGTCTGCTGGCCACGCTGTATGCGGCGAGGCAGCCCATCCCCTTGAGCAAGGCCAAGTTCGAGGCGTGCCTGAAGGAGGTCAAGCGCATCCTGTCCATTAGCAAGGGCAAGTGGAGGGAGGGTACCGAGAAGCGCAAGGGCGCCATCTCGCTGTCGCAGACGCTGGAGTTGCTCTCGCACTACAACACGTGCGAGTATGAGGTGACGCGCCTCAAAGAGGCTGCGGACGCGCCGACGCTCCGGCAGTGGATGAAGACGGCGCCGGCCCGGTCGTGCTTCATCGTGCACACCAAGACTCACGCCATGTTTGTGGAGATCAACGCCGTCAAGTCAAAGTACAGGATCTACGACCAGGGCGGGGCGCACGTGAAAGGCGACGGCTTCCTGGACAAGACGGGGGGCTACGGGCGGCAGAAGCTGCGCGCCGTGATCAAGATTGTGTACCGTGACTGAGGCGGAGCGTCTCTTTTTTCGCGACGACAAAGCCACCTGTGTGTGGCGTCGCGGCGGGCGCCGGCAGAGATGAACCGCACCGAGCTGGACGCCATGGTGTCCTTCCTGGTCGTGCACCACCCGATTCCCGCGCTGCCCGTCGTGTGTGGGCAGGGCGAGGGCGCCGAGTATCGCGAGACCGTCGCGAGCTCGCACGACCTGCTCGCCAACGGGATCCGCTTCGACATGACGCATGCGGAGAACTACTCGGAGGCGCAGTTGGTGAAGTTGAGGGACGCGAAGACGGCGCTGCTGTCGGCGCTGCAGCAGGACATCACCGACGAGGTGGCGTACTGGCGCGACGTGAGTGGTGAGCTCCCGCCGGCAGGCGTGGAGCGCTGCTACCTCATCTACTGCACCGCAGCGCGGGCGTACCAGGCGCTGTACCCCGGCAGCCTCGACATGCGCACACAGCCGATGGACGCGGTGTGCCGACACGACACGGTGCACGCGCAGAGCCTGGCGCACCTGCTCGCGAGAGAGGACATGTTTGTGCGCGAGAGGGCATCGGCACAGGCGCCCGGGCAGGCTCTGTCTGCGTCGCACTCGTACAGGGACATCGTCCGGGCCAGCGTGCTCCAGCTGTCAATACACAGCGGCGGGGCAGTGAGCTGTGAGTAGTTCGGCAACGGTGCATGGCGGGAGTGCTTTAGGGCTGTCTGAAAATGTAAAAATAAATGTTTGGCACAAACACAACCAAATCTCGCTGTCAGCACAAACGCCAGCAAACCATTCTGATCACAAGCGCACGCAAATCCTTTTTTCACGCACACAGTGGACAAACCACATTGCTCGTGTGTGGCCCTTTGTTTGTGTTTGTGGGATGCCGCAGCCCCGTCTCGGCGCCGCGGAGATCCGCACTCTCTTGCAGACCCACGGCCTGTCCCTGACACGCCTTTCCTTTGAATTGTTTCAAATGTCCGACTGCGAGTTCACCCCTGCGCTGTTCGCCGCACAGCTGAAGGCAGCCATCAAGGTGCCTCTCGTGGATGCCTTGCTGTCGATGCTGGAAACGATGAGTGAGTGCGACCACTGCGGGGCCATCCGCTGGCACGAGCCGAGGATGCTGACGTGCTCCGGATGCCGAGGATACCACTACTGCGACAGAGAGTGCCAGAAGAAGAACTGGAAGGGCACCGAGCAGGCGGGATCCGGGCACAAGTACGTGTGCACCAAGAACGAGGTCTCCAAGGTACACTTCCGCATGACCGACACCTGCAGGAAGATTCTGTCGGCCCTGAACGGCACCACACACAATGTCGCCAAATGGGTCACAGAGGGAGGCCTACAGGACTTCCTGTACACTGTTGCCGTGTCGGACAACGACCTCTACTTCATCCCCTTGCCTGTGGCAGTGATGGAGAAAATCATGACGAACAGCGCTAGACAACTGGGCGTCGACGTGCGGGACAGGGTGCAGGCCGTGTATGAGGACAGGGGCTGTGTGGTGCTGGTGGTACCCACTCAGTGTACGAACGCAGAGGGCATGTTCGGCCTGCACGGCATCATGCTCAAGGAGACCTTTGTGATCCTGCCCTGGGCGCTGGCATCGCGTGCGTGATATTTTTATCGCATATTTTTATTGCAAATAAAAACTGCATATGCACAGTGTATCGTGTGTCTCTCACGAGCTCCTGTCGACGAGGTCGACCAGTGCGGCAAGGAGCGGCATGTACTGGTGCTCGACGGAAGGGGTCAGCGGCGTCTCCTTGCCGATGCTGACGAAGAGGTTCACGGAGCCGCTCCTGCCGAGATTGAGCATGACCGCGAGGTCCTTGTCGACGAGGGCCTCGCCCACGAGCTCGGCCTGCCACGCGGGGCTGATGGCGCTCAGCTTGAAGCTCTTGATGTACGTCTGGTCCTCGGTCTTGGCAACGAAGCGGTACTCCCACCTGGCGTCGCTGCGGAAGACGGTGTCGAGGTAGTTGCAGTCCACGTTGATGGGGTGCGAGAGGCGCACGTTGGCCACGATCATGTGCGTGTGGATGTACACGATGCTCGCGGGGTCGAACACGTGCCTCACGCTCAGCAAGATCTTGTCGCTGCTGCGGCCCCCCCGGAAGAGGGTGTTCAGCCGGTTCTGTGCCGTGTGCAAGTTGCCGTGCACACTGTAGACTGTCTCGAAGACGCCGAAGGCGTTCTGGGTCTTCTTCACGAAGGGCAGCACACCCGGGTTGTGGAACTGGATGGAGTGATAGTGCTTGATCTTGCCGCAGATGTTGGTGATGCGCAGGGGGGTGGGCGTGAGCCGGGCCTTCGTGTAGGGGTCCACGCGCACGGACAGCATCGGGCCCCCGAAGCGCTCCTCGGCGTCTGCCACGAGCCGGGTCACGGCGCCGAGACAGTCCTCGAGGCAGGTCTCGTCGAGGAAGCGCTGCAGCTTGACGTGGTTGGCGGAAGTGAGGAAGACACGGTACATCACGAGAGAGCGGCGAGAGCCGGGCGCTGGCGTTTGGCGGGTCGGGGCGTGTTGAGGGGGATGCTCAGCTCGGCCGGCAATGCGTCGCAGAGCACGATTTTGGACGTGTTTGTGAAGACACAGTTCGTGACTTCGAGAACTTCTCCCGCCACATGGCCCGTGGGCGCGCGAGTCTCGAAGCGCAGGATCGCGTTGGAGGAGAGGCTCTGCGCTACGAACTGCAGCGAGCTGCTTTTTTTGAGCAATCGGACTTGCATCTGCCGACAGCCCGCTGGGTGCTGCACACAGCGTGCTTTGTCATAGCTGTTTTTTCGGGCCAAAGGGTCTCCGGAGCAATGAAGATCATTTGCACAGACGGCCGCTTCTTCGAGTATGTGTTCCCGGCCGACGTGGCGGTGTCGCCCGGGCAGATCGCCGCGATGATGCGACGGAACGCGCAGCCGGACGGCAACATCAACAGCCTCTGTCTGGACTTTGCCGGGAGCTATCTGCCTCTCATGCACGAGAGCGAGATCCGCCTCGCGAGTGTGCTCGTGGCGACCTACCACAACGCGCGCGAGCGCGAGATGGCCCTGCAGGCAAGTCGTCTGTATTCGCGTGCCGAGGCAGGGGGGGGCATATAAGACAGCGCGAGTCGCTGCGAATGGGTCTCCGGGCAGCGCAGCTGGCAGAGCTGGAGGAGCAGAGGGCGTACCTGTGGAGCATGGGAGAGCAGCACGACGCTGAGATGCAAGAGGACCTGTGTAGATTCGTGTGCACGCAGGGAGAGGAGGGCAGAGAGATGGCGCTGTGGCTCGCCCCCGAGCTCCCGAGGCCCCTGTGGCAGATTGCCATGCTCGGGGTCCTCGCGAACAAGGGCGTCATCATGCTCAGCGCGGAGCCCGGATGCGATGGAGAGCTTATCCATCTGGGCGTCCCTGTCCCGCCGTTCGGGGCTGCTGCGGGCGGCCGAGGGGCTGCTGCGGGCCGGGAGGTCTGTGCCCAGCAGGAGCGCCTCGAGGCCGAGTCGTTTTTCGAGCAAGAGCTCGCGGCGCTTTCGCTGACAGTGTGTGTGGAGACAGGCCGCCCGACCTCCGACGCCTCCCTCCCCGCAGGCGACGCGCTCGGACTCGGAGTCGGAGGTGCTGACTGACGACGGCCTGATGAACGAGGACCTCGGAGTGCATCTGGATGAGCTCGGATACGAGACGCGCCCCGGCCACCAGAAGACAGAAAGAGCCTTTGTCGCCTTATAAGTGTGTGTCAATAAAAGCCAATGCGACGTGCGAAGGCCGGGATCCGTGTCGGGGTGGTGTGGCGTCGGCGCCTGGTGCTGGCGCTGGTGCTGGGATGCGTGCACAGGACGGTGTGCGAGTTCTTCATGCAAGAGTCCATGCCCTCTGAGGGCATGAAGTCTCTCTCGCTGACATACGACGCGACCATCCGCGCCTGGCGCCTGACCGACGCGTTTGCCAGTGCGCACGACCACATGTTTGTGCAACTGTGCGCGGGAGCCTGGGAGTCGTGCGACACAGACACTGCGGAGGCGCTGCTCTCCTGTGCGCAGCGAGAGGCGGCGCATAACGCCTCCGCCTGGCGCAGCGTGCCCCAGAGCCCCACCGACTGCGGCGGGAGCGACATCGTGGATGTGCGCATTCGGGCAGAGGTGCCCAACAAACTCCTTGTAGACAGCAACCTCACCCAGCTGTATCCATTCTCCCGCCCGGCGAATGGCTCCGGGCACACTCTGCGAGTGCGCTTCGTCTACGAGACGTTCATTCCTCACAGCACCCTACGCCACGTGCGGGCCCACGCCTATGACGTGGTGCTCACCCCGCTCAAGCGGTTTGCGAGCACGGTGCTCGTGCGCTCGGAGTGCGGTGCACGTGGCCTCACCTCACCGGGCCTTGGCATGGCGCCGGTTCTCGGGGGCTCGACTCTCGCTGTGTATCTCGTGAACAGGACGGGGGTGTCCGAGAGATACTGTGCGTGGTCGTGCACACTCCCTTTTGTGAAGCATCCGTGGTACGCGCAGGCCGAGCTCATGATCCAGGGGCGCAACTCTTCGGCGGGTGGGCCAACGTGCACGGAGCTGCCCGTGAGGGCGACCGTGGTGGGACTCTCGTTTCTGCTCGGGTCTAGACTGTCTCTCCACGCCTCGGCCGCCTCGTCTCTCGCTATCATGGCAGTGCTCGATGAGATGTCTTTGCAGACACAGTATGACTTGCAGATCAAGAGTGGGGAGTGGACGGTTCTTTATGCCTTGCGGCACTCTGTGTACAACACACACTCTCTGCGGAAACTGTCTCGTACATTCTCTCAAGACTCTTCTTTGCATGCCAAAGTTGTCATCAACGAAATGTTCATGCACACACAGCAAACAGCGGGAACACTCGACGATTGGTTGGTCGATGCTCTTTTTATTACAGATGACAATCACGCGACAGAACATGCAGAACAAACAGTACTCGACGCTGTCTACCGAATTAACATATCGCGGGTGGCGCCAGAATTGCTGGTCACAGGCGTTTTTGACGTCGATGTGGAATTCGTACATCACACGCACCCTCAGTTGTCGGGAGGCACTCAGTTGCCACCATTCGCGTCGGTTGCCGCGGGTGTGGTATTGATCAGCATATCGTATATCTGTCTAATAGTTGGATACAACGACCGCTTGTACAGGGAGATGTGATCACTTCTGCCTTTTTTTTGGCATGAGCACACCACCCGTGGTGTATACACATCGCACACCGCGCAGCAAAACACGTCTCTTCCGTATAGTTTCCACATGTTTTCAGACCAGTGAGTGTTGCTGATAAGAGTGTGACTTTTCATGGTCAACATCTTTTCTAACGCCTGTTTTGAGACCGCTGCTGAGTCCGCCACAAGTATTATTACATTCCTGCATTCGTCACAGTTGGTGCACTCGTAGAGCCTGCGATACAATTCTTCAGCGACGGCTGCATTGATCTTGCCACGACCCACACCCTGAGTTGCGGGCGGTGCCAGCTGCTTGTCCTCCTCAGGCGGCGGTGCTGTCGTCTGGGTCGTCTGGCGCGCTTTCCTCCGCTTGGGCGGCGGCGCAATGCCACCGGACGTCGCATCTACACCGAACACATTCTCATACCCGGTCGCTCCAGTCGCGGTTTCCGGCAAAGTTGCTATGGATGCCAACGTGTCCAAACCACTGCTGCCGTGAAGAGTTCTGCGCCGCTGACCTGGGCTTTCGCTCATCGAATTGCCTCCTACATTCACTTCCAACACGGAGCCAGATTCAACCTGCGTGCGCGAGGATGTGGCAGCACCAGACATCGAATTCGATAGAGTGTGCGCATCAAGCTGCTGAAATTGCGGCCGATGAATACTTGACGGCTGAGTGTCGTTGGAACTGCCATACATAGGACCCATCTCACGCATCATCTGCTCTGCCATCAGCTCTATGTGGTTGCCCTGCAGCATCGGCAGCGGCCCATCGAACAACATAGACCGACGAGTGGCAGAGTCGGGTTGCATCTGTGGTATGTATGAGTATTCGCGAGGTGCTCCGGATTCCCCTGGTAGTCGTTCTTCCGAAGACAACGGATCTTCATAAAACACAGCATTCAACAGTTGCTCCATCTCACGGCGGTCTTCCTCAGAGGCGTCAAGGGGATCCGTGGCATCTGCTTCCATTTTGTGTTATGTGCACATCACGTTTGTCATCTTTTATACACGGGAGCCCTTTGTTTTGTCAGGCCTCCCGTATTCCTGTTCCGATTACACTCCGGATCATGTCCTTGGAACCTATTTGAGCTTAGGTCCTTGGTACCCGAAAACGATCGTTCACGTGGACCACTTTGCACGGTCGGTCGTTTTCGGGTACCAGGGACCTAAAATCAAATAGGTTCCGAGGACATGATGCGAACAGGGTGTATGGTACCTGGGACTGGGTACCCGGGACCAATGCTTCGGTCATCGGGTGGCGGTATATAAATCTGAACCCACTCGCCCGGGCATTTACAACGCACCACGGCATGCCCGGCATGGCGAAGAACCCGATCAACACCCTCGCACTCAAAGTCGTACGCGCAATGTGCATGGGCCTGGACAACAAGGGCACAGGCAACCTGGCTGTGGCACCGCACTGTCTGTGGACTGTCCTGAGCATGCTCGCTTCGTCGTTGCGCAATGGCACAAGGGCGAAGGATGAGATGATCAAGGGGCTGAGCTACGAGACCCAGGAAGGCGAGACCGGCGCGATTAGGTGGAACGAAGAACTGCTGACGACGTTGCGCATGGACGGGGTCGTTCATTTGGATTTTTCTGTGTGGGCTGCTGCGGCGAGTGAGGAGTACGAGAACGCGATGTTGTGCAAATACAATGCTCTCTTCTGCGGCAAGGCGGACATGCGCACCATCAACGAGTATGTGTCTGGCAAGACGGCTGGCATGATTTCGCAGATTCTGGTCGAGGAACCGAACCAAGACCCCGTCTTCCTCGGCACCACATACATGAAGCCCAAATGGGACAAGCAGTTCGACCCAGCCAAAACGTGTGAGGATAAATTCTTCGATACTGACAATTCGCACATCGCTTGCATGATGATGAAAGCGAAAATGGATGTGGAGGTAGAGTAATTGTTTGGTCGCGGTGCATGTGTTTTGACTGTTCTGTGTCTGTGTGTATACATCTGACCGGTTCTTGTTCCCCAGATTATTGAGCTTGAGCGCACTACTCTGCTCTTGCTGCCCTACGAAAACAAGGACTACTGCGCGGTCTTTGCCAAGCCGACTGGGAGTACCAACATCAACGTGTCCATGTCTCTTACCATGGAGGAACTCTTCGCCAACCGCTACTATCCCGACGGATTGGTGGATGTTCTTGCGATGAATGAGCCGGAGGAAGAACTTATGGAGGTCTGTATTCCCAAGTTTAAGGTTGAGAGTGGAGCAGACATGTCTGCTCTCATCCAGAAGCTTGGCATGGTAGATATTTTCCATGCCGAGGTGATCAATACTGGCACCGATGACATGTACAGCGTCGCGAGCGTGCCACAGAAGGTGGTCATTGAGGTCAACGAGTCGGGGACAAAGGCGTGCGCAGCTGTTGCCGTGGCTACCAGTCGTAGCAGCATGCCCCAGTTCATTTTGAACTGCCCGTTTGTCTATGCAGCTATGCACCGCCCGTCGGGGACCATGCTGTTCATGGCGCAAGTCAAGACTGTGTGAGTTGAGTGACTGCGTTCGTTATGTGTTGGCAAACACTTCCGGGACAGGTCTTGAGTATATCTATACACAATCGCACACACTTACTATATTTTATATATATATATATATATATATATATATATATATATATACATGTATACATGACTAGTTTGGAATAAATCCCACAAAATTACTCTGTCTCATGTCTCTTGTGCTTTCCGTGCTCACTTGCGGCGCTCATAGTGGACTAGTGGCATCAGATTGAGCGTGCCATCGTTTCGGTTGAAGCCAAGCTCACGGAGAATGTTGAAAAAGCGCTCGTCTGGAAATAGATAGTGTCTACTCTGTCCGGAGTCCTGACAGCAGATCCGGACGGTGCTATGTGTTTCAGGTGGCGGGAATAGTTTGTGGTAAGAGATGGTTGTGGTAGGCATACACGTGACTGCGTCTGTGTTTGCGAACATGGACCCGTATGTGTAATTGTCTGCAAAGTCTCTCGGGCCCTGGAAGATCCAGAACCCCTCCGTGCCGTACATTTCAAAGAGGATTCCGTTGACACACATGTCTGTGAAGCAGCCTCCATCCACGTACCGTGTTCCCGTGGCCATTCCTATTTCCGCCCTGCGAATGTCCGTTTTGTAAGTGGAGGTGGTTGGCAGCACAAACTGTGACTGGTGGGACGGGTCGTCCGAGTCCAGGACGTGGTGCATGCGCAGACCAAACAGCCGGCTGATCCGAGAGGCCACGCGGTTGTGATTCCTTTGCGTGGTGCAACGCATCCAGTTGAGCTCCTCGCACCGCAGAAACTCGTCACAGGTGAGCTCGTTCCCGGCATCCTGCCAGAGGTTGTGCAGTTCCTCGGCAGCCTCGCTGAGGCACCCCGAGACCACGATAAAAACCTTGTGTCGGCGGGTGTCCTTCGAGCACGACCGGGTGAAAGTGTGGTATATGCCCACCTTGTCCGAGATCTCCTCCTTCCACTCGCGGGTGTCCACACTGTCGAAGGCCACCGCACCGTCGCCGCCCAGTTGGGGGGGGATGCAGTCGAAGCGGGCTGGCTGCATGGGGTTTGCGTCGAGTTGCCGGATGTACTCGTCGAGGGTGGCCTGGTGGCCCGCTATGTTGTTGAGGATGTCGAGGGCGTGGGGGTGCATGACGTGGCTCTCGTTGTCATCCACACACTCGTACATGGATATCATGTTGAACATGTCCTTGCCCATCGGCAGCACGCTGGCAGGGTCTTGCGCATGGCACGAGAAGTGGAAGCCGTGCAGCTGCGCGTCCGAGCCGATGTGGTGGTTCGGCAAGAGGGTCAGCGTGCTGTGGGGCGAGTTGCGCAGCACACTCATGCAGGAGTCGGTCTCCGCTGCCGAGCAGAGGTTGAGACCGTGCCGAGAGTTGATGTTGGCCGCCCATGGCGCGCCGGAGGCGAGATCCGGATCCGAGGGCATAGCGCGTTTGGACATTGTGGGCCCGCCCGGATGGCGTAAGTACAGCCGCGCACCGGAAGTGCGAATTTGCGGTGCCAGCGCATGATGTCAGCGCCCGGCACTATATATGACTGGTGCAGCGTGCGCACAATGCGGCGTTGGCCGTGCACGCCAGGGAGCTCTTTGTCCTTGGTGCGAGCGTGCGTGGTCATCCTGGGCGCCGTGGGGAGTGTTGCAGAGGAGGTGCGCTTCGAACACACTGCGCAATGCGCCTCTCCGTTTGCCGCAGCGCCCGTGGCACAGCACACCTTGTACGGCGAGGCCTTCGAGTGGACCCACCAGGCGACCCTCACCGACTGGTCCTACGAGTCCATCGAGGCGACGGACAGCGGGCTCAAGGACTGGACGGGTGCACCCTTGCATCACGGGGAGTGTGCCCGGGTCTCGTACACCTCCACCGTGCGCATGCCCGGCGTGCTGCGCAAGTACACCTCTCTGGGCTCGTTCAAGCCTCGGGTGGTCAAGACCACGTGCGTGCAGCGCGAGGTCATCACGACCTCATTCTCGCTGCGCAAACTTCCTTTCATGGACAGTGTGGACATCCACAGTATCATGACGTTTGCGAGGGGCGAGGTGCACACCAGTACCACGACCGCATACACCCTCCCGTGGTTTGCCCACTTCCTGTCGAGTCTCGGCAGTGGCATAGTGCAGCGCAGCATAGAGAGAGAGATACACGCCACAGTGCACCAGCTGTGCTCTGGCGGCTCGCTGATGTGAAAAAAAAATGAGAATGTAACTTCCCTGTGTCATCAACGGGCACTACGCGCCCAGAGAGATGACCATCTCCAAGAAGGAATGTCTTCAGGTGCAGGAGCGTGCGCTGGTTGTCCATCTGTGTGACGGCCAGGGGCACAATGTGCGGGTGGAGGTGACTGCGGGCGCGCTGTCTACTGGCCCGGGTGTGGCCCAGCTTGCCGACCTCGCACCCGGCGCCTTCTGCCTGCGCTCGGGCAACCTCATCCACACCCCGACCAGTGCCGGCGAATGGGGCCTGGGATTCAGGGTGTTGGCCAACCACAGCCACTACCAGGACCTGTGCTCGCTCTTCGTGACCGGGTACACAGAGGAGCAGAAGGCAGCCAACTGGGACAGGCCGTACACCACCGCCACTGTGCTGCCCATCGGCAGCACCGAGGTTGTTCGCGAGACGCCCGGGGAGGGGGTGCTCTGGGCCTTCCCCCCCCGCAGCGACGCCTTCGACGCAGACATGGGCGTGCACGTCTTCCACATCCACCTCCAGCTGGGAACGCTGCGCCTGCAGGGCGTCGAGGGCAGGTGCGGGGGGTGTCCCCGCAAACCCCCGGTGCACACCCCGGCACACACGTCCACCCGTCTCTTCGCGCCGTCCGACAGTGAGCGCATTGGGTCTGCCATTACGCTGCTGCTCCACGTCGAGGTCCCGTGACAGTGACACGGGGCAGGGGGTTGTCAAGACATTTTTAATAAAGTGTATGTCTACAAACATAGTCGTTGCGGAGCTCGCCTTCATCATGACATATATCTACCCCCGCACGACGCTGCGGACCACCGGATACGAGTGCTGCTTCCAGAACCGGCGCAGGATGGTCTCGGCCTGTGTGGAGTCGAGCGAACACTCGGACCCCGACCCGATGTCTGCGATCCACTTTCCGTGGCACTTGCCGCACATCATGAGCTTCTGCAGTTTGTAGTCGCAGTCGATCTCCACCATTATGTCATTGGTGCTGTGGTGTGGTGTACTGCCGAGTACAAACATGCTGCCGGATCTTCTGTGGATAATGTTCTCCATCACTGTGCTTTTCTGTGAGCACACGAGGCAAGCCTCGCCGTCATACTCAATCTCGACAAAGGTTGTCGAGTGGCTGTCGAGATGCAGGCCGCGCAGCATGGCGAGGTAACGCCGGAAGGCGCGATCATGCGTTTGCTTCGACCGCCGCCTGTCGTAGATCATGTGCTCGGCGATGGGCAGCTCCCGCTCGGTTTTCTTGTACCGGGGCCCCGCCGCGACTTCACAGTGCCAGAGGCTCGCGCCCATCGCACCCGGGTGTACCGCCCGTATATACTGTGGCATGTTGTGTCTATATTTCCCCCCCTCACTCGAACCCGGGCTGGCACCGGCACTCGCTCTGGGCCTCCGCCCCAGTGCGCGACGTGTTCTGGCCCAAGGCGCACTGGAAGCAATGTGCGGCCTGGAAGTGCGGCTGGTAGTGCGCAAACGGGCACGGCACACACTCCTGGAACTCTTCGTAGTGACCTGGCTGGCACGGCAGGCAGACTCCCCGGGCGTGGCAGAACTCGAACATGTTCTTGCGGGGAGAGAGGCTGTACTTGTCGTCGGGGTACTGTGCGAAGTATCCGTCAATGGCTTGCACATCAGCAAAGCCCTGCTGTCCCTCCGGACACGAGGGAATGATCGCCTCCGAGAAACACGGCTGACACTCGGCGCTGCCCTCCGCAGAGAAGAACCCGTATTCGCAAGGGACGCAAAGCGCACTGCCGGCCGCACTGCGGGTGTTGGGACTGCAGGGGGAGCATATGCCGTCTGACCCGCTCGTGCCTGCAGGGCAGTCCGAGCTCTCACAGGCCGCGGGAGATGCAGCGCTCCACGGCAGCGCCTGCTGACCCGCCACGTACTGGCAGGGCGAACAGCGGTAGTGCGATAAGTGTTGGTTGGAGCACGTCTCGACCGCATGCTCTCTGAACTCGCATTGCTCGCTCACGATGTCGCCGCATATCCGGGTGCACGCGCCCCCGGCCGGGGTGTGGTGGATGTCACACTCAAAGTGGCAGGCCTCGAGGCTCTTGACGAAAACTGCCCCGTTCACAGGTGCGCACTCGACAGGCTTGTTCGGGGTTTCGGGATGCGCATACTGGGACGCAGGCAGGGTAGCATGCGAGAAACAGCCCCAAGGGGCCTCGAACGAGAAGCGCACAAGCTGTGTGCTGCCCAGTGCGGCAGCGGCGTACGTGTGTAGGGGTTCGGCGCCCCGCAATTGCTCGCACAGGAACTCGATCATCGGGGGTGACTCGCCCGTGCACGCAGCATAGGCGTTGCCAAAGACAGAAGCCGGAAAAGTGTGCTGTGTGACAGGGACACGGGTGGCGTCAAACTGCACTGGGTGTATGCAGTCGAGGATGGAGTGCCGCTCGGTGCTGGGACACGCCCCGGACACACTCACCCGTGCTCTCTCATCGGGGTTGCACTGCCACTCTCCTGTTTCGCGGAAGAGGGAGAAATCCGGCTGGCACGTCTCGAGCAGAATCCCTTGCGGGACCTGTGCGTACTCCAGACTGTGTTGGTTCCTGTGGACGTCGAGTACTTGTGGTGTCCCGTGTTCCTGTAGTCCAAGGGCACCAACATGCGTCCACGTGTTTGGGGCTAGTGGCGCGCCATTGTCTTGCGAGCATGGGTCTACCAACACACAGTTTACAAGACTGAGTGCAGATGCACTGTGTCTCTCCACACCAAGCGCAAGAACCTCTGCGGTGGCAGCGGTGAGATTGGTGCAAAGAGCTATCCGGCGAGGTTGTGCCCACACCCCTCCTACACACACAGCCAAAACGAGCAACCACAGCGACACAGGAGAACGACACATGATCGCGGGTTTCGAGAGAGACAGAAACATTGCAAGTCCTCATATAGGTGTTTAATATGTCAAAAATTTACCCCGACCATGTTGCATGACTTAGAGGTGCTCTCACTCGCACTATTTCTATTTGGTGACTACACGTCGCCGCCGCGCACCTCCATTTCCCTCGCCAGCTTCTGGTCCAGGGTCTCGTCGTCCTCCGAGTCCTCGTCAGAGTCAAGTCCCGTCTTGCGGGACGAGTAGCAGTACGACTTGGGGGCGGCGGCCATCTCGACAGGCACGCTCTTGACAGGCTCGACGACCACCTTCCATCCCTCTGGTTTGACGACGGGCCCGTATTCGACAGAGAGGGCTCCCACAGCATCAGCAGCTTCCGCAGCCTTGGTATATCCCATAAAGACCGGAAGAGAGGAACGCTCCTCGACCAACATGCGGATGAAGATGTCCTCGTTCTTGAAGAGCTTGATTTTCATAGAGACACGCAAGAACTCCTTGGCGGACGCTTCACTCGCGTCGTCGGGGAAGGCATCGATCCACTCCTTGCACGAGTCCTCGATAAACTTGTTGGAGAACTTGGGCGAGTCGGGAGGTTTCTTCTGCTGGTCCTTGTCCGCCGACGACTCTCCCACCACAGCCGCCATGGACCTCCTCGCCTTCATGAGCATATGCACAAAGATGTCATTGTTATCGACTGCAATCTTGAAGTAGTCCTGCATCCAAAATTTGGCGCACAACTCGCTCCCGGTCTCGGGCTCATCCTTGATCCAATCCTGGCAACACTCCTCGATAAACTTGTTGCCATACAACCCCAAGGGACCGTCGTCCTCCGTCTCGGGAATCATCTCCTCAAGGTCGTTGGGCAAGATACGCGAGAGAGAGGCACGCTCACTGACGAGCATATGGATAAAGAGGTCGTTGATCTCCACGGTAAACTTGAAGTAGTCGTCCATGAATTTCTGGGCGGAAATATCAGATCCCTCCTTGGGAGAGGCCTCCATCCACTGCTTGCACATCTCCTGCACGAACTTGTTGGTGCGAGCCTTGGGCACCTTCTTGGGCGAGGAAGGCGGCGCATCGTCGTCGCTCTCGGTGGCCATCTCCTCCTTGTCCTCGTCCTTGACCTTCCTAGGCGTAGAGGAGGTTTTGGGCGCGATGTCCACGGGCTTGGGCGAGCAGGGCGGGGACTCGTTGAGACGCGGCGTGACATCCCCTTCCACATGAGAGTCTTCCTCCATCTTGTCTTCCTCGCTCTCGGGCTCCTTGGCGTTGATGTGTGCAGAGGCAAGCTTGCAGTGCTTGGCCTTCTTGTTCACTGTGTTGGCAACGAAGGTGACCTGGCCCTTGGGCTTCATGGTCGAGCGCGCCAGCTCAGGAGGGCTGACGTTGCTGCGCTTGAGAGTGGGCTTCTTCTCGATTAAGGCACGAGAGACGGTCCTCTGCATCTGTGCGCCACCCTTGGTGGCGGTGGCTTTGGTGCGCTCCTTGGTGGGCTCCATGTTGTGGATGTTTCTCGTTGCGTGGACGGGTATTTGACTCGATCGCCTGTTTGGAACCAATTTGCTCCGGCGGACCCTTTTCAAAAAACAGAAATGGTTCCGGTACATATTTGGACCAGGTCCAAATGGGTTCCGAGCACATCACGTCCAAATATATATATATATATGTACCACCAAAAGACATCAAATCAAATAGGTTCCGAACAGAGGATTTGAATATAATTGGGTGTCTCTCACTCTTTATCGTACTCACCACACGAGCTCGCCCACGATGGAGCGCACATGGAAGGATCGCGTGCCAGATGCGGCCTTCATCGGTGGCAAACTGCTCGAGCAAGGCTACACACAGCCCGCGAACATCTCTGATCTCGATGGACAGCCTGCCGCAGACATTCACTTTCTCATAAAGGTGCAGTATGGCGAGCTGCGGTCCCTGGTCACTCATGCAGACAAGAACGGCCAACTTGTGATGATGGTGGACCACATGCAGCAAGATTCGGCGATCAAGGAGAAGCGCGCAACCGTCCGCCTCGTGTCGCCGACCGATTACACATCCTATGGCCCATTCTTCACCGTAAAGCGTGAGAACATTGCCGAGCATATCTTGTTTGAGGAGAAAATTCTCTCGCACTTCTTCATCGGAGTCAAGAAGGATCCGGATCCTGTTGTGGTGATGCACGCCCATCTCTTCGAGGAGACTCTCAAGCCTCATAAATTAGCACTTCAGGTCTCACACTGCTTCTTCGACATGAACGACACCGAAATCCCCTATGGAGTGAAGGCCTTCAGTGTTGTCTTCGACTACAGTGGGCTCTCCATCTCGGATCTTGTCCAGATGTGCAAGAAGTACACACCTATGATGTTGCCTGGCTTTGTCATGACACGAGCCCAGATCCAGGAGTTTCAGGAGGACTTCAAAACAATCGTGACCTTGACGGCGGTCGGCAAGTTCCCTATCGTGTGAGACAGCCAATAATTGGCAGAGGTTACTCAAGACACTTTACAGTCTTTTATTTGTTACAAGTAAATTTCATTTGAATCTTCTGTGTTGGACTATGTCTCTCTCTCTCTCTCTCTCTGTCTTCACACGAAGCAAGAGAGAAAGTTGTTGATGGAAATTCGCAGAGTCTGGTAAAGCATTGCAGTCGCACTGCGCACTATGAACATGACGATGACGAAGCTTGTCAATAGTACAAGGAGGTAGGGCATTAGACGATAGCTTCCCACCGTCGCGCATAGCCGGTGGCCTGTGATGAGTCCGTGCTCGCTGTCCTCAATGACTTTCTGTTTCACTAAGATGTCCCGCCTAAGCTCGGGTATGTCTACCAGGGTCTGTATTTCGAGGGCGCTGAGAATGGACTCTGTCCCACTGCCGCCCAACTCGGCCCAGACCCAAGCTGCGACGGCCTGGGCCGATGTGTAACCGAAGGGCGAGTCCTGGCAGGTCTTGAGACACGCGGCCTCGACCACGCCCCGGTCCGCGCATGCCTGGTCGAGCCATAGAGTCTGTGGCAGCAGCAGCACTTTCGGGAAGAAGAACTCGACGGACGTGTACACGTCCTCGAGCAGACAGGCCGGGAGGGCGGGCACGCACGTCCACGAGTACCCGTAGCACAAACGGAGCAGCATGAGCCAGAAGAAGGGCACAGACAGGGCCGCCACAAACTCTAGTTTGAAGGCTCCCAGTAGCAGGAACCACATCAGGAAGTAGAATCCGATGACGAAGACGGCGTTGCTCATGCGCACGTTCCACCGCGAGCAAGTCTGCAGGGCCTCCAGGTCGCATGACACGCTCTGCTGCAGTTCGAAAAAGAGCGAGGTTATACAGTCGTAGAAGAAGGTCTTGCGCACGCCCAGGGCCTCGGCAACGGTGTCGAGCGTCCACATGATGCCTTTGAGCAGGGGGTCGTTGCGAGTGGTGCTCTGTCTGTCGGCCGCGAGACGGTTAGCCTCCAGAGGAGTAGCGGCGACGGAGTTCTGCTGCAGGTGCGGGAACGAGTCGAGCAGGCTGCTCTGTGGGTTGCGGGACCCGGCGGTGTAAAAGAGGGTGGCGTTGCTGGCGGCATAGTACAGGATGGAGGCTATGTGGTAGGCGGGGGCGCACGTGCCGTCGACCCCTCCGGCGCTCGAGCCGAGGGTCGGAGGCCAGGACTCGAGCCACTGGGCGCTGCCGTGGGAGACCGTCTGCGGGAAGTTGTAGCTGTACGCCGACGAGATCTGTGCCGAGTACGAGCGCTGTGTCTCGAGGGCCCGGGCCACCTCGCGCTGCACGTCCCGCGAGAGATCTTGTATGGAGAGCAGGCTTCGGGAGCTAGTGTTTTGTGTGCTTGTGTTGGAGGTCGTGGTGTTGTGTTGCATGCGCACAGTCCCTGCGTGGTGAGAGTTCGCCAGGGTCTGCAGGAGGAGCGCCAGCATTGGAGACACGTAGCGGGGGTCCTTGCTGCTCAGAACAATCCCCGAGGCGGTGATGTTCACGCCAATGTAGTCCGTGATGTTTGTATGGGCCAGGACGCTGGTCATGAGCTGCACGGCCCGCAGCAGCGAGTGGTACAGGCGCCGGGCGTGCACGAGGCCGGTGTGTTCGAACAGGACGTACAGGAGCTTCTCGGGATGCACTGCGAGGAAGGGCACGATCATCGGGTCCAGCTGCATGAGATTCCACAAGTCCTCGGCGCTGCAGAAGGCGCAAGGCGGCACGCTTGCGTCGAGTCCGAGGTACCGCACCGTCGAGGCGCTGCGCACAAAGAGGTCGACGCACATGCGTCGCACGTGTGTGTCTGCCGAGGAGCCGAGCGCGTCCTTGCACACGGGATTGTGTGTGCTGTTGGCGCCGAGCAGCATGGCATCGCTGCTGCCCACGGCCTCGAGCAGGCGGCGGCCGTGGGTGGTGTGTGTCGAGACGGTGTACGCTGCGTCCGCCAGGTCGACCATGCGGGTGCAGAACGAAGTCGAGGCGTCGACAGCCATGCACGGGGTGGCCAGGGCCAGGCCGAACTCGGCCGAGAAGGAGGTGGAGAAGCGGAAGCGGGCGTCTGGCTGGAGCACACACATCTTGGAGAAGGGCAGCGCGATGAGCTGCCCCACGTCCTGAGTCCGACACGTCGCAAACGGGATCTCGAAGAGGCCGCACGAGCACTGGCCCACGCTGGCGCCTCGCGGCACATAGCACAGCGGGCGGGTCGTGCAGGTCTCGCAGAGGGTGAGCGCCCCGGCGGGCTCGAGCTCCGTGTTCAGGAACCCGCAGCTCTGGCCCGGGAGCTCGCACTCCTGGTTGCTGAAGCAGAGGGTGTCTCTGAGCTTCGGGGTGGCGCAGGTGCACGACTTGGTGATGCTGTCGCAGCCGAAGTGGTGTGTGAGGGGGTTTGGAGGGTCCGCCTCGGGGCACGCCCCGCACACGACGAGGCTGTTGTCCGTCAGCGACCGCCTGCAGGTGTCGGCCTTGGTGCACGCCAGAGACTGGCCGTCACCGTAGAAGGTGACGTAGGTCGACCAGCAGCGGGTGACAATAGGCAGCGTCCCGGGCCCGTTCCGCGATTCCTCTTCTACGTCCATGAAGTTGCAGTCGAGGCGCTCCATGTCGCACACCACGGCGATGATGCCGTCGAGCATTATCATATTTTTTTGCAAGAAGCTGCCGACAGTCACCTCCAGTAGGTAGAACGGCCGGACTCCGAGGATGTCGACAGACCAGATGCTCTGAAAAATGCCGTTGAGCCACCTCATGAAGTCCGCTAATATCCTGAGAAGAGGACATATGCCTTTTTTGATCGGGTACTCAATAATGAACTGAACTATCTTGCACACGGCCTTGAGGATTTCTACCATGACCTTTGTGACGCCCTCTCCAAAAACGATCTTGTACACCACCTGGTAGAGCACGGTGACAATGTCCTTCAGCGTGTCGAGAATGAGGTTGATGCAGACAATGATCCTGTCGACAATGGCCTTTGTCGAGGCTACCGTGGGCGCCAGGGCGTGCACCACCAGGAGCACCACGTTCAGGGCCAGGTGAGTTCCGTAGTACAACAACTCCACCAGCATGTTGATGATGTTCCGGGCGGCGCGCAGCATGCTGAGAACCGGCATGAGCGACACGCTTGCGCACTTGGAGAGCAGCCGCGTGTTGCTCTCGATCTGCAGCTGAGTGAGCACTCCCGTCGACGGGCCCTCGCACACCGTCTTGCTGCTGAACGCGTAGAAGGCCCGCACGGTGTCGTGCTCGAACTCGCGGTTGTCAGAGGAGTACGACGTCGGGTTGTAGAAGAAGCCCGCCTCGGCGCACGACGGCAGGCCAGCGAGCCGGCACAGGATGCCAGTGATTTCGGCGTTCCACTCCACGACGAGCTGGCACAGGCGCGCTGTGTTGGAGTCTATCATGCAGAAGTGCACCCGCGAGCTGGTGTTCTGGGCGGCCTGGGAGATCGCTGCCTTGCACGAGGACGAGCGCGTCGTCGGGTTGATCCAGTCCTCCTTGGAGACGGAACCCCGGCATGCGGCAGAGCCCGGCTCGCACCAGACCCAGTTGCGCCTCCACAGCACCGAGTCGTCGATGGCAGCCGGGGCTGCCGGCGCGCCCACGTCCTGGTAGTAGCTGTTGTAGAAAGCGCTGGTGTTGGATGCGCCCAGGAGACTCTGGAGGAACACTCCCGACCTCCACCGGCTCGTGTCGAACACGCGCAGCAGTTCGGGGCACGGCTCTGTGGCGGCGAGCGGACACACCAGCTTGCGCAGGTAGGACGCGAGCAAGCGTGCCGTCGAGATCTGCACCTTCTCGCCGGTGGACATGAGGGGCCGGCCACCGAGGTTGTGTGTGCTGCCGTCGGTGTGCACAAACGCCCCGAGCTTGTGGGTGTCGCACGCCGCGCAGTGCGTGTTTTTCCGGAAGGCCTGGTGGGCCGGCCGGGCCCGCGCGGGGATGTCTGCCTCCTCCCTGCGAACGCTCCTGGGCGCTGCGGGATCCGACGTGTCGAGATAGCGGCAGTGCGTCGAGTCCTCGCGGCCCCGCATGCAGTACTGCAGATGCTCGTGCGCGCCCCGTGTCGAAGCCATGCGACGCAGCCGGCCCATCCGGCATGCGCCCCCCCGGTCGACGCTCGTGCGCCCGGAGTGCGGGCGGGGCCGCGTGCGCGGCGCGAGCATGAGCTGGAAGCGGGGCAGGCGGTCGAGCACGTTGCAGTACACCTCGGCCGGCGCGTGGGGGGCTGTGAAGGTCTGCTCGTCCCAGGTGTGGAAGCCCTGGTGCGGCCAGTCCAGGACGTGGCTGCACGAGGCCTGCCGCGAGGGGGGCGCCTCCCCCGTGTGGTGCGCAACCGTGCGCCAGATGAGCTCGCGGGCGTGGGCAATGCTCTGGGCCAGGAGGATCTCGGAGTGGCAGACCACGTCCCGGCGGCTGGTGTCGACGGCGCAGCTCTGCGTGTCGGACACGAAGCCACCCGGCATCAGCACGGGCGCCCTGGTGCTCGAGGCGACGGGGTGGGCGTAATCGTGGGGGCCTGTGATGTGCCGGAAGCGGTAGCGGTTGCGGTCGCGGCTGGGCGAGCGCATGGTGTACGGGACGCCCCCCCCGGAGTACGCCTGCAACCACTGCAGCGGGCACTTCCACGAGACGGGCGCGGCCCGCATCTGCGTCGTCGGCCACAGGGCCTCCTGTCGGGCGTGCTGCCACGCCCAGTGCTCTTCGATGTTGCGCATCCAGTGCTGGTTCGAGACCCGGCAGCTCGCCACGGCCGCCTCCCCGAGCAGGTTGACGCACTTGAGCGCAAGCTGCCCCTGCGCGTCGATGTCGAACTCCAGCGAGTGGCCCGCGATGTCGGTCGGCAGGAGCCGGAGCGCCTCGATATGCGGCGTGTTCGCCGGCCGGAGGACCGAGCCCCGGAAAATGGAGTTGCTGAAGAGCCAGAGGCCGGGCTGCATGCCCACGTCGTGCACCTCCTGGGTGTCCCGGATGCTCTCCCCGGTGGCCCCGGCGAACGAGCCGTGCCGCAGGTTGCACAGCGCCGGGGAGACGAAGGTGTGGTCGCACAGCTCGGTGAGGCCCGGGCGCAGGGTGCCCCGCTTGCCGGTGGCCACGGTGTTGACGTTGGTGCGGCACTGTGCCGGCATGCGCTCGGAGATGGCCCGGTGGTAGTCGGGAAAGCGCTCCGAACACTGCTCCGCCGCGCTCCGAGTGAGGCACCGCCCGTCGATGAGGCGCAGCGCGTCTCGCCGGAAGGTGTCGCACCCCGAGGTCACGTCGTAGTCAACCGCCCAGTAGGGGTTGATGGTGTGTGTTTCGCCCTGCACCTGGTAGCACATGACGTCGAAGGTCGACACGTGCTCGCTGTTGGCCCAGTCCGCCGACGTGAGCTTCTCGAGATACTTGGTGTGCTCCGGCCCGTTTTCGGCGAACGACGCCAGGAAGCCCTGCAAGAGCACAGCGGCGGGCACCTCCATGTGCAGGACCCCCCCGGCCGGAAGCTGCCAGCCCACGTCGTCCCGGAGGTGCCCGAGGCACTGGCGCAGGGCGGCGTGCAGCTGGTTGCTCGCCAGATGGTACGCCACGCTGGTGGTGCACCGGAAGCTCTTCGAGCGCATGAAAGCGTTGTACTCGCGGGCCCGCACGCTGCCCACCTCGCTCGTGCCGTGCTTGGACATGAGGCCATTCGACGTGCGCGAGTCGACGTGCACGTTGTTGGACGCGAAAGAGGTCTGGAAGTAAATCAGCCGTCGGAAGCTCTGCACCAGCAGGTACTCCGCCTCGGCCTGGGTCACGACGCTGCGGTGGCGTGCGAGCCCGGCGTACACGTCGATCTCCACCGTGCGCCCGTCCTGCACCTGATACTCGAACTGTCGGAGGGTGTACACGTCGCAGGGGTCGCCGCACTGGGCGTAGTCCGGGGGCACGCTGGCAGGATCCACGGGCCGGTATGTGGGGGGAGTGTGGTACAGGTCGAGCTCCCGGAAGCGGATCGCCGGAAAGAAGTTTGTGGTGGCCAGCACCACGGTCTGCAGCGACAGCTGCAGCTCGACCAGGCCCAGCGCCTCGAGGTCCTGCAAGGTCTTGTCGTGCAGGTCCCCAGCCGTGAAACCAAGCAGGTGCCGCATCCGTGCATACAGACTCTCGGTGCTCCTGCCGTCCGGGGTCCGGAGGAGCTCCTCGGGGTCCACTATTTCGGCGGCATCCCGCCCGAACTTCTCCCAGCAGCTCTCGGCGACAAACATGTTGGTGGACATGCAGTCGTCGCCCGGCCTCCTGCGCATGTAGTACAGGTCCGGGAACATCGGCAGGCCGAGCTGGGCGAGCGCGATGCCGACGGTGTCGAATACGTCGTGCGCCAGCTGGGCAGCCATGTCCTCGATGTCGTCTGTGATGGTGTAGATGTGGGAGGACGTCTGCAGGCGCCTCTTCACCGTCATGGGCAGCGACAGCGTCTGCTCGTAGTTGTTGCACGGACAGCTCGTGGCCGCGTAGTCCTCGTCGGTCATGACCCGGAACCAGTCCTGCGGGGCGCCGTGCTCCGAGCTGGTGGAGAGCACCACACACTGCCAGAACCACCGGAAGGGGACGTACACGGCCGCCCTCCCGTGGAAGAGGTACAGCGAATCGCCAGCCACCTGCTCCTGGTTGACAGACTCTGTGGTGTAGGCCCGGGCGGGCCGGAACACAGCAGACACCACGGCCCGGAGGCGGGTGTCTATGTATCGAGCGCAGGTGGCGAGCTCCAGATACTGCTCTATCGTGCTGAAGCCCCGCGTGGCGTCACTGTTCAAGGCAGTGTCGATGCCAAACAGCGCGGGAAGGAGCACATTGGCGTACAAGGACACTTGCGCCGCCAGGCCTGGCTCGTACGGCGCGGACAGCAGGGCCAGGACGTGGGAGTACAGGGCAAAGTCTCTGCGGTTCTCGACGGAGCGCGAGAACGCGCGAGGACAATGTCGGCGCACCTCGGCAAAGACGCGCAGCAGGCTCTCCTGGGACCACTGCTGCGTGCTGTCGACGTCGCTGTTGAAGGAGGTGTCGAAGGGCAGGAGGCCGGTGTTCGCGTCGTCAGCACTGGCAAAGACGACGTTGATCAGAGGCACCGCCATGCGGTCGACAACGCAGAGCGCATGCTCGTCGTCTGTGGCCACGAGGTAGCCGGGGGCGAAGCAGGCCTCCGCGTCGTCGTGGGAGTACTCCCGGAACGCGGAGGTGACCCGCGTGCTCCTCTCGCTCCGCTCTACCATGCCGACCAGGCGGGCGTGCACCGGGAGGCCCTGCACCGGGAAAATGACGTCGGGACACACCGAGAATTCCTGGCACCTGCCCACCGTCTCCGGCACGTGCTCCAGCGTGTCGAGGCGCTCGCGCGTCAGCGGGTCTTCGTACTCGTACGGGTTCAGGAATCCGTTGACAGGGTTGTTTTTGCTCCTCTCCCTGCCCATGTCGCAGAAGCGGATGCCGTCGCCCTCCCCCTCCACCTCCCACGTGCGGATGGCCGTGGAGCTCGCTGCTCGCTCGTTGTCGGGCGCGGAGACTCTGTAGGAGTAGGACGTCCTGATGCTCTCCGAGGACGAGTCGTGACAGAGTCCGAGGGTGGTGTGTTGGTAGCTGCGATCGCACGCGTGGGCCTGCGTCTTCAGGGTCCCAGACTCCCGCAGCGACTGGGGGGTGTGCTGGTCTGTCCTGTGCATCAGGCGGTCTCTCACGTGCAGCAGACTGTCGCGGCCGGGGAGGGTGTTCCGGGTGATGTTCTGGTAGTGGAACCAGTCTCTGAAGCTGCACATGCCATGAGCCTGTCCGAAGTCGGACACCCCCTCGTACGACGAATAACCCTGGCCCGACCGCGCACAGCTGTGCTCGTCGGCAGAGAAGAGCTGCGTGTCGACGTCTGTGTCCATGTTGTTCGTGATGTAGATGTGGGCCGCGACACAGCTGCCGTTGCCGGCACAGAGTTTGTCCGTGTCGGCACAGTGTCTGTGCTGGAAACACGTGCCCACCTGCGCACAGATTCCCTGAACACTGTCCTCGGCGTTGGTGAGACACGTGAGGCCACACTCCGGCGTCCCGTCGCAGCAGTCCGACGAGCCAGGCAGGCACAAGAGCAGGGGGGGCAGGGCGCAGTTGTCCACGACGGCGTCGTCGCGGCTGCCGTACGCGTCAGGCTCGCCTGCATCCCACACGGGCCACACGGCGTCGATTGCGGCTTGCAGGGCCGCGTCCGGCCCGTACATCGAGAGCCAGTCGCGCACCAGCCCGGTGGAGTACAGGAACTCGTCCACCCCGTCGGACTCTGCCGGCACGAGCGGCGTGTCGAACTGGTCGCCAGACGCCTCTCCTTCAGTCGTCATGTCTTGCTCGTGCACGACGGGCGCTGCCCTCGGGATCGCAGGGTCGGCCGGCGCGTCTGCGTCCCACCTGCTCACCAGATCGAGGCCGTTGAGCTGGTGGTCGTACGCCCCGTACACCGCTGCGTCACACACCAGGTGCGCGGAGCCATAGCTGGTGGAGTACTGCGTCATGTTGCGCATGCGGACGGGGTCGACCGCCCAGGCGTGGCCCAGGTCACTCGGCTCGGACATCCACGAGTCGAAGCCCCGCATCCTGGTCTCGGAGCGCCGGCAGGCGCACGTCGGGTGGTAGCCCACCGGGTGTTGCGCGTCCTCGTCAAAGTAGTCCAGCAGATCGTCGCAGTGCGAGTGCGGGACGCTGGTCTCGCTCTCGGGCTCGGTGGCCGTGATGAGGGCCGACATGCTCTGCATGACTGTGTCGTCGTCGAACGTGACCAGGGGCAGCGCCAGCCGGATCTGGCCCAGCAGCGCGTCCAGCTCCTCGCTGCGGGCGTCCGAGAGCTCGTTGGCGGGCACCTGCGTGGGCCAGTCCAAGCTGAAGAGGCGGGTCGCCTCGTCGGTCACCGCGGTGCTCGGGTTGAAGGCCAGTCTCCCTGCGCTGCACGTAGCCTTGGCAAAGGTGATGCTGGCACACTGCTCCGTGGAGCACAGGCAGGGGTCGTAGAACTCGGCGTCGCAGCGCACGACGCATTGCGCAGTCACGTAGAAGACCCCGGCGCACCCGTGGCTCGCGCTCACGGCAAACGCGCAGTGGCTCGGGGGCGCCTGCACGCCGTCCGGGACCAGGTCGTACACGCCGCGCAGGACGCAGATCCCGATCTGCTTGAGCTGCGTGTCGCACCGCTTGCGCCAGAGGCCGACGGTCTGCGTCTGCTGCACAAGGGCGTCCGGGGTGTCGCCCCTGTAAATCTGGCGCATCGCGAGCTCGATGGTGCGCTCGATGGCCCATGTCGAGCAGTACGCCGCCGCAGGGGCGTCGGAGACGCTGTGGGCCATCGGGAAGAGCACGTCCTGGAAGTACTCCGAGAGGTCGTCCCGCAGGAACGCCGCGAGCCCGGCCTGGCACACCGGCTGCGCGATGGTGTGCTTGAGCCGGTGGTTGACCACGGGGTGCCGGGGGTCCCTGGCGAGCAGCCCGTGGGTCTTGATGTAGGCCGCGAGCGAGTTCTCGGCGCCTTCCCTCGCAAAGAGCCCGAGACGGACGCCGGCCGGCCCGTGCGTCGCAATGTGCTTCAGATCGACCGCCGGGGGCGCGGTGGTGTCCCCGGCGTACCAAGCCTTGTGGTCGGCCGGAGACAGCAAGCCCCACACCACGTCGGGCACGAGGTCACGGCACGTCTCGAGCTCCGAGAGGTCGTACACGGACGTCTGCAGCAGGTGCATGAGGTCGAAGAGGTCGCCCCGCACGGAGTAGTTGCCGCGCGAGCACAGCTCCATCCACCGGGAGTGCTGCTCGGCTGGCGCCGCGAGCCTGTCGCACGCTATCGGGATGTGGCAGAGGCCGCCCTGCTCCCAGCCGCACAGGCAGGCCGAGGACAGCTCGCCGACAAAGACCGTGCTCGCGAGCGTCGAGGCCCGCACGTGCTCGGCCCCGAAGGCGTGCCCGCGCCACTCCTGCGCCGCGAAGGCCGGCCCCGGGGCGCTGCGGGGAGAGGGGTCCGTGCGCTGCTCGCACCACACGCTGTCCGACGCCACGTAGCGGTGCGAGTGCGTCCAGAACACGGGGGAGTCCCGCCGGGCGCGCTGCAGGATGCGGTGGATGACGCGCTCCATGCCGTGCATGTACTCCCCGGAGTCCTCCAGCGCGGGATTGTACCTCACGTCGGCGTCCACTCGCCCGCCCGTCGTCGGGAGGGTGAAGAAGGACGCCGAGATCAGGCTGGTGCAGGTCTCCCACAGGGTGGCGCCGGAGAGGCTCTCGGGGGTCTCGGCCGCCGAGTACTCGCGCACGGGCCGGTCCGTGGCAAAGACGTAGGCGTGGCTGAGTTCCATGCGCTCCTCGTCTGTCAGGGGGCGCTCGCCGAGGCGCGAGAACGCGGAGCTCGTCCATATCCGGTCGAGGATGCCCGAGGCGAGCACAGTGTCCATGGCCCCGTCCACCACGTCGGTCTGCAGGTTGTAGATGTCCGCAAACATGTCCTTGGTGCGGAACTGGATGTCCGCGATCTGGGTCCAGTCGGCCCGGGAGCAGCACTCGAGCGAGGCCGTCGCGTCCGGACAGAGGCACTCGAAGTTGTCGGGGTCCGAGAACATGCCGCGGATCAGATTGACGCGGTTCACGGCTGCCGTGCGCGTGAGGTCGTCGGTGCGGGAGTGCACGTGCTCGAGCACCTCCGTGACAATGCGTCGCCTGGGCCCGGAGCCCTGCGTCTGTCCGAGCTCGATGCTCCCGAACGCCCGGGAGCCCGGGCTGCCCCGGTGGTAGCGGGGCACCTCGAATCTGCCCCCCCCTCCGCTGAGGTCGAAGGAGGCGTGCATGTCCGCCGAGGCGTACGGCCCCATCACGATGCAGTCGAGGAACTGGTGCAGCTCGTCTCCCTCCATGCTCCACAGATTGGTGCGCAGGCTCTCGCTGACGTCGAGGGACAACGTCCGCAGCGCCGGGCGGATGCGGAGCTCGTAGAGGTCGTGGAGACGGGTGCGAGCCTCCTCGAGGCGCTGGCCGTCCCCTCGTGTCGCAATCTCGTGCCGCTCAGCCACCGGCACACGATTGAGGCTGCTCCCGGTCCACACGATGAGCGACCGCGCTGCGTTGTTTTGGGCGTTGAAGGGCGTGACCTGCCCCGAAAAGGAGCGGCACGCGTCGATGTCGCTGAAGCGGTCGCTACCGGTGAGCTCGTACGTGAAGTAATTGTCCTCGGGCACGCCGATCCAGTTCCGCAGACACACCCCCTGCGTATCCGCGTTCCCGGTGACGATCGCCTCGTTCAGGCACCGCCACAGGGCCTCGTCGAGCGTGAACCCCTCCACCAGACTGGAGAGGGCGCGCAGACGGGACTTGTGGACCTGCAGGTACGACGGGGTGTCATCGTCCACGGCGTCGTTCTCCAGCGAGCTCGGAGCGGACCTCCACTCCTCGACCGAAAACAGTCCGAGGGCCAGGACGCCCGCATCCCACTGCTTGTTCTTGTAATTATCCCGGCACTGCGTGATGACAGGCGTGAGGTGCACGCCCTGCCTCTCCAGCGCGGGCAGACGGGGCCGGAGCTGGTCGCACGAGACGCCCCCCGAGAGGCAGGCGAGGAACGCGGTGTGCTGCTGCTCCGCCGCGGTCAGGGCGTCGAGGGAGTACGGGTTCCACACGAGGCGCTCCTCGCCGGAGGGGTCCGTCATCAGGAGGGGCCCGGAGCACCAGAAGGCGCTCTGCGGGACGGCCTCCGCCCTCCTGGCGCTGGCGACGCGGTGCGCCTCGTCGCCGCAGACGCACAGGAAGACCAGGGAGTTGCTCACCGACGGCAGCGAGCAGTGCTTCCAGTCAATGGTCTGCAGCCAGTCCATGAAGGTGGACACGATGCCAATGCTGCTCGCAAAGAACGCGTCCACGGGGACCGAGAGCAGGCCCAGCGTGAAGCTGGTCCCGATCTGCTCGAGCTGGCCCACGATCGAGACGTACTCGTTCGCCAGCGCATACTCGGTGGCGACGGAGGTGTCGAGGCCCAGCTCGCGCATGCGCTGGGCCATGCCCTGCGAGAGGCACACGGTGGTGACCCGCTCCCGCCCGGCCGTCACGGCGCTTTGCGCGGTGATGGTGAACCTGTCCGGGGCCTGTCCATCGGCGATCTGCGCCACCACAGCGACCATGTCGTTGACCCCGCACGAGAGCACCTTCTGCATCGACATCAGCGTGTATATCGGGCCCATGAAGAGGGACGATATGAAGTTGGTCATGGCAGTCGTGGACATGAAGTAGCGGGCGTACCATCTGGCATCCATCACGTCGGACCGCATGGCGTCCTGCGCAAACTCGTGGTTCACCAGCGCCGCGAAGCGCACCGTGGAACCCAGCGATGCAGTGAACACAGAGACCGTCCCGACCACCGTCCTCTTGAGCAGACAGGTGCCCTCGGTGAGTTCGCTGTCCGGGAACTCCCACATCGCCGCATTGCGCCGGTTCTTGGAGATTTCCACTATAGAGATCACAAACTGTGCAGTGAAACGCCACAGGCTGTGCAGCGCCACGCGGAACAGTTCCAGCGGCTGGATCAGCACGAGAGCCGCGTTGCACATGGGCTTGCGCATGTCCACAGGCGTGCCCACACACTTCTTGATGCCGCAGCGCGAGGCGGCGAAGCACTTGCTCTGCAGGTCCACGTAGCTCAGCTGCCACGGGTTGCTCTGGCAGCCGACACAGTTGTCGATAGAGCACTGCAGGTGGACGTCCATGGTCTGCTGCGTGACGGTGGAGGTGAAGACCTTGGCCCCGTAGCGCAGAGTGTCGGGGGTCATCCTGAAGCGGATGCTCTGTATCCACGACCGGTGCGAGCTCACAGTGCCCGACACCAGCACCTCGATGGTCTCGGAGCCGTCTTCCACCCCGCGCACCCCGCGCGAGATGCGCGGGGCAGTGGGAGACACATGTTTCTTGTTGACGACCCCCACCTGTTGTGCCGTGACGTAGAGCGGCCGCGAGGCGTCGTAGCGGATGAGCTGAGCCAGGCTGCTGGCTCCGATGCTCTCGGGGTACAATCTCGCTGTCTCCGTTGCCGTCAGGTTGTCCCGGTCGAAGCCCGCGTAGCTCGTGAAGGTGTCCGTCTGCACCTCTGACTGCAGCGCCTTCGGCAGGTTCAGGACCCGGTTGCATTCCAGGTTGAGGCACACGGGGTGGTGCTGCGGCGGGAAGATGTCGTCCATCCTGGCCGTGCAGTCGCTTGTGGTCACCCGGAGCGGCCGGGCGGAACCGGAGCTGTCTCCTGGATCTGTTTCTATGCTCTTGCGCAGACACACCTTGCTCATGCTCTGCTCGGGCAGAAACGTGCCCCCAGCCGACGCGTAATACTGCACTGTCACCTTAGTGCCGACCACAAAAACGTCGCACGTGCTGCGGGTGGAGGTGGCCGGAATCACCCGCACGTCGTCGAGGGAGTTGAGGACATAGCCTGCGCTCTGCATGTCTGTGACGAAGTTGTACTTCTCAAAAACAAACTCCTCCGTCTGCAGGAGGGTGATTTTGTCCGAGTGCGCGGTGTACATGTACAGGGACTTGGCTGAGCTGGTGCGGTGCTCGGTCACCACCAGCACGTCGTCGTAGCTCCCGAGGCCCAGCTTGTACACGGAGAGCATGAAGCCCTCGCGCACCACCTCGTCAGCCGTCCAGGTGCTTGCCTGCTCGAGCACGCCCGCTGGACCCTGGTACGCGTATACGTACGTGGTCATGTCGGCGGGAATGCAGTAGTACGCCAGGCCGAGCTTGTTGTGCTGGGCCTCGATGCCTAGGGCGGCGATGCACCGGTTGGCCACCACGAAACCACTCGTGCAGACCACTCGACACTCGTCGGGGAAGAGCTCTGCGATGCCAATGATCTCGAACGGGGGCAGATGTCGGTTGTTTTCGATGTCTTCCGTGCTGAAGTACTTGCTCTCGACCTCGACCTCGACGCTCGCCATGAACTCGGGAGCCACGGCCGTGCCGGCCAGCGCGGACTCGAACGCCCGGAACTCGTCGTAGCACCGCAGGCGACAGTCCGACGTGTGCAAGCACGGCATGAAGTAGTCTGCCGGTTCTGGCATGATGCTCACCATGTAGGGGCTCTTAAAGTCGTTGCATTCTCCGGTGTCCATCCCCACGAGCACCACCACAAAGTTGAACAGGCCCTGCATGGCCTCGGTCAGCTTCGCCAGCCGCACGGACACGGGGTCGAAAGCGGTGACGAGGCGGGCGTTGGCCACATCCATGCTCGAGAAGCACACCGTGGTCACGTCGTCCGCCGGAGCGCGGCGCCGCTCGAGGACCCACGCGCGCCAGTAGCCCGGGATCATTTGGCCCACGCAGTCGTTGTCGATCACCACCGAGCGGACCTGCTCTTCGGGCGTGCGACACACGCAGTCCATGACGGCGTAGTCCACGGAGAGCACCACCAAGAGCGTCTGCATGGACTTCAGGACATCGGGCACCAGCAGGCACGCGTGCCGCACGGTGAGGGCCAGGGCGTTGTTCGTGCCGAGGATCTGCGACGCGCCGTCACACATGACCCGGAGGTTGTCGAGGTAGCTTCTCTCTATCTCCTCCGTCGACTCGGCGACGGTTGTGACCAGGACGTTTTTCATCTCGATCACGGACGCCAGCAGAGTGGCGCGGAAGCCGATCTTCGTGGCCACCCTGACCGTGCTCTTCGCAGCGGTCTGGGCCGCCAGGCGCGCCCGGGCTTGCTGCGCGAGCAGACGCTCGGGCACCGACATCGCGAGCTCCTTGAGCTGCAGCGCCCTGGCTCTCGCCGCCGCCTGCAAGGCCTTCTTCTGCCTCTTTGCCCCCGCCACCAGGCTTTTCACCGTGACCTTTTTGACGAGCTTGAGCGAGACCTTGAGGGACGAGGCCTGGGCCCCCAGCCACGCCCGCATGCTCGAGAGGAAGCCGAAGGCCTTGCCCTTGGCCTGGCTGAGGGTGACCTCGGAGATCTGATTGGCCTGCCGGGAGGTGCTGTCCTGCAGGGCCTGGAACTGGCGGGCGAGCGGGCCCTTGAGCTTCACGTAGCCGGCGGTGTGCTGCACGATTTTGGCGGTGCCGGCAAAGACGGGCTCGATGAACGCGTATGCGGGCGAACCCGCGAAAACGTGGCTGGTCTTGAGGACCACGTCGCTCACGTAGAAGGCAGCCTTGTCGAAGCACTCTACGATGTCCTCGAAGTCGAAGAGGTTGCTCCCCCCCGAGTCCAGGGTGTGGTGGAAGGTGGGCTTGTTCATGCGGACCTCGAAGATGTCGGTCACGGGGGCGTTCCGGGCGGCCGCGGCGATGAGAGTGGTCATGGCGTCGAGCACGAGACGGTACGAGTGGACGGAGATCAGCGCCGTCTCCGCAAAGAGGCTTCCCAGGTACGGCATACGGCGCAGCGCGGGGCAGAACTCCCCGTATATCTCGGAGGGCAGCTCCAGCTCTTCGAACATGCCCATGCTCTCGTGCCGCCAGCACGTGAAGAGCGCGCCGTCGCCCTCGGCCGGGGCCACGCAGTCGTGGCGGTTCGGGTGCAGGAAGTAGCGCTTGTACTCGTAGTCGCACCCCACGCACACCGTGCCATCGAGGCGGTAGTTGCGCATCGACGTGTACAGGGTGGTCACGAGCACGTTGTTGGCGTTGATGTACTCAAGATCGACAATCTTGAAGTTCGACTTCTTGTCGCACATGGACCTGTCGAACGTCGGCACGTCGAAGATCACCCAGTCCGGCACAAGCATGTAGGAGTACAGGCCGTTTTCGTCGGCGTGCGGAACAGCGTCGCGCCGGCTCGGGTTGACGGAGGCCGCACGCACCGTCTTGAGCGTCCACACCCGGGGCCTGCTGTAGCTCGACGCCACCGTTACCGTCACACCCACCCGGCCCGCCGAGCAGAAGTCGAGCACGCTCGCGAAGATGGCGTTCTCGGGGTTGACCGCCCAGTGCACGGCCCACTCCGAGCTGACTGCGATGTTGGTGTATGCCGACGTCACGTACGAGCGCGGCAGGATGATGGTGTGCGACATCAGCGCGTTGAGATGGCAGAACGCCCCGTCCTCCGTGGCGCACAGCTTCAGCCGGACCGTCTGCCGGTTGCTGAGCAGGCTGAGCTGCTCGTACTGCATGCTGTAGGAGCCCTTGTTGTTGTCGTAGAGGCGGCTGACCACCAGCTCGAACTCGCCGGGCGACTCTGGGATCTCCCTTTGGTGGAGGAAGACGTCTCCCGCGGTCACGAAGGGCTGGTTGGTCAGCCGGAGCATCGCGTGCGTCTCGCGCTTGTAGAGCATCGCCGAACCGGGCCCTGCCTGCAGGTTGTCGAGCGCCATGATGGTGCTCGAGCTGTCTTGGTTGCTGCAGAAGCCGGGCGAGACGCCGCAGGAGCTTTGGAAAGAGGACTGCGCGTCGAGGTTCACGACACGGGCGCCAGAGCCCTCTGCACACTCGCCGTCTGGGTTCTGCGACACGACACAGTCCAGCTGCGTCAACGTGACGAAGTCGTCCCACTTGCGAGCGTTGTACACCCGGATCTCCTGGTTGCGCTGCCCTGCGACGTGTAGCCCCATGCACCACGGGAAACAGTTGCCGATGCCCGGCAGACAGGACTCGCGGGGTCCGTCACACAGCGGCTGGATGTACAGCGCGGCATCCGCGGTGTGGCTGCGGACGCCCGCCGAGCCACCCGGGTCGCGGGTGTTGAAGGGGTCGGAGAGCAGGGAGTCCGAGCCCGAGGAGCGGCCTGTGGAGAAGCGCTTGCGCGAAAACCGCAGGGACGACACCCGGACTACGGTACTGGAGCATGTCATGGTCGCCGTGGCCCTGCTCGAGTCGAAAACCACGTTGTGTTGCGTGTGCTTGTCGTAGTCCTCGTCGTTGTCGTGCACGTTGCTCTGGTACGGAACACTGCTGCACGCTATCTGGATGGACTGCGCGCCGCGGGCGTCTGTGATGTCCAGGCACCGGCAGCCAAATAGCCCGGTGCGGGTGTGGCCCGTCTTGTCGGGGTCGAACACCTCGCCATACTTGACCGCCGCGACGCCCAGCATCGTGTTGATCTGGAAGGGGAACAAGCCAATGGCCCACACCGTCGACGCCCCGTCCGTCAAGCTGTGGTACGCGCTCGACACCCCGTCGGTGATCGCGAACATGGCCTCGGAGATACCCACCACCTTGAGATGCAGCTGCTTGGTCTCGAAGATGTCCCCGACGCCGTCCCACACGTCGCCCACAGGGCGCGTTTGTGCGCAGGCGGTGGTCTTGCGCCCGACCTGGTGCTCCACGACCAGGAGCACGATGTTGAGCCAGTTGTCGACCAGGCGCCCGAGGGACCGCACCCCCGCAGCCGCGATCAGAAACACGGGCTGCCAGTCCGGGGCGCACATGACAGCCTTCTCGAGGTCGGAGAAGGCCTCCAGCGGGTCAAGCGCCAGCGTGCAGCGCGCGTGGGTGAGGATGGGCAGGGCGATGACCACGTGCAGCAGCGTGTTCACGAAACAGTGCACGCTCTTGTACAGGTTGAAGTCGAGGAACGGATAGAGGGCGATGTCGAACGGCCCGGTCATGATGGTGCACGAGCTGGTCGCGAGATAGTGCAGGTGCATCATCGTTTTCCGTGCGTAGATCCCTGGAGTCATCAGGTCGAGCGTCATGTAGTTGGTGTTCGCAATGCACTGCATGTTCCGGCGTGAGACCCCGCCCGTGAAGGGGAGATAATCCTCAGCCCCGCTCACGTTGGAGAACGAGTCTGCGACGGCGTCGAACAGGAGGCCCCGCCCGCCGGACGTGTCGCCGCACTCGATGTAGCGGGCGACGAGGACGCCCGTGGCCTGGCCAGTCATGGCTGTCATCAGGCCAAAGTCCCCCACCATCGCCGGGATGCGGTCCACATGCACCCCGAAGAAGGGCACCACCACAGCGATGAAGATCTGGGTGCCCGCCCACGCGGCTGCGTTGAAGAGGGGGACGAGCGCCCGGAAGAAGAGATCCAAGAGCTGCAGCGGCTTGACAATGAACAGGTCCACGGACGCCCCGATCCCGGAGTTGTACGTGTTGACGTACGCGCCCAGCACAGAGCTGGAGTTCTCGGACACGCTCACCAGGAAGCCCACTATCAGCATGATCCACAGACTGAGAATGAGGTTGCGCGACAGGGCGTCGAGCACCACGAAGAACAGGCGCAGCGGGAGGCCGAGCAGACCCAGAAAGTACCCGCTGTAGTCGGCCAGGACTCCGTTGTCGGCCTGCCTGCGCACGCCACTGCGCGTGGTGTTCACGAATACATTGAACGCCTTGTGAAAGAGTCTCTCGTACAGACACAGGATCTGCAAGGCCACGCAGAACACCAGGAGAATCATCGGGGGCGCCGGAAAGCATGCTTTATATATCAAGCACACCCAGATTATAATGGTGACGATTTTTATTGAATAAACAGACTGGTGCTCGTCCTGTGTGCTAGTTCTCCTTGCGGAGATTCTGTTTCGCGTTCTCCATCTTGTAGATGTTGGAGATCTGGTCCACCGTCTTCAGGTAGAGGGCCAGCGACTTGGGATCGATGATCTCCACGCCTGTCTCCTCGCACGTCGAGTGGCACGCACGCTTGATTTTGGAGCTCATCTCGACCAGGTCCCGCATGATGTTGCCCATGACCACCCGCTGGTCTGTCGTGTGCTGCGTGATGTGCACGAAAATGTTCCGCTTCGACTCCATGATCTCGCAGTGCTTGGCCAGGTTGTCGCTCGTCTGCTGGCAGATCTCGCTGATGCTGACCTTGCCGATGGATTCTGTGATGTACGTGGTGATCTCCTTGATCGTCGGGTCGCTCGAGCTCCACAACGCACACAGTTGGCAGTGTGGTCGGCGTTCCGACGCCATTGCCCTCAAACTCGCAGGCCTTAAATAAACGGGCTTGCGGGTGCCCGAATCACAGGCATTGTAGGTATATAAAGCACGTCGTCGCCGCCGGCAGATGCCGCGACAGCCTCCCCGCGCCTTCTTCTGCGTGCTGCAGGTGCTCGGCACGTCTCTGCTGGCCTGGTCCTTGCGTCGCAAGGTCTCTGTCGCGGCCACGGCGTATGCGGGTGTCATTGTCTCTGAGCTGATGCTCTGCCCGGAGCTGCCCGCGCGCACCGTGTACTGCGTGTGTCTGTTGCTGTCCGAGGTGCTCGTCAAAATCGTGTGCTCTCTTTTCGCGACTAGCGCCTGGGTTTTATTTAACCAGGAAGACCTGGGTGTGTGATGGCCGGCGTCGATGCGGAGGCCGCTGTGCACAGCATGGTAGAGTGCCCCTCGGCAGACTCCGATTGCTCGTCGCAGGGCGCGTCGGAGTATGAGAGCAACGTCAACGTGCAGACGCTCATGCGGTGCTGCAACGTCCTCGCGGTGACTTATCTGGCGTGCAGCGTGATCACTTTCAATTCGTCCCCGTACACCGGCCCCGGCTCGGCCCTGGACGCGGTCGTGGTCATGGTGGACGTGATAACCATCGACATCAGCTCGGCCCTCTTTGTGATGGCGGGCCTGGTCTGTGCGCGCATGCACTATGCGATGGACGAAGTGAGCATGGACACGCTGGTCGCCGCGACCGCCTGCGCGATGGCCCTGGACATGGGAATCGCCACCGTGCTCTCGCTGCTGCTGGGCGGCCTGCACGCCCTTCTCATGCACCGCTTCAAGTGGGCCGACGTCGGCTTCACGCTGCTCGAGGGCGCGACGACGCTGCGGGGCCTCGACTTCCAGCAGGCGCCGTCCGCCCCGCACTCGTACAACGTCTCCGCGTGGCCCGTGCAGTCCCTCGTGTGGTGCATCCTGACCACCAAGTCCGTGCTCGCGATGGACACGTGGATCGCAGCGCGCTTCCCCGCCCTGGCGGACGTGTGCATCGTCGTGATGGCCCTGGCCGGCATCGTGCTCTTCACCGTGTTCGGGCCCATGCAGGCCTCGAGCAACATCTTCTACGCGAACGCCTGCAGCGTCACGTTCCGCAGCATGGAGTTCAACCTCGGCGTGCACCTCTTCTTCCTGTCCCAGCGCCACCCCCAGCTGCTGTGCGTCGTCCGGGGCCTGGCCCAGAAGGCCCGCTGCATCATCGTGTTCTGCTACGTCACCGTGTGGTGGTCGGAGGTCGGCAGGCCCGTGCCCCCCTCGACGACGGACACGTGCCTGCGCCTGTACTTCCGCAACCCGTGCCTCCAGGACCACCACGCCTTCTTCCTGCGCGGGTGCCTGCTGGCCTGTCTGCTCTTCGTGTCGGTGGACGCCGGCCGGCACAGCGACCTGGCCCGGGAGCTGCAGGGGGTGCAGGTGAGCTCCTCCGGCGTCGCCCTGTGCTGGCCGCTGTGCATCTTCGTCAAGCTGGTGCTGGACATCACCTTCGGCGAGACGGTGATGGCCGCCAACCGGCCGGTGGTGTCCGTGCTGTGTCTGAGCATCGTCCTCGTCGTGTGCTTCTTCTACAACTCGCTCGTGAAGCCGCCGGTCGTCAACGCCTTCATGCGGCGCTTTGCACGCCCAGCGTCTGCTGCACGCTCTCCTGGCACTCTTGAGACGTGATGCCAATGAGCGGGTTCACGTTCATGCGGCCGGTGAGGGGGCTCGACAGCATGGACGACATGAGGCTGTCGCTGTGCGAGACGATGTCCTCCATGGTCATGGCAAAGTCCTCCTTGCTGACAGCGGTCTGCGCGTCCAGTCTCTTCTGCTGCTCGCGCACAAACGCCACCAGCGCCACCACCTCCTGCAGCACCGAGTCGTTGCGCATTGGGCCGGGCAGACCGACCCCGGGCTGCGAAGAGCTTTGCATTTTTTTTGAGGGGTTTGTGTGGCAGCAGGCGCGACTATATAACGTCACCGGTCGTCTCCGCAATGCCCATCCACCTCAAGGTCTCTGGAAGCGGCTATGCTCCCGTCGCGAGCCCCGGCGCTGCAGACCCCGAGGTCCACAGGCTGCGCGCGCGCGAGGCCCTGCTCAACGAGCTCAGTGCCTGGATCTCCGTGGCCGCCCTTGCCGTGCTCCTGCTCGACGAGAGCGCCCTGCTCTTTGAGTTCGCGACGTGGCAAACCTTCCTGCCCACCGCCCGCAACCAGACCACGGTGCGGCGGATGCAGGACTTTGCCACCGGCCTCGAGAGCACGTGTGACGTGGCCAAGCTCGACATCGCGCACATCGATTTCGTCAGCAAGGTCAACGGGAGGGACCTCACGTACTTCGCCATGCCGCTCGCGTACGAGCAGACGGCTTTCTACCCCTCCTTCCTGCTCATCTGGGTGCTGGCCTGCTCCGCCGGCTTCCAGTCGTTCCGCTCCACGGTACTGCACCGGTCCTTGTCCTTTCCCGCCGGGCCGCCCTCGCCGGGCTTCCTCCGGGACATGGCGTGGAGCTTCTGGCTGGCCCTCTTCTCGCACCTGCTGCTGTGGGTCAAGGTCGGCTCGCTCGACACTCCGCAGGTGACCGACGGCACCAAGTTCGTCTTCCTCGCGGCCACGTCCCTGGTGGCGCTGGCGCCGCACTACCTGCGCTGGGCGTACAACGGAGGCGCCCCGGACTTCGGCCGCTGGGTCGAGTACGCGCTCACCGCGCCCCTGCAGATCGTCATTGTCGCGTGCTCGGTGTGGACGCGCGACCGGGCGACGCTGTACGCGCTGCTGGTCGCGCAGGCCAGCATGATCCTGAGCGGGGCGCTCATCGAGCTGAACCTCAAGCGCATCTACAAGTGCCAGCACAAGCTGCAGATGCGCGAGACCGACAGCGACGACGCCCCCGGCACCGCGTCAAGCCACAAGAAACTGAGCCTGCAGCGCAAGCGCAAGTCAGCAGTCTACGAGACGCTCTTCACGCTCGCGGTCGCGTGGGTGACGTTTGCCGCCATCTGGTTCGTCATCATCGCCCAGTTCGAGCGCCTGTACGACAACGCCGGGCGGTGCGAGAACTGCGCCGCCCACACGGCGAGCTCCTGCCCCGTCACCGCGCCGCTCGACCTGTGCGAGCTGGCCGGCGGCGCGTGCCGTGCCCGCAACGACATCCCCTCCGCCGTCGTGTGGATCGTGGCGACGCAGTGCCTGCTCTTCGGCCTCTTCGGCCTGCTGCAGTCCGTGCAGATCTACATGAGCGCCAACGTGCGCGACGCGGCCCGGGCCGACCTCACGTGGCACGCCGTCTCGTCGTACTACGCCGTGCTCAGCGTGGTCGCCAAGAGCACGCTCGAGATCGGCTTTCTCGTGATGCTCTCGCAGATGCCGACCTCCGTGCGCCGGGCCTGACAGGCGCACACCTCCGGATATATAAGCCAATGCCACCCCCTCGCAGATGGCCGATGCGTCGATCATGGACACCAGCGCCGCCGCCACGAAGCCCAAGGACCAGTACCTCGTCACCCGCCGCTTCAACGTCAACATCAGGGGCAGCCTCGCGCAGTTTGCCGGCGCCGGCCAGGAGGCTGCCACGTGGGCGCCCGTCAACGGCAAGGTCGGCGAGGTCTTCGGCATCTCGGACATCTTCGAGTCGACGCCCGACGTCGGCACCACCGCGTCGGTCCTCGCCAACTCCGTGCTGCACCGCGTGACCGTGCTCGAGACCAAGAACGACTTCCCGCTCAACCTCGGCGTCACCATGGCGTGCGTGCCCTCGGAGGAGACCACCAAGACCGGCCACAAGTACGCGCTCACCACCATCGCCAGCACGCACCAGCCGAACCCCACCGTCGTCTTCGAGGCCGAGGCCTCGTCGAACGAGGGCATCACCTGGCGCAACAAGTTCCCCACATACAACACCAACAACCTCGAGACCGAGGGCGTGCTCCAGGTCTCGGGCCAGTCCTACCTCTTCGTCTCGCAGTCGCACCCCGTCGTCGAGCTCCTGCGCGACAACGCCGAGCACCTCAACGCCGACATCTCGCAGCAGCCCCTCATCGACGGCGAGTGGTACAAGATCACCAAGCAGGTCATGGGCACGTGCTGCGCCACCCTCCGCACCAAGGTCCTCAACAAGGTCAGCACGCGCGACCTCAACAACTTCAGCGTGCAGATCCACAGGATCGGCAACAAGGACTGGAACAACATCACCGCGCACGACGAGCTCGTCTCGGCCATCTCGGACGAAGTCATGAACAAGCCCGACAACCAGGAGGAGATCGCGCTCCACCTCAAGGGCCTCATGAAGCGCCAGTACAGCTGGACCGCGCGCCTCGAACTGCAGTACGAAGTCCATGTCTAGACACGTGCGTTTTTATTATGTTTTAATGAAGCACTCAAATTTACAAGCTCGTTAGGCTTGGGATATCATTCTGATACCAGTACCAACGGTCGAGCAAGGTGGTCCCCGGGGCCGTCCATTCATGGGCTCTTGGATTCATTTGATGCGCAGCATAGGCCTGGTCCACCATGTCCTTCGTCAAATCTCCTCCGTGATAATTTTTTACCCAATAACCTCTGGCAGAACCTGATTTTCCATGCGTCAAAACACCCACCTTAAATTTCTGAACTGATGTGTCAAGATAGACACCATAGCATTTACCATCTCTTTGAATTTTGATATTTGATATGTTCTGCGTCAATTGGGGGTCTGTGTCCAATCTATGCTTGTCTATAATGTTCTTATCAGGAATTGTGTTGTCAGTATAATGGTGATGGTATACGTAGACTTCTTTTTTTCTGCCGAAGAAACCTCCCACTATGTATGGGTTATGAACCGCAGAGGATGCCTCGGTACTCGTCAAGGGAACCACGTCCAGGGAGGCACCGAAGGCTTGACCCGACACGGCGAGATTATGTGATGTAGCGCGGTGCATTGCCGCTCCTGGCACTCGTGCTTTTATATACCGGACATGTATATAAACACGAGTGTCAAACAGGTTATTTTTTTGCATTGACCAAGTTCATAGATTGATTTAATTGTTCATAGTTCGACGGTCCATACGCCACACTTTTCAAAACGACAGAAAATGATTGTGATGGCGTACCATGTTGACTCAATAATCCTAACTTTTCGGATTGCGTATTAGGAGTCGTGACGTCGTAGTTCCAATCTATTTCGCTCTTATTGAATGGCGTAAATGTTGGCCAGGGACCCTTTTTGCGTTTACTTTTATTTGTCAATGTGATTTCAAAAAACAACATTTGACCTGAGTTTGCCACCTTATTATATGCAAATAAATACCCTTTTCTTGTTTTTTGTGTATTCTGAGGGACGAGCCAATGAATGTCAGAGCTTTCAAAGTTATCAGGCATTGGCCATCCAGACCATACCATATTCTTGACAGTGGACATTTTCAAACTGGTATCGAATGCATGCTCAATCTCGGGGGTGACATGTTCTCGAGCTACAGAATACTTGTTTGTCATTGATAGCAGATGACTCCTTGTTAAATATGTCAGGACATAGTAAGTCGAACGGGTCATCGGATTACTTAGCCCTGAAGAACATTTCGACAGCAACTACCATGCAGTGAACCAAGAAAGCACGCCACGTCATATATCTGAAAACGCAATGTGCGTGCCAGATGTCTTCGCCGCGTCCTGTGGGCGCTGGAGTCTGTGTCTGGGGTGCCATGTTTGCGCTGGCGGCTGTGCTGGCAGGCGTGGTCGCCGGCCAGGAAATGACGTGTGTCTCGTGTCCGGACGGGCAGTACCTGGACCAGGAAGCCGTTTCGTGCGCGGTGTGTCCTGTCAACTCGCGCACGGCCGACCCGGCCAACGCCTCCAGCGTGTTTGAGTGTGTGTGCGAGGCGGGCTTCAGCAACTCTTCGGAGTTATGCCGGGAGTGTGCGCTCGGCCACTACAAGGATGCGCTCGGCAACGTGACGTGCAGCGTGTGTCCTGTCAACACAAACACGTCCGGAACTGGCCGTGTGGACATCGAGGAGTGTCTATGCGCGCCGGGCTTCTTTCTGCCGACGAATCCTCCCGACACGTGCCTTCCCTGCGCCGCCGGCACCTCCAAGGACAATATCGGCAACGACGCATGCAGGCCGTGTGGGCCCGACACGTTCTGTCCCGCGCAGTCGGTCCTCCCTGTGCCGTGCGTGTCGCACAGCACGAGAGCGCAGGATGGAGGGCAGTCTGTCTTCGATTGTCTCTGTCTGCCGGGCTTCTTCACGGTGGACTCATACGCGGCCCGCGGGTGCGAGGAGTGCCCCGTGGGCACCTACAACGAGAAGGTCGGCTCGGCCGCCTTCGGAAACACCTCGTGCGACGCATGCCCGGAGAACACCTTCAACCCCCTGGCGGGGTCGGCCAGCGTGGTCGCCTGTCTTGCGTGCGACGCCAACGCCCGGGGCCCCGAGGGGTCGAGCGCAGAGACCGCGTGTCTGTGCAAGCTCGGCTACTCGGGCGAGCCTGGCGCAGAGTGCGAGGCCTGTGCGGTCGGCAAGTTCCGCAGCGACGCGACGCAGTATATATGCGAGGAGTGCCCGGTGGACTCATACAATGCCCAGCTTCATATGGTTAGCGCTGAATCGTGTCTCCCCTGCCCCGCGCCCACCTCCACCAACGGAGGCGCCGGATCCGGAAGCCTGCTGCACTGCGTCTGCGACCCCGGCTACCGGGCCGTTCTCGGCCTCGATGCAGGCGCGTGGGAGTGTGCGGACTGTGGGCCCGGACGGTTTCAGCCGTCCCGCAACGCCTCTGCGTGCCTACAGTGTCCTGCGGGAACGTACTCTGCTGCCCTCACCGCAATCTCCCCTGACACGTGTGTCGGGTGCGCTCCCGGCTCCTTCGCAGACACCGTGGCAAGCAGCGAGTGCGAGCTTTGCGCCCCAGACACTTGGCAGGACCTTCGGGACGCAGATGCCGCGAGCCAGCGCTGCCAACGCTGCCCCCGCAACTCTAGCAGCGTAGTGGCAGGCGCGGTCAACGTCTCGACCTGCGTGTGTGCGGTCGGCTTCCGCCTCGCCGACGGCTCGTTCCGGCCGGGAGGGGCCGAGGACCCCGACGTGTACGGCTGCGTGCTCTGCGACGCCGGCAACTTCTGCCCGGGCAACGGCGAGTCTCTCCCGTGCCCCCGCAACCGGTGGTCGCGGGAGCAGGTCAACGCGGGTCCGTGCCAGCAGTGCGCCGTGCACAGCTTTGCCATGGCGGAGTCCGGCATGCGCGGGCCGGAGATGTGCCAGTGCGTGCAGGGCACCGAGGGCTCCTTCGACGGAGCCTGTGCGCTCTGCGCCCCCGGCTCCTTCCAGCCCTGCGACCTCTCCCTCGGGGCCGAGCACGCGGGCGCGCACTGTGCGGCTGTGGTGACGGGCCTCGGCACGCGCACCGCTGCCACGGCGGTCAGCTGCACGCCGTGCCCCGCCGACACCTACAGTGACGCGCACGGCGCCGTGGCCTGCAGTGCCTGCCCGGGGAACGCGTCCTCCGCCCCCGGCAGCGCGCACATCACCGCATGCCGGTGCGACGCCACGTTCTTCGGCGCAGACGGCGAGGCCTGCACGCCGTGCCCGCCCAACAGCTACTGCAGCGGCGGGCTCCAACACCCGTGCCGTCTGCACAGCCAGTCGCCCGCGAGCTCAGACGGCCCCGACGACTGCCTCTGCCGGGAGGGCTACTACTCCCTCAACGCCACCAGCCCCTGCCACAAGTGTCCCGAGGACACGTACTGTCCGGGGGGCCAGACCCTCAACCTGTGCGCGGGCAACGCCTCGAGCATGGCAGGCTCAGTGAGGGTGCAGCAGTGTCTGTGCGACCCGGGCACCTGGCGCGGCTGCGTCGACGGCCGCAACGCGGCGGGCAACTGCTCCGTCGACTACAGCCTGGGCTGCTTCCACTGCGATGCAGGCGACTTCTGCTTCAACAACACGCTGGTGCACTGCCCGGAGCACAGCAGCTCGGCCGTGGGTAGCGATGAGGGGGCAGACTGCAAGTGCAACAACGGGTACTACAACGTCGATGTCGACACACAGGAGCACGGGGGGCACGCGTGAGTGTGCCGGATGATGCCACGTGTATTTCATCGAAAGGAATTACTCACTGATAAGTGCTTTATTGACATTTAGTCTCTCATATGCTTCAACCAAGATTGGAATTTGGCTACCCTCTTGGCCAACAATGATTTTTCCGACATGAACTTCTCATCACCATAATATTTCCAACTCAATAGATCCTCCCACTCTTCCATGTGCTCCTGATAACGCTTGCGCAGTGCAGGCTCCCCGGACCTGCGAACCTTTATCACTTCCTCTGGTGCGTTAGGGAGGCCTGATTTGTCCATCGGTGCTCTCTTGTTCATATCGTCCGCGATGTGAAAATCCTTGCTGGTGTCCGGGACCTCGTTTGTGGAAGCTCCCTGGGTGTCGTTGGCCTTGCTCATGGAAGCTGCACGGGCCTCCTTCGGCTTGACGCTGTCAGTTTCTTCGTCAGATGCATCGAAGAAGTTCGTGAGATTCTGAAGTGTGTTCATATTGTCTGGTACTTGGTCCTGCTATGTCTTTCTTATATATACATAAAGGGGAATTCGAATCCACCCAGATTTGCTCTGGTTTGGTTGGTGATTTGCTCGTGTTTGAGGGTTTCGTAGTAGCCCCATGAACGTGCCGCGCTGCAGCCTGTGTGTGTTTGGCGACGCGACCTCGGCCGCCATCGCACGCATGCACCCCTCGTACGCCTTTGTGGCCTGCCACGCCTCGGCCTCCGTGGCCGGGGTGTACGCTGCGGCGAACGCAGCGGCGCAGAAGGAGGCGCTCCCGGGCGTGTCGGCGTACTGCGCCGAGTGCTGGCAGGTGTCGTGGCTGGCGCGCACCGACGACCTGCAGGAAGCGCTGCTGGACATGCACTGCTCCCGCGAGAACATGCTGGGACTGCACGCTGTCATGCAAGAGGTCGCCGCAGTACCGCAGGGAGCTGAGGAGGAGTGAGATCCTGTTGAGACTAATAAACGCACGTTCAGTGAAAGTCTATCTTGTTTGCAATCAGGCGCAGCACGTCGGGCACGAGGCGGCTGCCCGGTGACTGCGCGCCGAGCCTCTCGTGCGTCATGCTGGCGAGCGCCAGAAGCAAGTCGGGTATCTTGTGTCGAGGAATATACGTGCGGAGCTCGTTCGAGGGGTGTTGCATGTATCCGAAATTCTTTGTGTGCAAGGCGAGCACAAACGACCGAGGAACCTTGGTGTCGCCGAAAGCGTACTCGACGGCGCGCAGCATGTACGCAGTGGCGTACTGAATCGACACCGCGCTGAGGATGGCTGGGTTGCTGCCTGTTTGCGCCCGATAGCAGTCGCATGTGAGGCGCTCGTTCATCACGCTGCAGTAGGTGCGACACGCCGTGGTCACGGCCAGCACGATGAGGTCGTTTTGCGCCAGCAGAGAGCGCAGACCTCGCTTCTTGGTCAGCGGCAGCAACGTTTGCACGCCTTGGCCGAGCAGCTCCGGAAAATTCGCCGCTCCGATGGCCATTTCCTCCATGGGGGTCCACTCATACGTGGAGCGGGGCAGGCGGAGAGGGTTGGTCTGCTCGCGCATCACGATTCTCACGAGGTCTTGATACGCACGTACAGTGGTGCTCAGCAGCCTGAAGAACTCGTCCTCATCCTCGTAGTCCACGGCCGGTACATCCTGCATGGTGGGTTTGGTCTGCTTTGGTTCGCGTTGATGTACTCCGCGAAACTCATTTCCTGAGAACGACTTCTGCACAAATCCATCCAAAAATGTCCGCAAAAGAGACCTATTGCAAAATCAAGTAAAGCGGAGCGAATCCCACCAAATTTTTGTACCACAGAAACTGGAAATCTCTCTTGAACCTAGAACTAACTTATCCAAACATTTTTCAGAGATGATATTTTCATAGTTTGCTCAGATTTGAGGAAATATATTTCACGAATAATTAGAGTGGACGACTTGGCCGAGCTCCCGATTTTCGGTTCGGTTTGTGCACGCAGGTTGGGGAATAGAGACCGAGGCGGGTATATACAGAGCGCTGCACGAGGACGATCATGGGCCCGACCGTCGAGGCAGTCGCGCACGCTGTGAGTGCGCCCACCGCTCGCCTCGTGGCAGACCTCGCGGAGCTGCTCGGCAGCGCCACACCGGTGGGGCTCGACCGTTTCGGCGAGTTGATGGACGCGTGGTTGACGCTGTGCGACCGCTCGGAGGCCGTGGTCGCCGAGACCAAGTACAACACGATGCACGTGGTGGCCCTCGGACTGTGCGCCCTCCTGCAGAGCACGGAGCTCCCCGAGTACGAGGACTTCTCGCTGGAGGCGTGCCTGGGCAAGCATGCTGCCGGAGTGCTGCTGTGCGAGCAGCCCGTGTGCGGCATGTCCTGGCGGCAGCTCAGCGACACGCTGACCGCGCTGCAGCTGCACTTCAAGCAAACCATCACGTGGGATAGCAAGTCGGGGTACCACACCGTCGTCGACTACGCCAGCATCTTCATGGTGCTGCTCAAGCGGGTGGGCTACTGGCTCGGGCGGCAGTGGAGGCATGCGGTGGAAGAACCTGCCGACCAAGAGGCCCTGCTCGGTCTCGTCGACCTCGACAAGGAGGGCTGGCGCTGCGTGCGGCCCGCGTGTGTGGTGGAGGTGTTCGACGGCGTGCATGCCCTGCTCAGTCTCACCCGTCTGCTCATGAAAGCGCAGGTGCTCAGTCTGCACACACAGGCTGCTGTCGACACCGACTCGGTGTCGGAGGAGGTCAAACTGTTCAACCACCACCGCGAGGCCTCCATCGACGACTTTTACGAAATGAGCATGGTGGCGGACTGTGCGCCCGGCGCAATCACGCAGTACAAACACAAGTTCCAGTTCCTCTTCCACTCCATCTCTCAGGTGGTGTACTACCACTACCCCACCTACGAGCGCCAGCGGCAGCAGCCGCTCCCGATGCTGTCCGAGTACGCGGCCCCCGGGGTGAACCTGCTGCCGCTGCTGCTGCAGGTGAATCCGGACATGCCGCACTTTTACGAGCACACGGGTGCGGGGCTGCACTCTGCTTTCTCGGCCCACGCCTTCTCCTGGGTCCTGGTCTCGGGTTACATCCTGCTCGTGGACCGCTCCGGCGCGGTATTTTGCGCGGAAGACCTGCGCTCGCTGCTACTGTTCACACTGAAGCATTAGAGCACTGAGACCCTTTCATTATAAACGACACGTGCCCATGTCGCAAGATGCCCGACCCGCGCAGCAGCATCACGCTCGCCGCGATCATGCTGATTCACGAACGATATGAGCTCGACTACCACAACTACGTGCGCACTCTGCAGGCCCGGGAGTCGTCGCAGTGAGTGCTGTCCCAGACACAGTCTCACACTTCGCCCTCGTTGCACGTGTTGCAGTACAGGCACGTGCCGTCCTCCTCGTACATGTTGTTCTCGCAGCGGTCCGTGCACTGCGAGGCCTGCGTGTCGGTGTCGGACATGCCCGTGCACACAGCCCACAGCCCCGTCTTCTTGGCCTCGGGCGGGCACTCGCGGCACTTGGTGCAGCAGGCGCTCGAGAACGCGTCAAACACCGTCACGCCGCTGTTGGCGCACGAGAAGAACCACCCCGGCGGGCAGTACGGCAGCAGCGAGCTGTAGTTCCCGTTGGGCTCCCGGCGCACAAGCTGGGCGCCCCCGTGCATGCAGGGCGCCGAGGAGCTTCCTCCGAAGGCGCACGTCACCACCTCGAGCAGCTCTGCGCTCGCGGCGCCCGACGGCTCCCACCGCCGCAGGTCCTGCCGCCCGCAGCCGACGAGCAGCATGTAGTTGTTGCCGATCTTCTCCCACACCTTGCACCGCGCACACGAGTAGTCGACCAGGGCGTGCAGCTGGTTGCAGCCCAGCTCGTGGGGGTGGTCGAGGTAGTGCGGCGGGGACGCCGGACACGAGCTCAGCGCCAGGCATGCTGCACACCTTCCCTCCACCCCCCGTCCGCACACGCCGTTGTACTCGCCGGACAGACAGGTCCGGCAGGCCCGACACAGGCCCTCCCGTCGGATGGTGTACTCCTGCAAGTCCTCGCCGGCCGCGAATTGGCTGAGCTGCCTGAGCTCGCTCCGGCCCGCCGGCTGCATCCAGGCATCCTGGTCGCGCACGGCGTACCCCCCGCAGAACTGCGTATACTTGTGCCTGTTGTTGCAGGTGCACGGCTGCTGCAGGAAGTGCTGGTTGCGGAAGTGATGCTCCGAGACCACGGCCTGCGTGTACTCGTCGAGCTTGAACGAGTCGGTCCCGGACACCTCGCGGTCTCCTTGCACAACCATGTCGCTCAGCCGCTGGCACACCACGTCGTTGAAGAAGCTCGACGCCGAGCAGTTGCGGCAGTCGACCTCGCCCAGGGGCCGGTGCGAACCCTTCGCGCGGCCCAGCGCGTCCCGGGTTCCCCGGCACGGGAGGCATTGCATCGCGACTCCGTACGGCGACACTGCGGCCCCGGGCTCCGAGTTCACCGCGCACTCCTCGCACTGCATCTGGAACACCTGCGCGTTGCACAGGGCCGTCCGTGTGCCCACCGCCCGGATGACGTCCATGGCTGCGCAGGCCTCGCACGCGACCTCGCCCGAGCCTGCGTCGTACGCCCGCACGCTCGGCGCCGGCGGACGAGCGTCCGTGGCGCACGTGTCGCACTGATGCGGCACGAGGATCTGGAAGGAGTGCCGGTGGCGGGTGAAGCGCGACGGGCCGTGCGTGACCTCCTCGCCGGCCCGGGAGCCGCAGATCGCATCGGCATACCACTGCAGGGTGAACGACGCCCGCCCGCGCAGCATGAAGTGCGCCTCGGGGTCGGGGTTCGCCTGGACGTACTGGCCCCCAAAGAGGCTGTGCCGCGACAGGCACTGGTGGCGGAAGTCGCAGTACCTGCCCGACGCGGCGCCCCGGTTCTGCAGACAGGCAGAGGTCACCCCGCTCGGGCACGGGCGCACGCTGCCAGGAAGCGTGAGCCCGTGCTCAATGCGCGCGTGCACCGACGCCGCCCTGTTCCAGGCCTCCCACTCCTTCTTGAGCTGCTGCTCGCTCATCTCTGTCGCGAACTGCACGGTCCCGAAAATCAGCGTGGTCTCGACCTGGGGGATGTGCCGGGCCTGGAAAAGGCCGTCGACGTCCGTGAGCTGCACAGTGTTGCGACGGATGCAGGACGCATCCGTGCCAGTGCACACGCTGCACACGTTGCTCGTGGCGTCGGGCGTCTGCCATGCCGAGGGCCCGAAGACCCACGCCACATCACGCGCAACGTCGGCGATAAAGGTCTGCGTTCCCGGGTTTTTAGCGGGAGTGGCAATGAGAATGGCAGTGCCTATCAAGACGCCGAGCTTGAACAATAATGGAATGAGCAGCAGGCGACGCATGCCTACATCTCCCGCAAACGAAGTGCTCGCAACGATTTCCATCTCCACAATCTGCACAGGAGTCACGCTGACGTGGCCCGGGGGCAACACGCACGGCCCGGTTGTCTCCATCGAGAGCTGCTCTTGTCTGGGCGGCGGACCCAGACAGTTCGACGGACACTGGGGCAGAGGCAAAGCCTGGCCCCGGCTGGTGACCTTATCGGCAGCGGATAGCCAATGGCCGCAGACCTGGGAGGCGGGAGAGACCTCATTATTGATCCGCTCCTGGATCCACCGATTGACCACGACCAGGAAGTTCTCGTTTCGCTGTCTGGTGTTGTAGGAGCGCGCATTCCAGAACTGGACGAAGTTGCAATTGCCAACACACCACGCCATGCTCTCAGAGGTGTCCTTGTCTGATTCCCAGATGAGATCCACATAGCAGTCGCCGCACCCCCACGGTCTGTTGAAGATGCCCAAGATCTTGCCGGGCGAAGGCGGACGGCGGGGGAGCGAGAGCACGGGGCCCAGCATCGTCGCCAGCACCGCGCAAATGAGGAGGCCACGCTGGGCGCTCAGCATGATGCCGGCGACGTGGCAGTGCTAAATACACACACTCCACCACCAGCCACTGCCACCGTCTGACGGTTCGGAGTCGTGCCCTTAAAATTCGGCTCGACTCAGGGACCTCCATATTCTAATTATTCGTGAATTCATTTCTCCATGAATGGAAAAACAATAAAATCATCATCATTGAAAAAGTTTGGATAAGTTAAGTCTAGGTCTCCGAGAGATTTTCGGATTATGTGGTACAAATATTTGGTGCGATTTGCTCCGCTTTACTTGTTTTTTGAAATAGGCCTCTTTTTCGGAAACGGTGCGGTAGCAATCAAATTCAACCAAATTTGCGGCTGACTGTGCAGGCTGACCATGCAGGTGCCAGGGTACAAGGCCTCCTTCTGCTCCCTGATGTATCCCGCCCCGCCCCTGCATCGCTTCAAGGCAACCGGCGAGCAGGGCACGGCAGACTCCCGGGACCAGTTCGGGTCGCAGAGCGACGAGCCGTGGGTCTGCCCGCGCTGCTCGAGACTCGTGTCGGCCGTCGACTTCCGCAAGAAGCCGGCGTCGACGCCCTTCCACTGGATGTGGTGCGAGGACTGCCGGGCGGACAAGAAGATCGACTCCCTCAACAAAAAGCAGCTCAAGGCGCTCGAGGAGAGCCTGTGTCACAAACAGATGCCCGAGTTCTTCACCAAGGGGTCGACCCAACACTGGTAGCGGTCAGGGCGTCGCCGTGCCCTCGCGAGCCGCGAGCGGGGTGCGGTACACAAAGTTCTGCGAGGCGTCGTAGGTCCACCCCTGCGCACGCAGGTCTCGCTCCACGCAGTCCTGCACCCGCATGACGGTGCGCAGCGTGCCCTCGTTGCTCTGCCCTCTCACCAGCGCGTCGACGAGCGGCACGACGTCCGCACACAGGGCGGGAGGGAGGCTGTATTTCTGTGCCCTGTGATCAGTAAAGCTCCCTATGTGGTCCAGGCACCTCGCAAACTGCGCTATCCTCGACTCGGTCACTCCTCGCGGCACAAAGCCCGACAAGAAAGCGTACAATTGAAAGGGCTCGGACACATGCTCGCGTCGGTCTGCCTCGCACATCTCCTTCCATCTCTCCCGCAGGTTGTGCTGGTGTAGCTTGTGCTCGCCTAGCGCTTGATTGGACAAAAGTATGCCCTCGGCTTGGCGTGATTTCGCTGTCTGCATCGAGCGCATGCTCTCTTTACGTATATACGCAAGACGCAACGTGACAGCATCTCTGGCGTGTGCGCACACGGTCAGTCCCCTCCCGGGCGCGGAGGCGGGCGCATCCGGCCGGGCCCGGCCCTGCGCACGTAGTAGGTATGGGGGTGGGGTGCGTGCTGCCAGAACATCTCCGGGTGGACGCCCGGCGCTGCTTTTGGCGAGCTCCAAACCATGCGACACAGCCAGGCGCGTGCGCCGCGCCCCATGCTGCCCGCGACACAGGCCACCGCCAGACACAGGCAAGCCCCGTCGCATGCGCGCTCGGAGAGGGCCCAAGTGGCGCACTCGATTACCCCGAGGGGCGCACAAGGGTCCAAGGCACGCATCACATACGAGAGACACCCACGCACCGACTCAGTAGTCATTTATGGTTTTTATTACAGTCGCAAATATTATGCCTAGACGTGGCGGATGATCCTTTCACGGGGGGGGAGGTACTTCACTCATAATTCTATATATATATATATATATATATATATATGTGTGTATATATATATATATATATATATATATATGTGTATATATATATATATATATATATATATATATGTATATATATATATATATATATATATATATATATATATATATATATATATATATGTATATATATATATATATATATATATATATATGTGTATATATATATATATATATATATATATGTGTGTATATATATATATATATATATATATATGTGTGTATATATATATATATATATATGTATATCAACACTACATGTTCACATACTCCTTGAGCGCGTGGAGGCGCCTCTTGACCATGTGGCGGGCTGCCCAGTAGGCCGCCGTGTCCTCTTCGGACTCCTCACCGTCCGAGTCCATGCCATGCTCTCCCGCGCGGAAGATGTCGAGGGGCGAGGTCTCCACGTTGTAGTCCGCGCGATCCCACTCTGCATTCATGTCGCAGAGCTTGTTGAGCGCAAACGCAAAGAAGGCATAAATGTACGAGGTCTCCACACCCACCAGCGCCTCCCAGAGGGTCCAACCAGTCTCCGCCTTCCACGTACGCAAGTGCTTCTGCGCACTGTCCACGGAGCGAAGCACGGAGAGATCCTCGTCCTTTCCGCTGTTGCACAGTCTCTGCACGGCGTTGTAGAGCCTGAGACCACGGGTCCATTCCACACGCCAGTTCGGGCCGCTTTTGCGAAATTCGGGTTGAAGATGTCCGAAGAGCGTGCGGCACTGCGCCCTGCCCTGCGCCATGAGGTGGTATTCGTAATGATAGGTCTTGCTATCCAGGTCAATGTAGTTGCCGCGTGCGGCCAGACGCATGTGGTTGTACTCGTAGCGTGTGTACCACATCTCGTCCTCGACAGGACCGCGGGGATCCTTCTCGTTCTGAGGGAGAAAGCCGTTGCGCTCGAGCAAGTTGTACACAGGCCAGGTCGTGTTCGGAAGCTGTGGCCAGATGTCGCCCTCGTTGGCCTTGATCATCTCGCGCAGCAGGGAGTTCCACTCGCACACAACGAGGACCTTGATCTTGCAGCAACCCCAAAAGCCGTTGAAGTCCTCGCCGTATTCGTGCAAGCGCTGCACAGTCTTGGGGTGTGCCAGCATGAGCTCAAGGAGCGCCGACCTCTGCTTGCGCAGCAGGCTGCTCTCGGCGTCGTCCTGCCCTCCCTCGGCCTCGGGCTGCTCTTGGGGGATGTCGGTGCCGAGGGACGCCACAACGACCCTAGCGTGCTGCTTGGCCTCGTCCATGGCCTGCTTGCCCTCGGCGGAGGCGGCCTTGTGCAGGCCCGGCGCTGTCGGTACGAAGCGGTCGACCGCAGTCTTTGCGCGCACGCTGCGGCGCATGGTGAAGGCTGAGTGTAAGTTGTGTCGCACCGGAGCGGTACAGATGTTATGGAGGTTATCTGTTTGGAACCAATTTCAGTATTTTTCTCTTTTGTCAGCGGCTGACTAGGTCCGGACCACAGAAAATTGCATTCCGGTAGTAAATTCCGGTCATGGTACAAATTTTTCAAATTGGTTCCAAACAGATGATTTTCACAGAGGCAGTGCGAACAGAGGGATAGATCCACCGCCACCACCATGGATCGCATGGAACTGACCCGGTACATGAATGAGCATATGATTGACATCGAGCAGCTGTGGAATTATATCGAGGCTCTGCCCAACATGCCCTACGACCATGCGTGGTTTCATGGTTGCAAAATGCGCAGCGTCGTGCCGTTCTACGACGAGGAGTTCTACGAGTACATGACCACATTCAGCCAGTGCGACGAGTGCGGCGAGGTCAAGATCGGACTTCCCCTCATGGCAAAGTACCTCGAGTGCCCCGGCCGCTCGTACTGCTCGAAGGAGTGCAAGAATAATATTGTGGGTGTGCCCAATCCCAGGCCTGATGAAGCGCAGATCGGCAAGCTTTGCTGCCAGGTTCTCACGATCATGACCATGGGACAGCGCCCCGACAAAAAGGTGTTCACCAACGCACCGGACAACTTCTTCCTCCAGAGCACTCACTTCACGGGGAACACGGAGTTTGTGTACTTCGTTGTTTTCCAGGCCCTCATGCCGGTCTACATTCCGATGCCCCCGGACGTCGTCAGGATGATCTGCAACAGTCACCAAGACCATGTCTTCGGCAAAAAAATGCTGGCGCAGGTAGATGAGCTCTTCAAGCAGCAGCACCGTGTCGTGCTTGTGGTGCCGACGACCAAGACCACAAACGGCAAGGTGTACCTGACCTTCACCGTGAAGTCTACCTGGGCCACCCTCGAGGCGCGTGCTGATGATGGCGCCGGTATTTAAGGATCTGGCCTGCCGTGGCGATGCTGTTGTTGGGCACTTGCAACCCGAGGGGAGAAGCGGAAAGCTACAACGGCCTGTACTACACTGCGGGGGAGCTGGCGGCCATGGTCTCCAACAGAACACTGCAGGGCATCCCTGTCAAGGCGGAGCACACCGGCAATGCCGTGGGCCTCGTCGTGAGCGGGTTCCTGGATTCGTCGGGCGCCCTGCAGTGTGTGATGGAGATCGAGGACCACACGGTGGAGGGCGCCATTGCCGGCGGTTTCGTCAAGGACGGCGTGGCCGCTGACCTCTCGCTCGGGTACTCGGTCGACGTGCAGAACACAGACAACAAGCTCAAGGCGGGGGCCAAGAAGATGCTCGAGATCTCCATCGTGCGCAAGGGCGCGCGGCAGGGGTGTCACATCCACGCGTTCCAGGCCAGGAACTCCCCGGTGGTGTTCAAGACGCCGACCCCCGAGCCTGCCGCAGCGGCACGAGCACTGCAGCCCGGCAAAGGGCAGGGCACTGGGCACGCCTGGGACTGCTTCAATATTGATTGCTATTAAACTATATAAGACCAGTACGTGTCTCTGCAATGCAGTTCTCATTTTGTGTGCTGTTCGTGTGTGTGGTGAGCGCATCGGCGACAGTCACTCTCCCGGCAACGACGCCCTCGCCGCAAGCGCTGCAGAGAGTAGACGCCATAGCGAGTGCGCTACTCATCACCTCGCTGCCCCCTAGTCTGATGACCAAGTTGCAGACATGGACCGTCAATCCGTGCAGCTTCATGAGCCATGCGCTGATGAATCAGGGTCAGCCCTACAGAGATGTTGTCTACATTCTGCAGTCCTTCAACGTAGTCCCCGAATCTGCAAAGCTGCAAAAAGACTCCACCCGGGTCAACGGACTCCCCACCGCGCAACACAATCAACTACAAAAATTTGAAGAGGAGTACATGATTCAGCTCTTTTTCCAGCACACTGAGGTGTCGGAAGACTGTCACGATCTCATGGAGGGGGTCTTCATCGCAATAGGCACCCGGCACCAAAACTCCCTGTTGGCGGTAGAAAGCTCAGCTCCCGCACATGCTGTCTCGGTACACGCCTTGGTGGTGCTGGTGGGCCTCGCGGCGCTGTCACACCTCGCCCCCGACTCCTGGACGCCCTTCTGAGCGTGCAGTCTTGTTTTATTGAATAAACTGGCATACACACACTCCTAGCACACGTCGTCTCCGAGAGCCAGCACCACCATGTTGAAGACGCTGCAGCTCAGGATGACCCCGAAGCGCGTCAGGCAGATGGACGCCACCGAGCTCTGTCCGAGGGCCAGGTAGTGCGAGAGCACCAGCACACTCACGCAGCAGGCGTGCAACGCTACGGCCGCGATGGAGAGCACACACGAGGACCGAGTCATGCTGTCCCACACCGGGACCAGCGCCAGCAGCAGCACTGAAAACGCTGCCGTGGCACCCCAGTGGTCCTGCGCAGACTCGTTCGGGAAGCGCGAGGCGCCCATGAAGCACCACATCACCATGGAGAGCGCCAGCCCGGCATAATACACCTCCAGCACGGTCTGCTCGCGGCACGCCAGAGCCAGCAGCAGCCAGTTCATGCACGCCACCAGCACGTAGTACGACATCTCGTAGCACAGCCACTCCTCGGAGTCCGACACGCTGTGGTCCCACGCTGTCGCGCTGTCGAGCGTGTGGCTCCACTGTGTGAAGAGCACGCAGTGCAGCGAGGTCGCCACGGCGAGCGGCATCGCCAGCAGCAGGTAGTCCACCTCCACCAGCCGCAGGCTCGTGCCGGCGGAGAGCCCGGGCCCGGCGTCTGTGATGTTGCCCGACGCCCCCCGCACGTCCACGTACGACAACCGCAGAGTCTTGTGCCAGTCCAGATGCTCCTGCTTCGCCGCAAGCCGCACAGCGCAAAGCACCAGCGGCTGCACGAAGCAAAATACGATCACCACGCGCCGCAGCAGCGCGGCGCACACGCTGACGTCCTGTACGCCCAGCACCACCCGAAGGTCGCAGCAGCTCGCCTCGAGACACACGTCCATAGCCTGCACACAATTTCCGCATGTCTGCAGCAGCCCCCGGCAGCAGCACAGCATCCACAGAATCAGCACCACATACACGATGTAGTGGTCCTCGAAGTCGATCTGCATCTCTCGCATCACTGTCCGTCATTTATGCCACGCGTACTGACCAAGTTTTTTGCGGGTGCTATGGTGACACGGAAGCCTCCGGCGAGGTCAATTATTTCTGCGTGTATTCAGGATGTTCATCAGCATAATATTTGGCTATCTGGTAATTTTCTGCATCGTCTTGACCCCAGCCAGAATCAGCCTGGAACATTGCATGAATTTCTAGATCACCAGCGTTGTCGCCAAATTCGACCTGAGCCGTCTCCGCTTTGGCCTTCACATGATCCTTCCACACTTGCAGTGAGTTCTCACCCTCGAAAGTCAACGGACAGAAAGGACAAGCAATTGTTTTTGGGTTAGCTTGCAATTCCAAGTCGGATCCGGAAGGGTCTTGTCCGGGAAGCAGGGGATAATCTTCTAGCGTGGTGCCAGGGGCCACAGCTGGTACACCCGCCAGAGCGAAATCTCTGGCTGCCAAAAGTTCCTGAATATTCAAGTCATTCTCCAATCCTTGCATTGACTCGAAATTGGCATGCATGTCGACTTCATTAGCTTTATCCTTATACAACTCACGAGCTTCATTTGTCCTCTGTCTCATATGCACAGTCAATGCATGCAGTGGGTTCCGATCCGATGTTGTCCACTCACAAAAAGGACACTGCGTGCGTGTCAAACCGGAGTCGGAACCGGAGTCGGAACCGGAGTCGGACGTTGCAGATCCCTCATTGTTTCGTGATGCCAATAGTTCCCTGATTTTTTTGTAATTTTTGCCCTTGTATCTCGGATTTGTGATCCCCTGTCGTTCCTTTTCTTCAATGCTACGAATATATTCCTCGCGCGTGTTCCTCCTGGTGCCCCCTCCCCTGCTCTGATAAGCCTGGTGCCCCGCCCCTCCCCTCCTCTGATCACCCTGATACCCCCCGCTTGCTGCGCCCGGCCGGTTCTGGAACCCCCCCCTTGCTGCGCCCGGCCGGCCCTGATACCCCGCACTTGCTGCGCCCGGCCGGCCCTGATACCCCCCACTTGCTGCGCCCGCCCGGCCCCCGCCTCCGCCGCCCATCTGGTTTCCGTTGCCACCCCCTCCGCCGCCTGGCCCGCCCCCGGCGCTACCGCCCCTGCGCAGCGCCCGCCTGTCGCCCAGGCGGGTGTCCCATGAAGTAGATGTTTTGTTGAATTTCTCATAATACTCTCGCAGCTCCGTGAATATACCTGCGGTGCTGTCAAATAAATTGCGGTGTCTCAACTTGTTCACCACGAATAGTATAAACCCCTGGGAGGCAAAATAAAGATTATCTTGGTTTCCTAATGTAGGAAACACATCACGTACTTCAGTTACCATCTCCCACGGAGACACAACATCCACGTCTTCCATCGGAATTACATTATGAAGATTGATAATTTCGTTATTTTCACCATCCACACCCAATGTCAGACCTATTACGTCGCAAAAAAGTTTTTTTCCCTCTCTCATCCATTGCTTCTTGTCTTCTGACACTTGCATGTCATCCGTCACATCGTGCTTGACAATAAAGGCAAATCGAGTCGCTGCATCAATTATACTGTCCGTATGCGCAATTATTTCACGACCTTTGGTGATTGCTGTCTTGCAAAATTCTTCTACTTCTGGTTCACCTACGTATTTTTCCAATAGGCCTGTGGCCATCCGAGTGCTTCTCTGAATTTGACCAGCACTCCTTATTATCTCACCCACCAATATAAATATAAGTTTTTTGTGTTGAAATTCCAGTGAGTGTGTAGAATCACTGGTGTGTTGTTCTTCGTAATTCCACAATTCCTGCATTTCGTTCTTGCTTGTTTTGGCTTCTGTATGGAACAAATCGGAATTATAAGGGTGGATGGCATGCGCTATGTCGAAGTCCAATAGATCACTAACTCCTGCCAAACCCTTGGTATTGGACAACACACCGTCTGGGACTATATTATTCAAGCTACTGTCCCACTCTTCTTTTGTCCACACGGGATACAAGCGCACATACATATCTTTAAACAAATCGAAAATGCGGTTGTCTTCTGTGGTAACTTCGTCTGGCATGCACTGGTAATACACATAAAAAAACTCTTTGATGAGCTCCAGGACACTCAACGTCAAACATATCCTGCTCATATGAGTCTCAATATATCTCTGCTCAAAAATCCGAATGCTATTCTGCAAGTCCTCGGCAGCAGACACCGCGGGAGACTCCTCCGACACGACAGACCGCTCTTGCGAATCATCCGCCATTGCACCCCGGCACTGCTTTGTTAAATACACTCGATCTCCGAAACGATTGGAATGCGCCCCGACCAGCGGACGGCCATTTAAGGCGCCAGTGCCGTGGTCGGATGACCTCCACCCTTCTCTGGCACGGGCCGGAGGGGTCGACGACGTGCCGGCTGCGGCCGCGCGGGCCGTGCGCCATATTCCAGGAGGAAAGCGCGGAGCTGACGTCCGACGACCTGCACGGCCTGCCGGTGCTCTGGGACGAGGCCTGCGCGTGTGCCGAGCTCGCGTGCGGACACACCTTCCACGTGTCGGCCATTGCCCTGCACTTCCTCGCGAATGACATGCGCTGCCCGGTCTGCCGGCAGGGGCATGCCTCGAGGATGCTCCTGGAGAGCCTGCCGCCGGAGGCGCGGGGCGTGTTCCGCGAGCGGGCAGGGGCGATTGCGGACGGGGCCGACAGCGCGGGCGCCTCGGACGCCGACACGGTTTCGGACAACGCGTACGACAGCGACGAGGGGCCGGAGGACGCGGGCGGGGAGGGCGTGTGGCCCCGCCCTGTCCCCTTGCGCGGCGCGCTCTTTGCGTGCATGCAGGCGCAGCTGCGGCTGGTGGCGGAGGTCACCCGCGAGCACAGCCCGGTCAGCATTTTCCAGTCGCGGCTGCACTGCCGACACGCAGTGGCGCTCGACCTGCAGGGGCACCGCTCGGGGGCAGTGTTCCACGACTACTACGTGCAGCGCACCTTCTGCCGGCACGTGCTCGCCAAGATCGAGCGCCTGGCCCAGGCGGAGCCGGGCGCGGAGGCTGCCGTGATGGTGCGCTTCTCGCTGTCGCACCCGCTCTTCCGGTGCGACGTGCACACCGGGGTGTTTCGCGCCGGCGCGGTGCGCAGTCTTGCGCTGGTGGCGGACACGCCCGCCGGCGGCGCCTCGGGCGCGGCTGACCCGTGGCCGAGCAACGTGGGGAGTCTGTGCCTGGACCATGCCGAGCACCGCATCCACCTGGCCCTGCAGTCGCGCCTCCTCCTGGCCTTCTGGGGGTTTCGCTGACGGCTGGAGGCCCCGCGATGCGCGACTCCTGGTGTAGACCCTCGTCTCCTATTAAACATGTGGGGTGCGTGCGCCAATGTCGTTGGAATTGAAGTCTTTCCTGGAGCTGCGTGGGGACATCGACGTCGAGAAGCTTATAGAGATGAACTCGGCGCTGACGTACGACGACGTCGGCATCGCCATGATGGAATACGTGCTGAGGCTGTGCCACGGTCCGCGCTTCGAGACCGAGAAGGTGAATGAGAGCTCGCAGACCAACTTCATCGAGACCCTCTTGAAGACGACAATCCTCGAGAAGATGCTTCCCTTCAACAGGTCAGGCCGGGGCTACGTGCAGAAGCCCGATGCCGTCTTCCTGCTCAAGTTCTCGGACATTCACGGAAATCAGAAGCAGGCTCTCGTGTACTACGAGAGTGATGGCAACAGCAAGGACGACGAAAAGTCTCGTAAGCAGATTGCCCGCAAGATATACCAAAGCACGTGCGGCTGTGCGCAGATGAACACGGATATGCCCGCAATCACCGTCCGCGCCAACGTGTTCTCAGGCCCTAAGCCCAACACAAACATCAAGACCACCGACGCAGACTTCGTCACCGAGATGCAGTACGAGGCCCGCGGCGCCATCGACTTCTTGTTGTCGCTGTGCATCTCGCACCTGTGGGTGGCACACCAGATCATGCTGCTTGTCAACGCAGAGGGCATTCTTCATTCACTCACAACCCACAACCAAGTGTTCTACGACCATCACATCTTCATCGGCGCAATGCGCATCAAGACACCCAATGTGATCAATTTTTTCACCCCGAGCAAGACACAGACACTGGCGCTGGTCAATTACAACAATTTTGTGGTCGCCGACACGGCAGCAGCCATCCAGATTATTTCGTTGCAGCGCTTCGACCAGATGCTGCAACTGCACCACAAGCTTCCCATGAGCACATGGAATTCTATGAATGACGGCAGTCACATTCAGGGTATGCCCACTCTGCAACAAATATGGGCAATCTTAGCAATGGTGAGTCAAAGCGACAAAGATGCAGACTGGAAAGATGGCATCTGTAAGATCCTGGGCAAGCCTGACAAGGGCCTCAGCAAAGCAAATATTACAATTTCGTCAATACAAGTAAAAGCATTCGAATTGTCGAAGTGGACTAACGAGATGGAAAACTACAGAGACAATATTGTGGCATACTATTATGACAGTATTTGTTATTCCATCTACAATGCTCTCTGCTCGACAAATCAATTGGATTGGAAGCTTCTACAGGAAGGAGATATTTTCAAATACCTCCCCTCCCTGAAACAACTCAAGGTTCAGAGCAAACGCAACCTCAACGGAATGAAAGCCAGAGGACAGTCTCAAACACTCACCGATCTCATGATGACAAACGACATCGGCATAACCAATAATGCGAACTGTCTGAACAGTTTGTGTCTGCTGTCATTGGACGCAACTTTGCCCCACATCGACAAGATGCTGAAGAAATACATTGACCGATTTAATGCTCCCAACGTCGTGCTCTTTCTGCGCATGATTCGGTGCACCAATCTGATGGCTCTTGAACATTTATCGAAGAACTACGCCGCTGCGTCCATCGAGCAGGGCTTCACGAGCGCCATTCGTCTGTTCCCTGTAGGGACCATTGCCGATATCGACTACATCACAAAGTACACCTTGCAGAACTATGCTCACATACACAGCTTGTTCCTCACCGAAAACAAGAGACTCTCTACACCCAAAGATGAAGGCCCCGAAAAAAGCACACCCCATCAGTTTGTCCAGCTATTGGTCGACAATATTATGCAAGCAAGTGATAACACCGCGTACCCAAACTTCGACTCCTCCCCACTGTACTATAAGCTGTTATTGTGTGCACATAGCATATACAACATGGTATTTTCTATGTCATTATTGCGCCCAAATACAATTGAGAATCCAGTAGACGATCCTGTAGCTAGAGCGACGTCAGAGGATACGCTCCGAAAAAAAAGAATCGCTCTGGGCATGGATCTGATACGCACCATGGCTTGCCCACAGGCATTATACTACATGCATGACGAAGATGACGAGAATTGTGTTGCAATTGATATTGGCGAACGTATGCAAAAGCAGGAAAGTTATACCCGAGACCAGGAGATGGACCCCAATCATGACCACGCCAAAACAGTGCAAGGGACACCCATTTTATTGACATGGCCGCAGCGGGACATGAACATTTTCCGGGGTTGTTCGAAAAAGAAGCGAACTTCAAATGCAACAACCAATGCGATCTACTACGAGTTTCCGTATCTCCGCAAATTCTATCTGTCTGATTCAATGCACGTCGAAGAAGAAGAAATGTTCAAGACAATGCTTCTAATGCAGGAAATCGACAGCTACAATAGGCAAATTCGTCGCAACAACTTTGAGGTAACCGGACCTCCCAAGAAAGAATTTCCTACTGTCAAACCGACAGCCACAATGAAACAAGTTATATTGTCTGTGGAGGACAAGTACATCAAACAGAGACAGAAATGTACCCAATGGTCAACTCACCAAGATCAAATGCAAGCAACACAACACGGTCACTCTGTAAAAGGAGAGGTTGCCTCTAATGACAGTTCGGTGAATTGGACATGGCAGTGGAAACGGTTACTGATCAAACTGACTTTGGTAAAGGCACTGAACGGCATATACGTCCAAACGTTGAATATTTTATTGACTCGTAAAGATACGAGCTATGGAGAAGTGGCACAATTGCAGGGTCCTGAGAGTCTTTCCCAAAAGTTACAAGGGGACAATTTCGCACTGCAGAGCACTAATGAGGTATGTCGATGGCACGGCAAAAATCATATTGATTGTCATAAAACAGATCCCACGAGTACTGTTCCGTCCACATCTGTTATCAATCACCAGGGGCAATTTTTATATACAAAACGAAAGAACGCAGACGACAATACAGAAGTAAATATCCTTAAATGTACTTTTGGAGATAAGATTAGATTGGCATCGAAAAAATTTGTGAACGAGGTATTGGACATCAATCACAAAGCGGTGCGGTGTGTTTATCAGTCCACAGAAGTTGAAAAGACAAATTTAATATTGTACTACTCGTCAGAACCACTGGATAAGAATGGCACAATAATCGATCAAAGTAAGGAGTCATCTAAAAATCTAATGACGGATTGGTTTTCAGATATGGCCTCAGTCGACAGTAGGTCACAGAATGAGAATGATTTGGATGGTAGCAAAAACATTTTACATATCTTTAGAAATTTTTTTGCATAGTAGATATCAACTGAAGTGTATGAACCCGGTCGGGCTGTCCCTTGTGCTTTCACATGTTGTTATAGTATTTAAGAATACATATAACATTCACACACAAGAACACCAAAAAAAGCCTTTCATGGTCTCATACGACGAACACTTTACAGTTTTTGAGTTGGAATGGAAGGACAAGTTGTTAAATCAGTATAGCTACATGGTACTATGTGTGTTCATTGTTTTGTATGGGTTTTTTCAGTCGTATTGCAAAAACGAGGCAACATATGTTGCTATATTGAGCGAAAATGACATGATGAATGGAGTTTTAAGGCCTGCAATGCCATGTTATTCGCACGTGGTACAAACTCACGACCAGTACCAGCAATCACAAACCATTTATAGTGGTGCGAAAATGAGAATTGAAACAAAGAATTTATGTTGGTACAATTGGAAATTCTCCGTATTCGAGCTCAAGGCCTCCATATGGAACTGTAACGTATTATGGGAATGTATTGTCCATTTCTTTGAGATATTGGGCGTGCCTCTTGTTGTGCCACTGTATGTAGTATGGGCCTTTTTTACTTTAAAATACGACACTCCAGTTCGTCCCACCGCACCGGGAGTAACCCAACACCACTTGGTGACTTTACGGGAAGGATGCGAGGATTTTTGCAAACGCGTAAAGCTCGGTTTTTGTCAGGGGTTAATTCTTGTTGTAAGATCCAGTGTTGTATCAAGCTCGATGGATATATCAATGATGATAGTGCTGGCTGCGATTTTTGTAGTGCAATGCGACCGCAAATGGAGCAGCAAGGTGCCGATCACATCTGAGCTTCGGAACAACGTCACTTCGCAGGACATGTCTCACCTGTGGTCTCGTAATGCGTCTGCTGCAGTAACACTGGTGACTTTGGACATTGATACCGTCAATTTTGCATTCCATTACTACACCGTCCTGTCACGTGTGCTCATGGATTTGGTCATCGCGATGTACACAATGAATGCACACGAACACGGCGTGAAGGTGTTATGTCTGGTCCGTGTCATATCATTTGCATATTTTTTGAAATTGTGGAATGCGCCTTTACATTTTCTGTTTACCTACAACAGAGGGGCAGTCTTTCTGCAGGCATGGATCGGCGTCTCTGGTTGCTCGGTCGCATCGATATGGAAATCTTTGAAAAACAGTTTAAATTTTATGCACCTTCCGGAATATATATTCGAATCCGCAATTGGCACACTTGAACAAGCCTGGACATGGCACTTGAATTTCATTGAGTTCATGACAGGTGTGACAGCCGAAGGTAAGAGCGCTTCGCCGTCGGAAGTGTTCGATAACATATTCGTGACACGAATTTCAGAGTTTTCTACAATAATCAGGACCAATATTGTGATGATTTGTTGCGTGTGTTTGTTGCTACTATGGATCTCTGCACCTCGTGAGAATGAAGTCGCTCGACGATTGTTTTGTGGTCACATTTTCCACCCCAAACTCCCATGGCTACTCTCTGATAGCAATACGAGATACTTACACTTGATATGTTTTACTGTCAGCAGTTTAGTATATTACGAAACATGGGGGCTGAATCAAGCACCTCACAAACTGCCGCATACTCCTCAATCATTCTTGCAAATGTCGATAGCAGATACAATCATTGCAGCATGCATTGTATTTTTATGCTGTATATCAAGAAGCCTGCAGTTTTTCTTTCCGAGAATGGGTACAACTATCAACATGTCAAAAGATTCTGTACTGCAGCTCGGTTCGTTGTCATCCAATGATTATGATATAGTGTTAGTGACGCGTACAACTCAAACCGTCTTTGGCAACTTGGATCGCAAAGACTATTACGCAGAGACCGTCGCATTTCCATGCAAATTGGACTTATGTGTCAGGGAAATCATGCAGGTGTTTGCGGAGCCCATACAAAGGCTGCCGATAGAGGCAGCCTGTATCGGCTTTGCAGAAAACGGGGTTCTGAAGTTGCTGTCGAAGGAACATAGCTCAGAGCGTTCGAAAAAACGAGTGCTCCCTGCTGCAGTCGCAGCGACAGGGCTCCCTGCTGCAGTCGCAGCGAGAGAAGGAATTTCCCGCAAAGACTATGTCATTGCGATCCTTTTCTTTTTAGTGGTCGTGCAAATGCCTTGGGGTGCCATCATCGCCACCTGCTCGCAGTCAGTTGCAACTGCGAGGCATTCCTTCTCGGGGTTCATGGCCTGGGGTCATACCACGGCCACAGGACCCCGCCCTGTATTCGGGCCACAGAACGATCCAAACAAGAAGAGGAAAAATGCAGATAAATGCAATGGTGAGACAGGAGGTCCGAACGCGGAAGAGAAGTACAAGAATGCGACAGGAGGTGCGAGCCAGGGAACGACAGAAGGGACCGTCCCACCACCTCGGCCAGGTGCGGGAGGCCCACCACCTGGGCAAGATGCGGGAGGGGCGAGCCAGGGAACCAAAGAAGGGACCGTCCCACCACCTCGGCCAGGTGCGGGAGGCCCACCACCTGGGCAAGATGCTGGAGGGGGTAGCACTGCTGCGAATGAGGGCATTAATGGTGACACTCCGGGTGCAAAGGTACTTGCATCTGGGGTTCAGATGCAAGTAAAGGTACTTGCATCTGGGGTTCAGGACCTGTACCACGCTGTAGTGGAATTGCCAGGGCACCGTTTGGAAAGACTGTATAAATGAAAACCCAATAATGTGATGGCGAACCACAATAAAAACACTTTTACTACTTCGCAATGTGTGATGAACATGTATATGTCTTGTGAGAGTAGACAGTGGACACAGAGCTGTGAGCTTGTGAATGCACTTGCGGCATCCCTCGCCACCCACGGGACCGAGAGCAGAAAGCGTTGCTTCGAAGGGGCGCTCTGTGCCCGCATACAGAAGCACAAGACCGCGGATGCGCAGCAGAGCGTGCGGAAAACCCCGATCATGCGCATGCGCGAGTGTCGGGACGCGCTCTCGTATCTCGACTCCACGGGCTGGAATCGCAGCTTCCACCAGCGCCTGTTCCACGAGGACTTTCTGAAGGCGTGCACCCGCACGTTCTGGAAAATGGAGCCGCTTGGGAGCTTCGCCCGGGCGCACCAGCAGGTGCTGCAGGAGAACTCGTGGGAGCACCTCGCGCAGGAGGTGCTCATCAGCACGCCGCGGCGCTTCGGCAAGACCATCAGCGTGTCGATGTTCGCGGCCGCCATGCTCTACAGCGCCCCGGCCGTCGAGCTCAGCATCTACAGCACCTGCAAGCGCATCTCGCAAAAACTGCTGCGCGGGGTGGTCAAGTTCTTCTACGAGATATGCAAGCACGATCTCGGCAAGCACAACTTCCGCATCAGGCGGCAGAACATGGAGGAGATCGTGCTGGTCGGCCCCGAGGGCGAGCGCGACGTGCGCATCGTCAACTCGTACCCGAGCAAGGTGCTGCCCCCTGTGTCCCGTCCCTGTGCCCTGTCTGTCTGTTGCGCCGCACCACACCGCTCCTGTGGCTCGCGGGCCAAAGCGCCACTCTCTCGGGATGGAGGCTGCGGGTTCGACTCCCGCCAGGTGCTCGCACACGCGTGACACGACGCCTTGCGTTATAGTATTTATTCTAACAAATGTCAGGCGCGGTCAGATGCGGGCTCAGGGGTGCGTCTTGGCAAAGCTGTTCGGGCGGACAACCTGTGGCGGACGGTCAACGGGTTTCGTGATCCGCAGCGGCGTCATCTCGCGAGGGGAGGCGGGGTGGGCGGCAACAGGTGCAGTGTCCATGCTTGTAGTGCGCGACTGTGGTGGTGGCTTAAATACTGCCCCGCCCGGGCGCGGGAGCAGCGCGAAGCTGACGCGGTCGGCGAGATGCGGGAACTCTGTCTCGAACTGGCGCTGCAGATCGTGCACCAGGGTGCGCGGCGACAGCGCGAGCGAGACGACCCCGCTGCCCTCCTGCGCGTGCAGCCTCAGCGCGCTGTGCACCAGCGCGCTCTGTCGCATCAGCATGCCCTTGTCGGGCAGGTCTGTCGTCTTGTGGGAAGGCCGGAACGCGGGCCGCGCAGGCTTGCGCTTGCTTTTGTTCGGAGGCATACCCTGCACAAACACGCGCCCTTTTAATACTGTGCCAGCGTACTTTGCCGGACTCGCACGGTGCGGGCACGCACCTGGAAGCGGATCGAGCTCTTGAGCTTCTCGTTCATGAGGCGCACGGGGATGCGCAGCTTCGGAGTGCCGTCCTCCAGGAGCTCCTCGTTGCTGAAGTCGCGCGAGAGGCGCACGTTCCGGAAGATGGCCTTCTCGAGCCGGAGGTTCGGGTGGTAGAACTTGCCGTTGATGCAGATGGCGGGGATCTGCGCCTCCACCCCCGAGTTGTGTGGCTGCAGCCAGTATATGTAGGTCTCGTTGCGCTCCATCAGGGCCACGAGCTCCTCGAGGCTGATGGGCGTCTCGCTCTGGCACTCCACGCCCGCCTTCACCACGCGGAAGTCGTCCATGTGGATGCTCTTCATTTGCCGGCGCACCTCCGGCGCGCGCCTGCACCGGCGATTGCTTTTTTGGAGATGCCGGGACACGCAGCACAAGCGCACGCGCAGCGACGCGGGGGCGGATAGTTGCGTGCTCAGTTTATTACAACATGACAAGGCGCAGGCCGCAACATGCTCTGCGCCTACCAGAAAGGGCGCATGTGCTACTGCTTCTTCACACTCTGTGACAGCAGATTGTCCATGACCAAACGAATGGGATCCTGGTGCAGGTCCTGCTGGGTTCCCACGGTCATCTGTCCCAGAATGCAGAGCATGCTGTCTCTTTTATGGAATTGTTCGGCGTGCTCGCGCCACTCCAAGGTGCAAGGTGCGTCGCTACACACATACAAGTGGCCACACTCAAGGCGCACCGCGATAAAGCGCTGTGACACGTCCGTGGTGCGGACATAATCAATCTTGTTCATTGATATGGTGTGCGGTGCGACTCTTTCCTCGACACTAGCGTGCTTTAGCAAATGCATCGGCAAATGGGACTCCTCATACTCCTGCCACGTGGCCGCCTTGGCGGCCTTGTACTCTGCATTCCACTTCTTGTGCTGTTGGTAAACAAGATTGCGCTTATATTTTTCCAGGGTCTTCTGTACCTTTGGGATATTCGCAAGCTCGTATGTCACTCCTGCGAGCAGAATTGTCCCGTCAGGCTCTTCTTCCGGGTGCTCAAAGAGCCTCCACTGCATCGAGGAACTGCCGAGCGGCTTGGAGAGTGGCATGAAATTCTTCAGCATGTTACTAAGCGACTCTTGTCGCATAGAGCAGTCCACCAAACCTAGAGTGATCAACAGTGTTGGGAGTGGGTGATACGTGCACAATTCATTGTGCAGCTCCTTGGAAAAGTCTCCCAGCACCTCTTCTTTTGGCCTCCCGTTGCCCATGGCGGACTGCAACAAAAACATGAAGTGCTTCACTAAGCGTAGATCATCAGCCGCTGTGGGCTGCTTGGCCACCTTCGCAGCGGATCCTTTTTTGGCAGGCATGCTCACTGAGTTATATAGAGTGTCAGCCAACCCGCAACACCTAAATACTGCGAGTGGAGTTTGCTGTTTGGACTCCAGATGCGCCAGAGTCACGGCTCGCGCTCCGCCACGCTCACGAGCGCGCGGTGGATGCACTCCGAGCCGCGCAGGCCCGCAACGACGGCCCGCACCCGCTGCACCTCGAAAAGCACTTCTCGCACCTCCCGCCGGCCGGCGACCAGCACCGGGATGTGCACCGTGAGCTCCTCCTCCGCATCGAGCTCGAGGACCTCGTCGCCCCGGCCCGTGCTCACGAGCAGCTCGTAGGCCCGCTCCTCCCCGTCTCCCGCGCCCGCGAGCCGGCCGAGCTCGACGGCATAGTCCTCTCGCCGGATGCGCACCCGCAGCCGCGCGTGCCGGGAGGTCGAGGCGAGCACCCTCACACACTCCCGGGCCGAGAGCCGGTTGGCCGCGACCAGCCCGATGTCGCCGCTCGCTGAGACGCGGGACATCCGCCCGCCGGCAGGCCCGCCTTTATACCTCGCTCCTACTCCAGCACGAAGTGCGCCGAGGGGTCCGCGTGCAGGCGCTCCAGGTACACCACCTCGACGACGATATCCAGCACAAGCTTGACCACCACCAGCATGCACAGCGCGGACATCGTGGCCACGCGTCCCCGCGCGCACCACCGCGTCGCGCACGGACGCTCCGCGTCTTCCTGGTCTGCAGCGTCTTCGCCCGCGGCGCCGGCCATTCCCGGGGAGCACGCGTGTGTTATGTATCGAGGGCGCCGGTCGCCAATTATATAGGACATTTCCGGAAAGCGCAATGCTCGCCCGAGATTGCCTGCTGGCCGTGCTCGCGGCGCACCAGTGTCTGTCCACGCACGCCGCAGACTTGCACACCGCGGCCTCGTTCTCCTTCGCCAGCGCACGCCTCCAGACATGCCCCCTCCACACCACCTCCGCCAGCGGCAGCACGGCGCTCGCGGCGTGCGTGTGCGCGCCTGGTGCTTCTCTGTCCGACGGCCTCTGCGCCCCGTGCGCCGCTGACTCTTACAAAGACTCGCCCGGCAGCGCCGCCTGCACGCCCTGTCCGGCCAACACCAGGTCGCTCCCCGGGGCCGTCGCCGTCGCCGAGTGCCTCTGCGCAGCGGGGTACGGCCTTGTTACCAACGTGTGCACCGCGTGCTCCCCTTACTGGTACAAAACACACGTGGGTGGCGTAGCCTGTCGGAGGTGCCCAGCCAACACGAGACATGCTCCTGGTAACTATGGAAATACAATTGTATTGTCATGCGAGTGTTCTGAGGGATTTTTCGGGCCGTACGCAGGGCCTTGTGAACGGTGTGCATCAGGGACCTATAAATGGATGGGAAGTCCAATGGAGTGTACAATATGTCACTCATTCTCAACATCCGCAGTCCAGAGCCGTACATCCAGTGATTGCATCTGCATGGCCGGATACACCAGCACGGGTACCAGAACATGCGGCGCGTGTCCCGCGGGCACGTACAAGGACGCCACGGGCAACCAGGAGTGCACCTCATGCCCGTCCAATTCGGGCACTCGATCCACGGCAGTCAACACAGTACAGACGGATTGCCTCTGTATTGCCAGATACTCAGGGCCTCCGGGAGGGCCATGTGGGCTCTGTGCAGCCGACTTCTTCTGTGGGGGCATTCCGGCGCAAGGCAACGCCACGAAATGCAGAGACCACTCGTCCTCCGAGCCCGGCTCCAGGTTTGCGTCCGACTGCGTGTGCCTGCCAGGCTTCTGGAGCGCGCCCTCGGGCCTCTGCCAGGAGTGTCCGCGCAACCATTTCTGTCCGGGCGACAACCTCATGTACGAGTGCCCCGGCAACAGCACGGCGCCTTTGCGAATAAGTACGTTGGACGATTGCGTGTGTGACAATGGATTTATTCCGCAATAAGAGGTGTGTGTGCTCGGGAACGAAGGTGTCAAATGCAAATGTTTATTCAAAACCCAACTCAAAAGCATCCACCAAAACGCTTCCACATGCATGTGCGCCGGCGTGACGCCTGCTCGCCTTTCGGCTGCATGTCGCGCTCAGGATGGTGCGGGGCCTTGAGCGACTGCGCTGGCGAGGGCTTCGGAGGTGTTTTGGGCAGGCTCTTGCCCTTGCGAGTCACGATTAGAGACGGGCGACGTCTGCGCAATGACCAAAGACATACCAAGAAAACCATGTCCGATGCGAGGCATGTCGTGTGTGCGGAATCTGAGTGAATTGGGTTGTTTCTCACTCCCGTCCTCTTATCGTCATGTATTTGGAACTGATTTGTTTTTTGCTCGGATTTGAGAAAGAAAATAATAAAAAAAAATATGTATATAATTATGTTCCCAATTCATATATATATATATATATATATATATATATATATATATATTTATATATATATATATATATATATGTATGTATGTGGGTGAGGACGTCAACAAACACACGGCAACATGCTTCGTTTGTGTCGAAAGGGGGGCAACGCAGACTATTAAACACCGCACGGCGGACGCCCGATGCCGTACGCCGCCCTGGACCCCGCAGGCATGCCCTTTGTGGTGCTCGCCGACCAGAGGCGGGCGCTGCCCTGGCACCACGGGCCGCACTTCAGTCGCCGCATGGCGGCGGGGTTCACCCGGCTCAACGCGTTCGGGCTCCTGCACGGCCGCTCGCAGTCGAGCCGCTTGCAGGAGGGAGTCGGCTCGTGGCGCTCCGAGGCCTGCCGCGTCTCGCACGAGGCGTTGTGCGAGCAGCGGCTAGGCAATGTCTCGGCCATGCTCTTCTTCCCGGTGGGGGCCGTGGAGATTCCCGAGGACTTCTCCGGCATACCCCGCAACTCCTTCACGGACACGTTCCCCAACGGCTCGTCGTGCACGCACGCGCGCAGCGGCCGCTCCGTGAACCAGCAGGACCAGCGCTACGAGGTCTCGCTGTGCGACCTGCTCGATGCCCGGCTCGACGTCGTGTTCGACCACCCCTCCGGGCGCGTCTTCTGGCGGCAGGACTCGACGGGGCTGGCGACGCAGCTCTTTGTCTGCGTGCTCGCGGTGTACATAGTGAGCTGCGTCGCCGAGAACATCAAGAACATTATCAGCAACAGGGACATGGGCGTGCTGTGGCCCCAGCACGCGGCGCTCGTCGTCACGGTGGTCTTCACCGGCGTCGAGCTGTGGCGCCACGAGCTCCTCGCGTACATCGTGAGCAGCGCCGACCTGCGCCTCTTCTACGTGCTCTACGGGTACGCCGTCCTGGAGGCCCTGCTGCAGTGCGACGTGGTGTGCGTCTCGACCATGCGCTCCTTCATCTCCCCTCTGACCACCTGCCTCTTCCTCCTGATGATGCGCATCTACTACACCTTTGACACGGCGTACACGCTGCCGCTCACCATGCTCTTCGGGACGCGCAACTGGTTCAAGTTCCTGTGCGTGCACTCCTCGGGGGCCGCCGGCACGCCGGCCAGCCTCGGGGACCGCGCCCTGCTGCTCCTCGACCTCCTGGTCTTCGCCACGCTGCTCACGGACGGCATGCTCCAGCACGCGTCCTCCTCCGTCGACGCCGTGTGCGACCAGATCCTCGTCCTCACCGTCAGCACGCTCATGGGCACCGTGTTGTTCATATACAGCTTCGTCTTCGAGGCGCCGCAGTGAGGCCTGCGCAGGGTCGCCGTCACAGCAGCTTGGCCCGGTTGAACTTGTCCTGGTCCTCGATGCTCCACGGGTGCGTCCCGCCGTAGTGGATGGCCCCGTACGGCGCGTTGTAGAGCTGGTGCATGCGGCGGTCGGCGAGGTAGTTCATGTTGCTGCGCACGACCGGCACGAAGAGCGTCGGGAAGAGCAGCACGCCCACGGCGATGATCCCCGTGACCACCAGCCCCTTGCCGAAGAGCCACGCCAGCGTCGCGTCGAGCAGCTGGTGGCACGGCGTGTACCCGCACAGGAACGTGTTGTCGAGCACGTGCTGCACCGCGTTGAGCAGCAGGCTGCTTCTGCTCGTGACGGCCAGGTCGTCGCACAGCGACGAGTGCTGCTTCATGTTGTGGTAGAAGGTGTCCGACGCGCACTGCTGCAGCAGCCAGCTCTCGTCCTCGCGCTGCTGCTTCATCGAGGTGAACGAGAGGTGCAGCATGTGCACGCGCGAGATCACAAACATGACCAGCCAGAGCGCCGCCAGCACCGAGAGCACGGCCACGGCGCCCACCGAGCGCGGCCGGTGGAGGCCCACCCCCGCCAGCTCGTGCATCGAGCCCCGCCCTTGCTCTCATATATAATGCGCCCGCACACATCAGTCCAATCCGTGCCCAGTATTTACGGCTGCGGCGCCAGACCGCAATGCGTGTGCGAGTGGTGCACGACAAGTGGATCCGTCTCGCTGTCGGCAGCCCCCCCTGTCTGGTGCCCGTGCTGAAGGCGCACGTGACCGCCATGGGCAAGAACGCCTCGGACACCTGGAGCGCGGCCGAGGCCACCGTGAACCTCTCCTCGCACCCCGCCGTCGACGTGGTCCTGCACAGCTCGTCGCCCTTCACGCACTCGGTGCAGGTGGCGCGCGTGTGCGACGCCTCCACGGTCGAGGTGCTGCAGACGGTCTCCGTCGACCACCGCCACATTGTGCTCGACTGCTTCGGGGACCCGCTCGCGGTGGTGGGCGCGCAGGCCATCGGCAAGCACCTCGTGTGCAAGACGGCCTTCATCCCGGCCATCACGTACGCCGCAGTCGCGATGCAGCCGTACACGAGCCTGGCCCAGTGCGAGCAGCGCTTCGACCGCATCATGCTCCGGCGCGAGGCCATGCCGCGCCGGGCGGACGTGAGCACGTGCCGGGTCCTCACGATGGGCTCCCCGGCGTTCCGTCTCTACCAGCACTTCAACACCACGTGCACCAGCAAAATCACCTCCGCCTTCCCCACGCAGTCCCTGGCCTTCGCCCAGAGCGTGTGTCTGGCCGCCGGGATCCTCGCCAACGCGCGCAACCCGTACTCCGCCTCCGTCCTGCTCGCGCACAGCATGCAGGCCCTGCCGCTCGACGCCGCGGCCGCCGCGCTCCTGCGCGGGCTGCCGGACGGGACGGGCCCCCGCGGCCGCCTCAGCATCCGCGTGGAGGACGGCTCGACGTACGACGCGCCCTTCGTCACGGTCGACGAGGCCACGCGCAGCGCGCTCGCCGCCAACCGGATACAGACCCGCACCGACACGCCCATGTACCTCGTGTTCGACCGGCAGCGCAACGCCGTGCTCGTGGCGGACGTCTGCATGCAGCGCCTGCGCGCGGTGCTGCCGGGCCCCGCCCCCCCGGACTCGGCCACCCTGCAGGTCGTCGCGGACATGCACTACGTCGGCGTCGCAGCGGCGTACCACCCGGCGCTCGAGGACAGGCGCCAGATGCTCGTCAACAAGTGCCTCGCGCTGCTCGTCCGGCCCACGCCGTACACCAAGTCCGTCTTCCAGATGCTGCGCTTCGAGGCCGGCCCCATGCTCGCGCTGCTGGCCCAGATCGACCTCGCGCCGCAGTAGGCGCCATCGGTGTGCGGCGCGCGCCGCTGTATATAGCGCCGGCGCGCCCCCCGCCGATGTCCTCCAGCGACGGGCCCCTCTTCGAGCTGCACCTGGTGCGGAGCTACCTGCCGCTCTTCCTGCTCGCCTGGCGGGCGTGCGCCACCGTCGCGGTCACGCGCTTGCTCCCCGCCGTCCTCGACGACACGCCCGTGTTTGCGTGCCTCTGCTTCCTCGCGTACTTCGACGCCTACGCCTTCCGCAAGGACACCCTCAACCGGGCGGTGGGCTTCATGCTCCCGGCCGCCTTCGTCGGCTACACCAACCTGCGCGGCAGGCAGGCGTGGGCCGAGGTCGACGTCGAGTGCGCGCGCCTGTACATGCTCGCCCCGTACTGGGCGGCAGACGTGCTCTGGGCCGCCTCCTCCAGCATGCTCGTGGCCGCCGTGGCCTTCCGCGTGACCGTGTCCCTGCGCGTGCACGTCGTGGCCGTGCTCTGGGCCGGCCTGGCCCTGTGCCACGTCATGCTCGGCTGTCTCCGCGTGCTCGCCTGGTGGGAGGTCCTCGCCCGGGTGATCTGGTACTACCTCAGCGCCTCCGTCTTCTTCCTCTGCAGCCTCGTGCTCACAGGCGTGGACCGCAACACGCACAGCTTCACCGCGATGCACGTCAACCTGCACGTGCTCTTCGTCGAGTCCTACGTCCTGCTGGGCAGCGTCCTCGTCTCGCTCGGCGTGTACGCGTACCTGTACTGGGGCATCGTCGCGGCCGCACCGCCGTCGCGGCCGGCCGGCCCCGGTCCGCCGCCCCCCGAGCTCGCCAGACGCCCGGGCCCCACGACCCAGGACGACCTGCTCGCGCAGCTGCGGGCGGCGAAGGCGGGCGCGGTATAGCTTTGTATGCCGTCGATATATAAGAACACTTGCTGCGTGCACACTCAATACCAGATTCCGCCCCAGGGCGGAAGGTTCCGAAGACGGAATGTGCGCGATGAAAGCCGCAGATCACGAGAACACTGTACATGAATATGGCCTGCTGGAGTTGTTGCCGCACCCGTCTCACGTAGAGTACCATGAGCTCGAGAGAGAATTAAAAAGACGTTTTGTGAAGAAGCAGAAAACCGAACGGTACATCCATGGAAAGTCATGTATCAAGGGTCTTGGTATCTTCCGGCCTGGCAATTTCTCGCAGTGGTCCATCAAATATGACGGGATCAACGTGCAGATGATCAGGGTGGGCCAGTTCATATACTTCTTGACGGCGAATGGCATGGTGCTGCACTTGGTGCTACCGGTGAACAAGTTTGGCTACAAGGCCTGGCCCGAAGGCGAGAGCGTGCGGGCCGAGCTTACCTATTCCCGTAAATCCGACAGCAACTACGAATGCTTCTCGGCGACCATGAAAATGTTCCTCACTCGCCATCCACTTCCGTACACTGATTTGTATGATCTGAGTAGGAAGATGCCTGAGTTCCGTCGGATGGACGACACACCGCAATGGGAAGCACCGGGCGATAATCCCCGTATCCATATGCATGTATTCGGATTGGGCTTTCGCGACAACCGCATCCCCGATGACAACATAAATGACATGATCCGGAAAGGTGGTCCGAGCATCACGGCAGTGCAGTGGACGGACGTGACTTGCCCGCACACGTTGACCAGTGAAATGTCCCGCGTGTGGAACGAGGGAGGTGAAGGCCTCATTTTGCGCACAGTGTCCACGCCCGTCGACGACTCCGGCAGCAGGCCCTCGTCCCCGTATGCTGGGGCGGACGCTGAGGCGCACTGCCCAGAAGAGAAAGTGTATTACACCAAGTGTAAATTAGTGTATCAGGGGTCGGGCACGGTGACAAACGGCTACAGGAAACCAAATGGCCTCTTCATTAACGAGGTACGCGTGCAGCGAGGTCCCCACATTGGCGGGGGCGTGTTGAAGATTGGCCTCGGGTACACAAAAACATGGAGACAGGGCGATGAAGTGCCGTTCTACGTCATCCCTCGGTCGAGCGGGGACGACACACCGCGTCATATAGTGGGCCTCAGTCAGCAGAGAGAACAAGACTCATCCCCCCCCCAGCACGCGCAGTGCCCGCACAGGCGGCCGCGATTAGCCTCGGAGGGACCGGAGACAGACGCATGGCAGCTGGACCTCATGTCAAACGACGAGCCCCATTGCTCGAGGTATGCTGAGGCTGGCCCTCGCACCAGCAAGCGTGCGCGCGAGGATGCCAGTGTCTGCGATGCTCTCCCGGGACCCGCTCCGAAGGCCCAGGCGGCGGGGTATTGCAGTTTATATGCCAAGCGGCTCTTGCCCAAGAAATTTGCCGGAAAGCTCGAGGGCACTTGCCCGTTGTGTGATGAACGCGTGTGGTCCAATTGCCTGAAAGGCAAGAACCCCGACGGCTCCGTCGTGCATTTGCGCTGCATTCAGCCCGAGGGTGAACGGGGTGTCGTGAGGTGTGGATGCGGAAAATGCAACAAGATCACGAAATTCACTGCAGAGCAGCACGCATTCCTATCACGCCCGAGCGATGCCTGGCTCGCTGCCGAAATCCTGCGGGAGACAGCCCGACAGCTCGCACCACAGGCGGCAGCCGCGCAGGTCACAAGTCACGTGGCCACAGACGATCTCGGCGGGATATCCGACGACGACGCAATGGAGCAGACGGCGGCCGTCTCTCCAGGCTGCCCGGCCGGGAAGCCAACAGGCGACGAACCGGACGTGGTAGTCATATCCGACAGCGACGAGGAACGTGACGTGAACCCCCAAGCGGACGAGGAGCCGGAAGAGGAGTTAACTTTAAAGGGCAGATGTCCCAAATGTCTAGTCGACATATGGAGCAATTGCTCGCGCATACAAAACACCGAAGGAGTGTACTATCACTCCAGGTGCTGGAATAATGCGCTTTTCCACATACTCCCTTACCCGTGCAAATGCACCCTGTGCAAAAGCGCATAGTGTTTCAAATAAACCGAAAACAACCATCTCTGTGTCGGTCAATGTATTCTCAACGAGAAACAAAAACAAAACCCTGTGTTGCGCAGGTCTCGTCGGTGTGGCGCGAGATGCTCGCGTTCGACATCGAGACGCAGGGGCTCGACGCGCGGCGGCACGCGGTGACGGTGGTGAGCACGGAGGACTTCCGGACGGGCGCGCGGCGCAACTACGAGTTCGCGCGCGTGCGCAAGGAGGACCCCGCGTCCCTGCCGGCGCTGCTCGACGAGATGGTGCAGCACTTCGAGGAGGCAACCAGCCTCTGCGCCTTCAACGGCGTGCGCTTCGACCTGCCCTTCATGCAGACGGCCTTCCATATCGACAGCGACACCATGACCCGGTGGGTGCTCAAGACCACCGACATCCTCGAGTGCTCGCGACTCGTGTACGGCAAGACCTTCAGTCTGAACCTGCTGTGCGAGACAAACAACATGGAGGTCAAAATCTCCAGCGGGCTCGAGGCCGTGCGCATGGCCGAGCAGGGCCGCTGGCAGCAGCTCCGGGAGTACTGCGCCGACGACGTGGCCATCCTGTGCAAGTTGTACACCATGCGGCACATCCGCCACCCGCGCCTCCCGGAGGTGGTGGACCTCAAGGACTGGGCCCACCCGGCCGTGTACCAGGGCATGACTTGATGGGCTGTCACGTCCGGGGCACAATCAGTTCCTCAAGTCAAGTCACGGACGACTCTTTTTTCGGGCCATGGGCATGACTTGATGCGCCAGGTTTTTGTTGGGCCATGTCTTGTTTACGGCTACAAACTGACGACGGTTCATAAATCCATTTCCACGATATGACTTAATTCTGGTTCGGCGGTATTTCTAGAATGATTAAATCGGTTCCATCGTCACCAAAATTGGCGACACGGCCTACGTACCAGGTCCGGTACCTCAAATTGGTTCCGAGTTTCAAAATGTATATAAACTGAGTTTGCCTAAATTGGTTCCAAACACGTCTTCCTCGGCACGCAAGCATGGAAATGGAAGGCACATCCATGCTGCAACCTGGCAATGAGGGGTGCTTTGGCTCCAACGATGGCAGCGGTGAGGCCCAGTTCGGGGCGTATAACCAGGGCGACGATGACAACTTCAACAACATGACGGAGGACGCTTCGATCGGCACCCGCTTCAAAGAAGTGCTCCCGCAGAATGCTATGCCCTACAATGATGCGGCAGGCGCTAATGGCCGTGTCCAAGCCAACAGCCCCATGCAGACCGAGCTGGGCATGTTCGACAGCGACAATGGCAATCAGCCGGATAACTCCTGGCAGGGCGGCAGGGAAGGAGTCTCCGAACACTCCCGTGTTCACACGAGCCAGCGGACGGACCTGCCTTTGCCTGAGATTCAGCACAACATATCGATGATGGTGGGGCAGAGGATCACACACTGTGTGCAAGACGTCTCCATGATCATTCAGGAGTCGATATCTCACCATCTGAACTTGAAACACCAGGACAACTCGCGCCTGTTCCAATTCAACCTTTCGCTTATCAAGCAGGTCAAGGACTACGAACACCTCATATCCAGCTTCCAATCCGATGCGATTACCAACCAGGGCGTCTCTAACAACAAGTTCAATGTCCTCGAGGAAGGCCTACGCTCCGAGAAGAAGGAAAAGGAGTTGTTGTCTGAACAAAACAAAAAACTTACCGAGGAGCTCGCGTCCGTCCAGGCCAAGCTCTCCGAGTCCGAGAAGTTGTGTGCGCTGCAGATGGCTGTGATGAGTCGCTTCGATGGCATTATTAATCAGCTGCAGGAGATCAAGTGCACCAGTCCGGTAGCTGCATTATCGCCCTCTCCACGAGCCGATTAGGTCCGGCGGTTAGGAGTAAATGTTTGTTGGAAGTAAAATTTGATGTGATTTGATCCCGGTTAGGAGTAAATGTTTGTTTGAAGTAAAATTTGATGTGATTTGATCCCGTCTGCAAGTTCAACCGTGTTTGCGTGCTGCGAACCTGTCATGCAGAGTACTTGGGCCGCTATTGTGCGGGCGGACAAGGAGCACGGCAGGGCGTGCGTGTATTGCGGGTCCCTCGCAGGCCATGCCCAGAAAATCATCCCGGTTTCGCAGGTGGAAAAGATTCTTGCGAAGCAGAGGACCTTGTCCCGGCAGGACAACATACACCGCACCATGCACAATATTTGCCAGGCCGCGCACGACGAACAGGGTCTCGACGGGGGGGACCCGGAGACAGAGGGCCACGCCACCTTCTCCTCATGTGTCTCCTGCCACCACTGGGTGCAGCGCCGGTGCAAGAAGAAAATATACGTCTTCCCGCTGCAGTTGCTCGCGTGGGACATAGGCACCTTGCGGGCCATCGCCCACAAGAACATGGACCACCGAGTCGTGCGCAGACTCAGTCAGGCGCTTACGGCACACACAGAGGGCGCAGAGAGAAACTACTATGTATTCATGTTCACAAAACAACAGCAGGACCTCATGCGGGAGCTCTGCGACCTCGACATCAAGGACATGACCTCACACATCAGCATGCACTACCACAGACAGAACGGGCTCAGCATGTTCACAACCGAAAGCCGCCTCGTCGAGCGCATCCGCAGATCCCTCCACGACCTGCCGGACCCCGACTCCGGGCCTTGCACGACAGAGCACGAGGGTCCCGCCACACGGCAGGAGGGAGGGGGGCGCGCGTGAACCCGCATGTACGCATACAGGGATGCACGCCCACAAGATGAACGCATGCACACAAAGCACGCATACACACGCATACACGCATACACACATACACGCATGCACACCGTGCGCGCTCCTACACCGCCTCCAAGCTCGAAGTGCCCTCTTCGCTCCCAAGAGACTGAGACTGGCTGGGGGCTGTCTCGTCGAGATCCCCATGCGTGCGATTGCGTGTCAAACGCAGTCTGCGCTGCAAGTCCATGTCGAGGTCACAATTATTGTAGAAGTCTTGCAGCTCAATAAACAATTCCGCAATCTCTCCAGACTCCGGTCCGCACGACAGAGGCCCGATGCTGCTTTCACGCACCACAAAGTCGCTGCACAGCAGCTCGTACATCATCACACGCTCCGGATCATCCAGAAATTCTTGTTCTCCCGACATGAAGGCGGTGGGCCTGACCGTGTGGACCGTCATGTCGAGCACGAAGTTCTCGATCACATTGACTCTCTCCAGTGCTGGCAACTGGGAGAGAGGGTCGACAAAATCCTTCTTCAGCTTCTTCTTGAAAGCGATGTCCAGCTCGCGGGTCTTGATGGCGCTCCACACAATATCGAAGAACGAGTCGCAATCCGTCGTGAAGATGGTCTTGGTGAGGCCATCGTGACCCATAAAGGACACGCGATTGTCGTCCTGGAACATGAACGCAATAATGTCCTCTTTCCTGAGCCCGACGCCGTACAGAACGGTAGCGAAAAAGAACAAGTCACCACACACCTGCACCGTGATGCGGAAGGCGGTGAACATCTGGGCGTCGGCGTCCGGGACCGAAAAGACAACCGCTGGCATCGACCCCTCTTGCGACAACCCCTCTGCTCGGTCGTCCCACGCCTTGCGTAGGCGCATACACTCATTCACAGCGTCTTCATACACCATCGTGATCACCCCCGGTACCAATGGCTGAACTTGGATCCGGTGCTGCAAGATCGAGTACCAGTGCCTCACGCTCCTCGCGTCCTCCCCCTCCCCCTGACCAATGCGGAACTCGGAGAAGGGAACATGGTCCGTCTCCTCCGTCTCCCACATGAGATGCTCCAGCTGTCGCAAATGCTCCCGGACCTTGTCCTGGGTGTAGAGTGCGATCTGGCTTCTCTCCTCCTTCTGCAACACCGGCGGGCTTGTGAGGATTTGAATGCCACCAACGTTCATGTTCTGGCTGAGATAAGTCTGGATGTATGTACGGCGCTTCCACAGCGAGACGTCCCCAGAGATAATTTTGTCGTGGCGATGGACCAGATCCGTCAGATCATGGTAGTCCCACTCCATAGAATCCACCTTCTCCATTGCTTTCGTGAGCGCGGACTCGCTCCAGTCGCCCGGCCACAAGCGGTTCTTGTCGAGCGCAAGAATGCAGAAGACGCAGCGCTTGTTGTCGTGCCGGTACTTCGCGCTTCCCCCGCACACGCACTTGATGGAGTTGTCAGCATAGAACTGGCCGAAGCTGCGCGCGATAGAGGGTGTCTGGAAGCTCACGCAGGGGACACCAGTCGCGTACTCCGCCGCAGACCTCGGGCGCAGGCAGTCCCAGAGCTGCACATCCACCAGGTGCTTCAAGTACCGCGTATACTCTTTTTGCGCAGAGGCCTCGGGCACACTTTCCTCGGACGCGTCAGCTCCCTTGTCCGGGTCCTGCGTGAAGCTCGAGCAGAGGAGCACCACCTCCTTGCGGAAGAAGCGACACACCACGCGCATCCTCGCAATTTCTGTCGCAGAGAGGTGCGTGAGTATGAGCCCGAGAACATCTCTGTCGTTCTTCAAAGGCACGACACTCCGGCCCAGTTTGGAGAACTGCCCGGCCTCGGCATGCAGGCTGGGCAGGCTCAGCGCCACGTAATAAAAGCGTCCGTACTTCACATAGTCGCCCTGGTCCAGCGTCCACATGCGCAGCGAGAAGTACTCTTCAAGGGTAAAGCGCCGGGACTTGCACATCACGTCCCCCTTGTCCGCCCTTTCCATCATGGCATCCTGCAGCACCTCGTCGTGCACCATCTTCCCGCTCTCGGGCTCCGTCTTGCCCATCTGGTGCCACACGCTCACCTGCTTGTGCAACAGGTCTCCCTTGCAGGCCAGACGGGCCAGGCACGCCCTGTCCTCTCCAACGACCGAGTACTGTTGCACCGCGGCCCGCACGTAGCCCCCCGGCCATCCCTCCAGCATACGCCCACTCACGTCCACAACGTCGCCGTGCGTCACGCCCTTGAGCTGCGCCCCCTTTACCAGCACAGTGCGCTCCCCGTCCGTGAGCACCACATCGGGTGTCTCGCGCTCGGCGTCCTGCCAGACCCCGGCGACGCACAGCCGCGCCTCGAACGACGCGCTCAAGCCCTGCAGGCACGCATCGACAAGCGAGAAGCGCGCCAGGGCCGAGTAGGGCGGGGTCGTGTCGACCACACGGCACGGGCCACGCACCGGCACAACCGCATTCAACTCCGCCCTCCTGCTCATCTCGCGCTGCATCTCCATCTCGGCACGCGCCCCGTTGCGGGAGACCGGAAAAGGCATCTTGCGGTTCTTCTCAAGACAGAGCATCTGCACCTGGCGACACAGGAGCACGGGCGGGCCCTTGGCAGCGGCACACTTGGCGAGCATCACACAGCACAGGCTGCCCTGCATACACGCACCGTACTTGTGCACCAGGCGGAACACGCTCTCGTTGTCTATCGCGAGCGCAAAACTGCACGCCGAGCCGTCCGAGAGCAGCAGCAGGTAGCTCTTGACGCGCAGGGGCAGCACACGCACCAGCGTGAGATTCATGGAATCCGCCCGGGACTTGCTTCCGAGCAGGAAGTCGAGGAGCCCGAGGTTCCCCGACACCGCGATCCCCTGCATAGTGTAGCCGGTCGCGCTGCACATCGCCGCCTGCATGCTGGTAGCGTGTCTATGCCCCTCCGGTGGGGCACATTCTTCCAAATCATCTATTTGGAACCAATTTGAGGTCCTCAGTCAGCATCCCTGTAAACTAAATAGGTTCCGTGTTCGTATCAAAAATTTTGACCTGGTCCTGCAGGTACCGTCGATCTAGTACCAGAAAACAACTGTAGGAACACCATTTCCGCAAAAGAGACCTACATCAAAAACGGAGTAAAGCGGATCAAATTCCACCAAATATTTGTACCACAGAATCGGAAAATCTGTCTTGAACCTAGAATTAACTTATCCAAACTTTTTCTGAAGATGTTTTTTGATTTTTATTATTTTCATGATCATGAAAAATGTTACGATTAATTAGAATTGGGAGGCTGGGCCTCGAGGACCGAGGTCAATACTAAAAAGTTGAGTGATGTTTTTTCGGCGGGGGACATGTCCGAAAATTCAAATTCGTTTGAATTGGACTATGATTCCACACATCACCGACTAGTTCGGGGTGTCCGTGGACACCCTCTTCAAGAGCTCCTTCTGCCATAGCTCGCGCATGGCACTGAACGAGAAGGGAACACCGTTCGCACACACGCCAGTGCGCAGGGCCGTCTGCATCGTCGCCGACATGGACATGTTGACCGCTGCTTCGAGAGCGATGAGGTCATTGACGAGCACTTCGCTGCTGAGCGAGTCCAAGCACGGTGCCTGCGGCGGCGCTGTGCGGAGGTCTATCACGCCGAAAGTGAACGCATCATTTCTCTTCTTTTTCTTCCCCACCATTGGCGGCTGTGCAGTGCTCCACTCCACGAACATGCGGTAGAGGTCGGGGCGGTACGACTTGGTCAGCGTAGTGCGAGAAATGGTACAATTGGGCCCTCGATCATACCCAAAGATATCAAACACAGCATTGTCGGCTTCTTCAAGCGACATGGTGCCTTCCTGCAGGGCGACAACACGCATCATGAGCTGGTTCAGTCCAGAAGAGCCGAACGCCTCGTACACCCCCATGCGCAGACCCTCTGGCAGTGGCGTCTCCACCACTGGCGGCGCAGTGCTCCACTGCACGAACATGCGGTAGAGGTCGGGGCGGTGCGGCTTGCTCGAAGCATCGCGCTGCGGCGCTGAGTGATACCTGTCGGTCCAACCGCCGTCATACCCCAAAACGCCAAACACATCATTGTCCACTTGGCCGAGCGGCATTGTGCCTTCCTGCAGCGCGACTACACGCCGCATGAAGAGGCCGTATCTGGACTTGTCATACGCCTCGTACACCCCCATGCGCAGACCCTCCGGCAGCGGCCCGGGCATGCTAGACGCGAGCGGGTCTCTGGTGGTCCTCGGGAGGGGCCTGTATCCGTCTAAATCATGTGTTTGGAACCAATTTGAGGTCCAAAGTCATAATTGGTACCTGGTCCTGCAGGTACCGTTGATTTTGTACCAGAAAACAAGGTCCTGTCAGCAAAATAAATGATTGTCCCAATCTGGGACACACCATTTCCGCAAAAGAGACCTACATCAAAAACGAAGTAAAGCGGATCAAATTCCACCAAATATTTGTACCACAGAATCTGGAAATCTGTCTTGAACCTAGAATTAACTTATCCAAACTTTTTCTGATGATGTTTTTTGATTTCTATTATTTTCATGATCATGAAAAATGTTACGATTAATTAAAAGTGGGAGGTTGGGTCTCGAGGACCGAGGTCAATACTAAAAAAGTTGAGTGATATTTTCCGGCGGGGGACATGACCGGAAATTCAAATCGGTTTGAATTGAACCAGACCAAAATGTTGAAATGGGTTCCAAACAGATGATTAATAGAGACTCCACGACCGCATGCCGCGACCCGAGCCAGACATGAAGGCAGCGAAGACCAACCTGAGCATCGACCTGGGCCTGGTGCACAAGCACTTTGAGGAGCACTTTGTGTGGCTGGGGCACAGCATGTTGCCCGCACAGTTCGAGTTGCCCGCACAGGTCATGTCGCCCACGGTGCTGCAGGCGGATGTGGGGTTTTCGGACTTCTACGGCGACAGCTGCGACATGCCATCAGGAGAGGGCGAGGATCCGGAGGACTTCGTGGAGTGTGGCAGCGATACCGAGTGCGACACTCGGCCGGCGAAGAGGGCCCGCGTCGACCTGAGGTGCCGCGAGACCATGGATCGCACGTGGTGACGTACATACACATGCTGCCAGGACATACTCCGTTGCCGATAATGCGAGAGAGTAATAAAAGTGCCCATGCCCGAAGTGTCATTGTCGCCCCTGTGTGTATTTAGTGCTGTCGCCGAGCCCGGCAATGCGGCGCTCGTCGCTTCTGGTGTTCATGGTGCTGCTCGTGTACGTCTGTGTGCTCAACCTTGTGCTGGCACATGTGCTGTACCAGCGGTACTTTGCCAAGGACTCCGGCCCGGGACACATGTCGCCGCACCAGACAGCCGCAGCAGGCACCCCGCGCAGGGCGCAGCAGCACAACTTCTCGCGCAGCGGGCTCGCGCCGCGCGCCCGCTGCGCAGGCCACGACAAGCACACGGACATCGCCGTGCGCGTGCGCCCCCTGGCGACCCTCGCCTCGAACGAGGTGGCCTCGGCCCCCGTGGTCACCCTGCTCTCGGCCCTGCGCCAGCACCTGCTCGCCCCGGGCAACCCCCCCGTGCGGGTCTGGCTCGTGGTGCGGCCCGAGGACTTTGTGGCGCTCTACCGCCTGTGGTGTGTCGCGCTCGTCGCCGACTCCGACGGACGCTGCTCGTGCGAGATGCTCTTTGCGAGCCGCGAGCAGCATGCTGCGATCGCGTGGCTCGTGCTGCGGCGCGAGGAGTGCGTGTCGAGCCTCTTTCTCCTCGACCAGGCCTTTGCGCTCCCGCGGCGCCTCTTCTTGCGCCACAGCGCCGCCCCCCCGGCCCACGTCGTGCGCCTCGACGCGGCCGCGGACACAGCCGCGGCCCCGGACTCCGGCGCCGGCCACGAGTCGCTCTACCTCCCCGCATGCTTCCTGCGCGCGTGCGTGCTCGCGGTCTGCGGCCGCGGCACAGAGCCACAGACCGACGGCGGGATCCCGGCGATTGCCGCGGGCGCGGGGCGCCACGCGTGTGTCTCGTGAGGTTTCTCTGGCGCATACCACCACTTGCATGATGTGTTAAAAATGTTTTATTAATACACGGATATGAAACACCAAGTCTACTTCTGTTGGTAGGACACGACGAACGCATGCATCCACTCGAGGACAATAGGCTGTCTGGCAGCGGCAGGTTTGCAGTCGGGCTGTGGGTGTTCCTTCATGCAGTAATCATACGCTTTGATGTTGTATTCATTCATGTAGTAATCATACGCTCCGATGTTGTATTCCATCATGAACTCTAACAATCTTTCTCTGCGTGCTTCCCTCAACACAACCTCATAGTCTTTGGGTTGCTCCGGGACACTCGTGGGGAGGATGCTGGGGGTCATTGTGTGGCTTGTACTCCGCGACCCAGTCCTCTTTTATACGTAGTGTTGCTGTGGGCGTGCAGGGCGGACTGGCCAGCGCCGCGCCCGCCAGCAGGTGCAGGCCCTCCCAGCCGAGGCCCGCGGCGTGCAGCGGCGCGCACGCCACGGGCCAGTAGATGGCCGTGCTGGCCGCGTTGCCGGAGATGTGGCTCCTCCACTGCTCCTCGTCGTGCGCCGACCAGCGGTCGGACTTGCGCTCGTTGTCGTGCAGCAGCAGCGGCTGCAGGTTGGTGAAGTGGCACACGCGGGCCAGCGAGTCGCCGTCCTGCAGGCTCCCGAGCGGCTTGATGTGGTCGATGTGCACGTTCGCAAACGTCATCTTCTCGGCGTGCGACGCGTTCCACGTCGCCATCTTCGCCGCGATGAACGCCCGGGCGTGCTCGCGCGAGCACCCCACGAGCAGGTGTGTCCGCGAGCGCCTGCCCACCGGGGCGAGCAGCAGCCCGCGTCGGGTGGCACTCCGCACGCGGGCCCACAGGTTCCCCAGCGGGTTGCACTCGACACAGATCTCCCTGCGGCGCTGGTGCTCGCAGATGCCGCTGCCCACGCACGCCTGGCACAGCCTGCGCAGGCGCCGGTGCTCGCAGATGGACCGTCCGCCGTGGTGCACGCAGGTCGACCGCCGCCGCAGGCACGGGCAGCGACTCTCCGGCTTGCGAGCAGCGGGCATGTCCGCCTGTGGGCGTGTGACGCATGCTTCCCTCGCAATCAGCAAAGTCTGCTACTTTTTTTTTGCGCACCACTATTTAAGAGCACGCTCTCGGAAAGACACATCACACAGCAAAACGTCTTGCTGAACAGAAACGAGTCACTACAACAAGAGTGTGCACGGCAATGTCCGAAGAGGGTGCGGAGGGTAAGAGGAGGAAAACAGCCGAATTCGCCACAGCAGGTGCGCAAGAATTTCATGTGGACGACAATACGACTGTCATGGGGCTTCTACTTGTCATGGCGCAGTGCGCGGGCAGGGCGTTCCAAATTGCGTATGGGTATAGCACGATGAACAGTGCCGGCGTGTTGAATCAGTCCTCGAATTCCGTGAGGGACTTGGCCTTTCAGCAGGTGTTGAAAAGAAACAGGATTGACGGTAATCTTCAATCTGAGCGTGCTGCACTGGGTGATGGATCTGATCCATCCGGAGCTTTTTCCTCTCGTGGTGGATCTGGTTCTGGACCATCGGGAGCTTCTGCCACTGGTGGTGGATCTGGTTCTGGACCATCGGGAGCTTCTGCCACTGGTGGTGGATCTGGTTCTGGACCATCGGGAGATCCTTCCGGTGTTGGCGTTGCACTTCCTGTCAACGTCTCCACGCTAGTGTCAGATCTGAAGCGCGCCGAAGACAAGTACACCGCTGCCACGGATGATTCCAAATATGCGTCTTTGTGGAATAGGGTTCTGGTGTGCATGAGCGCACACACAATGTATGTTCTTGCAAAAGGAGCTGACGGCAATTCCTCTTATAGTCAGAAATTGGAAGCTGTTCTGTCGACGGCTCGGTTAATGACGTGTAAGCCCCCCCCTCAATATGATATCACATCTGTACCCCCTAAGTTTGACTTGATTCTTGAAGTTGAGACAGTAACAATGAAGAGTCCACCAGACAATGCACCTCGTGAATATACACAGAAAACAATTCTCGAAGTCGATGCCAATATGAATTTCAGCAAGACTGTGCACCTTATCACTGTAACTGCTCAGCAGAGGTACATCAAAGCAGAGGTGCTTGGTGCGAGGATGAATGGTATCAAAGGCGAGTTCAGGTCCAATACGAACAGGAAAAATTTTGAAATGAGTGCAATGCTATACGATATGTGTACCCTTGCAGGCCAGGAGCGCACGTTTCAATTTTTCGTCATTGGGCTCGCGTATAACAAGTGGTCGGTTCCGGCCACGTGCGTGAAAATTTGATTACACCCAAGGGGTGTGAGTCGACTTGTGCTCTCTTGTTATACCTGTCGACATTGAATAAAACACGACAAGACGAATTGGGGTGTCTCTCTCGTCTCGGTATATAGCGCGTCACGCGGGCCCGATGTGTGCTGTGGCGCCGGATTGTGCTGACGCTGTCTCTCTCCTGTCTCGTATCTCTCCTGTCTTGTCTCTCTCCTCGTCCCTGTCTCTCTCTCTTGTCCTGTCTCTCTCTCTTGTCCTGTCTCTCTCTCTTGTCCTGTCTCTCTCTCTTGTCCTGTCTCTCTCTCTTGTCCTGTCTCTCTCTCTTGTCCTGTCTCTCTCTCTTGTCCTGTCTATCTCTCTTGTCCTGTCTCTCTCTCCGGTGCGGACGGCGGTGCGGACGGCGGCGGCGCTCGCGGCAGATCGGGACCACCAAAGGTGCGTGGCGACAACTTGCGCCAGTCTTTTGTGCCCGCTGCGTCGTCGCAGAAAGACAGAAATGGGGGTAGCCGCCTAGAGCACCGGTTGGCGCCAAATACAGAAATGGGGGTAGCCGCCTAGAGCACCGGTTGGCGCCCAATACAGAAATGGGGGTAGCCGTCTAGAGCGCGGGCGCGGGAACTAATCGGACACTGACGTCTGTGCTCCATGTTTGGATGTCTGGCAGGCACCGGAGGTACGCCGCCCCAGCTCCCGCCCGCGAGCCCGAGGGATGCTCAGGGTCTGCACGCTTCTTTCAGAAATTAGTGTGTTTATTGCAATCGTACTGACGCCGATGTGCTCATAAAGGAGACGTCCTCATCCTCGAGGAGGCCGCCTACTGCGACGAGGGCTTCTTCTACGTGCGCTCACACGCCCATCTTCAGCAGTTTGCGAATTTTGCTGCTGCTTGGTTGTATACTGACACATGTGTTCTTACACAGGAAACAGTAGGTGCGTACTCCTCAGGTCACTGCCCATCAATTCCCTGCCACTGCCTGTTTGCTCGACTAATGTGTCTGAAATCACAGCCCCCATCCTCTCCATCGGCTCGGCCTCGCTCGTGGCCATCTCGACACTGACAAGTGAAATCGTAAGTCTCCAACTCTGTAAATAAGCAGAATTTTGAAATTCTGAGTAGATCAAATGAGAGACCTGACATATTTTGGTGTGATGCGCATGGACACGGATTCAACCCTGCTGGAACAAATTGAAGAATTTTTATACGGTGAGACCTATCCAAATGAACATGCTAATTTGTCCATGCCATTGATGAGTGCATGTTCTATGCGCCCAAATGAACATATTGTCTGAGACACTGATGTGACCGCATGCATACACAGCGGCTCATCAAGATGGTCGACCCCGCGACCGGGCGCCCCCTCTTCACGACGCGCTGCATCGAGCTGGTGTGCGAGGACTGCAAGGAGAACGGCAAGGCGCACGAGTGCGTGCACATGCTGCACCTGGTGCCCTCGTGGCAGAGCGCGGAGCGACACCGGAAGCTGCGGATCATGGTGCGTCGTGGGCCTGTGCTGGTGCTGTGGTTGCTGCGTGTGCGTCGGGGGCGTGTGCGGTGGGGGGAGGGGGCGCCTTCCACCAGAAGCGGCGGGGTGCCTGCTCCCGCTCGAGGTGGCAGAAGCCGCTGCTCTTGAAGTGTGCGTTGCGCATCGTGCTGCGAGGGCGTCTGTGCGGTGACACCCAGGCGTTTGTTTTTTTGCGCGTCTGTGTGCTGTTGCGACTGTGTGCTGACATGCGTACCACCCACGAACACACAGATGCAAGACCGCCCAGGTGCGCTGACCCCCTCGCGCGGCTGCACGTCGCCCCCGGGCACACGGCTGAGTCCCCGCCCCTGTCTTGGCCTGTGTGCTGTGCGCGCACGCGGGCATGCTGTGCGCGCACGCGAGCGTGCGCTGACGCGCGGACCGCGCACTGACGCCTGGCACACACAGATCTGGTGCAGTCGGAGCTCGCGGGCCTGGCCTTCGACAGTCTGCAGCAGGTCTTCCGGAAGCAGGACATCCTGATGATGTTCGAGACGGAGCCGCTGGCGCTCACGATGAGCCCGACGATCTGGCTGGTGATCGACCCCGCCGCCGGGGGGCCGCAGTCGGACTACGCGGTCGTGAGCATGTGCCGCGTGAAGGGCTGCGTGGTGGTGCGTCGCGTGTGGCGTGTGCTGCGTGCTGTGTGTGGTGCGTCGCGTGTGGTGTGTGGTGCGTGTGGTGCGTGTGGTGCGCCTGTGTGCTGCGTGCTGCGAGGCGGCGCGTCACGAGATGACGTAGGTGTCCTCGCACGTGTGCACGAAGGCGCTGGTGCTGTGCTTCTCGTCGGTGAGGAACTCGACGACGAGGTGCTTGCGGAGGTCCTCGAGCAGGCGCACGACCTTGTGCTGCTTGTCTGCGCTCGCGGCGGCCACGACGCGCTCCTTGAGCCGCGCGTCGACGTTGAGCAGCAGCATGAAGAGGGCGACGAGCACGGTGTGCTCGGCGCGCGCGACGGTGGCGCGCATGAGGATGCTCTCGACGGTGGCGACCGAGTCGTAGACGTCGGCCTCGATGCTGGCTATCGACTGCTGCACGCACGCGCGCAGGTCGGCGACGTGCGCGGGCACGAGCATGTGCTCGATGAGGTTGGCACTCTCGCGGCGGGGGGGTCTGACTTTCGTGCTCCTGTGGCAGGTGGTCGGCATCGACGTGCTCAGCGGCTGCAAGGTGCGCACCCCTCCCTTTGCATTTTTTTCGGCTTGCACTTTTTGCGGGCTGCGGCGAGCGAGTGATGGGGCAGACGCTGAGCGAGTGACCGGGCGAACGCACAGGAGCCGGAGAAGCAGTTTGCGCTGGTGGAGCGGCACATCCACGGCCTGCGGCAGCAGGTGGTGTTTGCGACGAGCGAGATCGTGGTCATGGTCGAGCGCAACCTGGGCTTCGAGGCGGAGCACCACCAGCGGGCGCTCGCCGGGCTCCCGATGACGCGGCACCGCGTGGACCACGCGGCGCAGCGCTACGGCCTGCTGACCACGCAGGACATCAAGCTCGGCATGATGACGCTGCTCAACAACATGCTGCGGGACCAGCGCGTGAACCTGCACCGCGAGCTCGTGTCCGACGACGCCAAGGGCAACCGCAAGCGCCTGCGGGAGCAGCTCGCGATCTACTCGTTCCAGTTCAAGTCGGCGTCGGACACCTTTGGCAAGCAGCGCATGGCGCTCAACGGCAAGGTCGGCGGCATGAAGGACGACGTGTGCATCGCGCTGCAGCTGGCCGTGTACTTCTCGAGCCGGGAGGCGCTGTACGCGTGAGGGGCCGAGGCGCTCTGCGCGTGAGGGGCCGAGGCGCTCTGCGCGTGAGGGGCCCTCGTTGGCATACTCGGGCGCGCGCATGTTATAAGAGGCCGGGCGCCCGGCGCAATGGCGCGCGGGGCCTCCGAGCCCCTGTTGGTGCTCGTGGTCGAGATGTTCGTGTTCTCGCTGGGCGCGCTGGGGGTGCAGCTCGCGGTGGCCGACCTCGCGGTGCAGCCCGCCCTGCTGACGACGACGGTGGTGAGCGTGCTGCTGAGCAGCGCCGCCATGGCCGCCGCGCTCGTGGTGTACGGGTTCTGGGAGGGGGCGGACCCCTTTGTGTTTGTGGTGGTGCGCGCTGCGTGGCAGTGGGCGCTCGCGAGCAGCGTGAACTCCAAGGTGTACGCCACCATCGTCTTCTCGAGCCACGGCGCGAGCCGGCGCAACTGGACGGCGCTGCTCTTCCAGACCCAGACGTACGAGGAGCAGAGCTACTACACGCTGGCGGCGCTCACGGGCGTGGGGCTCTCGTGCGTGTCGCTGGTCGTCATGCTGCAGACCGTGTTCTACAACCGCGTGCAGCAGGGGTCGCAGGGCCTGCAGAACTTCGCAGGGCGCTTCGCGGAGATGCTCGCCGTGTGCGCCCTGCTCGTGCAGTACTCGACCGAGCGCGAGCTCGCCCGGCTGTGCTCGTCGGACGGCCGGCGGATCCGGGCGTGCGAGCTGAGCTTGCTGGACGACACGGCGGCGGCAGAGTACGGCATGCTGGTGCCGCTCGGCACCGCGGTGGCCCTGCTCTTTGCCGTGGACGTGGCGCTGGCGGTCACGCACGCCCGCCTGCTCGAGCACGCGCCCGCCAGGCTCGTGGCGTTCTACGCCCTCCTCGCCGCGCTGCCGGTCGCGGGCTTCTTCGTGGTGGTCTTTGTGGTGCTCCAGGACACCCCGCTGCCCTGCCTCGTGTACCTGTGCGTGGTGGGGGGCCTGCTCGCGGCGGCCCGCCTCAAGGGCGTGGCCGGCGCGCTGCTCGCGCGCTCGGCAGGCGCGCACCGCAACAGGGTGGGTGTCGACGAGGGCAGCTCTCCGGCTCCTGCGAGGGGCGAGCCTGCCCCGGCGGCGCCGACCGACGCCCTGCGCCTGCAGGGCACCGCTCAGCGACTCTTCATCAACAAGAAGCGGCAGTAGAGTCTGTGCACAGCACTGTTTTCATTCGATTTATTAAATGTCACGTGACCTTATCTCACGCGTGGTCTACGCGCCTGAACATGTTGCGGAACGGGAACATGAGGAGACGACCCAGGACAATGCACGGGACGAGCACGAGCCAATACAGCACCTGGGCCACCGTGCGGCACACGGGCAGCGCGATCCACGTGCAGCCGAGGGCCGCATGCCGGATGAGGGGGCCGTTGCTCCAGCACATGAACCTGTACATGAGCCCGACCACAATGGCGCTCCCGAGGAGTACGAGGACGATGGCCATGTAGTACGCGAAGTTGAAGACAGTGGTACACAGCGCGACGAGCTCGGCGAATGACATGTTGTTGTGGTCCCCGGCCCCGCCCCCGTCTTTTATATGAGCGCCGGCGGTAAGCCGTCAGGCCCGGAGCATCCGCTCCGCCCGGGCGATGACGTCGCGCGGGAGCGTGACGCTGGTCATGATCCTCTGCAGCACCACGTTGGAGAGGGTCTTGGACGACACGAGTGAGTTGTCCGGGCTGCTGCGCATGAGGAGCGTGACGCTGTACAGCAGCAGCACCGCGTCCACAAAGACCCTCTTGTGAGCCGCAGGCTGCTCGTAGGCACACACCCCCCCTCCCATCTGTGTGACCGTGCCGTACGCGGCGGACATGCGCCACGTGGCCACGATGTCGAGCAGGACGCGCAGCTGGTGCTGCGTCATCTGCGCGTACGGCATGACGATCGTGGGGTCCGACTTCACCGGGGCCAGGCCCCGGTCGGTGATGCAGATGCACAGCGGCTCGCGACACAGCGCCACCACAAGGTGCGTCATCGGGTCGCTGTGGTACTGCACGGTGCCCTTGAGGAAGCAGCTCACGGTGTGCACAATGGTGTCCTTGCTGAAGAAGTTGCCGACAATGCTCTGCACTCCGCTCTCAGCACACTCGGAGGGGGCTGCGCCGTCCGCGCCCGGTGCGCCGGATGCGCTTTCTGCCGCGGACATCTGTGCGGCCCCTGGCCAGCCCAAGGGCCAGGGCGGTTTGTTTTTTTTTGGACTCGGACACACGAGCCAGTTTACAGACTTTATTGAGAATAAAAGCAGTCTGGGTCATTCTTCATCGAACATTCACGCGAGATGCGTTCTACTCTGATGCCTCGATTTAATAAAATACCACCACGAGCTTGGGCATGCAACGTTTGACACAGAATACGCCGAGAGCTCCTGCCCACAGGATGAGCAGCATGACGTAGGCGTCGTACTTCAACGTGGTGTGGGACCTCATGTTGAAAATGAAGAAAGACTTGTGCACCGTAATATCCAACTGCATCACAAAGCCGAGAGGAATCTCCACACGCTCAAAAACCGAGTCCGAGGCATAGACAGATAAAGTGCAAAAGAGGTTGAAGAAATGCACCGGGATAAAACCCGCGAGCAAGCCATACATGGGATTCATGTACACCCAAATGAGCATAACAAGATAGGCCATCAGGGACGTCTTCATAAACTGCAGCATCTCGTCGAAGATAGTCAGCATCCTGGGTGCGGGAGAAGAAGGGTGTTTGTGTGTGCGTCGACGCGTGTGTCTTATATATTGCGGCGCAACGTGGCCTGGCCGGCTGCGAGCGGAAAACCGCCACCACGCGTGAGCTCAGAATAAAATCGTGAGTGTATTTCGGAAATCACAGGAGGGCAGCAATGCGGTGGCGCTTTGTGTGCGTGCTGTGCGTGTGGTGTGCGTGGGCGAGCATGGCAAGGGCCCAGCAGTGCCGGCTGTGCGAGCTCGGCACGTTCTGCTTCCTCGACGCCCAGTACCTGTGCCCGACGAACTCGCGCTCGCTGCCGGGCTCGGGCAACGTCTCCGACTGCGTGTGCCTGCCGGGCTACTTCAGCACGCAGGACGTCGACAACGACCACACGTGCCGCCCGTGCGAGCCCGGGCGACACTGTCCGGGCGATGAGACCAGCCTCGCGTGTCCGGAGCACAGCTGGTCCGACGCCTTTGCCGCGGGCCTGACAGACTGCTTCTGCGTGCCGGGGCACGCCGAGGTCGCCGGGGGGTGCGTGCCCTGCGAGCCGGGCACGCACAAGACGGACAACGGGCCGCAGGCGTGCGAGCCATGCCAGCAAGACTCCTTCAGCGCGGCGCCCGGGGCGGGTGCCTGCACGAGCTGCCCGCCCAACACCAACACGCAGGACCAGACGGGGTCGAGCTCCGAGCTGGCGTGCGTGAGCAACGCGGGGTACTACTCGGACGGCGGCACCATCACGCCGTGCGCCGCGGGCACGTTCCAGCCCCAGCGCAACCAGGCGGGGTGCCTCGACTGCCGCCAGGGCGCCGAGGACAACGTGCGGTACACGGCGGGCACCGCGTCGGTGTCGGCGCAGTACTGCCTGACGTGCCCGCTGGGCTCGCGCGTTTCTGGCGCGACCAGCGGCTCGTCTATCACGAGCTGCGTTTGCCGCTCAGGTTTCACTGGCGCGAACGGCGAGGAGTGCTCGGCGTGCGCGCCCGGATTCGTCAAGGAAGGCCTCGGCAGCGCGGCGTGTGTGGCGTGTAGTGCGAACCAGTACGCGGGACTCCAGAACGTGGCGTGTCACCCGTGCACCGCCAACAGCAGCAGCCCCCCCAGCTCCGACGAGCGCAGCGCCTGCGTGTGCAACGCGGGCTTCTCGTCCGGCCTCGTCGCGCCCTTCGCGTGCACAGAATGTGTCGCAGGGACCTACCAGCTGACCCTCCCGCCCGCCCTGTCGACGTGCGAGGCGTGCGCGGCGGGCAAGTTCTCGAATCAGGCCCGCAGGACCGTGTGCACGGACTGCGCCGCGAATACATTCCAGCCAAATTCAGGGACACAATCTTGTTTTATGTGTACGACAAACAGTGTTGCTCCAGAGGGCAACACGGCATCCGCGAATTGCCTGTGCAACCCCGGCTTCGAGCGCGTGGCTGTCTCTTGCTGGGCGTGTAAGCCGGGGTTCTTCAAGAGCACAACGACCAACACGATGTGCACGCAGTGCGGGTCTGGTAAAGTTTCCTTACGGCAGAGCACTAGCGAGTCGCAGTGCGTCCTCTGCGCTTCGGGCTTGTACGTCGAGACTCTCTCTTCAGGACTACTCTGCTCAACATGCCCGCAACACGCGCAGGCCCCCACGGGCGGCACAGGCGTCAGCTCGTGCGCGTGCCGGGCCGGATTCACGGGTCCGGGAGACGCCTGCCAAGCGTGCCCCTCCGGCTCGTACAAGGACGGCAGCGGGGATCAGATGTGCACCCTGTGCGCAGCTGGGTACACCGGCGCGAGCATGAGCAGCCCCAGGTTCGCGGCGTACGTGGCGGCGACGGGCGCGGACCCGCTGGTGCGCACCTCCGTCGACTACTGCGAGCCGTGTGCTGTGGGGAGCTACGAGAGCAGCGGCCTGTGTGTGTCCTGCCATGCCGACAGCACGTCGTCTGAGGCTTCCTCCAGCGTGCACGCGTGCAACTGTGTGGCGGGCTTCGAGCCCGCGAATGGCGGGTGCAGTGCATGTCCCGCCGGGAAGTTCAAGCCGGACGTGGGCGACGTGGCGTGCACACGGTGCGAAGTGGGGACGTACTCGGCGGTTGTTGGTGCTGTTCTCGCCAGCGTGTGCCAGGCGTGCCCCGCGAACACGGAGGAGCTCAGCATGGCGCGGGACGGGATACACAACTGCGTGTGCCGGCCCGGCTTCGAGGCCCCGCAGGCCGGCGTGGCGTGCGCGGCGTGCGCGGACGGGTCCCACAAGGCGTCAACAGGCAGTCATCCGTGCGACCTGTGTCCGGCGGGCACGTACCAGCCGCTCTCGGCGGGTCCGCGCACGACCGACACCTGCCAGACGTGCCCACCGCACTCGAGCTCGACGGACGGGTCCTCGCTCATCGCGGCGTGCGTGTGCCTGGCGACGTTTCACCGCAACGCCTCCGCGTGCGTGCTCTGCAAGCCAGACCACTTCTGCCCCGACCAGAACACGCAGACGCGGTGCCCGCTGTTTTCGACGGCTGCCGCCGGCTCCGTCTCGGTCGCGGACTGCGGCTGCGACATGGGCTTTTCGCGTGTCAGTGACGCGTGCCAGCTGTGTCGCGCCAACACGTACTGCCTCGACGGCGTCGCGGAGAGCGAGTGCCCGCTGCACTCGACGACGCTGGGCCAGCTTGGGAGCGTGGACCGCAGCGCTTGCGTGTGCGACGGGGGCTTCTTCGAGTCGGACGCGGTGGCGGGCACGTGCTCCCAGTGTGGCGCGAACACGTTCTGCGCGAACGACGTGCGCCTGAATTGTCCGTCGAACGCGTCGGCTCCAGTGGGCAGCACTTCCGTAGCGGATTGCCTGTGCGACGCGCTGTTCCGCCGCGTGGGGGGCGCGTGTGTGCTGTGTGGCAACACGCAGGTGTGCCGGGGGGGGGGCAGCGCGGTGCTGGCGTGCGCCGGGGGGGCCGTGAACGAGCACCAGCTGTGCGTGTGCGCGCCCGGCTCGTACTGCCCGTTGCAGGGCGTCGGGTCTTGTCTGCATCCGGAGGTGTGCCCCGCGTGCCCGGAGGGGAGCTTCTGCGCCGACAACGATGTGACGACGTGCGCGCCGCGGTCCTCGGCCCCGGCCGGGAGCGCCTCGGCGGACGCCTGCGAGTGCGTGCCGGGCAGCTACCGCAACGCGTCCGGGGAGTGCGAGCTGTGCCCCCCCGACAGCTACTGCTTCGCCGAGGCGCGCACGCTGTGCTCGGCGCACGACGCGAACCTGGTCACCGAGAATGCGGGCGCGTCGACGAAGAGCGCATGCGTGTGTCGTGCCGGCGACTTCCGGCTGGCGCCGACGGACCTGTGCAAACCGTGCCCGCTCGACTTTTACTGCCCGGCCGCCTCGACGGCGCAGATGAGCAACGTGTTCGCGTGCCTCGAGAACGAGTTCACAGTCGGGACAGGCAGCACCGGGTCGGCGCAGTGCCTTTGCGAGGCTGGCTTTCTCTTCTCCGACAACGGACAGTCCGACGTCAAGTGCATTCGGTGTGCGCCCGGCGAGCGGTGCTCGGGGGGGGACGTCGTCGACGAGCAATGTCACGTGCAGTCTCGGGTGGCGAACGCCGACCACAGCAAGTGCCTGTGTCTGCCCGGCTTCTACGAGGACCAGGCACTGCAGTGTGTCGCGTGCGCAGCGCCCACGACGAAGGCAGGGCCCGGAGACTTCGCATGCGAGGCGTGCGCAGCCGGCACGTTCTGGCACAGCCCCACCGAGTGCCTGCCCTGCGTGGCCAACGCGACCTCGGAGGCCCGGGCCCTGGCCTGCGTCTGCCGGGCCCCCCAGATCATGCGCGACGGCGCGTGCGGGGCGTGTCCCGCCGACACGTTCCTCGAGAGCCCGGGGCTCTGTGTGCCGTGTCCGGCGGACTCCTCGACGGCCCTCGCGAACTACGAGTCGCTGCCCGCCGTCGGCAGCTGTCTGTGCCACGCAGGCTTTGAGCGGCTGCGCTCTCCGGACGGCTCCGAGCGGTGCGCGGCGTGTGCCCCCGGCACGTATGAGAGCGCGGGCGTGTGTGTCCCGTGTGGCGCCGGAGCGAGCAGCGCACCGGCGAGCTCCGGCATAGGGGCGTGCGAGTGCAACAGCACGACGTGCGGCGTGCGCGTGTGGGACGAGTTCTGCGCCGGGGGCTGCGAGCCAGCGCTCCCGCCGTGCGCGCTGTGCGAGCCGGGGCATGCCAAGGCCCTGGTCTCCGCGAGCGGCAACACGGACCCGTGCCTGCCGTGCCCCCTGCACACCTTCCAGGAGCTGCGCGGGGCCAGCAGCTGCGAAGCGTGCCACGAGACCCGCAACACGGCGGACCGGGGCAGCGTCCTGGCCGGGCAGTGTCTGTGCCGGGGCGGCTGGGAGCACGTGCCCGGCGCCGGGGCCTGCCGGGCGTGCACGCCGGGGCACGCCAAGGGCGACCTCGGCGACTACGACTGCTCGGCGTGCCCGATCGGCACCTTCGCGGAGGAGCACAACGAGACCGAGTGCGACCGGTGCGACACGCACAGCCCGACGCACGACGCCAACACCACTGTGGCCATCGCTTCCGACAGCGTGCTGGACTGCACGTGCGAGCAGGGCTACTACGGGGAGACGGCGGCTGCGACGGGCCTGGAGCAGTGCGTGCCGTGCGTGCTCGGCTCCTTCAAGGACGCCCCGGGCTTGCACGCGTGCGACTTCTGCGGGACCACCATCAGCGGCAGCTTGCAGTTCCACAACTCCTACGGCCACGGCGCGGCGGGGGCCGTCGACCACGGGCACTGCCTCCCGTGCCCACCGAACTCGGGCCAGGAGCACGCGCTGGTCGGGCCTGCCGCGCCCATGCAGAGCGAGGCCGACTGCCTGTGCATGCCGGGGTTCGACTTGTTCTCGGCGGCCGGGTGCCTCGGCTGCGGGCCGCATCTGGTGCGTCTGGGCTTCGGCCCGGGCACCTGCGCCTACTGTGCCGCAGGCCACGCCTTCATCACGGCCTTCCAGCCGTGCCAGCAGTGTATTCTCGCGAGCGCCGGACCCGGACCGGTGCATGTCGAGCGGGTGATCAACCGCCTCGACCCCGAACTGCCGTGGGCCACCAGCCCGGACGACTGTGCGTGCGACCTCGGCTACGCCAGGCAGCACGACCAGTGCCACGCCTGTCCCCTGGGCACCTTCCGCAGCAAAAGCACGGACCCCGAGTGCTCGCCGTGCGCGCTCGACTTCTTTCAGAACACCACCGCGAGCACGGCCTGTCACGCGTGCCCCCCGCACTCCTTCACCCGGAGCACGGGCACCACCTCAGTCCGGCTGTGCGTGTGTCTCGCGGGGTACGAGTGGGACGAAGAAGAGCGCATGTGCGTCGCGTGCATGCCGGGATACGCCGGGTACTCTGACGGAGCGAGGTGCGAGGCTTGTCCAGACCGCTTCTTCTCCGCCGCGCCGGCTCAGACGCAGTGCGACGCGTGCGGCGCGCATGAGTTCTCCTTGCTCCCGCGCGACTCGGCATTCACGTGCGCATGCGACCCCGGCTTCGGAAGTGTAGTGGGCGACGTGGCCGACGCCGTGTGCTCCGGGTGCCAGCACGGCTCCTTCTCAGCAGGAGGCACCGAACAAGTCCGACGGCCGGAGTGCCACGACTGTCCTGCCTTCATGAACACGTCTCAGCCCGAGCAGCTCACGGTCGGCTCCTGTGTGTGCGTGGCTGGTCACGGCGTCTCCCTTGACATCACAGACCTCGAATCACCGTGCACAGCGTGCACCTCGGGCAGGTACGCGCCCGGAGGGGCCAACGTCCCTTGCGTTACGTGTGGGTTCGGCACGGTGACCGAGCCCCCGCTGGCGGCGGCTGCCTTTGATCAGTGCATGTGCAATGCTCGACTCGGACTCCGACCACAGTGACCCATGTATTTAAGATGCCCTCTGCATGGTACACACAGCAAGACAGTCATGGTCAAATGGTCAACCCCGAGAAGTCGCATCAAGCACAGAGCTCGACTTGCAGTGGACAAGTCAAAGGAGCAGGCAGAGTTGCAGGCAGAGGGCCAGGCAGAGGGCCAGGCAGAGGGCCAGGCAGAGGGCCAGGCAGAGGGCCAGGCAGAGGGCCAGGCAGAGGGCCAGGCAGAGGGCCAGGCAGAGGGCCAGGCAGAGGGCCAGGCAGAGGGCCAGGCAGAGGGCCAGCCAGAGGGACAGAAAGAGCCCCAGAGCAGGGGTAGAAGGAAAAAAATGCGTATCAATCAAACGCAGACGAATTCGCAAGCCGAGGCGGCTGGGTCTTCGTCTGTTGCTTCGCAACCCGATACGTCGTCCTTGAGTGTCCTGGCTGATGCCTGTGCTATGTCCTTGGATGAATCTCGGCCCGAATCGGCCCCTGTGTCCTCAGGCGAGGCAGCGCGCAGCGATATGACGGCGGAGTCGGTCGTGGGCGATTCCTATGGTGTGCCAGACACCTCTATGCCGCCAGCAGCCAGCGATGGGCCTGGACCGTCCGGGGGTACTGCTGGTTCCGGGGAGTCTGCATCTTATGAAGACCATGCGTTCTCCGGTGGCATGCCTCGCTCTAAGTTGACGGCAAAATCTGTCCAGCCGGGAAGCAAACCGTCATATGTCATTCCACCTGCTGCAGGTGCGGTACCAGGAGAAGCAGACGCAGAAAGGCTGGTACAGAACAACAACGACGACCAGGATGCGGCACCGAATGCGGGCAACGGCAAAGAAGTGCAAACTTCGGAGGGGGGGGAGCAGACTTCCAGCCTGGCACAGCAGGAGCAGGCTTCTAGCCTGGCACAGGCGGCAGTGCAGCAGCAAGAATCTTCTGAATCTTCGGAAGATGAGGTCGCACCTGCACCCTCCAAGACATTGCCGAAAAAAAAGCCTGTAGTTAGCAAGTCGGTGTCGAAGGACAAGAAGAAGCGCAAAAAGAGCCCATGGGCATCAAGGCCTTCGAAAAACCAGTATAAGCTACCCCTCACCCAAGACCAGATATATCGCAAGAAGCTGAAAGATGACATGGGTCCTGCACTGTCCAAGATGTGGAAGGACACCTCCGCCCAGAAAGATAGGGACGACAAAAACGCGGGTCGTCCGGCGTACAAATACAAGACTCCCAAGCAATTGTGGGCAACCCTTGAGGCACTCAAAGCAAAGCATGCTCAGAATGCCCCGCAGAATGAGGAGGAGGGCTCCGACGCCGAGGGGCAGGGTCAGGGCTCGTCCTCGTGCAACGGCGCCGCGAAGAAGTAGGCGCTGTCCCGACGGGGCCACCCGGGGCCTCTGCACGACACCAGCCCTGAGAGGGCAAATCACCACAGGGCCAGTGTCACGCAGCTTTGGCCGCACATTGTTTCCGGCGTGTGATTAAAGCGGCGTTCGACTATTTTGTGTGTTCCCACGCGATGAGGGCTTCTGCAAGCAGGGCGTCTTGTGTGTGCAACGTGAGAATAAAAACCGTTGCATGTATGGAATCGATGAACATGTATATAACCTGTCTCTTATATTGGGTGATGAAGTTGTGTTTTGTTATTACAATTATTGTGATTTGTTTGTCCATGAAAATTAAAAGCGCCCACGC
>Ga0306898_1000005_pt1 | contig 147284 bp, 188 predicted proteins | sample AntRauMFilla1564_FD_190424 | JGI IMG/M metagenome (GOLD analysis project Ga0306898, IMG submission 190424) | Saline lake microbial communities from Rauer Islands, Antarctica - Metagenome Filla 1 #564 (v2) (version 2) | ecosystem: Environmental > Aquatic > Non-marine Saline and Alkaline >...
AGACTTTGACATAGACAATATATTGTTTATAAAAAACTTGTTCAGTTTTAGAAAACTTGTCTTTATGGAAAACTCATACATCATCTGGATAACCTGTTTTTAGTAACAGCTCTTATTACAACAGTGCTCTCATGAAATTTAATTTCTAAATTATTATCGTTTATCATTTGCTATTATTTTTCCAGAAATCAATATAGTGATTTATTTGCTCATCAAGCTTTAGCTCTTTTTTATTTAGATGACGATGGTATGATGTAATTATCAATCCAGATATGTCATCAGCATGGCTTAATCCAAGCTTTTTAAAATACTGAAGCAAAGTGCTGTCTTCTATTCCAAATATCCAATTGTTTCTTATCCATTGGCCAAGGCCGTGATGAGATTCTGCAACAGCCTTATCTTCTGAAGAGGACACAAACCAATCGCTATCCTCCGACTCTTTAAATATGTCGTCAAGATGTCTGAAACACTCTAACAAGCTGGTTGGTTGTTTTACTTCTTCTTTCATTTTATTATCTCTTTCTAATACAAACTTAGATATTTTATTTCGTTTTGACAAAAAAATAACTACATTTGCTTAGTTTAATATAAGAAAAAAATATGAAAAACATAATCATTTTTGGACCTCCTGGAACTGGGAAAGGAACAATGTCAGAGAAAGTTGCAAAAGAGTTTGGATTTAAACATATTTCTACTGGCGACATAATTAGAAAGAACCAGGAAGAGAAGACAAAGATTGGAATTCTTGCTGACAAAGTTGTAAATCAAGGAAATTTGCTTCCAGATAATATTGTCAATGAAATGATTAAGCAAGAGATTATTGACAACAGCAATGCTTCTGGGCTCATATTTGACGGTTACCCAAGAACAACAGACCAAGCAAAAACTCTGGACCAATTTTTAAACAAAAGAAAGGCTCCAGTTTCAAAAGTTATTCTGCTTGATGCTGACAAGTATGTTATTAAAAACAGAATTTTAGAAAGAGGAAGAGAAAGCGGAAGAAAAGATGATAACGCTGAAGTTTTCGAAACAAGATGGAGCGCCTATCAAAAGGAGACAATTCCAGCTTTAAATTATTTTGAAGGTCGTGGAATGGTTGTGAAAGTTGATAGCGAAAAATCTATTGAATCGGTTTATGATGAGGTTAAAAGTATAATTAACGCATTATGACAATTAATCTAATAGTAGCAACGACTGAGAATGGAGTAATAGGCAAAGATGGAGACATGCTATGGAGAATGCCTGCAGACCTAAAGCATTTTAAGCATATTACAACGCTCGGAGAGAGCAATGTGATAATCATGGGCAGAAAGACCTATGATTCAATCGGAAAACCGCTGCCTGGTAGAACTAACTATGTTGTAACCAGAAACAGAAACAAGGAAGAGACAGATTACATTAACACTGAGGTATTCAACACAATTGAGGATGCGTTACATCAAGCACAAGGTCTTGAGTATTTTCTAAAGTTAGAATTAGATGTTCACATCATAGGTGGGGCCAGCATATATGAGCAAGTCATGAAAATGGATAAAGTAGAAAGAATTCATCACACACTTATTCATACTGAATTAGATGGAGATACTTTTTTTAATATTCCAGAAGGTTGGGTTGTAAAAAGCGAAAAGCCTTATTTAGCAGATGAAGACAATGCTTACAATTACACATTTAGAGTTCTTAGGAAGGAAAAGGATTTATCTTCTCACCAAGGGTTGAATTCACTCTTTCAATAAATGTGTGGTATTCCTCTACGTATCCAGTCTCTGCAATTATCTGAGGCTCATTCGAGCCACGCTCTAATTCAGCAATCCTAAGATTACAGAAGCTATTGTATTCTGGCCCAATTGTGTGTGTGATTTCTATAATTTGACTTCCTCCATAGCTGGATTCAATCTCAAACATCCAACCCTCTTCAAATTCTGAACGTGGGAAGTAGTCGTTCATATAATACTCGGAAAGCCCGTTGATGTCTCTGGATAGTTTATTTTTACCAAACATTCTCCCAGCATCAAAATCGTAAAGAATTTGTTCTTCACCAGAAGTTTGAAGCGCTGACCCGTTTATCTCAAGTAATGCCTTCAAAAGTTCTTTCTGTATTATTTCTCTAACTCTTTTCATGTACTAATAAATAGTACTTTAAAATCAGGAAACCACTTTATTAAATGTGTTGACTACATCAGCCATATTGTCTATAGCTTCTATTGTGAGAGGTCTGTCGCTCATTAGCTTGTTAACCATTGGTTCTCTAAGCTCTGCTTTTGGCGTATTTCTTATCTTATTTTCCAAAGTAAAATACTTAGCTACAACAGAAAGGTTTTCGCTTATTTTTGATATAGGGTCATAACCAAGAGCTACTGCAAAATAAGATTTAACATTATCCTTAAAGTCTGGAGACATTTGAAAATCTGAATCCTCATCGAGAGCTTTATTAATCAGCAATTTTTTATACTCTTCATAAACAAGTTTTACGTCATTTACGTTGCTTGCTGAATCTATTGAGTTGGCAATGTTAGATTTATCATCTTGAGTTAGATGAAATTCTGACATTATTCTTGTCGAATATCCAAGTTTAGCGTTAGCAAGCGTAAGTGATTGATTTGATAGCTCCAGATTAAAAACTTTAACTTCTAAATCCTTTATCATTTGTTGTTCTGGTGTAATGTTCTCTTCCATACAACAAATATAATTTATTTTTATGACTTTTCCTCTTCTTTAAGGATTTTTTTTAATGTTAGCTACACTTTTTCTGACTTTGTTCTCATGTCAATGAAGTTGTCTGTTTCGTCAACAATTTCATAACCAAATATTTCTTCATGTATATCTTCAAGAGTAATGATTCCAAGTATATTGTCATGTTCATCAACAACAATTAACAAGTGCTGTCTTGCGGTTCTAAAAATCTCCAATATGTCATCCAACTTCGTATCATCCTTTACAGTAATTGGCTCATTTGCTTTGTTCATTATTTTAGTACCCTTTCTCATTCCGAGAAGATTCTTGGCAAGGACGACTCCAACAACTTGGTCCCTCTTTGTTTTGAAGACGGGCACTCTTGTGTGACCCTTCTGAATTATGCTATCAATTAATTCTGTGGTAAGCTTTTGGTCTTCATAGAATCTATACACATTTTTCTTTGGTGTCATTACCTCTCTTGCTGTCTTATCAGAGAACGTTAGAGCTCCCATAACAGTTTTTGCTTCCCTTTCATCAATATCAGTAGTAATGTCCAGCTGGTGGTCTCTAATCATCTCGCCAATTTCAAACTTTGTATGTCGAACTGGAGGCTCAGGCCCAAGAAAATAATCCATAATTTTAGAAAGCGGCCAACATATAACCCAAAGAGCAATCATAAACACTCTAAATACAGGAGCTGCTTTTGAACCTATTTCAAGAGGATACCTTGAGCATATTGCTTGTGGTAATATTTCACCAAACACAACAACTAATGCTGTTGCAACAATCACAGCCATTGCACCAGTAAACATCTCACTCATGTATATTGCAAGTATGTTGTTAACTAATACGTTACCTATAAGAATCGTACAAAGAAGAAGGTTTCCATTCTTTCTAAGTCTATAAACAACATCAGCTCTCTTGTCGCCCATGCTTATTTTTCTTTGCAACTCTTCTTTCCCAAGGGACATAAACCCAAGGTTAAGTCCAGAAAATAATCCAGACATAAATAATAATCCTAAAATAATCCCTATACTAATTAGCTCCATCTTCTTTTACGTGGTATTGAACTTTATAACATTCGTTGAGGTCTGGGACATCCAGGGCACCAATCATACTATTAACTGCGTCCTCTGGGACCTTGTAGTATCTGTTATGATTTTGATTTAATAAAACTTTATATGGAACCTCTATGTAGATAACTTCTACCTTGGCTCCGTAATCTTCAAATTCTTTAATAGCCTTTCCACGCATATCTTTTGTGATATTTGTTGCGTTGAATACAAAATCTTGCTTAACTCTCATGTGAACTTTACACATTTCCTTGATGTCTTGATAGATGTGGCCTTCTGCTTTGGTGTCTCCACGCTTAACTTTTCTTTCTCTTCTCAGCGCATCAATTGATACCATTGGAAGGTCGGGTATGTTGTTTTTAATAAAAGTGTCTTTACCAGAACCTGAAACAGCGCACATAATGTAGGCTATTAAATCTTTTTCATCAAAAGGCTCATAGTCAGGGTGTGCTTCTTCTTTTTGGAAGTAGTATCTTCTACCGAGGTCGGATGCGAACTCTCTTGCGTTTCCAAAGCATTTATTATCCTTGCAAAGCTCTTCAAACAATTCTACACGCATTAGCATTTCTTCTGAATCTTTTGCAATCCTACCAAGTATATCAGCTTTTGCAAATAGTCCAAGCATTTTCGTATTAAGAAACAAACTTGCGCCAATAACCTCTTTATCTGGATTCTCTTTTTCTATAGCCCAAATTGGCAATCCGTGGTGACGAACAAGCTTACAAATATGTTCTCTAATTATAAATGGAGTTGATATGTCTTTGTATAAAATTACCCTGGCAGTCTTCTCTCCTCTCTTGGCATGACTTCTTGAGGTGATTGCCATTCTCTTGACTCCATTCTCTTCAATTTCCTCTTCTTCTGTTGTGGAACGTTTTTCTATGTCATGAAACATTGCGGTTGCAAACAATATATGTTGCCCCTGTTCGTCAAAACACTTAAAATCTGGATGTGCAACAAGTGCCTCCGCCACCATTTTGGTGTGAACGAATACATCGCCTTCAGCGTGCCAGATTTTATCTTGAGGTACTCCCTTCATATCTCGGAACCAATCGAATTCTTTTTCGAGTTTGTCCCAAGGTATAGGAAGCCCTACTTCATAGTAAGGGAATTTCCACATAATTGTTTATACGTAAATTTAATTGAAATGTTCTACTTATTTTTGCTATCTTTCTTGTAGGGGCAATGCTTGCAATTATTGTTGCAGCAAAAGTTTCTATCTCTAAGGTATGATTCGGTAAATACTTTATAAGTAATGTCACCAGATTTTTCCCAATAGAAATCTACACCCTCTTCTAATATAAGCTTCTTACTCATTTGCAATAAATATGTAGATATAGTTACCCTCTTCAAGGGTGGATGTGCTTACCCAGGCTGGCGAATCTTGCTCAACTGCGTATGTTGTGTGTTTTGTCTTCATTATTAGTAAAAATATATACTTTATATTTCAATATCAATAGTTTTTGTCTATTTATAATAAAGTGATTTTTATGAAAAAGGAAATAATGGATATTATAAAGGAGGAGTTTGAGAGTGTTTTCTCAAAAACATTTTCTGGTGAAGAGATTTCTAATGCAATTAATAACAAGTACTTTATACACACCAAGGGTGGGAACGTCTTTTCTCCCGTAAAGCTAAACAAAGACTTTGTTGTTGGAGTAAACAATGACTGTCAACATGTTAACGTACCATTGGGTGAAATCACATTAATAGAAACCGCAGAAGAAAGATTTAGAAAATGATGGAAGTTGAAAACTTTTTAGTCTTTTGGTCGAATTTTTGCGTCTTAACAGTAGGGTTTAGTTTTTAGTGAGTCTATTTATATTAGACCAGCAAAAACGGCTAATATAAAATAGAAATGTCACAAGTAGATAAGAAAATAGAATTCATTAAAATTTGGTATACATCAGAGTGTGCTAAGCTTAGCTTTGGAGATAGTCTTAAGCTTGCCAGAATATGGATTGAAGTTTGTCTTAAAGATGAGGAGTATGAGATGGCAGCTGCAATAACAGAGGAAAGACAGAAAATAATAAAGAAACACATCAAAAATAAGAGAAGCAAAAGACGTTTGTCTCAAAAGATTGTGATTTGGATATATCTTTGCAAAAGGAAGATGTCTGCCAAGCTTAAAAATAGACGATAAAAGTATTTTTTTTAACCCGTTAGCTTTACCAATAGAATCCCGTGTACCCTTTGACTTCGAATACCAAAAAGCTACTACTAATTCTGAATTTTCTATTATTGTTGTATTTCTTAGGAATCCAGCTTTTTTACCAAACAGGTCCCACTGGGCAAGGTAAATTTCGGTTGGCAAACCTTTTTCTTTGGCATATCTCTCAGATAATTTGTCGGCACCCCTTGTTCCTCCAGATACTATTTTAGTGATATAAAATTGTTCTAAAGTTTTCTTAAGAAGCTCATAATCATTAAACTCCCTACCTCCTATTACTGCTACTTTCATATTTTAATATTTAAAAATCTCTGGAAGAAGGTTTTTTACCATATCTCTAAAACCATCATTACTACCAATTTCTTTTATAAGTAAAAATTTAAACTCTTCCCTATATTTTTCATTTTTAATGATATTTTCTTTGGTTACATTTTTAAAACCATTTGCCATTAAATTACGAACACCGTTATCTATCAAATGTTCTCTAATTTGTTTATTTTCCATTATTTTCTAAATTTAGAAGTGTTAAAAAATATGCCAACTTGGTATTCGTCAATAAAAAACATTTTTAACACTATTTATATAAAAATAAAGTTATGGCTAATAAGTTTAATACACAAATATTTATAAATAAATCAACAAAAATTCATGGTGAATATTATGACTACTCCTTGGTTGAGTATAAAAATTGTGATTCTAAAGTTAAAATAATATGCCCAAAGCATGGTAAGTTTGAGCAAATTCCTTACTTACATTATAAAAAAGGTAGTGGATGTATTAAATGTGCTGAAGAAAAAGTTGGAATGTCGTTTAGAAAGAGTGGTAAAGATTTTATCTCAGAAGCCAATAAAATACATAATTATTTTTATGATTATTCTTTTGTAAAATATGATGGTGCTCGAAAAAACATAACAATAACCTGCTTAAAACATGGAGAATTTGACCAGACTCCAACTAATCACTTAAAAGGAAAAGGTTGTAGGAAATGTTATAATGAAAAAATAAGAGACAGACTATTGATGACAACAGAAGAATTTACGTCAAGAGCTAAAATAATTCATGATTATAAATTTGACTACTCATTGGTTAGCTATAACGGTGGTAGAAATAAAGTAAAAATAATATGCCCTATACACGGAGAGTTTGAACAGACTCCAGAAAATCACCTTAGTAATCGTGGGTGCAGGAAATGTAGAAGTTCTAAAGGGGAAAAAGAAATAAGAAAAATTCTAAAAGAAAATGAGATTAATTTCAAAGAACAACACACATTTGAATTGTGTAGGCATATAAACAAACTTCCTTTTGATTTCTATTTACCTGAACGTAATTTATGTATTGAATTTGATGGTAGACAGCATTTTGAGGTAATTGAATTTTATGGAGGACAAAAAGGCTTTGATTCTACAAAAATAAATGACCAAATCAAAAATGATTATTGCAAAAATAATGGAGTCACACTAATTAGAATTAAGTATGACTCCATTATAAAAAAAGAGTTAAATAAAATTATTTCCTAAAAACATCTGTATTAAATGTTGGAATAGGTATCATCTTGTGAAGATTAGCTCTATGTCTTTTTAGATATATTTTCATTACTTCTTTTTCTCTTTCACTACAATCTTCATATATATGAACACCAAGATTTATGTCATTTGATGCTGTACCTGTATAATAATTCATAGCCCACTCTAATTCTGAGTATGTACATCCCAATTGTTCTTCGTCTGTACGAGCGTCATCATGAAGTCCATCTGTAGGAGCAGCAACCAGGATGTCGTTGTTAATTCCAAGCTCAGAACCTAACTTATAAACTTCTGACTTCATAAGGTCAGCGATAGGAGATAAATCAACCCCACCATCACCATACTTAGTATAGAATCCGATTCCGAAATCCTCAACTTTGTTTCCAGTTCCAGCGACAAGCATTTTGTTCATTCCTGCATATTGATAAAGAGTTGTCATCCTAAGTCTTGAACGTGTGTTCGCCATTGAGAAATCAAAGTCTTCAGCAGAAATCATTCCTACAACTCCTTTTGATTTATTAGCATATGTGTTATAAAGAACGCCATAAGCCTCTGTAAGGTCAATCTCTTTTGAAGTTACATTGTCGAAGTTATCCTTAAGCCATTGAATGTGGTTCTTGGCTCTATCAACTTCTGCAGTCCCCTGGTGAATTGGCATTTCAAGAACCAAAAGGTTCATTCCAGTTCTTGCGCATAATGTAGACACTACTGCAGAATCAATTCCTCCAGATACTCCCATTACAAATCCGTTTGTTCCAGATTTTCTAACGTAGTCAGTTAACCAGTCAGAAATCCCTTCTGCGATGGCGCTATAGTTAAGTGTTGTAGTTGTTTCCATTTTATTTATTTTTGAAATAATTTGTGTTCTTCAATGTGTTCAATTACCGCATCTGGAACGAAGTATCTATTTGAAATATTTAATTGGATGTTCTTTCTAATTAAAGTGGCAGAAATGTCAATCTGAGGAACATCTTTAAGGTATGTTGATACTGAGTGAGCTTTGTCTGTCAACTTCCACTTAGAATCCTTCTCAGACACTTCTCGTGGATATACAATCATATCATGCATGTCAAGAATTTCTTCACGTTTTCTCCAGTAGTTACCCATTTTTCTCTGAGTATCTGTTCCAACCACGATTGTAAAATGAGTCTCTGGGTGTGCGTTTCGAAGTGCGCTTAGCGTTTCTGCAGTGTAAGATGGAACTGGCATGCTAAATTCAATATCACATGTAGAAAACTTAGGCTCATCAGCAATTGCCTTAGAAACCATCTCTAATCTATGGTTGGCATCTTCGAGTTCTCCGCTTTTTACCTTAGCAGGGTTTTGGGGGGACACAACAAACCATAATTCATCAAGGTCTGTGTGCTCAAGAGCTGCCTTAGCAACAATGAGGTGGCCAATATGAATAGGGTTGAATGAACCGAAGTATAATCCAACTTTTTTATTTAGAAGTTTAGTCTTCATTTTCATCTTCGTTTATAACTTGTTCAGCAATTTTCTTTGCACGCTCCATTCTTTGATTCTCAATAAACTGTCTTCCTGCAGCAACTACTTCAGAATTTCTAAAATGCCAAAGCGCTTGTGCTCCAATTAGTGTTTTTCCATCACAAATAGTTCCATCAGCAACCATATCAAAGAACTTGCTAACACCATGTGATTCTATCTCAATATTTTCATGCTCCCCTTCTACTCCTCCGCCATTTGAAGCTTTGTCTTCATTGGTAACAAAAGCTAAGTACAAGTAAATTTTTTCTGAAGAGTACCCTGGAGAAGCAAAGAAAGAGTTTAGCAAGCCCATCTTTCCTTCTTGTACTTCGTACCCAATTTCTTCTTTTATCTCTCTTAAGGCAGCGTCTGATGGAGATTCTCCTTCATCAACTTTTCCAGCTGGAATTTCAAGGATATTACCATCAACTTTGTCATCAATTGGATAACGGTGTTGCTTAACAAGAATTACAGTATCATCACTGTTGTTGTAGACAACAATAGCTACAGCGTCTGGTCTTGTAAGTTTGAATCTGTCGTAAGTTTGAACTTCTCCGTCTTCAGCAGTCTCTTCAACAATGCCTTTATCAATTTTAAAGTACTTATCATACTCTCTTTGTTCTGTTATTACTTTAATTTTTGGCATCGTTTATTTTTTTAATTAGGTTTTCAATTTTAGCTTTTGCTCCAACCCCAAGAGGTCTCTTGTCTCCGTCTTGCTTGTCAATCCTTACAAAAACTGCTCGTGTTTTGCAAACCAACTTTTCCATTCCAGTGTGAACATTATATTTTCTCGCTTCAAGCGCAATTACTATTGATGTGGTTCCAACACTTATTGGTTCTCCATAAATATTAACTTGCGTATTTTCTCTCACTTTTTTGAGGAATTTTACTCCCTCCATTTCTCCAGTTACCATACTGCTTGATTCACACAAGCTTGTGGCCCAAATTGCCCCAGCCTTGTCTAAAAAACTCATCATTTTCCCACCAAAAAGATTACCATGAATTCCAAGGTCACCTTTCAATACTAATTCTCTTGTAATAAGCTCCATATTAATCAAACTCTTATTTTAACTCCAGTGCAAATTCTATTTTCATCCAAAACTACTCCTATAGTTTTTATTGGTCTGTTATTTGAAAACTTTAACAAATCTATTTCTATACTTTTTGTCATCATTCACCTTAAGTTCATTAAGCAAATAATTAATAGTGTCATCAACGCCTTTTAAATACGCTTGATTTACGTTTGACCACAATGTTTCATCAGACATGTTGTCTGGAGAATTTGGTTTTATGTTATCAGAATAGTCAACTGATTTTTCTTTAAATTTTCTCTAATATTTTTCATATTTTATATAAATTTCCAAACATAACCGCATGCTGTTTTTCTTTTTCCTTTACAAACTTCTCTTATGTGGTCGTTTTCGTATTTTTTTATAGCAATACTTAAGTTTTCAAACTCTTCTTGCAATTCGTTTTTATCAAACCTTCCAACCCTTAGTGTTTGATATGCGTTTTTAACTTTTATTTTCTTTTCAAAGTTACAACTTTCTTTCCAAATAAAAAAATAACCACGAGAAAATTTAGGTTTATTTTTTGGCACAGCACCCAATCGTCCTTTGATACTTTCTTCTGCTTTTTTTTTAGATTCGAACTCTTTTAAAAAATCACCTTTTAAATCATATTGAAGGATTGGTTTATATAGTTTTTTTACAACTTCTTTTGGCCTCTTTCTGCCAGTTAAAGATTTTCTTATCTTATCTTTAGTTTCCTCGCTTGTTGTATGTCCAAAAACTGCGCCACCAACTCCTCCATCTTGTAGGTTATAAAAATCTTCTGATTTAACAGCATCAAAAAAATCTATCCACCACACCTCTCTATTTTCAAGATGGCATCTATCTGTGCATTCTTCTAAAGTTATTTTTTTAAAATTTTCTTTGCCATATTTTTTTATAGCTTTAGTCAGCACTGTTCCAGAACCCAAGTAGCTTTTTTTGTTTTTTACATCTTTACCTATATAACGCTTTTTGTTAATAAGGTTAATTGTCATATAAACTACCATAGTATTGTTTTACTATAAATAGTTTATAAAAACACTTTTACACCAAATCCATTAAATCATAATTCCTCCATCAATTTTCCGATACTTCTGCAACCTTTTCTACTTCTTTAATTCTTAAAGTGTCCTTACACAGTTGGATTTCTTCTTTGGTGCCAGTGTGTTTAATTGGATTATCACTAAGCTTAACTGTGTCAAACCATATGTCTCCAACTTTTACTTGAACAATCTTGATGACCATGTTGAGAGCTTTAACTCCAACGTCATTTGTAAAATGGGTCCCAATTCCAAAAGAACTTTTGATTGCCGCAACAGGAGAACCATAAGCTATCGCTGTCTTTATACCAAGGTCTTTACAAAACTTGTATAAGTCAACAGCAATGTCTGTATTAAGACCGTCAGAGAATACAATAGTTTTAGAAGATGAGTCAATCTCAAGTTTTCTATAATGAGCTACAACTTTAGTTGCAAACTCAAAAGGGTCGCCAGAGTCATGACGAACTCCATCAAATAATTTAGCGAATTTTTTATCGAATGTTTTGAAAAATACATCTGTAGTAAATGTATCAGAAAGTGCAATACCAAGGTCTCCTTCATAAACTTTAACCCAGTTCTCAAGAGCTCTGTAGTTTGCCATTGTGTATCCGTAATGTACAGCATGGAACATGAACCATTCATGAGCGTGAGTGCCTATCGGTTGAATGCCTGTCTTCATTGCAATATGCACATTAGATGTACCTACAAGGAATGGGTTTCCATTATCGAAACAAGAAAGCAAGTCCTCAACTACTTCCAATTGGTTGTCATAAGAATATCTTCTACGAGTTCCAAAGTCAGCAACCTTCATTCCGTGAGTGTAGAATTTCTTACCCTTTTCAATATTGTTTGTGTGCCTCTCGCTTCTGCTCTTAATTTTTTCTCCAGTCATCTGGAAGTAAAGTTCAGATATAAGCGCCATAAGAGGAACTTCCCAAAGGATAGTTCTGTACCAGTAACCAGTAATGTTGATTGTAAGGTCGCCACCGTCTTGCGTGATTCCTATTTCAGAAGAGTCATATCTATATGATTTCAAAAAATCAATATATGTAGGCTTTAAAAAGCTACCGCATTTTTGTGTAAGAAAATCAGCTTCAGAGTCTTTTAAAGATAGTTGTTCCATCTTTTTAAGTTCTTGTCTAAGCCTAAGGTCAAATCCATCTGGGAACTTTGTTCCGCCTCTGTTGATGAAATTGTACTTAACCCATTCTCTTTGAAAAAGCTCCACAACAGCTTGTTGTTGGGTAAACTTATATAAATCATTATCTATTATAGACTTAATTATACTTGACTTTTCGTTCATAACATTATAGTTTTATATAATATTATACGAACAAATTTACAAAATGTTTCAATTAATCCAATCTTTTTGCAGTCCACCCTTTGTGATGTTTTCTCTCCCCTTTAATTATCTTTAGTATATTAGCTCCGCTTAGATTATTTTTTTCGCAAAACAAAGTCAAACCATTTTCTGTAATGTAAATGTTTCCATCTGGGTCAGTCATCTCAAATTTCTTGATGTTTATTTTTCCTTTTGATGTTTTACTGCGCTTGTCTTTTGTTGCCTGAGTTGTTTTTCTTTTTTTTCTGGCAATACTTAAGTTTTCCTTATGCTCATCAGTAAACTTCATACCAATTCTGGCTTCACTCATTTTCTTTTTAGTTTCTTCACTGCGCTTACTTCCGAGGTGTGCTTTTCTTATTTTTTCAGATACCCCAGGAATAGACATTATCCCACCGTCTCCACCATCTGTTAGGTTTTTTAGATTATACCCTTCTTCTCTGAGTTTTTTAATGTAATAGATTTCTTTATCATCAACTTGGTCACACGATAAACCACTCTCAACAACCACAACAAGGTTATTGAAATTACTTCCTTCTCTGATAAGTTTTCTTAGTTTGTTGTATTTTGGGAGAGTATTCCCTTCTTTGACTTCAAATAGATGTTCTCTATTTCTTCTTTTGATGTCACAGGTCTTACCTATGTAAAAATATTGACCCTGGTCATCTATAAATGCGTAGATAGTGTGTTTTATTTCCTCCATGATTTATGAGTTTTCTCATAAATAGGAATAAATTTATAAAAGTCGTTGTCATAATTTATTTAAGTTGTTATCCAACTAATTATTATCCTTGTTTTCTAATCTAAAAGGTCACGCCAATGTAGGCCTTTGTCAAAGTTTGCTCTAGTTACACTCTTTCTATTTCCAATAGAAATAGCAACTATGTATATGATAACTAATAAAGGCAAAATAAAAACTGGTAATATAGTATAAAAAAAGCTCATAATTTAATAATCTTTTGACATTCTCTCCAAAGTCTTTGCGCTCTCTTCGTGGTGCAAGTCTTTAAAGTGCGTTCCAACTTGTTCTTTATGTTCGTTTATAATAGGAACTGGCACATGCACATCCATATTATAAAGAAGTTGATGAAATCTAAGGCTTGGATATTTTTCTATTGCCTTAGATAATTCTTCAATTATTTTTCTATTAGCCTCTTGTCTTGCGTTATTTTGTTTGTTCATAATATTTTTATTTAAAACATTTTTACCTATTCTACGTATAATAAAGAAAAATGTTTCAACTATTTAATTAAATGAGCAAAGAAATTAGAAATAAAATAGCAAATATACTTAACGAGGAATTTGGAGAATCTCAAAAAGACAAGCTCGTTGGGATGTTAAACGCACTTGAATTTAAGAATGACGTTCTTGCAGCAGGAGGAGAAATTTACGCTGTAGGAGGAATTGTGCGTGATGCAATTATGGGAACGCCAAGTGATGACCTTGACATTGTTGTTCGTGGTGTAGCTTACGACCAGTTATTTGCGATACTTTCTAAATATGGAAAACCGACTGACACGTCTCACGTAGATGAGAATGGTAAGAAGGATTTTGGTTCTACAAAGTTCGTTTCATCAAATAAAGCCTTTAATCAATTTCTTGCAGACAATGGTGCTGCCAGAGATATTGATGTGATGCTTCCTCGTAAGGACGCAAAGGACGTTGGAGTAAAGGGTCACAAAGGAATTAAATCTGAAGTAAACCCAATGTTTACAATTCAAGATGACCTTGAGAGACGTGACATAACAATAAACGCAATCGCCATGGATATGGCTGGCAATCTAATTGTAAATGGAACTGGGGTTGAGGACATTCAAAATGGTGTCATAAAAGCGGTTAATGCAGATGCGTTTATTGAAGACCCGCTTAGAATGCTTAGAGCTGTAAGGTTTGCTGCAAGATACAATTACAATTGGGACCCAGAAACTGTTAGACTAATTAAAGAAAACGCCTCACTTCTTGCTGACAAAGAAGAGTTGCACAGCAGTAGATTCTTAAAAGAGTTTCAGAAGATGATTGGTAAAGCTGATTTATCAAGAGCTGTTCGATTGATTGTTGAACTGGGTATGTACAAGCATATTTTTGGCGTAGAGTCAAAGATTCAAGATTACACTAAATTTCAATACGCAAATAGCGTTGGGGAGATGGCATACATGATGTTTGACAACGAAGCTTCAGGAACAATTTTAGGACTGGTTAACAACAATATAACAGATGACAAATACACCGCTGCCGTTGTAGAGTCTCTAATTAACTACGTTGGCAATGTGAAAAACAAAAACCTTGACTTCATCAAGAGAGTTAATGAGCTTGCTTCTATCTTTCTTAAAAAAATGGATACAGTTGCGAGAACAGGTCCAGGCGTAGACGTTTTAACAAACTCTTACTACATAGAACCTCATGATAGAGAGATTGCAAGAAAGTTTTCTACTGGAGAACTTCCAGCTGGAGAAAATGACGTTGCCTTTAAGGGTCAAGAGTTTGCTGAATTTGTAAGAGACATTATAGTAAGCAACCAGGGTGAGTTTAGTAAATCAAAAGATGGCAGAAAGTTTGGTAACGCAAAAAGACTTGCGCTAACAGCTCTTTACAATGAAGAGATTGAAAACGATGTTGATAGTATTAAAAGATTCTTGATTGATTCCGCAAATCAATGGATGCTATAAATTTGGTGTCTATTTATTTGCATGAGAGGAAATAGAGGAATAAAAATAGATATATCCTTTAAGATTTTAATTGTTATACTGGCGCTGCTAACAGCTTCTGCCTTGAAGTGTTGTTAAAAATTAACAAACTTCCATAACAGCAAATGCTGGAACTCCTTCCATGTAGGCACCTATGATGTTGTATTCATAATTTTCCATTGCCATTGTGTAAAAGCTATAATCTTCATCCTCTTCTAATTATGGGTGAGATTCATATTCGGTAATCATTTGCTCAATCATCTTTTCTCTATCGTGAAGATAAACTACATAGCCGTCAATATTTAAGTATCCTATAAGGGTATCCTCAAACCCATCAGCCTTTAAAGCTCTTGAATTATATTGGCTAACGTGTTCAACTAATTTGTCCATATCGTTTATGATAAATGCATTTATTCCCTCATACATAGGCAAAATGGCTCCCCCAAAACGTTCAGCATAACCAATTAGTTTATCTTCATTTTCTTCATCAAACTTAATGCATGGGTCCATTTCCATTAGGTATTGCTTTAGCTCTTCTCTGTCTTCTTGTTTCATAAACGGGTAAATTTTGATTACGAATATACAAAAGTTTTTTTAGCCTTGCAAGAAAGCAGCTAAAATTCCATTTTTTTAACTATTTATGATAAAGTATCTCTAACGACTATGGATAAGAAAATAATAAACGAGGAACAATTTAGAAAATTGGTAATCAAGGAAGCAAAAAAAATCTTCTCTGAGGATGTGAAATCGACTCCAGCAATGGAGAGTGGCAAGGTAGAATCAAAGAGATTGTCTATTGATGAGGTTGAAAGCTTAATCAAAGAGATGGAAGAGATGAATACTTCAATAACTTCTTTAAGCCTTAGCCTGTTAGGTGAGTCTGAAGCCGCATCTGAAGAAGCAATCGAAGAATCTAAGGGCCCAAATAGAGACCTTGATGTTAATGAGCACAATAAGAATAAGAATTATAAGCACATTAATGAAAATGAAAAAGATAGAATCAAAAGAATGTTGAATTACAATGTTCCTAAAGATGAGGATAGATAATCTTCATCAATAATATTTTAAAAAGCTCTGGTATCAGGGCTTTTTTTTGTGCTCAAAATTTCTTATAATTACTCATGAATAAATTAAAAGGAGAATATGTTTTTGCCAAGGATTTAATTAAAGGCGAAGCTGGAGAAGATAAGATTGTAGAGTTTATGGTTGGTCTTGGATTTGAGTTTATTAGCAGAAACAACGACAATAGATATGATGCTGTAATGAAGTTTGATGAAACTGAATATAAGTATGAATACAAGACAGATATGTATTGCAACCCAACAAATGACACAGGAAATCTCGTTGTAGAAATAAGAAGTCGTGGAAAAGATTCAGGCATAACTGTTACTCAAGCAGATTATTTCGTAACATATTATCCTCACCTGGGGGAGATATGGAATATAAAAACTTCTGACCTTAAAAAATTAATAGAAGATAATAATATTAGACTAAAAGAAGGAGCAGGAGACCCTGGGAGCAATACTGCTTTTTATTTAGTAAACAGAGCTACGTACAGAAAACATTTCAAAGTACACACCATAGCTAAAGTTTAAGTTTTGCTGACTATTTATAGAGAAAGCAAATAATATGAAATTTATAAATAACTGGAAGAGCCCGAACAAACAATGGGACAAATGGGAATTCAGACTAAGACTTGGCGCTATAGATGTACTTAGACTTAAATACGACCACTCAGACAAATATTTTGAATTTAGAGTTATTAACTTAGGTGGAAAATTAGGTGGACGTAGAAAATAACATACCAGAAGAAGGGAGAAACTTATCTCACACAGCAAAAAGAAGCGCTAAGTACAGGAACAAAAAAGGTCCTGCTAAGTATTTCAAGCCGTATAAGAATCTTAAGTACATCGTAATGGACGAAGAAGTTGAGCCAGATGATGTATCAGTTCCTGTTGCGCCATTAAGAGATGAGTTAAATGCTAAAGTTTGGACTGCAGATAATCAATTAAGACCAGAGGTAAGACAGGCGTTGATTGATATTGCTAATTCTTATTTTGAAGCGCTTGAGCTTGAGCTGGAAATCAAAGACATTTTGTTTACTGGAAGCCTTGCTAATTATGGATGGACTGAAGGTAGTGATATTGACTTGCATATTATTGTAGAGTATGGAGAACTTGGAGAAGTTGCATTTCTCGAAGACTATCTTTATCTTAAAAAGAAAAACTGGCTTGATGCTCACAATATTTCTATTTATGGATTCGAAGTTGAACCGTTTGCAAAAGATGTTGAGAACGAATTTGCCTACAAAGCAATTTATAGCGTTCTAAATAACGAATGGGTGGTTCCGCCAAGAAAAGATAAGCCTGTAATTGATTTTGAGACAGTTAAAGAAAAGTCTGCAAGTCTTATGAATGATATTGATAAAATCTTATCAATAAAAGATAATGTACAACAATTTGAAGCTGCTGAGAAACTTAAAAACAAGCTTGGCGGATTAAGAAACATTGGCCTACATAAAAGTGGCGAATACTCTAATGAGAACCTAATTTATAAAACACTTAGAAGAACTGGGTACCTTGATAAGTTAGGTGATGCTAAAAATGATTCGTTTGATGCTGGGCTGTCACTTAACGAAGGAGTTAAAAGCAAAGTTATAAGTGAGAATAAAACTGTAACTCAAAACCTTGGCGCTACTCCAATGGTTCATACACTAAAAGTGCAGAGTGGAATTGATGGGATGATTCCAGAAAAAATTAGAATAATAAAAGACTTTATAAGTTTCGTGTGTGGAAAGCTTGGAATGGAAGAACCTGTAAGCGTATGCCTTAGAAGAGGTAGAGACGCTTATATTGAAACTACAGCTTCGTATGTGCCAGGAGACAATGAAAATCACATTAGATGCAATGGTAGAGCTCTTGTAGACATACTTAGAAGTATAGCGCACGAACTTACTCACAATAGACAGAGAGAAGTTGGTATGTTCGGAAATGGAGACCAGGTTCAAAATATTGGAGGCCACATTGAGGACCAAGCTAATTCAGTTGCTGGAATCTTTATAAAAGACTTTACTCACAATTACGGGTACGACAATATTTACGACATTTAAAGGTCTGTAAAACTCTTAAGTTTCACAGCTTCTTTAGCAATATCTTCATCATGAGGAGAAAGCAAAGTAAATTCACCAAGCAATGATTCTTGAAGTGCTTTTGTAAGCTCTGCAACTCCCTCAGAGTTTGTTTCATTCATTATTTCTTCCCACATTTCATCACCCTTAAGGTCTTCTTCTGTAAGTGTTATTTCGAATACGTATTTTTTTCATAAGTCAAGTATGCTTATTTGTTTTCCTGGAAAGTTTAATTTCTTATCTGGCTTAGATATGCCAAATTTCTTTGCAACTTCTTTGATTTGAAAGTTTGCTGAATTATTTCTGTAAGGACCATAATCTGGAAGTCTTGGGTCAATATAGAACGTGTGGTCGAAGAGCCAGTTTTCTTCAGCGACTCTGATGCACTCGTGAGTAAGAACGTCTTTGTCTTTAAGTTCGAATTGGCTAACATGAAAAAGGAGCGCAGAATAAGATTTAAGTTTTGATGGCTTCATGGTAACTCCAGCGGAAGCGAAACCAAGCTCAGACCTTCTATTAAAGGCGTTTGAGTTCATGAATATATCAAGCTCTTTAGTTCTTCTAACATCAGACAAGATGATGTTGTTGTGACCAGCGGCATCAATTTCCATTGCTTTATTTATCCAATAGTATCCTCCATTGATTTCACGAAGCTTTTCTCCATACCAAATGATAAATGGCCTAAGTCTTTTTTTAACTGGAATGTCTTCAGTTTGAAAGTCCATCATATCCATTGTAAGAGTTCTCATATCTTCAAGCAAGAGAGCGTCAGAAACATCTGGATGTATGTCTTCAGAGAAGTGCGTGTTGGGTATTTCTGCAAGGTACTCATAAACAGCTTTCTTAAGATATTTATTCATCTCAATTTTAATGTTGTCAGCAAAAGCTACTCTATGATAACCATAGTCATCAATAAACTTCTTAGCTATTGTATCTTTTCCGCTTTTTGCATATCCAACTAAACCTAAAATTATTTTGTTATTTAATAATTCATAATTTATCTTTTCATGCTTTTCTTTAGAAATTAAACAATCTGGAATTTTTATATCAAAATCATACTGATGGTCAAACATATTTTTATTTTTTTGTAAAGTTATAATATCTTACTCATATTTCCAAATAAATCCTTTAGCTGTTTTCGATTTTCCAACACAAGCTCTTCTAATGTTTTCTTCAATACATTTCATTTTATTAGATGCATCTCTACAGCTATCAAAAGTTCTTATAAATTCTCCACTTAAATCAAATTGACCAACACGCCTTGCTGTTTTTTTGCCAGATAATTTATATCCAGATTTACCAGTATTCCACGGATTTGATTTAGTTTTAAAACTTCCATCGTTAGATTTTCTTTTTCTGTTAATATAGCAATTTATAAAATCATTAAATTGCTTTTCTGTCATAGTTTCGTATGTAATTTTCCTTAGCCATAAAAACCCTCCAGTAGAAAGTCTTTCTTTATCTATAGATTTAAACATATCTTTTCCAAAAACCCTCCTTGCTATGATATAAGATTCAAATTCTTTAACTACCACTCCAGAATCGCTAATTTGAAGTATAGGGATAGAGTTTTCTCCTTTTTTAAAAGATGTTTTGTTTGCAAATGTACAGCCATCTCCACCGCTAGTATGGTTAACTAAATCAAAGCCCCATGTTTTAATTTGAGAAATCCAATAAGTTTCCCAAAACCTCCAATCATCTAAAGGAACAATATCTATAACTTCTATTATTGGTTTTAATTTTTTCTTTTTCAAAGACTCAATCCAATTTTTTTTATGAGTTTGATGCTTTCTAGCTTTATTTAAGTGTGCTCTATATCTTTGTGTTACATTATTAGCTTTACCAATGTATCTAATTTTATTTGTCTCTGGGTCTCTTAGTGTGTAAATATTTGTAAAATTCATAATAATGATTTATTATAAATATGAACAAAAAATATAAAAACGAGAGCCCATTAATGCTATATCCGCAAAGACCTATTAAACTGAAACTTTTGCTTTAATTGCAGGAAGTGGTTTGTAATCTAAAATCTTAATATCATCATATTGAAAGTCGAATATGTTCTTAACGTCTGGATTTAGCCAAATACTTGGTAATTCAGGACCATATACATCTGGCATATAATGAATGTTTTTGTTTTCCCAGAAATTAATACCACCAGAACCATTAGAATATGTTCTGTCTAAAAGCTCATTTACTTGGTCTTTATGATTTGAATACAGGTGAGCATCCCCAAATGTATGAACAAACTTACCAGGCTTCATTCCAGTTACGTGACACATCATGTGCAACAGTAGTGAGTATGACGCAATGTTAAAAGGAACTCCAAGAAATGTATCTGCAGAACGTTGGTACAGTTGTAGAGAAAGTTCGTATTTTGGCACTCCCCAACCATCGCAAACTCCATGTAAATAACCTTTTTCAACATCCCAATTAGCATCTACACCATTAGTGTTTCCATAATTTACTGAAATGTTCATCCTTTCTCTGGATGTTAATTCTCTTGCTTGAAACTGGAAGAATGCATGGCAGGGTCTGAGTGCCATCTTTCCTGGTTGGACATGTTTTTTACCAAACTCTTTATTAAATCCTTTATCTGCTTTTAACTTTTCTAAAAACTCTTCTTTTGTAAGCGGAGCTCCATCTTCATGTGTATACTTTTTATTCATATTAATTTATTTTTTGGTTTCCCCATTTGGTGTTATCATAAGTAACTGTTTCCATTTTATCAACATTTACAAACACTCCCCAGCCAAACTCTGTTTGATAAAACGCTTCATTATCTTTTAATTGGTATATATCCTCATCATTTGGACCTACCTTTAACTTTCGTTTATGAGATAAATTAAATTCCATTGTTTCGTCATAACCATTTAATTTTATGGTTTTTGGTAAATCTATTGTTTTTGTTATTTTATAATCCATTCTTTAAAATTTTTATTTTTAACTCTACCCCTTACTGTATTTTCAGATAAATCAAGTTGTCTTGCAGCTTCAGCAACGCTTCTATAAACAACTTCATTTATAGAACATTGTTTATTTTGAGCTGAATTCAAACTTATATTTTTCTTGTGTTCATCAGTTTTTGGCTTTGAGTTAATTTCGCTCAACATTTTCTTTACTTCATCTGTATGTGTTTTCCCTTTAAAAGGATTATTTTCTTTCATCCACTGGGAGTGACCATCATTTGTTTTACCATTCCAATAACCCTCTTTTCCTTTGTTAGCCTCACTTATTTTTTTACTAATAATTTTTCGCTCTTCATCGGGCAAATTTTGGTGCCATTCTTTTCTTTTGTCTGATATTATTTTTTTTGTCTCTTCAGTGTGAGTATTTCCATACATTGGATTATTTTCTCCTAATGATTTGTCACCAAAAGATTTTCTCCATTTTTCAATTTCTTCAGAAGTTCTTTTTCGCCCCCTTGTAGGGTTATTTTCTTTCATCCATTCAGAGTGGTTTTTAGATATTAAATCTTTATCTTGATGGTTCGATATTGTGTCTCCACCCTCCCCTCCTGTTGCAATATTATATCCGTTAGGATAAAAAGAACCAAGTTCATTAATCCAAAAGATTTCTCGCTCTGACATTTGCTCGTATGTTTCGCAATGTTCTAAAATTTCTTTTTTAAAATTATCTTTTCCATAATGCTTTATGGCATTTTTTAAAATCTTTCCACTCCCCAAATAATCAGGGTTATTAAACTTATCTTTACCAATGTAAAATCTTCCGTTTGCTAAATTTGTTGTTTTGTATATAATCATAATGGTATTACCTCATTTTATTATAAATACAAATCATTTTATTTTTTTCAGATATTCTTGATAAAGTTCGTCATAACTTCTATTATCTGGCTCTGACAAATCCGCTACATTCCAAGCAGATACAATAAGGCCTCTATCCATTGGATTGAAATTGTCGTGACCTTCTGTAAGTTTGTCAACTATGTTTTGAATTTGATTTATGTGCTTATACATAATCTTAGGGTCTCTTGATTTTGATAACAAACCATCAGAAATGCTAATATAATGAGCTACCTCCCAATCTACCCACTGCTTCCCGTATACTGGACCAAGGCTACCATCTTCATCGGCCCATTCATCCCAGATGTGAACTTTATTATCTACAAGGTATTTTATATTTGTCATTTCAAGACCTTCGTATTCTTTAAGGTTGGTATGATTACCAAGGAGCCAAAGTAGTTCATGAGTAACTCCTGGCATCCAAGTTTTCTTTAAAGTAAGAAGTGGGAATCCGTCATCCATATTATAAGTAGATTGGTGTCCGAATATTTTTACAGTACCAGTGCCAGTTCTATCGTCAGACTTGTGTCCTTCGTTTATAATTCTATGAATTAAATCTGTATATTGTTTCATATTTGTATTTTTAAGTATTCATCATCTTCATCGTAGAGAATGTCCATTGAGTCAAGGTACTCTTTTATTGATAGCTTTTGACTATTTGATATTCCGCTTTCTATTGAACCGAGACAATCGAATTCAAGCCTTCCAACCATGCTAATATACTTGAGACCTATGTAAATGTGTTTAGACTCTGTATCATACCCTGAGGTGGCTGCAATATCATACATAGATAGCAATACATATTTTCCAAAATACATTTCATCAATACCTTTGCTTAAATCTTTTATTTCTGAATACTTTTCGAGTTCCAATTTATTATCAACAACAGATACAATAAATTGTCCATTGTATTTTTCTGATGACTCAAGATATTTAAACGCCTCAAGAAACTCTTCTGGCTGCCACTTAAATTCCTTGGAAAAAACATTACTTTTTGGATTAGCTCTTAACGAATTAATTATTTTCTCTTTTTCAAAATAACTAACCTTTTCTCTTTTCCAGTCTGTTTTTGGTGGTGGCGTTCCTTTTGAGATGGGTTGCTTCAATTGGTCTGCAACTTCTTTAGCTGTCCTGGAAGGCTCTTCCATTGTAATACCAGCTGCAGCAACAGATGCTTTTCGAATTTCTTCCTGTCTTTCACGAGAAAGAACTTCATCTATAATAGCTTTTTTGCCGATGTCACCAAAATGGACACCTTTGAATTTTTCTTTATTTTGAGACTCTTTAACCTTTTGAATTGTGTCATTATTAAGTTCATCTCTAATATCAAGAAACATAAATTCAGCAAGCTCACAAAGCTTATTGTTAATGTCTAAGATGTACTTTTCAACTCTATCTTTTCGGTTTTTGTTTATTTCTGCAATGTTGTTTTCCTTTCCGCTGATTGGGTAGTGGTCAGGATGGTATCTGTTTATGCTCATGACTATGCTTTCTAATTTTTATAAAAATAAGAAAATATAGTCATAAAAACAAATTAGGAAATGGAAAATAGCTTGAAATATTCTTCTGTAGTAATTTCAGGCTTGTCAAGACTCTTTATAAACTCTATTTTTGTTTTGATGAACTCGACATCTTTCTTTACCATCATAGCCTCTTCGAACTCTTCGTTATTAGATAGTGAGTCCATTTTTTTAGAAAGAAACTTGCTCAACTCTTCGGCTTCGTATTCTATATCTCCAGTTGCAATAAATTTATTACCTTCATAGACTGATTCTGTCTTAATTTTTTCAGACAACTTAATCAACCTATCATATCCCATTCTATTTGTCTCAAAAACAATTGATTGGTCTGGTTTAAGGTGTTTTTTTACTTCAGCAAGTTTATATGGAAACTTTGTTTCCTTAAGAATCATAGAGTCACCCTTTTCAAGTCTTTTTTGATACTTAAAGAATCCACTATAAAGTATTCCAACTTCTTTTAGCAAGTCACCTTGGTTCTTGCAGCTTGTGAACACAATTGAGTTTGGACTATTTGGGTCTTTTACTCTTTCGAATTCTGACTCAACTATTTTTATATAATTTCTATCATCATAATCCTCAGAATCTTTAAAGTCTCCTCCGAACTGGATTATAGGGCTTCCCGTTTGGTTAAACCCAAACTCCAAGAATAGATAAAAATACAAAGTAACTTTTTCTCTTAATTCAGGCTCTTTGTATTTAAACTTAAACAATTCGCTTTTTGATGCTATAAGTTCATTTTTTGTACTTTCTCCTATTGGAGCATCACTTATTTCTTTGTCAAAATCCCCTTCTCCATAAATAAACTCCAGGTTGTTGTGCGCTATTTTGTCTGTCTCTGCCTTTAGATTGTTCAAATCCTTTACAACACTAACCTCCAACTCTCTACTATAGTTGAGCCCAAGGTTTTCGAGATTATCTCTCATTTCCATTATAGTTGAGACAGTTGAATTGTTGGAAGATTCAAATTGAAGACTGCTTGTTTCAGTATATCCAAATTTTTCGAGTATCTCCTTTATGTCTTTATAACTTTTGTTTTTTACAACGCTTCTATTAAGAGTGTTGCTTCCATTTTTTGTAATAAATATCATATTCCTTCCACCGCTTGCAAAAGGATTTGGTATGATACAGAAATCTAAATCTACGTCTTTATTCATATAGGCTTTTATTATAAATAGTTTATAAATAATTTGACATTTTTGTCACATATTTATGAGTAATAATAATAATAATAATAATAATAATAATAATAACAATATGCCGAAATTTAAAGTCAAAAAAGATAAGAAATTCTTTAAAGGTCCTAAGTGGAACTTAATAGGAATAAACAAGAAAGAGTTTAATGTAAAAGCGTACTTTCATCAAGACTGCGGATATAGGTTGACTGAAAACTACGACCAAATAAACAAACTTACTGGTGTGTCCTATAACTTCTTTCCATTTTATGACAAAGAAAGCAAGTCTTGGAAACCTGGTCATCACAAGAATAGCGTTAGAGTTGGATGGAGATGTGTTGATGGTGAGGAAATAGAACTATTGGCTTACGTGTATATTGATGGGGTGAGAAAAAGCAAAAAGCTAATCAACATAGACCTGGAGGAGTGGGTTCACATTAACTTTAAAGAGACGGACGATTACTATACTTTCAAAATAATTAAAGAAAATGGAGAAAGTTCAATAGCTCAATTTAAAAAGAATAGCACAAAAAAGGGTTTTCTTGGACTATTTATATACAGATTGTATCCTTACTTTGGTGGTAAAATAGCTGCCCCATATAGTATGAACATAGAATTGAGATATTTTAAAAAATTTATATAATGAATTTATCAGAAGAAGACGAAATAAGAGCAATGGTTAGAGAAATGCTTGCTGGAGGAATCAAAGAATATGACGCATTGTATTCCAAAGAAAAAGAATGGAAGCAGGAGTCTAAAGAGCTTAGAGTCTTACTTGTTGACTTGCTTAAAAATATTGAGAATGATGATTACAAAGAGGGTGTCAGCAAAATAGACACCGTTGTTCACAAGCTAAATACTTGGAAAAGGAAAATCGAAAAATTTATTGACTAATACCTAAAAAATAACAAAATGAAAGACGTGAAAGAAACCTGTACTTGCAAATGCAAGGAATGCGAAAAAGATAGCTGTAAAAATTGCTCTTGCAAATCATGCAAGTGTGACGGATGTGCTTGTGACAAATAAAAGTTAATTAACTTTATAAACATGTAGTTCAGGCTGGCTCATCAAAATGTTGCTCCAGTTGTTATCATCTAACTTATCGAATTTACAATGAGCCAGGAATTTTCCTGGCTTTTCTATTAACAGCTTCTCCCAGCCAAATGGAGATATTTTATTAATATCCCTATCAAGAACAAGATAAGACAAATCAGGTTCTTCAAACATACAACAAAGCCTTATTGAATAGAATATGTCGCCAGAAAGGAACTTTTTAAAATTGCAGTAACTAAGCATCTCTGGCCTAATAGATAAAAGATTAATCCAATCTATGCTTGTTAAAGCGTTTATGTCTAAAAGGTCTAAGCTTTCTTTGCCTGTGTGAGCCAATATTTCAGAAATCTGGTATCCTTTTAATAATTTATAACTTACCTGTTTAATAATGTTTCTGTCGTAATTATATCCTTTAATGATATTCATCGACTCTTTGAAGTTAAACTTGTAATTAGAAAGTTTTATATTGTCAAGAAAATATTTCTCCCCCAAAGAAAGAACTACTGCAGCTTCAGATGTGGTTATTTTATTGAGGTCAATTTTAAATTTCTCAACATATTCAGGCTTTCTCTTGAGAAGGTGGATTAAGTGCTTGATTTTGTAGTCATATTTCTCAATACTTACCTTTTTCATTATGTCAGCATCATTGTCGAGGCATCTAATTAGAATTCTAATCATCTTCATTTTATCAATCTTATCCCATCTAACAACTTTTCTAACCTCTTCATTTTCAGATATGACTCTATCTGGCACCTGGTTGTAATTAACATTATTCGCCAAATGTTTCAATATTGAACTTGGAATCTCGTCCCAGTGCCAACTGAATATATCAGTTATCAAAGCGTCTGCTGTAATTGAAATTACATTCATAATTGATTTTAAGTATTTATTTTCTTATTTTTCCACATGGACAATAACATACCCATAAAAATATACAACAAAGATGGAAAAATAAAGCTATCCGTTAAGTATTCTAAAGTCACCAAGACTATTAGTACATATAAATACAATGGAGAAAGTGTTGACACACATCATCTTACAGTTGATGTTCGTGAGGCTATGGATAAATTGTTACTTGAGTACTCGGAATCAAATTATAATCCAGCAAGGCTTAGTAGAAAAAGCCCACTTAGCCCTTATCACGCATACTATGAAATGACGAGTGAGGTTGGTGGAGTCTTAAAAAAAAGAGTGTCTGTTTCAAAAAAATCAATTGAGAAAATTGAGATTGCTGGAGACATGGAAGAGGTGAGAACGACAATTAATCTCGATAGTAAAAATGAGTATGAAAAAAGGATTAAGTACTTTGAGGGCGAGAGGTATGAGTCAGAATTTAAAAACGGAGAACTATATGATATTGCCTTCAGATTAAAAGAAAATAAAATTAATGAATATTTAAAAACACTACAAGATGGAAAAGAAAAAAATTGACATAGAGATGGCGAACATGGTCGGCAAGACTTATTTTGCAATTGCAACTTGGCATAACCAAGATTTTGATAACGAGAAAGAAAAACAAGAAGCTTTGAAGCATGTGTCTGCTGAGATTATACAGCAAATACTTGAAGATACATTCCTTCAGATGGATGGTGTTGTAGACACAGAAGCTAAAGACGTTAGTCACAGCGTTCCTGCAAAAACAATTAACCAAACATCAGGAGGTACAGGAAAGATGTTTGCTCCTACTGAGGACCCAATAATAAGAGCTCTAAGAGAAAATAGATAATATCATGATAACTATATTCAAAAATATAATAAAGTTCATTACAGACCCTAAAAACACTCGAATGATAATGTTGGGCGTTATTGTTGTAGTATTATTGTTGTTCTTGCAACAGTGCAATAGAACGCAACACTTTAAAGACCAGGTTGAGCTTGAGAAACAGGAAACAAAAAGAGTTACAAATAACTACGAAGCTGCAATGGACACAATTGTTCAAGGCAAAGCAGATGAGAATACGTGGAGAGCTGAAAAAGCGGGATATGAATTAACTCTTGATGAACTTGAAGGCAAATATTCTGACCTTCTTGGCGACTTCAAGGTTGAGAAAAATAAGCCACCAAAAGTTATCATAAAAACAGAGTACGTAATAAACGAAGTTATAAACAATGTTCCAGTATATGTTGAGATTGATAGTTTTGGAAATACGGTTATGGCATTTAATGACAGCACATACCACGACTCTACAATGACTAATTATAGATTTTTAAGCGGAAGGATTCCATATAAGATTGTGTTCGACCCATCTGACTCTCTTTATAAAGCAGTTCCAGATTTTGGCACATTTGACCTTACACTGGGAATGAACCTTAACTTAGGGTTATTCCAAGATAAGAAAACAAGAAAGATTAGCATAATGGCTGACACAGATTATCCTGGAGTTACGTTTACAAACATTGAGGGAGCCAGCATAATGGATGACCCTGCAAACAAAAAAGTTCTTAGACAAATGCGTAAACCATGGGGGTTAGGACTTAATGTTGGATATGGTGCTATCGTAGACATAAAGAGTGGAAACATTTCTACTGGCCCTTATTTCGGAGTAGGCTTAAGTTATACGCCTAAATTTTTACAATGGGGAAATAAAATATCTTTTTTAACTCTATTTATATAAAACAAAACAAATGTATACAGAAAGACTTATTGCAAATATGGCAAAGAAGACTGGGATTGACATTAGCAAGTTCGACATAGAAGAGTTGGTAATGGGAATGGATGTTGAGTTAGAACACGGAAGTGAAAATCCAGAGACAGACGTAACAGGAGATGACCCAGAAGCTACTTTTAAAATTGTAATATCTCACATGCGTGAACTTTCAGATTATTACACAAGATTAAAAAAAATGGAAAAGAAAGAAAACATTAGCGAATACGCAAAAAGAATGAGAGAACTTGCTGGTCTTTCTGAAGGAAATCAGAACAAAACTCTTAAAACTATTCAAGAAGGGGAATCTTCTTTTGAAGAAGGTCAGACTTTCTACGCAAAAGACATGATGACTTCTAATGATGTTGTTAAAGAATCTGAAGAAAAGGATGAAGATTTTGAAACTCACAAGTTTGAGCAAAAGACAATCGAAGAAGGCGCAGATGATGCTGAGCTTTACAACTTAAATGAAAACACTGTTATTGTACTTGACTTCTTAGAAGACGAGGATAATAAATAAAAGATACCTTGGGGCGATAACGGACCCCTATCCTTTAGGACCGTTATAGTTACAAAAAAAGAGACTTATCGCTAAGTCTCTTTTTCTTTGTCTAATATTTTCTAATTTCTTAGTATCCCTGTGGAGCTTCATCGTTTGATGCTCTTGGTGCTTCTGTTACAGACGGTGCTGATACAACCTCTTCAGTTGGAGCTGGAGCTGGAGCTTCTTGGTTTTGAAGTGAGTTAAGGTAAGATATGGCTACATAAATGTAGTGAGATTCTTCTAATGAGTATACTCCACCTTTGCTATGTGCAACGTTTACTGCTGAAATTAATGTGTTTAATGCTTCTGCTACTGAATTCATAATTCTAAATTTATAAAGTTTTTATTTAACCAAATATATAAACCTGGTTTTGTAAAATAAATAGTTTTTGTTTTTTATTTAACTAAGTCGTTAATCCAAGAAAACCTATGATTAATGTTCTCAATTATATATTCTGGCAATTTTAGGTTGTGTTGTTTAAATTTAACAGAACCTTCTTTGATTGTGTGTGGGAACTTATAGTTATACATTCCGTCAAACTCAAATGTAGACTGTCTAAGGTCCTCAAAGTTGTTTTTGCCATAATCATACTCTTCTTCTCCTAAGAACTCGTGAACACGCTTTAAAGTCTCTACTGGATGCTTTGTAAGATGTTCATACTTAACAATAAGTATTCTATCTCCGTATCCAGTTTCAAATGCGTCATTTAAAAGCCATACTGGTCTTGCTACAAGTCCTCCATCGTTTATAAATGTATCAACCCTTTTAGATAGAGTGGAGAAAATTACCTAAAGCTCCAGAAATAAAGTTATTATACCCACCTGCAATTGCAGCATACGGTGTGTTTGTTATTGTATTTCCTCTTCCAGCGACAAAAGATTCCTGACCACCCGCAATATTTCCAGTTCCATTATTTGCTATAATAGAATTAGTACCAGTTGATGCAGACCACAAGTCTCCACTCGTACTTGTAGTAGCAGTAGTTACTATATTGGTGCCATCAAAAACTAATGCTTGTCCTGCGATAAGCCCTGTGAAATCATGGTCTGTTGCTCCTGTAAAGCTATGTAGTCTTAAATGGCTCATTTGGTTGTTTTATTATAAATATTATTCATTAAGTTAATTCTACACTTTTTGTTGTTCCAGTCACTTGATAATTCAAGAAAGTTGTACCACCAGAAGTAGTAAACCACATTGAACCGTCTGCTGGAGCTGCTGCGTTAACTGGCTCCATTATAAGTTGAGCTACAGATGTAGAAGTTAAACTCATCGTATTTGCGCTTACGTTTGTTGTAAATACAGTATCTCCTGTTACAGTTCCACCGCTAAGTGCAAGGAAGTTTCCAGAACCTCCTCCTGTTACAGTTCCCACCGCTAATCCAGAACCTCCTCCTGTTACAGTTCCACCGCTAAGTGTAAGGAGGTTTCCAGAACCTCCTCCTGTCATAAATACAGTCCAAACGGATTCAATTGCACACTCTAAATTTTTAAAGTTTTGATTCCAAAGATTCCTACCTTCATCAGGGTTGTGATAAGGTTGTACTTCAGTTATACCAGTTAAACAATAAGCCATTTCTTTTGATTATTTATAGTTTCTCTTATAAATATTCAAAGAAAACTTTAAGTTTATGTTTTTGTAATAAAATTAATGTTTAAAAACTTCAACACTTCTTTGTTTCTAAGATTCTTGTAGTCACTCGCAAATAGGGTATATTCAAAAAGCATTTCATTATACTTTGCAACTGGCGATTTATTTCCCTTTCCAAATTTTTGAATTAGCTTTCTCGAATTTACATCAAACTCGATTGTAACGTGAGGCATGTTATGTTTATCTCTAATAGAGACGATGAGAGATTGTTTGTTTTTAACCTTGCTTTTATAACCTTTTCCACCAACGCAATGGCCCATTATATTCCCTTCAAGTTTTAGGTCATTTGCTGTCAATAAATACAAGAAATGTTCTTGGTCTGAAAATCTAAATATAACCCTATCTTCTACGATTGTAGGGATGTCCATTTTTTCGATTCTATACTTCCTTCTCATCTCATCATGCCACTCTGCTTGCATTTGATATGCCTTATTAAAGTCGCATTGAAATATGTCAGCTTTCGTTTCTGATGCCCAGTCTACTATTAGTCTAATATCTGTAAGTCTGTCGATTATTTCATGAGATTTTTTCACTTCTTTAGAAATCCAAACATCATATTTGTGTTTTCTTTTTTCAGCTAATTCATTGTCTTGATTTACGTTGTCTCCAATGAATCCAATAGAGTTTCCAACCTCTGAAATCTTCTTAACTAACTTTTCAGCCTCTTCTTCTGGAAGTTCGCTAAAAAACGTTTTCTTTATGTATTCCTCTCTTTTAGTTAGCATCTTTGTCTTTTTTTTCTCCTACAATTAATCTTAGATTAACAATATCATCAAGTTCTTCTATTTCAAATCTACCAGAATGCTCTTTGGGGTCATCCATTTTGAGGCCGTTAATTTTATGTGTTTTTTTAAAGGTGAAGGTTTGTGTGTCGTCATCAAGTTCAAAACCAACAATTGTGTAGCATTTCATAATAACTCTCAACTTATGCTGCAGAGTTGACAACTTTCTTTTTTTAAAAGTCCTTGCGTTTATTTTGAAATCCTTGATTACCATATTATTATTCTTCTGGCAATAAGTGGTCCCAATTACTTTTTAACACACTAATATCTTGACTACTTACGACTTCATAAATTCCTGTCCAACCACCATTAACCATATAGTCTAATTCATCTTCATCATCAGTAATTGATGTGAATCCAGAATAACCCATTTCTGCAACTTGTTTTGCAACAGCTACTATAAATTCTTCATCAGTCATATTATTTCTTTTTCTTTTTTTTCTTAAGACCCATGCTGTTAATCTTTTTTTGAACTGAGCTCTCATTTCTGTTTAAGCTATTAGAACAATACTTTCTGCCTTTTGTTGGATAGTTTTTCTTGAGGAAAGAAATGTCCTCTTCGGACCAAGCGCCTTTTATGTAACCGTCTTCAACATACTGCTCAACTTCATCTTTAACTTCTTGAAGTGTTTTTTGGATATTTGTTGAGCTTACGATTAATTGCTCTCCGCCTGGGGCTTCTGAAGCTAATGGAGCAGCTACAATAGTCTCCATACTTTCAGTTGTGTGAAGCTTATCTAATACTTCGTCATTATTAGGGTTTACAACCTCTTCCATAGTAGACATAACCTTTTCTGCGTCAGCTACCAAAGGCGTGACCGTAATCAAACCTTTCTTCTTGTAGATTTGCATTATTATTGTTTCAAAGTTATCAGCAACAACCTCTTTTCCTGACCCAATTTCAATTCTCCCATCTGCTCCATTTATTCTGGCAAATATGTTAACTGATTGGGGGGACATATTTTTAATAGTACATTTCATGTGTATAGTTTTCCATTTTTAGAAATATAGAAAGATGAGGGGTAAAAATCAAATAAAAGGACAAAAAAAATCCACCATTAAGGTGGATTCTAAATTTATAATTTTAAATTAAGCTTTGTAATTAGGGTTTCTAATTAGCTTGCCTAACTCTTGATTGTAGTAGTAAGCTGTGTTTGGAACTACTGACGCTTCTCTAACAATGTTCTCAATAATGATTTCTTTGCTTTCAGAAACTTCTACAGTCTCAATAAGAGCTTTTTTGTAGTTAGGGTTGTTCACAAGATTTCCAGAGTTCATATCCAAGATAAAAGCTTTGCCTTCATTTAGATATTCATCTTCAAATACTTTAAATTCAGCACCAGAAAGAGAACCAGGCTTGTCAACTACAACAACTGCTTTACCTTCTATTTCATCTCCATGGTCAACACCACTATTTCTTTGCATGAATTCTTTCATGTTTTGTTCTTCACCTTGCTCTCTTGATACTATTTTTGCAGAAGTACCATCTTCTATTTCTCCACCGCAAGACTCTGCAAGCTTAATGGTTGAGTTTTTATCAAAACCAGAAAGTGCCTTCCATCTGTTAGACTCTTCTTCTTTGGTTTTTTGGTGAGTAATAATATATCTTTTGTTAACCCCTTTGTCTTCATTCTCTGTAAGAGAAGTAAATTTCTTTTTAGAAGGGTCAAAGCTTTCGCCTAACGCTGCTTTACCTTTCATTCCAGCTCTTCCTTTAGGAGAACCTTTTGAAAGCTTGTCTTCTTCTGCTGAGTTCACCTCAACTCCGTGAAGTCCAAGTGCGTGGTTTTTATCCATTCCCTTAGGAGCGTATCCATCATCATCTAATTCAACAGTTGTCCATCCGTCAACATTTTCTCTCTTAAGAGCTCTTTTCTTGTTTCTCTTAGAATAAGGAGTTTCTTCAAATCTTTCTTGTAACTTAGAATGAATGTCATCTTCTTTCAATTTGATTTTCTTTTTTTCTGAATGACCAGGAGTTACATTATCTTTAGCTTTTAATTTTACTCCTCCTTTGTGTTGCTTTACTTTGCTGCCAGTTTCTGGTAAATCATCAAGCCCTTCTGACATCTCATCATCAAAGTCTCCTCCTTTACCAAAAGCTCCAGGAGTAAGGTATCCACCAGCTCCAGCGCCACCACCACTTGCAGTAACTTCGTCAACTGTATCCTCTTCTTCTTCGTCAAACAACAAGTTGTCTTTAGAGTTCGCACTCTTAACTTCTTTACTGTTTGGTTCAACTTCTTTTTTAGCTGATTCCATTATCTTACCAAGAGTTTCATTGAAGTCTCCTTTAAGAATGTCTGTTAAACTTAGTTTTTTCATATTGCTTTCTACCATTGAGTTAATACTTTTTTCAGTTCTATCCTCAATACCTAATTTTGTACTAAAGAAATAAGCAGCTTCTTTATCTGCAAATTTATCAAGAACCTTTTTAAGGTCTTTCTTGAAGTCTGAAATATTATCTACTTTGAATGTTTGTTTGTTGTTTATCATGTAGGCACCATTCTTTTCGTCTTGGTGACCTCTAAACGCTGCTTGCTCTGTTGTTTGGTATGTGAAGTCCATTGTTTCAGATTCGCAATCAATATCAACGTGAATTTCTGCAACCATTTTCTTACCACCATAACTAAGATTCTTCTCAAAGAATCCGTTTGTAGCCTTTGGTCCTTTAACTCTGTTAATTGTAACAGTGTCTTGACCTTTCTTAACTCCAGTACCATAAGTAGTGCCGTCTCCGTACACGCCTCTGTTCCAACCTTGTTCGCCTTTAGCGTCTTTTGGTTCACGAGTTTTTATACCTTCAGATTTGAAGGCTGCTTCAGTAGATTTAATCAACTGTTCTTCAATTGCATCATACACATCAGACTTAAGCTTTTGGTTTTTTGCAAATTCAGAACCTTGTTCATCATTCTTCTCTGGGTTATTTTCTATATTGGCCATTTAAAAGATGTTTTCTAATAAATAGACCAAAAAAACTGATTTACAACAAAAAGACCTACCAAAAAATGATAGGTCTATAGCATAGTAATAAAGAGGCTTGCGCTGCCCGTAGCAAGATATGTGTTAGTACGGCTTAACAATGCCAGTTGCGCATGTTTAATCTCACCCTCCAATGTTTTGTTTTATTAACCCTTTAGATTTCCATGCGTTCCAGGTTTCTTCGTCAACAGTGTGTCTAAACCCAGGGTTATCAAGATACATCATACCTTTATACATGTATCCAATAAACCTTCTTCTGGTTTTTGTAACCACTTTATTTTTCATCCTCCCAGTGTAAGCGTCAACGTCATCAAGATTATACTCCTCCTCAGTAGCGTTAAAGGTATGTATTTTATACTTCTTTTCAGCAAACAGCCAGAATCTATAGTTCCAAGATGCATTAAGTATGTAGAATCTTAGCTTTGATTGTTTCCATTTCATCCGAGAGTCATTTTAACAAACACAAAATATATAAGAAAAACTATCAATGAAGCGATACCGAGAATCATGAAGAAAAATGTAGAGTTAAACCTAAACCTTCTCCATATAGATAATTCATCATATCCATCCTGACCTCTTGTAGCTTTGTAGTCGCCAAAAACATTCCATCCAACAAATCCTGCTGCAACTGCCATTAAGGCTAATATAACTTTAAGTACTATTATCATTTTTCTGAAGGGTTTTGTGATTCAGAGCCCCCATCAGAACCTATACCAAGGTCTTCAGAAGATTCTTTTGTATTTTTTGTCTGCACCATTGATTGGGCTATTTGAATCATGAAGTGCTCATTTTCTTGCATCACACCGTTTATCCTGTGCAGTTCAGACATTTCGCTCTTAAGCTTAGAAACAAGGTTAACTTCCTTGTCTCTATTGCTTAAAAGAGCCATAATGTTATCCATAACAACAGTTCTATCCTCTGATAGAGAAGTCATTACTTTGGATAATATGTCTAATTGGGTTGCCATTAGTTTGATTCTGCAGATACTCTTGAAATCTCTACGTCAAGGTCTTGGTGATATACATCAACAATTGTAGAAAGCGCAACTCCAGTAGTTTCGAAATCAAACATTGCATCTTCAAGGTTGTTCTCAAGATTTGTAGTAGCGTCTTGTACAGACGTAGCCTCAATCATGTAGTTCTGCTTTGTCTTGCTTATTTTTCCGTTGTCATCTTCATCAGAAATAGTGATTTTTCCTAAATACCAATGTCCTCCTTCGTTATTTCTGATAATTTCAGTAATCTCAGTAACTGACATAGCATGCACAAGGAATTCTCCAGATGCAGTTTGGCCTATTTCTTTATTTATTCTTGCTTCAGCATCAGTGAAAGATACTGCTGGAAGTAAAAAGGCTTCATTTAATTTCTTAACCTCTTCGTCTTCTCCGATTTTGTTGTACTTTACCTTTACGGTATACCATCTGTTCATAATGTATTGTTTTAATTATTTGTACAAATGTAAAGATTTCTACAATAAAAAACAACACTTATCTATGAATTCTGTGATTGTTGGTGCTCATTGATTTGGTATCGAATATTCCCATACCTTTATTATTACCTGCTCCACCAGCTTGTCTAAGGTTCTTTTTAGTATTTAGATTACTTTGATTTAGATTGTCAAGCTGCTGGTTAACCCACTCTTTTCCAGAATCTCCACCATGAAGCTCCCAGGCTTGAATTGGTCCAGAGTTTTGAATTGTCTTACCCGCAGCTTTGTCGGCATTGTAAGCTTCTTGACCTGTTTCAAAAAAAGATTTCATCTTCTTCATCATGTCGTAACCCTGAGTTTGCTTAGAAGCAAGCTCTTTGGCTTTATTAAGACCTGAACCGTGACCAGTTCCAGATTGTGTTTGATTGTTTCCTGAAACAGCATTAAGCGCTTCTTGAGCTCTTTGTGCTACATTTGGCGGAGGAGTAAATGATTTATTATTATCAAACGTAACCGCTTCAAACAAAACTTTTCTAATTATTTTTCTAACTTCATTCATCGCCATGGTTCTTTCCCATATCTCTTGATTGAATTCTGGCTCTTCTGGTCTTTGTTGTCCAAATTGAAGGACGTGAAGTTGGTCCATAGTATATCCTACAGCCAAATAATCATCCACTTCGTCTTCGTATACGTATACGTAAGTCATTATGACATCATTTTAAGAATAGCAGACTTAATGTCTTGAGGAAGCTTAGATGAAAACCCAAGGTTAGCGAGATTCCAGTTTACTTCATCATAAAAAGCTATATTATTAACAGGAGCACCTGATTCAAGAGTTCTTCTAATGCTAATCATAAGACCTTCTCCTTCTCTAAGTGCAATATTGTTTCCTTGAGCACCTTGATATTGAGTAGGGTTTTCATACATGCTATCAACAATAGTGCTAACACTCTTTCCTTGATTTACTGCATGCTGACCTCCTGCACTATCGTTTCCGCCCATGAAATTACCTCTCTGACCTTCTCTTAGTCCAGCGTTCTTTTCTCCAGAAGAAAGCTCTGAAAGCCTTTTGTAATCTTCCTGAAGTTTTTCTGCATTAGTCTCTTCTCTTTCTTCCTTAAAGATTTCTCCTTGAGTTTCGAATGACTGTGTAAGCTTGCGCATTCTATCTTTTTCGTTTTCTTTCATTGTAATATATTTTTACCAAGTAACTGCTCCTATTCCCATATCTCCAGAATAAAATCTGATAGATTTAGGAACCATTGATTTGTAAATTTTTTCGAGGTCAAACTTAGGACTTGCAACCATTGAGTTAGTAGAGTTATTTGGCATATCTCCATCAAGGTCAATGTCTCCATTGTCATCTACTATTTCATTCAAACTTTCATCTCCTTCTGTTGATTGAGAAAGAAAGTCTACTATAAAATATTTGAATATGTCTTGGAATTGGTCTTTGTTCTTTTCGACCCAACCTTTAAAGTCTGAAGTTTTAACAACAAGATTAGCTTTTTTTCCATAGGTAGTAATGAAATCAATCTTAATGTCTTCGCCATCAAAATTAACATCAATAACTTTATCTATCTCACCTGGAGATAAACTTACTACTTCTTCGCCTTCTTTTAGAAGAACGCTTAAACATATGTCTTTTAGTTTTTTCATCGAGCGCTTTTCTAATAAATAGAAGGAAATTAAAGAAACTACACCTTATTTAGCCACTCGTCTATTAAATTTGATTTTACAGAAAAACACTGCACTTCTGACTGATTTAATTCAGCACCAGTATAAACATCTACTCTACTTGAAGTTGCTGGAGATGCAAATGATGTAAACGACATTCCACTCTGAATTGTTCTCATAGAAGTTTCGCCTTGAATACTCAAGGGATAAAGCATGATGTTGTCTTCATATTGAACTACGCTGCTTACAATTTCAGATGGCTCATTGACATACTGATTTGTATACTTTCTGTTTAACACATTACCATCAACACTGTAGAAGCATTTTAACTCCCTCTCTTCGTCTTTAAATTCTGCATAACTAACAAGATTGTTGCACTTGTCATATATTCCTATGCTGCTATAACTTTTCTCCATCTTCCAGTTCTTCACTAAGTTTTAAATCTTTAATTGGTCTGAAAGAAACATCTTTATCTGTTAGATAGTTCATCATGAGGTTTTTAAACCTGTTGCTCCCCTGTTCGTTAGCAAAACCTTTTACTTGGTCAAACTCAAGACCATCTCTTGAATAGTATTTGAATCCGACAGTGAACCTTTCAAGTTCTTTAGCTGGTCTATTAGGGTCTCTATCATAAACTGTAGCCATAAGATAATTACCTTGAGCTACATTGGGAGCGTATTGAGAAGCGCTGTGTCTCATATCAATACCCTCTTTGATGATTAACCCTGGAGAATCAAGAAGATGCATCTCAAGAGGCCCTTCATAATCCCCTTCACCTTTAGACTCAAGGAATCTAAATTTAGAAACGAATTCTTTGATTGCTCCAGTTTTCTCTTCCTCACTTTTAACTTTATAGAAAGTCACAAGATTATCGTGATAATCAACCAAGTCAGAGTAAGTCTTGATTTTGTTGAAGTGCTTCTTTGGGTCGAACTTCATGATTTCCATCATCATTCTTGCATCATCATACTCTACAAAAGAAAACTCTCTTACATTTTTGTAATCCTTGTGGAAGAATCTATTCTCAACGAAATCATCAATAATGCAAAGAACCTTGTCAAGCTCCTTTGGGTCCATTTTATCTCTAAAGTAGAAAACATCAATTGCATGCGTCAATAAATCGAGGTCATGCCTTTGAAGAAGTGAAATAACTCCTTTTTTGTCATAAAACTTGAAGTATTTAATTATCTGTTTGTATTGAGAGAAGTTTGTAATATGATTGTAAATAAATTTAGAAATAGTACCATCTTCAACAGCATCCATTACTTGATACTTGCCATCAACCTTAACAACTTTACCGCTTTTGTAATTTTTATTAAGATTAATTTTATAATTAGCAGACTCATCAGTTTCTTCTATCTTGTAATTAAGCTTATCTTCTTCTTTGTTTATTGTGTTTTCGTAATCAATTCTTTGTTTTGATTTAAAGGCAAAGTCATGAACTTCTTTGTTGTCTCCATTTACCTCTTCATTAAGTTTGTTGATGTACTTTGTAACCAAAAAGTTAAATATGTTTACTGGAGATGTTGCGCCAGACTCTATCATTTCTTCAGAAGAAGGTATGTCACACTCAAGCATAAGGTCATATAAGAACTGAGAACCCTTGGTGAGTGCTACAGTTGAAAGGTTTGAATACTTGATTATTCCAAAAAATATAGAAAGAAGCTTCTTCATGTAAGGTATTCCAATCTCCATAGGAGCGCTTCTGATTGATTCTAAGAACTCTGATACTATTTCGCTATTCTTGGTATCAGAAACGAAATTAGCAAGCCTGTTAACGTACATATGAAGCTTCATAAAGTCAACAACCTTATCTGTTTCTTTTATGAAGAACTTGTCTACATACTTTATCGCTTCATCAAGACCAAACTCAACTTCTTGAGTATTTCCAAAATCTTGATATGTTAGCTTTTTACTTTCCTTTTCAAATCTTATGTACTTAATTGATTCATCAAATACTACTTTAAATTCTTTTTCACCATCAATTTCTCTTGAGGCGATTTCTGGACAAGCTTTTGCGTAATAAAATATTAAATCTGTATCAGTTTCCTTGAAGTCGTATCCAGAGATAAAATAAGTACCAATGGGAATAAGTTTTCTTCTAATGTCTGGGTTGCTAAAGTTTTTTTCACAATGAGGACATTGAACCTTTTTGTCTAATGCAAGCTTTATGTCTTTATACATTTCTCCATAAATATCATCACCCTCTTCTTCCTCTTTTTCTCCGAAAAGATTTAAAGGTTTTTTGGCACTAAGTGCAGTGTCAAGTTCCAACACCTCTTCTTCGTTGCTGCTTATAAAACTTTCCCCGCAGCTGCAAAAGTATTTATCCTCTTCTTTGCCTTCTATGACAAAGGAATATTCTGAACTAATATTGTCTAAATTTAGAATTTGATTTTCCATATTATAATTTCTTTTGTAGAAATATATTCATTTAATACAAAAAAACCAAGACTTTTGGCCTTGGTTTAGTTTTAAATGATATTTTTATGTATTACTTATAGTAATTTAGATACTTTTTTAGCAGCTTCATTAATAAAGCTCATAAGTTCTTTTTTGTTTTTGAACCCTTCTGGAAGTTCGATTCCTTTGGCAATTCTTCCGTATGAATCTTCTTTTTCAGGAGCCTTTTCTTTAGAGACAGCTTTCTTTTGACCTGTTGTGTGTTTTTCTCCACCTGTAACATCACCACCTGCTTCAACGTAAGTCTTAGCTCCAACATCATCAATATTTTTGTCTTGAGAGTTCATCTCAACTTTATCCTTTCTGTCCTCATAAGGAGTAGAAGCTTTAGTTGATTGGTTACCTTTTTTGCTTTCAAAGTTACCATTCTTCATCCCTTCGATGTGTGGGTTATCAGAAGTTCCTTTTTTAGTAGAGTTTGCAGCGTCAACTTTTACAGCTGCAGCAATTTTTTCATCATGACCTTGGTCGTTGTCATTTTTGTTCATCTTAACATCAGTAGGCAATTCTTCATTGCTCATGTTAGCTTTTTTCTTTTCAAATTGACCAGCTCCAGTAGATTTAGTGTATGCAGAACCGTCAGAGTTATCCACTCTATCCATTTGGTTCATATCCACGTCCATAGTGTCTCCAGCGTCAACAATCTTGTCAGCTTCTTCTTTTAAGATTTTAGAAGCCTCTTCTTTAATAAGTGTTTTAAGGTCTTCAGCGGAAATAGTTATCTTCTTGTTCATGTGATGTAATTTATCTATAAATATTGCAGAAAATAGAAAAATCAGTATATTCTTTAAACTTTTTTCCTATATTTGCGTATAAGTAAATAGTTATAGAAAACAGTTATACTAAAAATTAAAAATTGAGTAGGAACAATAACAGAGGCAAACGAGAGGTGCCAGGCTCTAAATATATCATTAACGATAAAGTAAGAGCAAGAGAGGTGAGAGTTGTAGAAGGCTTAGAAAGTCGTGTATACTCCACAGAAGATGCGCTTAGAGAAGCTGCAGCACTGGGTTTAGACCTTGTGGTTACAAACATGAACACGAGTCCGCTAATATGCAAAGTAGTTGATTTCAAAAAATTCTTATACGAAGAAAAGAAAAGGAAAAAAGAATTAGAATCTAATCAGGTAAAAGTGATTATGAAAGAAGTTCAATTTTCTCCAAATATTGGTGAACATGATTATGAAACCAAAAAAAGAAATGTTGTTAAATTCCTTGAGAGAGGAAATAAAGTAAAGTGTACTGTATTCTTTAAGGGTAGAACTATTATGTTTAAAGACAAAGGAGAATTAGTTCTTGCCAAATTAGCTACAGAAATAGAAGATACTGGAACCCCAGAGGCAATGCCTAAGTTGATTGGGAAAAGAATGTCTTTTATTATAAAACCTATAAAAAAGAAATAATGGAGGAAGAGGAAGAGAAGTTTATATTACAACCTGTAATATCTCCATCCGAGAAAGCGTTTAGAGAAAAAGTTGGAGCCGAAACATGGGAGACTATACAAAACAAAACACTGAGAGATGGTAACTACAAATGTAAAGGATGTGGTTTTGAACCGTATGATGTAGACCCAAATAGTGTAATGTCTGCTCACCTTGTAGAAGAGGATGAAAAAGATGCGATAAAATCAAAAACCACTATAGCATGTCAGCTTTGTCACATAATTCAACACGCAGACGTTGCAATTGAAAAGGGTTATGTAGAACTTGTCAATAGCCATTACACCCAAGGAGAGCTTGTAAATATTTGCAGAAATGGCGATGCTCCTTTTCATATAGAAAAAGGGGAAATTAGACACATAAAAAAAGCTCTTCCAATTTTCTTAGAAGAGCTTAATTCAGGGAGGTCAAAAGAGGGTAAGGTTAAATTCCTACTAACCACTTCTTACCTTAGTTCTATTGGTATATTTTAGCTTTTTGACAAAGTAACTGGAGTCAATTTGTAATATTTACCATCTGATGTTTTAATTACTTTAGCGCCACCTTTTATATTAACATTTTCATAAGTAAGCTTGTTCTTGCTTTTTTCAGTGTATTCACTCAATACTTCAGAAATGGTTTGTTTCGCAATTTCCTGCATCATTTGTTGCATGTTCTCAAAATTAAATTGAGATTGCTGTGGAGTTTGGTTTTGAGCTGTACTATTGACAGCGTATTGTAAATATTCTGAAGATTGTTGCTGCGGCTGAGCTTGTTCTTGCATTCTTTTTTGCTGCATCATAGCTACTGGGTCAAACACTGGCCCAGCTGCTTGAGTAGGCATTGACAATTCTGGTTGAGTAGTTGCCATGTTAGCGTTTGTTTGTTGAGCTAACGCTGGTTGTTGGGGTGCTCCATATGAGCCTACATCATTACCTCCACCATACATAGCTTCCATAGCTGTAAACTCATTTGAATTTACCGCTCCTCCTCCAAAGTTTTGTTGAACTGCCACCGCTTTACTTGGGTCGCTAAGTTTATTTCCAGGGTGATTTGGGTTTTTTTTCATCTTTGGTTCTGGAATTCCCTGAAACCCACCTTGGCCTTGTACGCTTGATGACTTGACAAGGTTTTGAACCACTTGTCTGTTAGCTCCACTTTTAAGAGCAGCAAGTCTTGCGTGCTTGTCTTGATTTGATGCAGTTACTGGCACTGCTGTAGAAACCCCTTCATTCATTTGAGTGATAGGCATTGGTATTCCCATTTTTTTGGCTCTTGCCATTTTTTGTTCTAATGCTGTCATAATATTAATCGCTTATTTCATCTTCGTTTTCGTCTTCATCCTCTTCGTCTTCTGCACTAATCTTTTTAAACTTGATACTCTCCGCTCTCGTTAAGTCTCTGATATTAGATATTTCGAAGTCGTGAAGAAAATTGAATCTTAAAAATTTAGTAATTTCTTCTGGATTTCTGTCCAAGTCATTAGTGGCCTCTACATCAACCTCTTCTTTGTTAAATATTCTTAAAAATAATTCATATTCATCCTTGGTCATTTCTGCCTTGATTGTTAGCACACGCTTATCTCTTCCAAATTTTCTAAACTTAACGCCTCTACCTATCATTTCAAAGACCATATCTTTAAAGTCTATGTAGCTAACTTGTTCTATTTCTGAATATTTAATCCAATCTCCATAAAACTCTTCAAACCTATTCGTAGAATACATATAATGCAAGTCTATCAATATTGGGGTTGTGTTTTTTCTATTTTTTACCATAATTTAAAATAACTACTTCGTTTTCGTTTACATCCCACCAAGCATAAAGCTCTTCGTTTCTTTTGGGGTGTATAAAAAACAGTTTATCAATTTCTTTTTTATACGAGGTCTTTTTGAATCTATTCTTCAATTTATCTACTTGAGATTGAATGTATTCGTCATCACTTTTAATATTAAGCAACTCTTTTTTGGATTCTCTTAAATCTTTTGTAAACCACTGAAGCATTAGCTTCCTGTGGCGACTTTGATTATCCATTATTTGCTTGATAGTGTGCATAAGCCTTATTGAAATATAATATATAGCTAATCTAAATTAAATAGTTACGCTGCAGGAATTTCTTCTGCTCCTCCCATTTCTGGTTCAGCAGGCATCTCTGCTGATGGTTCAGCTTGCATTTCTGGCTCTGCCGTTTCTTGGCCTGGTTGGATTGTCAACTTCTCTCTCCAATCTTTTTGCCAAGCATCATAATGGTTATAAAGTTTTTCTAACAAACGCTTATTGCCTTGCTCAACAACTAAGTCTTCTGTAGAAATGGTTAACCCATTTTTAAGAGAATAAGCAAATTTAACATTTCCTTTGTTTCCCATTTCAATTGCGCCTGATGCCCCAGCTTCAATACCTTCTGGTCCAATCCACATTTTAAGAGAATAACCATTTGATTGTGCGTCAAACACAACAGAGGCACCATCAATTTCTTGAAGCATTTCTTCGAACGAGTCCTCGAACTCAGTTATTTCTATAGAATTTATTTGAGGAATACCGCTTTCATAGTTTTCTCTAATTGTGATTGGCTGTGGAATACCGTTTTTGTCTGGCTTATTTCCACCATAAAACATGTTGTATTCTATTTCATCCTCAGAAAGACCTTTTGGTTTAAAGATTCTGTTTTTTTGGTCCTCTTTTTCCTTAGAGCTACTTCTAAGTGTTTCGAAAGCAAGAGCGCTAACTTCTTGCCTTATCATTTCTAATAATTCTTCTTTGTTCATATCTTTAAATTTGACTCATCCACATACCTTTTTTCTCCCACATCCACTTGTGGTAAGAAAGCATGGTTTTTTTAATAATTTCTTTTACTTCCTTTTCGGTCATAAAGTTTTTAACCTCTTCCTTGGCTATTTTCTTAACCTCAGCTTTATCTGGAACGCTGGTCATGTGACTCTTTAAAACGCTCTTTACAATATCTCTTACTTCCTTTTCAGTCATTGTTATCCGTTTACTTTTTCTTTAACTCTATTGAGAACTTCAAACACTCTGTGGTCTGGATACATATCTCGCTTGTCTTTACGAACATTTGTATGTGTCCATATTCCAGGAGTTTTATCTTTTACAAGAACCTCATTATACTCTGCCCAATCTCTATCAAAATTTATATTCTGAACTGGTATTTTATATTCACCAATAATCCAGACAAGCAACCTCTCAAGAGATTCCATTTGTTTATCAGAAGCCATGTGGTAGTATTTCTTACCTCTCCATTCTTCATCAAGAGTGTAAACTTCTTCAACAGGAACCTCGGTTCCATAATAGTTATAGAATTTATCTCCTTTTTTATCAAGCCCTCCCCATGCGCAAATCTCAATACCTATTGAGTGCTTCTCTATTTTTCCCTTAGTTCCTTTTACTCCAAGGTGATAGCTCCAGTAGTCTGGATTATGAGCTTCAAATATCTTTCCATCTTCAAGACCTCTACCATTCATTACATATGCGGTAGCGACTCTTGGAGAATTCCCGTCCCAATATTTAATCACCTTTCTTGCATCAGGACCACCAACTGTATAGTGTATAAATATTTTATCCTTATCAAAAACTTGCTTCATATATTGTTCAGAGCCCATGTGGTGTTCTGAGTCAACAATGAGTTCTCCATAATTTTTTGCCACAATAAAACTGCTTCTCTCTTCTTTTGCTGTTCTTTTCTGAGCAGCCTTCAATGCTGAAAAAGTTTGTTCTCCAGCAATCCCGTCAACTAAGAGTCTATACTTTTTTTGAAAGGCTTTCAATGACCTTACGGTCTTATTCCCGAAGTCTCCATCAATAACCAAATCATACCCAAGCATTGAGAGATATTTTTGCAGCTGCGACACTTCTTTTCCTTTATCTCCTAATGTTATCATAATAATTTTCTTATAAATAGGCAATAAAATTCGTTTCTAAACTTAGAAAAATAGGCTATTTATAATAAAAATAGAACATTTTTTAATTAATATCGTATAAGAAGATAGAACCAATAAAAAAATAGAAATTATGAAAAGTATTGAAAACGATATTCTTGACCAAGTTGAATTAGAAGGATTAACTGCAGAGCAAGTAGACTCAATGTCAAATTTTGAAATTAAAGAATTTCAAAGAAGCGAGAGTAATGATAAAATTAATTCACAAAAAAAGAAAGTTGAATTTGCATTAGTTAGCGCTTTGTTTTTTTTACTATGTGCATCATTCCTTTATGCTAATCCGATTTTAAGTGCTTATATCTCAATCGCCCCTTTAGTTGTATCAATTGCATTCTCTATTAAGGCTGGAGTTTCTCATGAAAACCTTAAATTAGAAAGAGCGAGCAGAAGCATGCTTGAATCTTTTTACGAAGATAACGAATTATAATATTTATCCTAAAAACAAAAAAAGGGTCTCAAATTATTGAGACCCTTTTTTTATAAGTTATTTTTTCTGATTACTCTCCAGCTCCAGTTCCACCGAATGAACCACCTTTGTTAAGCCCAAGGCCTGCCCAGTTTATATCTCCAGAAGCTCTGTAGTTCATAAGTTGAGTCTCTTTGTCTAAACCTGGCTTACCTTCGAAGTTATCTGCAGCAGCTTGTGCCATAAGGTCGTCAAGCATCTCTTGATTCATTCCTCTGATTGCTCCTTTTTGCTTCCAAATCTTAGCATATTTAAGGAATTCGCTTCTCATCTTTTCTTCTTTAGCTTTTGGGCTGGTTCCAAGAAAATCTCCGATTCTTCCTTCTTCCATTCCGCATTCTTCAACATAAGACTCTCCAAGTAAACCTTTAAGTTCTGCTTGAAGTGATTTTTTTTCATTTTCGAGCAACGCTCTTTTGTTGAGTTTCATTGCTTCTTCTTTGATGATAGCTCTGAACTCCTCAAGGTTTATTTCTTTTTTTGCCATGACAATATTTTGTTAATAACGGTTGTTTACAATAAATATGGTAAAAAAAGAAAAACTGTTGGACTTATTTTAATTTATTAATTAATGATTTCAGTATACTTTCACCCCCCCTTTGGGCATTATTTACATAATCTTTGTTATCAAGAACTTTACTAACAACTTGAGATTTATTATTAAGTAGTTCATTGATGTCTTCATCAATGGTGTCTACACATATATAGGTTATTATTTGAATATTATCGTGCTCAGTTGTGGCTCGGTGAATTCGGTCAGATGCCTGTTCCATATCTCCTGGCGTCCATGCGAAACCTATAAATATAAGCTTTGACGCTTCTGTAAGAGTTATCCCAACTCCAGAGGCTCCAATCATTCCGCAGAATAAATTAACTTTCTTGTCCTCTTGGAATCTATCGACAGATGACTGCTTTTCTTCCATACCCATGCTTCCAGTGTGAATAACTGCAGAGTGCTTGTATTCTTTATATAGAGTCTCTGCTAATATTTGATAGTCTGACATCACAACAAGTTTTTCATCATTACTTGTAATGTCAGTTATAACACCGTCTTTAATCATCTTCTGGAGCTTAATCATTCCAGTAAACTGCTTCAGTTTGTGAATTTTTTCAAGGTAACCTTCTTCTATTTCTTCTTCAGTACCGTCTTGATTTACAACTGTTTTCAATTCTTTTACAAGTTTGTTATATTCTTTCCTTTCTGTAGGTGTAAGTTCTATTTCAATTTCAGTATAAGTCTTGGGAGGAAGCTGAGATAAAACATCTTTTTTAAGCCTTCTAAGGAAGTATGGCGAAATTCTGGTAAATAGCTCTTCGAGATTAGAAGCGCCACCGTAGTCCCACCCAAAATTACTTTCAAAGGCAGCGCAATACCTTATTCCAAAGTCATGAGATGAATTCCACATTTCTGGGTCCATAAAATTAAGACCAGAGAAGAATTCCATTGGCCTCGATTTAATAGCCGTTCCAGATATAAGTATTTTCTTTTCAACTGTGTCTCTAAATGCTCTCTTGATGATTTGTGTCCAATCTGTTTTTACAGATTTTATTCTGTGAAACTCATCAATAACAACCATATCGTAATCATCTGGGTCAAGAATAGAGCCATCTTTATCTTGAATATAGGCAACGCCTTTTATTCTTGTTTTAAATGAATTAGCGTTTTTACAGTCTTCACATTTTTTATGCTTCTTTGTTAGGTCGATTATTTCACAACCACATCTTTGAGTGCCTTTCCCAGGAACAATTACATTACCTTGGCATTTGTGACTATATTCAAGTTTAATATAACTCTGAATTGATTCGTAATTAATAATATGAAACAAACTCTCGTCCTTATTGTAATTGATGTTGCCGCTTCTTTTTGCTGGCTTGTATTTATAAACATGAGCCTTCTCGTTACTGAAGTTAAGAACTTCTTTTCTCCAGTTTAGTTTAAGTGAAGCAGGGCATATAACAAGGGTTTTTAATTTATGTTTAGCCGCATAAGTTATTGGAGGAAGAGTTTTACCAACTCCAGGTTGGTCACCAAGAATTGCTTTTCCATTATTTACTTCAAAAAACTTTACAGCCTGTTTTTGGTAATCGTATGGAGGAATCTTCATGTGGTCGAAGTCAGAATCTTTAAAAACAAGTGATGTCTCTTTTAATTTAAGTGCATCAGAAATTCTATTCTGTCTATCAATATACTCTTTCCTAAGACCATTTAATTCTCCTTCGGTAAGATTTTCAAACGTAAATGGGATTGAGTTATCTACTAAAAAGGAAATGATATTTCCCATTTGTACCTCTCTAATAATTCTTACCCACTCGTCTCTGTGGCCACCATTTACATCAAGAACATTATCAACTCTAATGTCTCTGTGCTCTTTTGGAAGCGTCTTGATGTACGTGGTTAAGATTTTTAAGTAATCATACCTTAACTCGTAATTAGTTCTTAGCTTCCTTATTCTAACTGGGGTTATTTCTTTTTTTTTCGCCATTATTAAATGCTTTGCTTTTTCTTTTTCTTTCTTAAGTTTTCTGCCCTCTTAATATAGACTTCTTCTTTTCTTATGCTTTCTTTTTTGTCAACAATGGCTTTCTCTAATTTTGTTAAAGAAATAATTTCACCTTTGTATTCTCCAATTGATGTTGCCTTTGTGCCTTTTCTTGATTGCACGGTTTCACGAACTATTTCAGCCAAGAGACGCACGTCCTGCATAGAATGTCTCACATCTACTCCAGCAGTTTTATTTCCCCTAAGATTTTGCTCCACTCTCTTCTTGCTCTTCTCAGCAACTTCGATTATCTTGTGTAACAAATCAAGTTCGTTGTAATCTCTCAGCTTTTCTAATTCATTTAGCTCCATCTTCTTTTTTATTAATTTCTTTAACTTTATCTTCTAATTTTCCAGTGTCTTTAATACCTTGTTTGGCCAGCTCTTTTTCATGTCTCCTCTTTCTGATTACATCTGAAACAGTTATTTCATTTATCATCGCTTGATATAGGTCAATTGCAAATCTATCGTCAGTATAAATATCTGTATCAATCTTGTACCAAGACTTCCCTGACATCTTGATTTTCTCACCATCAGTTTCTCCTTCTTTGAAATCAATCCAAAAAAAACCAACCATGTCTTCTTCATCATTTATTCTCTTGATAACTTCAGCTTCGGGGTTTAATAACCTTAATCCTTTAGTTTCAATTTCTTTCACGTTATCACTTACGTAATCAAGAATTTCCCTTTTCGTGTAGTACATATTATTTTAATTTAGCATTAATACATTCTTGAATCTTCTTAGCAGATTTAGCTCCAATACCTTTAAGAATAGTAAAATCTTCTATCTTTTTCAAGTTACCATAGTTAGTAATATCATTGTTAGCAAGAGCTTTTATGATTTTAGCGTCATCAATTATATTCTCAACCTTGGTATTTGCTCTGATTGTTTTCTTCTTTTCTTTTAAAACAACATCTGAAGGTTCTCTCTCATCTGATTCGATGTTATCAAAACTTTCTTTTTTAAACGACTTATTAAAACGAAGCCTCTCTTTTGTTTCAATAATGTCTTTATTTTTCTTGGTTGTATTAGTTTTATTGATTTCTTCAATCTCTCCTATATATTGTGATAAATTCATACCTACAGCATCAAGAACTTTGGCTATATCAATAATTTCTAAAAATGAACTATCAAAATTAAACCCTCCAACGTTGAAGTCGAATTTGATTATATTGGCTCCATAAGTATAGATGTCGAGGTCTATCTCAAAATTAAGACTGAAATCGTTTACGTCCGACTTAGGTTTATCGTATGTAAATACGTAAATGTCACTATTTGCGCTAACATTTGATTTCCCAGATAAAGTCTTTCTTCTGTAGTTGATGTTTTTTTCACCTTTTCCAAGCTTATCAATTCCTTCTTTAAGTTTTCCAACAAAAAACTCTACCTCTTCTTTTCTTGCTGGAGTTAATTTGTAGTTTGTTTTAACAAAAGTCTTTGATGCTGGGGCTGCTAAGTTAAAGCCCATTCCAGAAATGGGATTTGGAGTCAATAGATTTGACGCTGGCTTGTTGATTGCTGTCTTGATGTCGTCTTTTTTTTCTCCTCTTTTAAGTTCAGAAATCCTATCCATCAAATCACTTCTATCAGAATCTGAGGCTTTTTCTTTATTAACGAGCTCAGAAAATCTATCTTTTAAAATACTTCCGCTACCAGAGTCTTTAGGTTTTGACTCATCGACTCTATCCACACCTTTGCCCGCTATGCTCTTGCTTTCATATAAGTCATCAAGCTCATCCATAGGAGATTTTATTCTCTCTTTAAAAAGCTCTTTTTTATTTCCAGTAACAAACCTGCTCATTCTATCAACATCAAATTTGAATCCTCTGTACTCAAAGATTCTACCTGGCTCGTATGGTAGCGTATCTAAGTCGTCTTCTTTTGACTTTCTCTTATCTTCTTTGCTTGATTCTTTTGTTATCGACTCTATGTCTTCTGAGTTAGTATTGATTCCGTGTTCAAAAACTGTCTCAACTATTTCTAATTCTTCTTTTTTTATTTTCTTACTTTTTGTTGCGAACATATCTTTTCGCAATTCTTTAAGAATTTGTTTTTTAAGTTTTTTGATTTCCTTCTTAGAGGTACCATAAAGCTCCTTAACAACCGATGCTTGAATTTCAGCTTCAATTTGTTTTTTAGCATTGTTTTTAATGCCTTCGATTAATTTTTGTTTTCCCATTATTTCTATTTGTTTTCAGTTTTGTAATCAAGCAATATTTGTTTGTCTTGATTTTTGTTATTATTACACAGAGGGTGTCTTCCTCCTTTAAATTTGCAAAACATACATCCGAGAAACTCGTTTCCTGTATGCTTTATTTTTGGAAATCTTTTATTAATATGAATACTCTCAACTGTTTCTGCCAGCTTTTCAAGTGATTCGTAAATTTCTTCTTTAGTTGAATTTACTTCTACGAACTGAATTCCTCCAGTACCAGACTCAGGTTTTTTTTTGTTCTTAAGTCTGTTTAGAACAATGTATTCACAACCAATGTCATCAAGATTAATTTCATTTTTTCTTGCCCAGAAGTATTTATAAAATCTCATTTGCGCAAGAAAGGCTTCGTCAGCCATTTTCTTTTTTACATTCCACTTCTGGCCAGATGTCTTCCAGTCGATTATAACATACCTCCCAGTCTCTCTATCTTGAACTACAAGGTCTATAAACCCCTTAAAGTAGAACTCTCCGTATACGTGCTCAAACAAAGGTTCTTCTACTGATATTATTTTGTATTTTTTAATAATATCCTCAACAGACAAAGCATTTAGCAGCTCTTCTCCCTGCTGAAGGAACTCGTTAAGCTCTTGTTGGAAACCTGGTTCATCTTTCATGTTGTCAAGCATGTCTTTTGTAAAGGTTCTTTTAAAGAAATCAACCCTTCTCTTTAACCCAACTGATTCTTTTAAAGTTTTTTCGAGAGCAGCATGCATAGCATTTCCGAAAAACAAATGCACAGTCATTGACTGCTCTGTTAGTTTCAGATGCTTCTCAACCAGATGTCGATGACCACATTGGTTAAACAGGTTGAACTCACTAAAGCTAATATGAATTTTATTAGCATATTTAGTATTAAGCGCTGTATAGTTTGAATCCTTGTTCATTTTTATTAGCGGGTTTTACTAAATAGAAGAAAAAAATAGCTAAAAATCAAAAATTTAGAAGATTTTTATTGAATTATGGCAAATTTAACTGAATCATACATAAGGGGGTTAATTCGAGAAATACTATCGGAGACTCTAATTTTAGAAATTTCTGCAGAAGAAAAGACTAAAGTTATGGCTAAAAGTAACGAAAGAGTTCCTTTTAATAGAGAATTGGTGAAGCAAGCTATTCTTCAAGGTCGTGAGATTGGTATGAACTTTCAAACAAACAACGAAAAAACAAGAATGCCAGTAGCCAAGGCGAGGATTATTCATCCTGTTGCGATGGGTACTGACAAAAATGGAAATCTGGTAATAAGAGGCCTTCACATAACTGGACAATCTGAAAAGGCAGCAAGAGCCACTGGCGTTAGGAGTGCAGAGGCAGAAGCAGAGAAAGATGGCATCAATGCATGGAGATTATTTAGAGGAGAAAATGTAAGGTCTATGTGGTTTACAGATAGATTTTTTAGTGATAGCATTCCTGGGTTTAATCCGAACGATAGCGCTATGACTTCTAAGTATGCTGTTTATAGCCCATCTGTAGCTAAAGCGTATCAAGATAGCCTTGTTGCTCAATCTAAAGAAGCAGAACTTGATGCTAAGCCAGAGATTAAACCACAGCAACCAGAACCTCAACAACAAAAGCAGGCGCAGAGCCAATTCAATAAAGATATTGAGCAAATGGGATATGAGGACCAGCCAATTCAAGAAAAAAAGAAGAATATTAGGAACTTCTTTAGATAATTTTCGTATAATTGATATATGAAAAGAATAAAGGTCTTAATTCGATACAGAGTTAAGAGAATTCGAATACTTATTATAAAGTTTAATAGAGCCTTCAAAAGAGAGTCTAAAGAAACTGTTGTTGCCGCAAAAATACTTAGAAAACTAATTAGAGACGAAAGTAGCGTAAGCAAAGAGGAGATAAAGTTTCTTAAAAATCAAGGAGCAGACCTTGGAAAGGCTGCAGGGCTTCTTGGTCTTCAATTAGTACCTGGCTCAAGTCTTGGCATTATAGCTATTGAGAAAATAGGGAAAAAGAAAGGGTTTACATTATTTCCAAAAGAGCATGAATTACCAGAAGGTCATAAACCTATTCCTCCGAAAGATTCTGCCCCTTAGATTCTGCAATAACTTTTTTAGCTTCCTCTTCTTGTTTTTTAACTCTTTCTTTCTCTTTGTTTGATTCTTTTAGAATTTTGTCAGCTTTTTCTTTGAGAGTATACAGATTTACTGACGTGTGCGCATTTGTTCTCCACGATTCATGCAAAACATCTTTACTTGTGATTCTCAAATGAAACAAATGTATACCACGACTAATTTTAAACAAAGAAGCGTCATTGTATTCTCCGATGTAGTTTAACCCTTTTCCGTCTGGGTTTGACCAAGCAACCATGTGAGTTGTGTCAATTTCATCAACCTTTGGTTTTTTAGCCTCTTCCTTCTCAAGTCTTCTAAGTTTTCTCTCAATCTTCTTCTTAGCTTCTTGTTTTAAAGCTTCCTCTTTGGCTTTTAGCTCTTTCTTGGCATCTTCTTCCGCTCGCCTATCTTCTCTTTGTCCAGACTCTTTAATTGCTGCCATAGCTTCTCTTGCGAGTTCGTCAATAGACTTCTCTCTATCTGGTTTGTTGTTTTTATCTTCCATTATGTTATTGTAACTTGAGAAACCCCAGCTTTAGGATTATTGTCGAGGACTTCTTGGCTTAAATTACCTGGAGTCTTAACAACTTCTATAATGTTGTCTGCAAAATCCTTAATCTCGTTTCTATGAGTAATAATCATTACGTTTTTATACTTATTACGTAAATAATTCAAAATATTAACAACACCCATCGTAAGCTCATCATCAAGCGTTCCAAACCCTTCGTCAATAATTCTTATAGATGGCTTTGTAAGCCTACTCATGTATCTAAGAGCTTCTGTGATAACAATAGATGCAATGAACTTTTGAGAACCAGAAGCAGAGGCTAAAGGAAGTGCATCACTCTTATCTTCGCTAAAGAAGAATGTTTCTATAATATCTCCGTTAGAAAGAATTTCAAGTTCAATCTTAAAATCAACAACCTCTTGAAGGATGGAGTTTATTTTTCCATTTATGATTGGCAACTTTTTTCTAATTATAGAAGCAGGGATTCCATCCTTATGCACAGCCTGCAGGTATATAGAGTATTTTTTAAACAATTTTTCAGAATTTTTAATATCCTTAAGTTTGTCTCCAAAGTTCTCTTTATTATTCTCAAGCACTTTTGATTCACCAAAAGCTATGTTTATATTTTTATCTAAATTGAATATCGCCAGTTTGTAGGTTTTGTTCAACTCAACCTTAGAGTCAATATCTTCTTGAATCTTTTCATTGTTTTTTATCTTATCTTTGTTTGCTTCGAATTTAGCAATCTTCTCATTTAGAATTTTAACTTTGTTGTTATCGTTTTCAACTAATGACTTTTTGCTTTTTAACAAAACTGTCTGGTCTTCAACTTTTGCGTTGTGTTCTATAATGTCTTTTGAGTTGTTGATTAGGTCTATTTTATCCTGCAGCAATTTAGCGCCATCTTTCTTTATAGAAATAGATTGCTCTGCCATAGTTATTCTCTCCTTAGAAGTAATTATCTTATCATTATGAGCAATAACAGCTTTAGCGTCTTCTATGCTCTTAGCTTTGTGGTCTATAAGTTCTGTGTTGATTTTAATATCCTCAAGACATACTTCTTCTTTTTCTGGGTCAGCCTTTTTATGAACATTACCACATGTAGGGCAGCTTTTTCCTTGAAATGTTGGTAGTTGAGTTTTTAACGCAGATACTTTTTCTTTAAGCTCATTTATTGCCTCTGAGTAACCAGTGGTGTCTATTTCTTTTTTTTCTGGATTATCTTTAACCCAACCTTTCAAAGTGCTTAGTGTAGATTCTATAGATTTAATTGCTGAGTTTTCAGCATTTAATTTTATCTGCAAACTATTCACAGTCTCGCCTTCTTTAAAAGGAAGTTCTTTTTTGAAATTAATCGACAACCATTCTTCTGTCTTCGTGATAATTTCTTCATTTACTTTTATAGAATTCTCAAGGTAGGTGATTTCATTCTTAGACTCTTCTGTATTCTTAATGCCAGGGTCCTCAACTTTTTCAAGCTTCTTAGTAAGCTCTATAATATCATCACTAACATCGTTGTATTTTGCTTCAGACAAAACTTTTTCTTCTTTAAAAGATTCAAGTTCTTTGTTTTTGTCTTTAATCTCAACTTCAATATCTTTTATTTTATCTTCTATTTCAATAGTGTTACCAAGGTCTTTCTGTTTTCTCTTTACATCATTAAAAAAACTCTTTGCATAATCATGCCTTATCTTATAAGTCTCCAGGCCAAAAAATCTACTGATTAGATTGTTTTTAGGCTGTTGCTGCTGACTTATATAATCACCATCCCCACCTTGAGCTTGCAGAGATGTTTTTGTAAAGTCTTCAAAAGAACCTATTGCATCTTTTACAAGTTGCTGAACCTCTTTTTGTTCTGCAGTTTTTCTATCAGAAATTTTGTCTTCCCATTTTTCTCCAACAACAACTCCGTCATCATCGTATTCAGTTACAAGCTTTTCATATTTTGTCTTAAAGGTGTTTTTTCCACCATTATTAGTAATCTGTCTATTGATTCTAAACTTATCTCCATTAATCGTAAGGTACAATTTAACATATCCAGTATTGGAATCGGTATAAATGTTTACGAGATATTTGGAACTGCTTTGATTGCCTCCTATAATCTCTTTGTAGAGGCCCCAGACGATAGCTTTTATTACATTGGACTTACCATTAAAGTTTCTTCCAAAAATCCCTGTAAGCCCCCTTGTTTGGTCAAAATCAATTACGACAGGTTTTTTATCAAAAGAAAGAACGTTACTGATTTCAATTTTATTCAAATCCCAGTCATCAATAAGGTTAAGCTGATTCTCATCAATTTCAAGAGTTGTATCGACTTCTCTTGAGAATTCAATAAGGTCTTTCATAAGGTCTTTGTCTATGTCTGCTTCAGATTCGTTAACCCACTCTTCAAACATGTCTTCGAAAGTGAAATGTTCAAAATCCTCTTGCTCACCGATGTCAGCAATATCTCTTCTTATTTCTTTAAACTCAACCCTTACGCTTTCGCACTTATATTTATCTTTTACAAGTCTTTTAATTTGATTCTCTTTCTCAACAGAATAATTTTCTTCATAATCTTCCCAAGTGATATAGACTTTCGTCTTCCTCTTGTTATTGCTGAATTTGATAAAATCAACTCTTTCCTCAACGTCTTCACCTCTGGCAATGTCAATTTTAGCAAAACCATAATCGTTCATGACATACTTTCTCTCATGTTCAAAAGTATCAGTGTTCCACATAAGATAGCCTTTATCAATTGATTCACCGAAGTTTTGTTGAATTAAACTCCCTGAGTAACAGGCAGTTGGAGATTTTCTTCTTATTCTAATTTTTTTTCCCATCTATTTATTTCTTCTAATAATTTAGTTTCAAAATCATTTTCTTTTATCTCATTACCCCCAGAATCTAACTAAATTATAACCATTTTCTTTGGCTAATTTATTTTTAAACTTATCATTTTCAACATTTATCACTTGAGTTTCATTTAAAGTTTTATACAACTTAGGATGTCCATGCCAGTAATCTCCATCTGCTTCAATTAATAAATTATATTCTGGTAAGTAAAGGTCATAAATTTTATATTTAATATCATCAAAATAAACGTAAAAAGACTTTTCAAATTCAATATTATTATCATTAAGTAATTCGCCAAACATTGGCTTTTTGCCTTCAAACTGCTTTACCATATCACTTAATACTTCTGGAGAATATGTTCTTCCATTCAAATTTTCTTTATTAGCAATAGCTAAAATACCTTCTATTTTCATAATTCTATTCTTTTACAATTTCCCATCCTTCTGATTCATAATCTTCAAACTCATCTTCATCAATCAATTTTTCTTCCCATCTATCGAATGTTTGATACTCATGAATATCTCCAAGCATTACCATGTCGAAATTATTGAACGTGCTGAGGCGCATAAGATTGTCTCCATGCATCTCATATCCATTATCACCTCTTGAGCCAAATACGGTACCGTGATACATTGCAATATATTTCTTGCCTGGCTCCTTTTTTTCTAAACTTAGAATTTCATTATCCTTACAAGAATAGATTCCATAAACCAACTCATCACCAATATTGTAAAACCCTGAGTCAGGAAAATAGTAAACAGCATTTTGACTATAATCTATTGAATCTTTGTTGTCATTTGTTACAACATGGGCTCTTTTTTTGTCACCATCTTCAATCATGTTTGCAAGATGAAATATTGGAGAAATAGCATCTCCCTGCTCAAGCTGTTGCAAGTTGAGGTCATGGTTTCCCAAAATAACATCTGTAGGAGCAATCTTAGCAAGGTTCAACAAAAACTCTGCTAATAAGTTAAATGAACCAGGTGACATGTTAATTTTATGATGCACAAGGTCTCCAGCTACATAAATCCTATCTGGCTTCTGATTTATAAGGTCTTCATTCAATCTTTCGAATACGCTTCTGTACTCTTCATGTCTGGTTCCAAATCTTATTTGTATATCTGCTAAGTGAGCTATCTTCATTTTTGCTGTTATTTTAATTTTTTCTGTATCTCTAACGATAAATCAAGACGCTGAAGGTTACTGAGAGCTTTGGCTACTTCTCCCTTTCCGTGGTCTTCATATATTTTAGAAATATCTTTCTTATACGCTGTTAAATCTACATAAAAAACATCCAAACCTAAAGAGGAAAGTAATGTATAAATTTCTACAACTTTTTTTATTGCATCATCATCAAGACATAATACAACTGTACAATTACGTTTCAATAATTCGTTAGTCAACAGTTCAGAAATCTCCTTTCCAAGAATTGGAATTGAGTTAGGAACTCGAAACATATCAAACACACCCTCAACAAGAAATACTGGCAAATCCCAATTGATGTTGGATTCGTTGAATATGATGTCATTTTTATGAACTTCTTCTCCAGATGGTTTAATATATGGTATTTCTTTAGGGCCTGGAATGAAAGACCTCGCTTCGTAGTAATTAATTTTTCCAAGTCTATTTTTAGATGGTATTATTATCCTAAACTTTCTCGGACCATTTTCTGTGTACCCTATTTCATACTTATCTATAAAAGAAAGAGGTACTGCTCTTGTAATTGTAAGATAATCCCAAGCAAGCTTGTACATTTTTGTGCTTCTTTTCTGACCAAGAGGCAAGTATCCTTTTGGAAGCTTGCATGTAATAAGGTCGTGGTCAATTTTAGGCCTTTTCTTTTGTTGGCTCTGAAGTGTTTTTATATTCTCTCTTGGGAAAACTAAGTTAAGTTTTTTGTAATCATCTTGAGAACCATAATCATTAACAAGAGTGTGAACATACCCAGAATATTTTGGTTCACATTTCCAACACTTAAAAGCTTTTTTTTGAGAATTATATTCAAGATTGAATTTATCGACATCGTGACGACAGGTTGGTCCAGGACAATTGAATTGCCACTGCTTTTTATTTAAAGCGTCAGCATCACTCTTAGGGGTTCCTAAAAAGTTTTTGAGTATCTGAACTATAGTGTAATCAATATTGCCATCCATTCTGCAAATGTACAGAATAGTGTTGGATTTAGCAAAGTTTTTTATTATTTAGTCAAATGATGCAAAAAGAAATCAATTTCTATTGTTTCTATAATAGAATCAACATCTCCATCTATCCAGCCTGGCACAATTAACTCAACATCATGCTTGGGACATTTTAGTAAAGCTAATTTAATTTCATCTAATGTAAAAAGTTTTTTACTCATCTTCTTGTGCCGCTTTTTGTGCATTCATAATATTTATATGACATATTCCTATAGTATACGCATCTGCCATGTCATAATTCTCTACAGATAACTTGTGGCTCTTTGTTCCGTATTTCCAAACAATGTGAGGCTCAAGGACACAAACAAGAGTCCACACCTGGTGCTTATTCTCATTGCTTTTCTTTTTCGCCTTGTAGTCTGGGAATGCAGTTTTTCTTGCGGTGTTCACATTGTAGTGAATCGGTTCAACTCCAAATGTATCATATACGGATGCGCTAATCATTCCATTAAAGAAATTAAGAATAGCTATTGTACTTGCGCTTGAGAATTTTCCAGCAAACTTTTTTAAAGGTTCTTCTATTACAATGTGTTGTATATCTGAGTCTTCAAGGAACTTTAGTTGTTTTTTGAACTCTTTGAGTTTTTCAAATAAAGTAAGTTTAGTACTGAACTTTACGTAGTTCAATTCCATAAGCTCTTCACCGTCTGCGCTAAATAACGCATATCCGATACAGCTTGTTGATACATCTAATGCAAGAATCATAATTTTGTTTTATAAAACATAAAAAAAGCCCTTGACAATATCAAGAGCTTTTTCAAATTTGTTATATTTAGATTTGGCTTATAATCTTCTTGTTCTTCACAGCAAATACAAATTCGCCTTGCTCACCTATGCGTCTTGAAAAATTAATGGCAGAACCTATATAAGCCCTGCCATTAATCATATTCTTTATTTTGTAAATTCCAGCCATAACTAACTAATAATCAAGTCGTTAAACATCTATGTCTAAATTAAATGTAATCAAGTTTGTGTAAGTTTTTTCAACTGGCCTATCCATCTTAGCAACCGCTATAAGTTCGCTATTTTTATTATACAAACCAATCTCTGTAACTTGAACTGGTTCAAAACCATTTGTACCATTATTAAGCTCCTGAAGGTTGAATGCAAGGTTCCAAGATGGATTTGTAGAAAACACAAACTCAGAAGGAAGAGCAAGACACACTACAGAAGTTCTGAAGTTTATGTCAATATCATTAAATGTAACTTGAGAAACACTTGCTCCTCCTGAAAAATAAACATCAGTAGTTCCTGATGAAGTATTGGCTGCATTTGTAATTAAGTCATAACCTTGTCCCCATGGAATGTTGTTCACTATGTCTGGGTGAGTAAGTACCATAAAACCTTTATCAAGAGCTACAAACCCAACAGGGATGTCGTAATTATATCCTTGATTTGTGCTTGTTGGATATTTTTCTTGAACCATTACTGATTTGTTAACTCCAGACCATGCTCTTGTATCTGTATTAATGTCGGCAGCTTGAAGGTCGGAATATGCGTGCGCTTTTGGTTTATTTACAAAAGGTACAACATCCCAAGTGGTTCTTGGCAAAAATGATGCGTTACCGTTTCCAGTAGTACCAGTTCTTGGCCTGTTGATGTCATCGGCAAACAAAAAAGCCACATTATTACCAAGAAGAACTGAATCTTGAGCCTTAGTAAGTTGACCATAAGTAGAAGATACCACTGTCATTCCAGACACGCCTGTAGCTCCGCTTAGTTGAGGTACAATAAATCTAACGCTTCTACCATCAATTATTTCATTGTGTTCTTCTCTTGGAATTGGAGATATAACCATGTTGTCAACATTTAACTGTTGAAGTTCTGGGTTTTGCAACGACAAAGTTGAACCTGTGTCAAGATTCGCTTGAGTGTGAGGCATTCTAAATGATATAAAATAATTTGCCTCTTTACTAAGCAAATCTGTTCTATCACATAAAGTATATGTTAGACCACTATCATTTACAGTGGTAAATGAAGAAGTTTCCTGTCTTGTTGAGATTATACTTGTTATCGGTTTGTATGGATTATTTGCCATTGTTTTTTATTTTTTTATTTAGTTTTAAATTGCACTACTTGTGGTGGTACCTCCAAAAGTTGCAGAAAACCTAACTGTGTATTGAATCGCTGCCGAAGAAACGTTTGTATCTAAACCAAGAACTTGGAATACCAAAGTTTTAGCATAAGAAGCTCCTTGAGAAGGGATAGAGAGCGCTCCATCTAAACAAAAAGTTCTAAGGTCTGCTCTATAAGCAGATGAGATACCTGTAGTGTAATCATAATATCCATCTTGAGAACCATTTGTTTTTGAACAGAAGGTTACATAAAATTCACTTGAGTTAGGTTGTGGCAGGTGTAGTTTTAAAAAATTTGCTCCTGGAGAAGTGTTTGATGTCAACGGAATGACAATCTTATTGTTTCCAATGTTAATTGCAGAAACTGGTACATTATAAGAACCTGTTGGGCCAGATACAGTATGAGGTTCAACAAAAGGGTCACCATTGTCTAAGTTGGTAGTTGTAAAATTAACCACCTGAGCCATTGGGAATCCTATAGTTGCTGGGTCTTGATTTGCTTGTGCCATTTTTTTCTAATTTTATAAATTGATTATAAGTTTGATGCTCCTGGGCCGAATGCTACTTGTATACCGCCTGTAGGTATACTTCCAGGTGGCGGGTTTTCTCCTGCTGATTTATCAGGCAATGTTGACTCTTGAATAAGTAGCGAGTTTCCAACTAAATCGGTGTCATACTCAACATTTATAGGTGTATCATCAAATACGAATGCAATTAAATTTGATTGCACGTAGTTTGCAGTAGTTTTCAAACAACCTTCGGATTTTCCAGTAATATCTGGAACTTCACCCGTTTCAAGTATAAAAGTAGTTTGATAGTTAGTATCTGTATCAGAAAGTGTAAACTTAGTTATTTCAAATAAGTCATCACCATTTGTGTCAAACCTGTTTCCATTATCATCAAACAAATATGCTCTACCTGTCTCTGTCAAGTAAGCAACTGCGTAAACTGTATCTGCTGAAGGTATATATCCCATTTCTTTTTATTTTATTATAAATATGTTAATTTAAAAAAACCCTTAAAAATCTATCTCTAATTGAAAGGCTAAATATCTGGCCGAACTTTTCTTAATAGGGTATGTAGGTTTTCCTACTGCAACAAGAACGTTGTCGCTATTTAAAACTCCAACCTCAGTTATGTATGTGGCAGTATCTAATAGTCCATCAAAACTTGAATTCTCAGAAGTGTTGTAAAGCGTGTCTGGAGCAAGAATTGTCATAACAGATTTAAAAGAAGTAGCTCTAATAGCTGCTTTTATATTTCCAAAAAAGAAAGACTCATTTCCAAAAGTCAAACCGCTTGCTGCGTAATTGTTGTTATCGCTAAATGTTGAATCCAGGACATAAGTAGAGCCACTATCATAATCTTCTCTTGATACAACGAATTGAAATCCTGAAAGGTCTGAAGGGGAAATGGTGCTCGTGCCAGTGCTTCCAGTAAAAAGACCATTACCAGTTACTCCTGATGACATAAGTCTCCATCCATCCGTTGGTATTGTATTAAAGTTAACCGATGGGCTTGTAGTCAAATTAACTTCGTTAACCAATAGTTGGACTTTGTTTGCATTCCACCCAGTTCCTGAATAAGAATCCATGCCAGAAGAAGTTCTTAAGTAAGGGAATAATGAAGTATTGTAAAAAGCTCTAAGATATTGAGGATTTCCAAAAGAATCTTCTGAGCCATCAATTCTTTGAATATATTGACATGGTAAAGATTGCGGATAACCATAAGAAGAGCCACTTGCTGATACTGAATCGCTTTCTGTAATGTAAGTTACAAAGTATGTATATCCGCTCTTTAGCAATCCTGTAGAAGTGGTTGTATTCAAAGGAGCCAAAGGCACAGAAGAAGTGTCTAAATTCAAGTTAGGCAATGTATAATTTCTGTTTGATTTATATGTCAAAGCAGTCAGTAATTCTGGGTCACTAATTATAATCATCTTAAGCTTGTGGTAAACTCTACCAACAATAGAATCAGATGTAGAAGTTCCATCTCTTAAGTCTCTATAAGTCGTTTGAGAAATTGCATCAAATGTGCTTGCGCCTGCGTAGTCATATAATTTAAGACCATAAGCGGTTGCTTGACCTGCGATAGATGGGTATTTATGCCACATAACTTCTGGCATATCTATTTCTACAGATTTCTCAACAAGTTGCTCAGCATAAGTATTTCCAGTAAATTCGTTTGTATAATGAACAACGCCAAACTGTCTGGTTCCATCTTCAAATCCAAGATATTGTTTGGTTCCATTATATTCTATTGAACCGTATGTGGTATATCCACTAATTGATGTGTCAGTACCTTCTACAGAACTTGTTCTGATGATGTTCATATTCCAAACTTGAGTATTAACTGTTGCGGCAGAACCATAATAAGTCTCAACACCATTAAAAGGATAGAAATATGAATTAATTATTTGTGTCGTTGGAGATGCTCCAAAGTTTGGAACTGCTCTATCAAGGGTTACAGTTGTAGTTCCTGTATCTGCAGAAAGAACTCTGTACCATAGTTTATTTGTAGGATTAGCCGAAAGAATCGCTGTTGATGCATCATAAGTAACTCCACTATTTTGAACTGGTTCCCAAGGGATGTACATTAATTCTCCACCTGTTGGAAAATACCCAGTACCACCTCCAGCTACAGTAATAACATTTGTTCCATCAGGAACGTATGTTGAGTAGTCTATTGTATTACTACCTAAAATTTCTTCACTATCATATGCCCAAGCTCCAGTACCTCCAGTATAAAATCCAATAGAGTTTGTTGCTGCTGTGATTATTTGATTTGCGGAACCAACCACGATATCAAATGCATCAGAGCCATCAAAACTAAGAGGGTTTGCAAATTTAGGAGCACTATCTTTTGGTGCAATTACTCTGTTGCTACACCCAATGTCATATGCGCCAGTTCTGTCAATACCATAATTAACCTCCCTATCAGAAAGGAGTGCTTTATTGAAGGTAAGCCGCCCTAATGACAGAAGTTTCCTACCGTCATCGGTAAGCTTTATGTTTATAAAAGTTGTTGACTCTTTTGGTAAGTAACTCATTTCAGCGTATTTTTTTCTATAAATAGAATGATAAAATTTATTTAATAATTGTCCTAATATAAATAGTTTTCAATAAAAATAAATTTTGCATTGACATTAGAAATCTTTTTCGCTAATATTTATTATAAAACAACTACATGGCAGATACTCCATCAAATCCTAATAATTCACTATCTCCAGCCTTTCAGCCAGGACAAGACCTTAGGTTTCCTAATACGAGCTCAGAGTCTATATTTACGTTTGGTGACTTTAGAATTGAGAGAAGCGGTGAATCAGACGCTTTAACTGGCACTGCCAAAAACGTAACATTTACACCATTCTCTACTCTTGAGAACATGGGGCTTGACGATTTCAACCCAATGATTACGACTTCGGTTCAAAATAATGAATTGAGACCCGTTGCGTCTGACCCGTATAGTTATTCTTATTTCGGCTCTTTTTATACAGAAGTAGCACGCTCAATAAATAATATTCTTAACACATTTCCTTACGCTGCTCTTTCTTATGATGATTTTAATGGAGTTACCATATATGATTATACTCAAACTTTTAATCAAATAACTGGAGAAAAAACATCTACTTTTAAAATTCCAGCAGATACAATTATAAATCAAGGATTCATTTTGTTTAACTCAGGTTCTCCAATTGGAAACCAAGTTAGTTTAATGACTCAGACAAATTTGTTTGAAATACAATTTAGCGGAGCAACTACAGCTCAGACTGATTCGCATATTATAAAAACATATTCTTATACTGGAGGGACAAATGCAACTCTTGAGTTCACTATTGATGGTCATCTAATTAATGATGCTGTAATTCCTTTTGATAACGCTGGAACGTCAAGCAAGCTTCCTGTCTACATTAGGCCATCCAGAAAAAGAATGACTGAATACAGAATTCAGCAGTCAAGACTGGAGCGCCAACTATTAAATGAAGCTAAGTTTGACATTCCTGATATTGATGATGAGAAAAGAGATTTTACATATAAAATGCCTTGGCCAAGAAGTATTGATGGATTCAACCCAGATACTAAAGGGACAAAATTTGAAAACTATCAATCTAACATGCTGTTGCTTGCAGGCAACGTTGATATGGACAAAACTGACATTATGGTTAAAACCTTATTGCCAGATAACTACCTTGAATTTGATACTGACACACAGATATATAAAAAGTTTGCATCAGCCTATGCGAAAGAGTTTGATGAGATTAAACAATTTATCGACAACATAGCTTATGGTCACACAATTAATTATAATGACGAAAATAGTGTTCCAGAAAAGTTTTTGGTTAAATTAAGTAATCTTCTTGGCTGGAAGCTTTCAAGTTCTTTTAGCGAAATTGACCTTTTTGAGTACCTGGCCTCTGAAGAGAATCCTGAACAAAATTCATTTGCATACTACAATGTAGAGATGTGGAAGAGGATATTGATTAATATAAATTGGCTTTACAAGAAAAAAGGAACAAGAGATGCTCTTCAGTTTTTATTTAAACTAATGGGAGCTCCTGAATGCCTTGTTGTGTTCAACGAGTTTGTGTACGACATACAACAGACTACATCTACTGAGATACCAGACCCAGAAATAAATTTACAACTTCAGACTGGGGTATCTTTTACAAAAGTAAACCCAAGAGGTTTTCCTAACTATAACTGGAGTAAGTTAATATTCCAAGAAGGAGGAAAAGGAAGAGGTACTGGTCAAAAATATATTAACCAGTGGGAACCTGAGTTCTTTCCTCTAAAAAGAAATGATAATATCAAAGTTCAAGTTGGAGATACAGGATTTACTGGAAGTGAGAACGTAATGAACACAAAGGAGCTGTGCGCAACTCTTAGCCCTGCTGCTGCAATTGAGTGCGATGTTAAAGGTTGGTATCAGCAAAGTGGTACATGCTGGGTGTGGGGAACGCAAGGTATGCCTATTTTTAGCTCAAATACAGTACCTTACGAATATGCTATTGCTAATTGTGATTTTGTCAATCCTGCAGAAATATCTGGAATGACACTCACAGAATATACTGAATTTATTTACAAGTCAAACATAGAGCCAAGAAATAGAAAAACAAATGCTCAAGTTCATACTTCATTCTCATACCCTGAGTTAAAGAAGATATATATGAACTATTATTTGATGGCTGACCCTAAATCAAATCAGTTGACTATTAAAAAACTTGAAGCTTTTCTTGATTTGACGGAAGTCAACTTCCAGGATTATTTAATGCAACTATTACCTGCTACAACAATTCTTGAATGTCAGGGCACTACTTATAGGAACACTATATTTCACAGACAAAGATTTGTGTACAAAGAAGGGATTAATGATGGTTCAGAGTTTCAAAACGCTCTACCGCCAGATTTAAGACCTAACATTAAACCGATTCAAATTACTCCTAAAATAAACGACTTCTTAGAAGGGAGTCTTACTCCAGTTGTAATAAATTCAAGAATTTCTCAAGGTATAAGTAAGAGGATTAATGCGGTTAAAATTAAAGGATATATTAACGTCAACGTGTTTGGTGCTGGAATTGAAGGTCATGAAATTTATGGAGAAATTCAACCAGGAGTATCTCAAACTACAATAGCACCATAATGATAGAGAAAAAATCCATACAAGAAACAACAGGCAACGCTACAAACGTTGCTCAAAGTTTTTATCAAAACATATTCTTTACAACAAAGAATGGAGTCACTGTTCCTTCTGTTTTCGAAGTTCCACAATATACAACCGTTGGTGGTACGAAGGATTATTACATGCAAGACCCGCTTTCTATATTTACAAACCTTGTAAAGCCTTTTATTATATTTGACTTTAGCGAAAACACTGCAAGCTTCGGTCCTACTGTTAAAATAAAACATGATGTGTATCGTGTTAGTTGGGATTTGTTTAGCACAGTTCAAAGTGGCTTAAAATCTTATTCAAATGAAGCAGTTCAAACAGAAGATGTAACAACAGAAACAATTGAAGAGGTTGATAACATCACAGGAGAAATAAAAAAGAAAACAATTACAAGAACGCTGAGCTCAGACAGCAATGTGCTTAAGTCAAAAAGGAAAGTATCCAACGCAGAAGGAACAAAAGACGAAATGATAACGACTCTTCCAACTGTCGCAGATATTCAAGCTCAACTTGATAATCCTATATTTTCAATAACAGCAAGTACAACTGGTATTACTACCAACATATATAACCTTCAAATAGAGCAGTTTACAAAAAAACTTGGAGAATATAAAACAGAGCTATTCAAAGATAGAGACCAATATATAATTGATACCAATTTTATATTTGAAATTGACGTTACAGGCGGGTTAACTGATTACGAAACTGTTGACGAAGATGGAAATGTTTTTGTCAGCACTTATGAAAATCCAAAAACAGGACAAACTGAAAGTTCTGGAGCAACAATAGGCAAAGGAGAGTTTGAAGGTCTTAATTTTAAGACTGGAGATTATTTCTCATTTTTTGAAGTTCCTGACAAACCTATTCTCGAATACCCTACGCCAGAGGGTCAAATTGACACTTTTACTCCAGAGATATTTTGGACAAATGGAGAGGGGGCTGATGAATATTTAGTACAAGTTAACTACAACACAGGAGATACTGGATTTACAGGAACTGTATTTACTTACATTGTTCCTAAATTAGACGAATATAAAGAAGTTGCCATGAGCAAAACCAAAGATACAACTTCTGAATTTTCTACAGACAAGACAATTAGAAAGTATCAACTTTCGCTCAAGACAAGTAAATGCTTATTATACAGGGTAGGAAACGTTAAGGTGCTTAAAAATTTATTTGATGTTAAACAGAGTGTTGTAACTTTTTCAGATAATAAAACAATATGCACACAGGTTGAGCCGATTAAGACATTTGTTAAAACAGAAAGCGATAGCCCTTGGACTTCAGAAATAGCAGGGTTGCAATCAGCGCCTTCTATTGATGTGGAAAGTCCTCCGCACCGATAGAATTAGGTAGTTCTGTTGATTTTTCTGGTGGTACTTCTGGGGGCGTTATTTACTCTGGAGGGACCGACCTTTATGATATATTCTCTGGAGGAGTTAATACTAATTTTGCAAATACAAACCTAACTCTTACTGGAGATAGATTACACACAATTGGGTCTAATAAACTTGTATTTGATGCTGGTTCTGCAAATGGAAGTATTTTATTTTCTGGAGATAGCGCTGTTGACAGTCAAATAAAACTCATGAACAACTTTTCAAACGAAATGTCGTCATTGGTAGTTATGATTGGGGGCGCATATTTAGATGGAACCGACTCTTCTGGAGTTAAATCAAGCCAAATAAAAGCGAGTTCTGGGTCAGCTCCTGCAGAGCGTATGGTTGTGATTTAACTGGAGTGCTTGATTTATCTACGATAGCTATACATAATTCTCTTACATTATTTTTAAACCCAAACCTAACAGGAGTTACTCACTCTGCAACCACTCAATATATGGGTTTTTATGACCTTTCTGATTGTGATATAACAGGCAATCACGATATAAGCATGTTTGCAGACTTAGGAGGAACATTTTCTTTAGATGGAAACTCAAACCTAACAGGGATAACGCACACAGGCTCAACAAGCAATTTCGGTAGCTATAACGTTAGCTCTTGTAATTTAACTGGAAATCATGATGTTAGCATGTTGTTAGGTCTGGGTGGAGACTTTAATGTTTCATCAAACCCTAACCTAACAAGTATAACACACGCTGGTTCAACAAGTAATTTTGAAAAATATAGAATTAACTCTACTGGCATTGCGAATCTTGACTTGTCTATGATAACAGTTGGAGGGGGTACATTTGGTACTTTTTCTGCGAATAATTGCCCAAACCTAACAGCAATTACGCATTCTGCGTCAACAGAATCAATAAAAAGTTATAATGTTTATTCTTGTGATTTAATAGGAAATCACGATATAAGCATGCTCTCTAATATGAGCGGAAGCCTTAGTTTTAATTCTAACCTAAATTTAACAAGCGTAACACACCCTGCAATAAGCGAGTTAAACACTTATAACGGATATTCATGCGATATGATTGGAACACAAGATATGACCATGATAGATGAGCTTGGTTCATTCAATATGTATGCAAATAGTAACTTAACAAGAATATTACACGCACCCTCAAGTAACCCTGGGGACTATACAGCTTGGGGATGCGACCTGCAGCCAGCTCATAATATGTCGATGCTATCTGGAAGGACTGATTATATAAGAGTTCATGACAACCCAAACTTAACAAGCATAGCGCTTGGGCCTTCTTCTGGCACCTTTAGGAATACAAACACGTCAAGTGCAACAAAAGCAATTAGTATGAATGATTGTGATTTAGGGTTTGTTGATTTTATGCCACTTTCTTCGGCAACGATGAATACTGGAGCAACACACAGAGCCTCAATAACACTTCAAAACAATGGCATGAATGAAGTGGAAGTGAATAGAACACTTGTATCGTTTGATGAAATGTCAACATTAAACCCTTCTGGCTGGTCTGGTGTAATATTAGACATAAGCGGAAGCAATCAGCCGCCAAATGGCTCAAGCGGAGGATATAATGGAACTGGGGCTACTATTAGTTTAATATCAAAAGGTTGGACAGTTACAACGTCTTAATTATGGAAGTTACTCAAGAAAATATAAACGGAACTGTAATAAACAGAACGGATAGCGAAATGTCATGGAGACTAATTCACGATGGAAACAGGGTTATAGACTTGTTTGAATCGTCTGGAACCACTGTGACCATGTATGATATTTTCCTGGCATCAACCTTAGAAGAGTGTCAAGCTCAAATCTATTCCTTAGATTTAGACTATAACCCTTAAAGACCTTGAGAAAGATTGAAGAACGTTTGCGCTCTATTAATATTGCTTCTCTCTTCTTTAACATCAATGTTACCATCAGAAAACTGTTTCTTCCTTGTAACAAGATTGTATTGTCTATAAAGATTTCCATTGTCATCAAATATTGAGTAAACTCCAGTCTCAAGGTCTCTTGTTGAGTCTCCGTAAAGAACGTAGCTTAATGTTTTGATTGACTGGTCTACCATTTCAACTTCAACCATAACAGGGTCAAAGAAAGTGTTTGATATAAGTATTTGCTGACCTGATTTACCAAGGTCAGAACTAACAGTGTTGGTTATTAGACTTGCTTCATCTGGAGTAAGTGTAAGAAATAATTGATTTCCATTAGGGTCAATTACATAAGTAGTAGAACTTGCGTTTGTTGTGTTATTGTTTGGGTTAACACTTACAAGGTCAGAGCTTGTAATTATTCTATGAAAGTTTTTAATCTTAACACCATTATCATCAAAATACTCCATTTGGTATCCCACAAGACTTCCAGTGCTTTGAAACTGTAGCTTTGGTATGATTATACCTTTTTTAGAAATTTGTATCTCCTGGTCGTTATTTGTTATGACGAATGAACAGTCAACTATTTCTGTTTGAAATATTTTTGGCCTAATTAAAAGCAAGTAAAACCCAAGTTGGTTGAATATGCTGGCTGGAAGTCTTAATTTATATCCACCATCTCCACCAAGCATTTTTCTAAATTCATTATTAGTAACACTATTGTATATTGGTTGGAAACTTGTGTCACCAAGCGATTCTCTATTTGGAGAATAAGAATATAACACATCAACATCGTTAAAATCTGCGTCACTGAGCTTCACAGTACCATAAGTTCCTACAGCCATAGTTTTTCTTTTTTATATAAATAATCGGAAATAATTTTATTAACATTTTTTAAATCAAAATAAGGTATTCTCAAAAGGTTAATACCACTTTTTTTACAATACTCTGTTTTTAATATATCTCTCTGTTTCATTTCCTTAAACTTTATTTTTGCTATAGATTTATCAAAATATAACCTCCAAGGCTCATAGTGATATTCTCCATCGTATTCTATACATATATTATAATATTGTAAATAGAAATCAAATTTAAGGTGTCTATTTGTCTTAGCGTTCCTGCAATCATCAAAAATCTTTTGCTTCTCAAAATCTACATTATTTTTCTTTAAAAATAAAGCCACTTTTCTCTCTCCTTTGGATTCAGAACACTTTTGACAACCAGAACCCATCAGATGTATATATGGTTTTTGCTCAAACTCCCCGTGTATTGGACACATTATATTGATGGGCTTGTCATATCTTTCATAGGCAGTTTTCGAATAATCATATTTATTATCATGCTTTTCTGATGCATCATCAATGAAGTCTTCTGTAGTCCTGCCGACTCCAGCGCATTTTGGACAACCATTTCCATTAAGGTGTTGATTTGGTTTCTGCGCAAAATCACCATGCTTAATACAACTAATAACAACTTTAATTTTATTTCCAATATATTTCACCTTTGAGTAGTTGTATCTATCTCCATGAACGTCCTTTGCTTTTTTAACAAACTCTTTAGTATTTCCGTTTTTATTTCCAGCGCAAATTGAGCAGCCATTTTTAGCTGATACATGTCCATTTGGACTTTGTTCAAATACACCATGGTCTACACATACAATTTTAATCTTCGTTGAGTTATTTTTGTAATTCACCAAAGAGTAATCATACTTATATCCATGGATGATTTTTGCTTTTTTAATAAATTCTTCTGTTGTTAGTTTTCTTGGCATAAGCCTTTTATTATAAATACATAAGATTTTTAAAAATCAACATCAGCTAATTTTATATTGATTAAAAATATTTCCATATTTATTAATATGGACACTATCAGGCTTATAATTAGAGAAGAAATCCGCATCATATTAAACGAAGAACGTCAAGGTGGTGGCTTAAGTCAGTTTATTAAGAACTGGGGCGATTTTGTATTAGATATTTCTGATTATAGAGAACAAGATTTAGCACAGCTATATAAAGAGGGGGCCAATTCTCTAAGGTTTAATCTGGAACATAAAGAATTAATTTATCGTGGGATGTCAGTTAATGATGAATGGCTTAATCAATTTATGAAAAGTGATTCTATAAGGTTAGGTAAATTCTGGTCTTTCGATAAAGTTGTTAGCAAAGATTTCATGCAAGCTCCAGATGTTTATGATGATGAATTTTCTAAGTTTAAAGGGAAAAATAAATTGTTTATTATAGCTAAAGCTCCTGGGTATTTAAGTCATATTGATGTTGATGCTACGGTTGCTCATGGAATTGTCTCATCAGAAAGTGAATTAAGGCTATTAAAAGGCGCTCCACTTGACGTGGTTTCAATAAAGTTTAACGGCAAGGAGTTGAACTTCGAGAACAAGAATCTAACTTCTTAATAAAAACACTTTATCTGCTAATTTAACTGTTCCGTAAGTTCCTACTGCCATAGTCTTTTTGTTTAATATAAATAATTCATAAAAAAAATAAAACCTTAAAGAGAAAACTCTATAAGTTCAAGGCCTCCATCTTCTTTGTATATGTCCAAATTTAGTTTTAAAGTTTCTCTCAAAGTAGAAAAATTAGATTCAAAAAATTCAAAATCAGTTTGTTTAGAGTTTATTATTGTTTCATAAAGATAATTTGCTCCACCAAAATCCGTTATGCTGCCGTCTTTTAGTATTTGTTCTGCAAAAATTAAGAGCCTAAATGAATGCCAAATTTCCTTCACAGCCCTATATAAATCTCCATTTGAATTAAATTTGCTCTTGGCTATGTTCCAAAGGTCATCTGATTCGAATTTAACTTTGTTTATAAGTTTATCACTATCTATGTCAACTGAAAAAGTCTTGTTGTCAATTATAATAAAATTTTCAGGATAGCTAAGAGATTCGATTTCACGCATTTCATGGTTGTCTAATTTGTTTTGAAAGTCTTCTTGAGAAAAAATGTGAACATCAAAATCGTTTCCATCTATATTTGTTTCTCTAAAAACGTTTCCACTAATATCAGTTGATATTGCTATTAAATCCCAGTCAGAACCAACGCCATCAACACCATAAAGCCTTGAGCCTTTTACAGAAGCTAATTGTATTGATTCAATATTGACGCCTATGTTTTCAAACACACTCTCAATATCAACAGGTAATTCAATCTTATCTGATGCAGATTTTAATTTAGAAACATTTAAAAAAACAGGGTTTATATCAATGTTTTTAACGATTAGTTCTTGTTGTTTTTTGTAACCAATTTTAGTGTTTACGTTCTCATCTGTTTCGAGATTAATATCTACGAACCCTTGTAGTATAATATGTGTTCTTGCCATTTTTATATTTATTTTACAATGTCTTATTTGCTACTGATATTTTAGCTTTTTTTTGATAAAACCTACTGCTCCATTAGATTTTAAAACTATAACTCATCAATAATATCCGTAGCCGTAATTATCTCCTGTAGAATCATCTCCATTGTCTGGGATGAAATCATTCATCACTTCTGTTATATTTTCAAAATAAACCCTCGCTCTATCGGTTTGGCTATAGCTTCTTCTTATAAAAACAGGGATATAATAACTTGGTTCATATGTAAATGTGGTAAGCGCTGAAAATACTTTTAACTCTCGCTCTGTTCCGTTAATACTCAGAGGGATATGCTGAAGACCTTTTGATGGTGCTACACCGTTGTACTTAAAAGCTATAGTGTCGATTACAGTCATACCAGTTGTGCCAACAAGGCTGTTTTCTATAACTTCAGAAGGAGGAAACTGATTGTTCACAACACTTGAATTATAGTAATTATTAAACACATCTGACAATTTTTGGTCGCTATTGTAAATCTCTCCAAACTCAACAGTTGTTGTTGCTCCAGTTAAATAAGAATAAAAATCATTTATGATAACTAAGTTATCATTGTTATTTAAAAAATTTCTAACATTAGAATAGTTAACAATACCGTTTCCAAGCCCTTGAATTTTATTCACCTGGTATCCATTCACATTTTGTAAAGTAGAATTAACTGTCGATGTTTCTCCAGTAAGTGTGATTAATATTTTGTGCTTTTGCATTATTATTTATTTATATCTATGTCAAAATAGTCTGCCTTAGATATTATATGATTTGGAACTACGTTCACTTTATCAATATCATCAAGAGTTGTTTCTATTGGAGTTCCTTTGTTCCAAGGGAATTCGTTAATACCTATTTGGTCAAACCAAAATATAACTTCTGAATTACTCGCCTCAGAAACCTCTGCTCTAACGTCACGAATAAAATCAATCATATCATTTGTTAAGTCGCTTCCGTATCTAACTTTATTTTGTGTAATACCATCAAAGAAAGATAATTCAATAAAAAATGGATTAATCTCTTGCCTTGTAATTACCTCAATTTCTTCCTCTCTGTTTATTTGAACATATTCAAACACCTCATTTGTTCTCGTTAAAAATATAGGCAAATGAAAGTCGAATTCTGGATTGAAATAATATTTCTTATCTTTGTGTAAGAAATTCCAACAACCTGGAGCTATCTCCACGGCATCAACGTAAATTTCGTATTGTTGTATGTTATCTATATTCTCCATCAATTATAAATAGTCTTAAGATAAAACTTTAGATATTCCTATCAAATTATTACATGTAATTAAATCAGCAACAAGTGGGGCTGGTCTAAATGAAGGCAGATAACCAGAAGAGTGAGTGTTTGTGGCTGTGGCTTCTTCTGAATTAAACACAAGACCTGCAAGAAGAGCGATTCCATTTAAGTAATACCCATCAGTATCAAGAGTGTTTGTTATAGGGTTACATACAGCAACATTTCCTGGAGGCAAGCTTGGTCCAGAAACGTTTTGTATAGGAGTAACCAAATACACATCAGCGCCAGATGGTGTGGCAGCAATATTTGTAGCTGGAACAAATACGGTTTTAAATCCAGGCTTTTTAATCTCAAAACTATACTTACAACTTGTAGCGTTATTATCATTAGCATATAACTTCAGCTCAAAAGGGATTTGCTCAGTTATAGAAGAAACTCTTCCTCCAGTATAATTTGGAGTTTCATTAAAACCTTGAAGTGCGTAATCTCCACTACCTGGAAAGAACCCTCCAGTCTCTTGAGGTATGAATCCATTAATGTTATACGCTGGATGCTTAGCAGTTAAAGTAACAATTTTAAATTGCTGTGTAATTGTAAATGGCGGCTCAATGTTAACTCCTGCGTATTTTTGTGTTATTTTCTCAACAAAATCATCTGCAACAAGAGGTCCATTAGCAAATCTAATTCCATTTATGAAAAATGGCCCATTATAATAATTTGAACCTCCGAACCCAAACCCTGTATCTTTTTCTCTAAAATCAAAAACTGCTGTTTCTTTTGGTAAAGAATCGTGGTTTACATATTTAGAATCTACAGACAAAGTTATGCTATCACCAGCTGCAAATAATTGCTCTTGCGTTGTAACTCCAGGAATTACAGGCAGCACAGTAGAGCCTCCTTCGTTCTTTATCTCAACCTCAAAAGTGTCATTCATAAAGAACCTGAAGTTATTGTTAACATCGGTTGGTGAACCAACACCTTCTTTTGCTCCAAATATATTCATTTGATAACCTGGAAATTGTCCAAGGTTTTCTGGGAATATTAATGGGTCGGTAATTGGGTTTATGTTGTTAATAATTTTTTGGAAGTTGTATGTAACAGATACTTTAGGAGTAAGGTCTTTTATAGAAACCGTGGTTGCTTCTATGTTTACAACCCCTTGGTCTGTAGTTGCGTTGACAGGGTTATCTAAAGAAAGAGAAAATGTTTCTTCATTCTTCTCAATAATATAATCACTTAATGCAGTAATATTTATTTCTAACTCTTGTTGTCCAACGCCCCAATTTAGAGTCATAGGGAAGTTAAAAGGAAATGTGTCCACAGTGAAATCTAATCCAGGAGCAGCTGTGTCATACGCTTCCGCTGTTGGTGATGTCAAATTAACTGTAACACTTTCAGTTCCGAATACACTTGGCTCTGTCAACTGAACTATCACAGTACCCTCTTCGCCTTCATCCAAATAGTAAGCTGATTGTCCAAATCTAATATTTCTCTTAAGAACTTTTTCGATTTGGAAGTTGTTTTTAATCCAATGTTTGTTATAGAAAAATGGAAAGTCGTTTTGTATAATTTCAAAACCACCATTTATCCCAAGGTCAATAGTGTCTGTTCCATATTCAACGAAAACTCCATCAGAATCTTTGAATACGAGTTTTTGTTCAACTACAGTTCTTGCGTAATCAACTCCATTTCCAGCAATCTCAAGGTAGATAGTATCTGATAATTCATAATTATTAAGCTCAATAATATACTTTCCTCTATGTTTTCCAAAAACATTTTTGTCTCCAAAACCTATTGGCTGAGAAGTTATTGTGGCTATCTGATTTCCAAGAACCTGAGCTCCGAACAAAATGTTAGAGTTAGCATAAGCCTTGATTGTTAAATTATCACAATCAATCAAAGGAGAGTTTATTATACCATAAACCCTAAAGCTTCTGGAAGCGTTTCTCTCTTTTCTAAATTGCTCAGCAAGGTCAAAGTTATTATCAAACCTTTCTCTTTTGATTAGGTTGAATTTTTGCTGAAGGTTTACGTTGATGTAAATATCATCTATTCCTTTTGCAAGAAAATCTTCACTACCGAGCACTATTTTTTTCTTATCGTCCATAGTTATATTTTTTGCATTGGGATTGTGATAATATCTCCATTTAAAGCACTGCTTCCACAATCTGGGGTAATACCTCCAGCTAAAAATCTCATTTCTATAATATAACCTCCTCCAGTAGTATTTGGAACCTGGAATAGGGCTCCATTCATTCGTGCGTTCATAGTGTTGTTATTGTCTGGGAAACCGCCAGAAGTTCTACATCCTGAATTTGTGCCAGACTCTTTCAAAGAAGTTTTAACGTTACCATAACTTGTTGTTAAAGTGTAAACAGGAGGTGTAGACGCTGCGGCAACAGATGAGCCATTTATAGTTATTTGCCCAGGCACATTAGAGTTACCAGGCAACGTGTTACCATCCTTATCTCTACATAAAATATTCTTAAACTTAATAGCGTAATTTGCAACAGCATATTCGCTGGTTCCAAAGTTAAAATTAGAATTCCCAGGCAATTCTATAGAAGCACCTTGCAGTGGTAATTCTGACATTGTAAAAGTGTATGACTCACCTGGGCCAAGAGTTATAGTTGTTCCTGGTATTTTTGCATCTATATTTCCATTGTTTTTTATCTCAACTTGAAGGTGGTTGGTATAACCAAAGAAGGCGTGCTGACTTGCTCCGCCACCAGTTACTTTAGAGAAAAGTTCGTCTTGCAGGTTATTGCCCTCTGTATTATATGCTATTTTAATTTTTTGAGTACCATTAGGTCCTCTTTGAAAGTAAAAGTCTGAAAAGAAGTAAATAGCAGATGTAGGTATAACCTCTGGCCCTCTTTCGATTCTATCATTAGGGTCAATTACTCTATATAAACTAAGTGCCCCCTCGGAATATGTCGCATTATTATCAAGTGCAAGAGCAATATCTTTATCCTCAAAATTATAAACATCAATAGGTAAATTTTGAACTTGTACGATATTGTTACCATTACTTTGCCCTACAGACAAAATGCCTGGTTCATAATTTGGACCTGTCATTCCAGCGCCATCTCTTGTTGCTTGAGAAAATATAGTATCTCCCCATGGTTCTGCAGAAACTGGAGGCCAGCCCTCTGGTCTCAACCAATATCCATACCCACACTCAGCTCTTTGATATTTCTCTCCATTAAGAACTTTAGAAACGCCACCTTGCACTGGAAAACTTCCATTAGATGGCTCATACCCATTTGAATATGTTTCATTCCAAGCGACCCCTGCTTCATATTTGTATATAAATCCTGCTGTAACTTCTTTTGAAAACCTATTAGGGAACCAAAAAACGTTTGACGCACTATACTGAACACCGTACCCTCCAGCTATTCCTGGAGTTATTATACTTGATAGACTTACGCTAAGGCCGTTTAGGTCTCCATCTTTATATTCAGGCTGTTCAAGATAGCGTGGATTAGCTCCTGGCAATCTACCTGCCATTGTAGCTCTAATATAGTTAGGGTCAATTGGCTTGGCTGGAATTTTATACTTATCTGGATACAGATGATTCCATGGTTTATCATAAGGAGGAAAAGTTTGGAATCCTGTGTTAGTGTTTGGAGTATCAGAACTATCTCCTCTGTTTTGATGGAAATGGTCTCTACCAATCCAGCCTCCTGGTTGATTCGTGTATCCCCAATCTCTTTGGAAACCTGTTGTTCTAAATATTGAACCTGGTTGATTATAATAAAGCTTGAATTCGTATCCAGCAAGCCAAACGCCTTGTGATGTCGGCTCTGTTCTTGGAACACCGTCATTATCTGTTCTATAACCTTTAGGGTCATACATATTTGCAGGAACCTTAAAGGCTCTAAATCCATGTTCAAAAAACTTAGCAGACTTTTTAAGTTGAGGAAACTCATTCTCCCAAAGAAGAGTGTGTTCTTCGTCTTTGTCATATATATTATGAATCTCAACTACAGGTACATTTTTTACTGGAAAGCCTTCTTTTGACATATCTTTAATGTCAACATTAAGGGTTGGAGAAAAGTTAAGCAATTCTACAGAACCAAGCTTGTTGTTATCGTAAGCCATTGGCGGAACATAGTATGTCGCCCACTTCTTAAGGTCATAATTAACAACTATGTCAAGTTCGGTGTATCCTGTTTGTATTGTACCCCATGATTTTACTACATTAATTGGAAATTGCTTAAAAGAAAAATTTGGAATGGTGTCAAGAATATTATCTTCACTCGCTGGGAATTGAAAGAAATTTAAGGCAATTTCATCCTTAGTAAGACCTTGTTTAAATAGGTCTACTTCAAATACAACGATTTGACTTCCGATTGGGGCATCATAAATTATAAACTCCCCATTTTCATTGGTAGTAGTAATGTATTTATATTGGTCTGGAACTGATGTAAAATGAGAAACTGACCTAAGATAGCTTTCTGTGTCTGCACTAAAAGATTCAGCATTAAAATACTCACCTGGATTTGAATTTTCTTTATTGTTTAAATAAAGCCTGTCTCCATTTACATCTGTTGATGTTGATACTGGGTAATCTTCAGATGGGTTAAAGACACCTATAGGAGTGTTTCTAAGTGGGATGCTTATATTGTTACCTTCTACGTCTTTTATTGTCTGACGTGCCATTAATCTACCAAATACAACACCTGTATTCGCTTCTTGAGTTGGCATACTATTTACAAGGTTGTTGTAAATATTTAAAGTATCAAGAGTGTCGTGGGTTCTGTTTAATTTTATGTTTACATAGAAGTCGTCAATCTCATGATAAGAATGAAATACGTATTCTAAATGAGCAGGAACAGCGGCATTAGGGTCAATAACTACTCCTGAGTCTGCAAAAGTTGTTCCTCCAGTGTTAAGAGCTGCGCTTATTGTGCTTACAAATTTTGTATGAAGATTCTCGACTTCTGGCTGTCTAAGGATTCTATTTACATCAATAGAATATGAGTAACCTGTTGTGTAATTGTTTGTAATAGAGGAGAGCGGTACGTGAATGTTGTCTGAATTTCTTTTCCAAAGACTGGTTCCATTAAAAGTTGTAACATCAGCAACATTATTGTTATTGTCAAATTCAACTATTGTAGGAACTATATCGAAATCATTTTCAATACCTGGAACTTTATCTAACTTGGTGCTAAAGTATGTTAAAGTGGTCCCAGTGGTAAAATTTTTAATCGTTATTTCCTCTCTTTGAATGCTCATTCTCTTTTATATTAAATATAAGCAAAGAAAAATATGAGATAAATAGTTAATCTCATTTTTTTCTAAATTTATAAAACCTTATTAAAAAAATTTATACTAAATTAATAGACTCAATTTTTTCTTTGACTGGGTTAAATAACAAAATGTTTTCAACACCACCTTCGGTTATAATAACCCCATCATAATTGCTGTGTAACCAATTTAAAACACCCCTCGTTCTTTCTATTAGATTTGAGGGTAGTTTTATAAACAAACTCACCATAACTTGAAGCTTCATTTTTATTTGGTGAAAAAAACGTCCCATCATAAACATGTCCTATATCATTAAAATCATGTTTATTTGGAGTCCCATGATAAATAACACTATGATTTTTATGGAGGATATTAGTTATTTCTTCTTGAATTATTTCACGAATCTTATTCATGATTATAAATAGTTAATAATTCTTTTTTAGTTATTGAACAATTATGGTTTTTCATTAGATTATCTTCCCATGGAATCATTTCTAAATTTATAATATTTCCAATTATCTCTGGGTCTATATTATTTCTAAACCCTTTTGCAATCGAAAACCTATGGTCAAGGTGATAATTTCCATCTACTCCAGCTTGACCTCTCTTGTTGTAGTTTTCTAATGTATCAAGAGGTTGTTGATTTGTTATTGTTCGAACTTTTTGATAATACTTCTTGAATTCTGGGAGTATCTCTTGATATTTCTTATAGGTATATCCAGTTCTTTGTAGGTATATGTGGTCATATGCTCCAGATTCTTTTTTTAATTTCCTTGTTTTTCTTACTTTATTTTTATGCTCTTCAGATATAACCTTGTCGAGCATGCCTTTATGTTTATCTTCTACCCTAATTATATTTAACTTTTTAAGAATTTTATTCACTCCAGAATATGACATACCAATGATATTTGCTACTTCTGGAATTGGTATTCCACTTAAGTAAAGGATTTTAATTTCTTCTGTTTTTGGATTTTTATAATTTTCTCTATATCCTGGTTTTCTTAAATCAACCTCATTATCTCTCAATATTTTCAGAACCGAAGGTTTAGAACACCCGATAATTTTAGCTATCTCAATTGATGTTTTCTCTTCATTAACATATAAATAAACAACCTTGTCTACAGGAAGTTTACTACCTCTTTTAACGCCTTTTTTAGCTTTACTTATACTGCGTGTGGAGTATCCGTTTCTCTTGATGATTTTTGATACTCCTGTAGAGCTTATACCAACTTCTTTGGCTACCTTTGTGGTAGACATCTTTTTATTGATGTATAAATCAATTATTTTATCCTCTATTTCTTTGTTTAATTTTTTCATAATAAAAAAGTATCTATCTAATAATAAATAGAGACAAAAAAATAAAGTTAGAAGTAAAATTTCCTGGTTATGTTACAGAAACTGTGTTAGGTGCGCCAGAAGCCGTCCTTATGAGCACGTCTTTTGAAGGGAGTTTGATTTCAAACATAGAAATAGGTGTCCCAAAAATAGCGTTATCAATATAATCAAATCGAGTTCTAAAAGCTCCAGTGTTTGGGTCTTGAGTTCTGTCTGAAACTGCTTGCGAATGTCTTGTGCTCGAATAATCTCCACCTTCCATATTGTAAAATCTTATGTCAACAACATTTATAATTCCAGGTATGTCTCTAAGAAAATCTGTAAGTTGCGATACGTAGATGTTTTGGTTCATTTGCCATTTTTCTACATCGAAGTATATTTTAATTTGGTTTATCGCTTGAGACTTTACCTCGCTTGCGTTAAATGTTTTATCCACAAACAAATCAACTTCTATTTGAAGATTTATGATTTTACCATCATTAATCTCAACATAATCATTAATCATTCTAAATGGAACCATGTATCTTTGCAAGTTCGTCTTGATGACGTTAGTAGATACATCGACAAGTTTTCCAGCACCATCTCTTGTGAGTGTATACATCTTAACCTTGTTATCTTCTACTTTTCCAAATATTCTAAATGGAGCACCAAACTTACCTGGCATTTGAAATGCTCTGGCAACATAGTCATCCAAAGTTACGGCTCTATTTTGAGATGCGTAATTTGCTGCAATAAAACTTTTAACCTCATCAACACCTGGGAGACCTACGCCACCAATTGCTGGAACTGGGTTATTAGCTCGTGTAGAAGATAGGACACCTTGAATAAGGTTTATATTCTTTCCAAGAGATTGGCTGTTGATGTTAGAAACTTCGTTTAAAACATTAGAACCAACATTGCTTAAAGGCCCTCCTCCTGCTCTATATTTTATGAATATTGTAGAGTTTGGTGGAATCTGGACTCCAAGTGCGGTGTTGTTTAAAATAGCAGAAACATCAAGATTGTTTGAGTCAGGACATTTAACAACATTTGTTAAAGAGTCAATGTACGCCTCGTAAGCATTGTAGTCTTCAACTCCTCCACCAAAAGTAAGCACGCATGCTCCGTCAGAAAGAAACTCTTTCTCAAATCTTTTTTCTACTTCTACATATCTACCAGTCTTTACTCCATCTACAGTGTCTGGAGTGTCATCATTAAGGAATATTTTATCTTCTGGAAGAGCGTCAACTTCGAAGTAATTTAAGTTAAAATCATTAAACTCAGAATAAGAAGGAGTTCTTTCTATTCCTAATCCGTTAAGAACTATTACAGAAACTATCTCAAGAACATTCTTGTCAGGCAATTCAACTTGATAAAATGGTTTGGTTTGAGACGCTGGAACTTCAGCTTTGAATATTTTTGTTACTCCAGCTTTAATTTTTTCTCTTTTAATTATTCTATATCTAATAAGGTCCTGGTTTCCGTTGAAAATAGGCTCAATAATTCTGTTGGCAATTCCGTCTTCGCTAAAATCGCTTGCAAAATTTATTTCATTAACTGTTTCAAATATTTGACCAGCCCCTTTTACTCTCATTCCAGTTCTATATACTGGAAGATATGTAGCATCTGGACCAGTTGCTGTTGGAGGAACTTCTATGATAACGTCTGAAATACTCACTGCAGGTCTAACGCCTGGTGGTTTATATCCAAAAGTTTTAGCAAGCCTATAAACAGACCTTCTTTCGGTAACGCCATCAATAAACAATTCATTAAACTTCTTATCTGTAGCATAAGACAAAAGGTCTCCCACATAAGCGTTAAGCTCCAACATAGCCATACCTGGTGATGTTACGTTAAAATCTTGCCATTGTTCTGGGAAAAATGTTTTAAGGTAGTTTATCAAATCCTCTCTAATGGACATGAAATCTCTACTTAAATAATTTACTGTTACAGTTTTTTGTTCCATTTTCTATATTTTATTCATGAGAGTGTTCGTCTGCTCCAGATGAACCTGGGTCTACTGGTATAACAACACTTACTTCGTCTACTATTTCACCAAGGTCACGAGCTTTATAAACAACTTTAACCTCAAGCAAGTTTTCTCCCTCAATAAAATTAAATTTAATCTCTGAAACTTCTACCTCTGGTATAAACACGCCTATTTTTTCAATAAGCTCACCTTTTAATTTTGCTGCAGATATGTCATCCCAAAGCTCAAATATGTAATCCCACAAAGGAGAATACAACTGACTTCTCATAACTCTATTTCTTCTCTTTGTTGTGAGTAAAGAAATTAAGTTCGTCTGAATAGCTTCAAGTGATGTCACGTTCGACATGAACACGCCACCCTCTGTTGTTTCTTGAAATGGGAATCTAATGCTAATAGGCATAGTATAGTTTGTTTTTAATATAAATATGCCAACAAAAAAAATAAAGAGTTACAGAGTCTATAAAAAAGAATTAATGAATATTTATAAGAAAATACTTTATGGGAGTTTTCAGAATATATCCAAGCAAATCAAATACAATGGCCAGTAATCTATATCAGATATTCAATTCTGGTCAAAATGCTGTTACAGATTTGTGGTATGGAGGAGGTGGTACAGACACCGCTTCAGATAGAAGAAATTCTATAAGTAGATTTATTGTAAAATTTGATATTGACGAATTAGCGAGAAAGATTAATTCTAAAGAAATTAACGGAGACCTCGTGTCTTCATATAGGTTAAAAATGACCAATGCAATACCAGGAGATAAAATACTTGAACCTGAGTATGAGTTTGATGTTCTTGATAAAAGGATTTCAGCATCATATGACCTTATAACTTTTCCAATAAACAAAGATTGGGACGAAGGAAGAGGGTATGACCTTTACCAAGAAAACTATCTTGTAAGACAAAATGGAAACCCTATCATAACTGGGTACTCTAACTGGAATTCTGCTACTATGGTAAATTCATGGGATGAGCCAGGCGTTTTTTCAAATCCTACAGCTTCAACTGCAGTAACTTCTTATTCTACACAACATTTTGACATAGGCAATGAAGATATTGATATGGATATTACTGACATTGTAAAAGACTGGTTAAGCGGTGGCTCTGTTAACAATGGTGTTGGAGTTGCATATAGAAGAGATTATGAACTACTAAGTACTGACACGAGATATATTGCCTCATTTTATACTGAGAAAACAAACTCAGCATTCAAACCATACATAGAAGTTGTTTATAATCAATCATTTCAAGATGATAGAATGCAAGTTACTAACAATAGAACTTCAAGATTATTTCTTTACACTTTTAGTGGAAATAGTGCAGTAAACTATTTCTCTGCTGGAACTGTGGATATTCAGACAATGAATGGAGCGCCAGTAATAACAGGAATTACTCCTACCCAACAGGAAAACGGTGTTTACTATGTTGATGTACTTATGAATTCAGCCACTCGTGGTCAACAATATAAAGATATTTGGAAAGGTGTTACTTTTGTTCCAGGTATTGACCAACAAGATATTACTCAAATCTTCACAATAAAAGATAATTATTATTTGAATAATGTGCCTCAAGTAAATGATTACTCAATATCTGTTTATGGAATTGGGGATAACTCCATACTTTCGATTGGAGAGACGCACAAAGTGTTTGTGGACCTAAGAGTTAACTACAGCAGTAGAAATCAACCTAAGACAGCTTATGACCTTAAATACAGAATGGTAATGAACAACCAAGATGAGGTTATTCCTTGGACTTCTGTAAATCAAGCGGTGATAAACAAGTGTCCTAATAATTATTTCGTTCTGGAAACTGGGTGGCTATTACACAATCAAACCTATACTATTCAATATAGAATAGATGAGTTTGGAACCAAGAGAGTAATGCCTGAATCTACTACTTTTAGAGTACTAAGGTCTGATGGTTTTTAATAGCATCCTGAAGGATGTCTATAGCTTCGATTGTGGCAAGGTAAATATTTCTACTCCTACTATCATTTAACTCAAGTCTTTTAACTACTGTTTCGCTCGGAGTTGAAACTGCTATGAATATTGTACCTGGAGGATTTTCCTCTGTACCATAACCTTTTGGGTCAGCATATCCAGTTGTGGCAATTGAATAGTCGGTATTCATGACCTCTTTTGCTCTTTCTGCCATTCTTCTGACAACTTGGTCGCTGACTTCTGTGTGCTCTTCGATTAATTCTTTCTCTACGCCAAGAACATTCATCTTAGCCTCATTGCTGTAAACAACTAATGAGCCTTCAAAATAGTCTGAGCTACCAGGGATTGATGTTAATAAACTACTAATGTAGCCTGCTGTACAGCTTTCTGCTGTTGAGATTCTACTTCCTGAATCTTTAAGGCTATCTCCAATTTCTCTTATTAACTGCATAGTATCACTTTGGTTTGTATCCGTTTTCTTTTAATTCTTCATTAGAAGGGAATCCTAATTCTGCACCGCAGCATTCACAAACTCTTCTTAATTGTGATGACCCAGGTTCTGGGTTTGTGTTTTTAATATTAACTATCTCATGCTTGCATGCACTCCTTAGCTCTTTTAGTTCTTCCTCTGAATTTTTAATTTCATTGGTAAGTTCGTTTTTTCTTTTTTTAATATATTCACTATCTTCCATTAAGATAAATTTCGTTCAACTTTCTCTCTCACAAATCTCTTCTATTACAAATATATGCAAAATTTACAATATTCTAAAGTTTAATTAATCCTAACGTGATTTGAAAGTATTCTCTGAAGGTCTCCTTCTACAGTATATGCAGATAGTTCATCTGACTCTGGAGATGGGACCAATGGCAACTGAGGCGTGTGTATATGGTTTAGCAAAACCCTAACTATAAGGTCAAGTAATTTTACTAACTCATCACCAAAAACTGAAGGATGCAATGCATTTGCTGTGTCTCCAAAAGACTTAAGGTCTTCACTGATTTCAAATCCAGAAATCCCCGCATCTCTGAATTTACCTAAAATAGAATAGATATTTATATTTGAAGTTGTTAAGTTAGCTTGAGAATATTTTTGAAGCAGTTTTTCTCCATCCTCGTTTTCTTCTGGGTTTTCTTTTTGAATTAGCTGAAAGTTTGCAGGATTGTCGATATTTACTTCTGTAGTTCCTTTTTTGAATTTACCAGCCACCATAAACACCTCTCTTGGTCTCAATATTAAATCAGCATCTGTACGACCTTGTAGGGCTATGTCTCCAATTCTTGGAAATACTTGAGTAGAACCAACGGTTGAGTCTGGGTTCTTATTTAGATTGAAGTCTGTATATTTGAATACTTGGTTAGCTTCTTTATAGTCTTGAAACTTTAATTTGAATGGGTTGTTTATTTGAGAACCTATGTAATATCTTGGTGCTGAATTATCAGCAGGGTTTTCAAGTATAATATAAATCATTTCATCCACAAGTGGAACTATGTGAAAATGAGAAGGTATCATTGGAACACAGAAAGGAAGAGACTCTGTAGGTGTGTCCCTATCTCTTCCGCCACTTATATTTCCATTATCATCAAGAGAAATTATACGAGCAACAACTCTTTTCATACCCAATGGGTCTTCATTGTTTGTTACAATAGCTGGGTATACCAACCTTGCCGTTTGATTCCCTGATGAAACCACTCCTCCAGATTGGCCTTGGCCTTGTAAAATTGAGTCTGCTAACTTGTTTGACATATTATCCTTTTATTTTTTTATTTACTTTCTCTTGCTCTAACTCAATCTCTTCATACTCAGCAAAAAGAGTTTCAATAATAGCCATACCACTAAGATGCTCTCTTGATACACCTTCTTTTATTGCCTTAGCATCAAGGTCATCAAGAGCTGTTTCAATCACCTTTTTTTTCTCACTGAGTTTATCTGCAAGATTTTGTGATTCAAGCATTAATTCGTCTCTATTTTTTTTCTTATCTTCCATTAGCTTGCTATTCCTACGCCAGTATGCGGCACAACTGTTGCCCCAACGGCAACAACTGGGCCTCCAGCGTTTGCTCCAGAAGCTTGAACTGTTGCTCCAGCATCTGATGCGATGTCTACTCTCATGTCTGTTTGAATTGCTGTTACAAATTCTTCTACAAATATTTTTACAAAATTTTCCATAACATTTGGAGTGCCACCGATAAGTGGGCCAGTCGGTATTCCAGCTTCTTCAAACCTGGAAGTTATGGATGCTGTTAAAATCTCAGAACTTAATCCAGGTCTTGTCTTAGCAAGAAGTATTTGTTGAATACTTGGTTTTGGTATTGGAATTCTATCCTCTTTTAATAAAAAGAGAAGAAAATCCGCCACTTCTTCCGATACTTGTAATTCTGAGTCTATTGGTATTATTGCCATGTTATTATTTTTTATGCTTCTATACTTCCGAGTATTCCAACAAGAGATGATGCTGCGGCTGCATATTTCTGAGCCTTACTCGCCAATTCTGCAGCTTGACCAAGCTTGTTGAATATTTCGAATTTCTGTTTAATTTTTTCTGCTTTTCTTTTTTGCTTTTCTATCGCAGTCTTCGCAAAGTAATTAGCAACAAGTTTCTTAAACTCTTTTACAGCAAACACGAGAAGCATTCTAAGAAGCTCCTTAAGAAGTGCGTTGGCAAGACTTTTTAAGAATGACTGTTGTTCTACTGCTGCTGGTCCGTCAGCTGAATTCATAATTTCACAATTGCTATATGCAATGTTTGTGTTATCTATTCCTGCAGCAGCTGGGTCTCCAGATATTGCTGAAAATATTGGACCTAAAAAAGGAAACAACAAAGAAGAGATGTAGTTAAGAAGCTTTTGAATCAGGATTTGAAAGAAACTTTTTCCTATTGAGTTAGAATTTTCTTCGTTGTTAATTCTTTGTCCAGAATTTTTTACATGCTGAACCAATATTCCAAGACTTTGAGATGGCGTTGGAGGCAATGTTGCACTACTTGTAAATTGGCCGCCTTCACCAAAGATATATCCAGGGTCTTCAGGAAGTTTAATTTTTATTTGCTGACAACTAACTTCAAATACAACTTCTCCTTTCTCAAGTTGTTGCTTTAACTTTACTCTATTGAATTCGACATCTTCTTGAAGTACGATTGGGTCACTTGATACACTAAATAGATTTTGACCACAAATAGCGTCCTCAACAAGTCTGTTTATTTCTGTAGCATCTGGGTTAAGCGCATTAGCTGCGTCTCCCTTTCCAAAAATCATTATAGTAAGATTCTTAGCTATAAGTTGTTTTAAGGCTTGTAAGAACGTAGGAGGTATCAATCCAGCAAGATATGCTCTGTTTGCAGTTTTATAATCTTCTTTTTGAGCTTGTGTTGCTGATGGATTAATTGTGTTTGGCAACTGCCTTCCTTTTTCTCCAATAGAATCCGCTACTGCATTAAGAACTTTTTCTTCTAAGAACGTTCCAGCTTCATCAAATACTTTATCTAAAAAAACATTAAAGATTAAATCTGGGTCAATACCAAGAGCTTTTAACACTTTCATTAGATAGTCAAATACTGATATTTGTTTATCTTTTGGGATGTTAAAATTTATGTCTATATCCGAAGATAATAAACTCTTCATTGAGCCTATTTTTGATGTTAGCTCATTTTGTGCCTCTGTAAGAGGGGATGATATTGGAACCTGTAAAGCCATTAGTCGTAATCTTCGTCTGCGCCTTTGTTATCGCTTAAGTTTTCGTCCTTAAGCCTCTTAGCTTCTGCTGCCGCTTCTCTTTTAGCTTTTTCTTCAGCCCTCATTGCGTCAATGATTAACTTTTTGTCTGAATCATTAAAAGAAGCTGCTCCTCCAGATGCTTCGTCTTCTTTATAGACTATGCCCTTGATTTCTTTGGCCAGTTTTTCAATTCCATCAGACGAGTCAGCTGCTTGCTTTAAAAAAGCAATCGCATTCTTTCCCATAAGAATAAAGCTTTCTGCTGTATCCATTTGCTCGTCAGACCTTCTATATCTATCCAGAGCCATTTCTCTTTCCTCCAACTTATACTTATAAACCTCTGACATAAGAGATTCGTATAGTTCTCTTGTTGGGTTCATGCTTTTTTTAGTAGAGTCGTCATTTGTGTTATCTTCCATGATAATTGTTTGTTTGTTTAATTATAAATAGAAAGTCAAAAAAAATCTATGAAAAATCGAGTAAGAAGTCTTTTTTTTATAGAAATATACATGTCTCTAAATTTAGAAATAGATACTTGAAATTCTCCGTCTGACAATCCACCATAGTCTTTAAGATAATCAGAAACCCCTTTGTATGTCCAAACGACAGAGCCTTCAATCAAATCAAAACTTGACATAAACTCTATTATAGAAAAACAAAGAGAGATGTCTGCATCCTGTTTTGCAGGAATCTCAAACACCTCTCTTTCTAATGTGTCTAATAAAAAATGATAAAATTGAATACAATTGTTATCATTAACGCCTATGCTGTCATCATGAAAAAGAACTTCGAGTATTATAAACAACACTTCTTTTTTGATGTCTGTTTCCATGATTTCTATTCTGAAAAAAAGAACATGTCATCATCGTGACCAAAATACTTATCCTTGTGCTTTTTAACAAACTCCTGCTTTTTAAGTCTATAAAGAATTTTGAATCTGTGGAGAGAATATGTAATATCCTTTGTCTCAAGATTAGTATGTTCTTTTATTAGTTTATAAATAGCACTCTTTGAGTATACGCCCATTAATTCATGACTTCTAAATATGTCCACAATAGCCTCAGCTACTTTAGCGTCATTTTTAGATATGTCAGTCTTATCTATTACTTCTTCAAAGATTTCTGTAATATAGTTAAACAGAGCCATAGAGCTATCTAATTCGGATTCTTCATCAATTTCAAATTGACTCAACTCTTCCACTTCCTCACTATGGCTTTCATAGTCAAGAATAGATTTAGTCTCTTTATCCACTTCCTTCTTTTTGTTTTGAAGGTAGTGTTTGGCTACGGTTCCATAAAAAGAAAAAGATTTAGTATTCTGGTCTGGGTCAAAGTTGCAAAACTTCTCCAAAACGAAAGACATGCAATCGTTATGAAGAGTTTTAACATCAACTCCAGCTCTAAATAATTTAAAGCTGAAAATTATATTTTCGACCAACCTCGTTAGTGGCGTATAGATGCTGTCTCTGAAAACCTTTTCTTTCAAAGCAATGATTTCACGTCTACTTGTGTGTTCAACCATTGATTCGTTGATTAAGATAAAGTCTTCATCAATACTTAGCTCTTTTTTCTTTCCTTTACTTTTCTCAACCTCTTCTTTGTGTTTATCAATTTTGTATTGATAATAGTTAAAGTCGTTTTTCAAGTACTCCTTGACTGCATCTTCAGTCTCTTTAGTCCAATATTCCTTCTTTCTCTTTTTAGCTACCTTTATAGTCTTTAGAGTGTCTTTATACTTTTTCTGGTTGCTGTCCATATGACTTGTTTCTATCTTCGTCAAAGAAGTATTCTTTTTTGGCAAGGTCCATCCAGAACCCCATTTCTGCTGGAGAAACGCCTCCTTTGTCTGGTTCAATTGTTGTAACGTTTCCTGGAATTTTAGAAGATGAATGATTAAACTCTTGAGAATTTCTCACTCTAAATTCGTAACCAATTCTTGGAACCGTCATCATTTTTACATCATTATAAATCATTCTTAAAAAGAACTCATAATAGTGACTTACTTTAACACTTTCCTTCATTGGTAAAAATCTACCATCTTTCTCTTCGCTGTATTCTTCAAGCTCACTTACTCTATAAAGGCCTCCAAGTGGATTAGCACAGTTATATCTTAAAAGTAGGTTCATATCAAACTTACCTGCTTCTTCAGCAATACCTTCTGCCCAACACGCTTCATTCATTAATCCTGAAAGAGCTCCGTTTTGCCAGTTTTTAACCATTGGCAAGAAAAAACCTATTTCTTCGTTTTCATTCATAAAAGCATTGGCAATATTATACCAATTTGCTCCTACTGCGTCTCCAGACTCTATAATAGAGAATGCTTCATAGTCGTTTTCAAGAGCTAAGTTGAATATGTCATTAAACACTTTTGGAAAGCTACTTACAGATGCTTTTACAACACTTAAGTTTACGCTTTTCTCAGCTTTTATTACTTCTTCTACAGGCTCTTCTCCTTCTTGGTGTGTTTTCACCATTCTTACTTCAGCTTCTTTTGCTGTTTTAGCAAGAATTTCTACTTCTTTATCAGACAATCCAGCATCCAACACAACAACATCAACTGCGTGAGTTTGCGAAGCCAGTCCGAAAAACAATTCGTTTAACTGACCTTCGTGGTTGATTTTGTCCAAGTATAACCCTACAAGTATATTACTGCTTGAGGCTTTCAAGTTCTTTGATTCTTTCATCTTTGTACTGATTTAATAAATTATTAATATTTTCTTTCTCTCCCTCCGTAGTGTATTTACTAAGAGTGTCTTCGTATGTTTTTTGGATGTCTTCATTATCCATATCACCATTCAACCATTTGTCGATAGCAATTCCAAGAATTTCTGCAGTTTGAAAAATGTCACCATTGTTACACCAGAAACCGTTTTCGTTATTCATATACTCTTTACCACCGAATGAAGCCCAACCAATAGTATGAGTTCCACAAGCCATTGCTTCAAGTGGTGCTGTACCAAATCCTGCAATGTCATCTGTATACAAGTAGAATGCACAATTTCCTAATCTCTCAGCAAATTGCTCTCTATCCATACCTTCGAGTTCTTGGAATCTTACCCACTTAAGGTGAGGATAGAATGCGTAGAACGTCTTGATGATGTTATAAGTCTTAAGTTTGTTTTCTGGACCTCTTGATGCAGAGAATGCTACCATTGGTAATTTGTCCGACATTTTTTCAGGAACTTTAAAGTATTCTCTATTGATTCCTTGTTTAAAATCTTTAATGTTAAGACCTGGCATAACTGATACTAAGTATTCAGAAATTGCGTCTGATGCTGAAATTACATCTGTAATCCCAAAGTGTTGCCACTTTTCTCCTGGCTGCATTGCATTTAATACATAAAACCAGCTTTGTGCAAATATAATTCTCTTACAAGAAACTTGCATTGTTTTCTTCATTACATCTGGAAAACCTTCAGGAATGATTAAGAAATCTTCTGGACTTACATTAAGAGGAATACAATCTTGTTCAGTTCCATCTGAAAATTTAATTTTTTTATCTCCAAGAGGACTAATTGAAATATTTGAGATGTCAAAATCAACCCACTTAGGATTGAACTTCTCAAAAATATCTGTTTGTTTCTTAGCTTTTGCAGAAGCTTCATAAGAAGCTCTTTGGTCTTGTCTTGGTTCATAAACAATCTCTACATCAAATCCATCATCTGATAAATTTTTAGCTGCTTTTAAAATTACCCCAATCCCACCACTTGGCGAATTCATTGGTGGACAATAAAAGTAAGTCTTAAATTTGTTTTCTCTAAGATTACTAATCGCATTGTCGATTACCTCATTTTGAGTTGGCTGTCTTTCTTGTTGTACTTCTTGTACTTCAGTGTTGTTTTCCATGAAATTATATTTATTTCGATTAATTAAAGTTCTAACGTGTATTCGAAATAAATATAGAAAGCATAAATAGTAAAATAAATAGTTTTTAAAAAAAAGACCAAGAAATTAATCTTGGTCTTTTTTAAATTTGTAATTGCAGCGACTAAAGAGAGTCTAACAGCAGGCCAGACTTGTAAGCTTGTCCAGAATCAAATCCTGCCTTTTCAGCTTGTTCAGATTATCATCCTGCTTCTAAATTCCACGAGTCTTCCTGGGTCTTGTATTATGGTTTACGCAAGGTTACTGGTTTGCTCTCACTAATGTTAACCTTTTTTCGTGTCGCTACAAAACAAATTATGCTTTATTTTCAGTATCTTCCTTAAGATTTGAATCATCTTCACCAACAGTGTCTCCATCAACTACTGCAGAAAAGAAAGTGTTATTATCCATTGCCATATTTTCAAGCGTAACATCTCCAAGAGAAGCTGACACTGAATATGAAACATTGCTCATTTGAGCTCTTGACACAATACCTCTTGACAAAGTATCATAAGCTACAGAAGCACCTCCAGCTGTTGACGCATAGTTCATAGCGTTTCCAGAAGAAATACCAAATCTACTTGCAGCTAAAACAGCATCTTGATTTGCTCCCATGTAACTAAATGTCCAAGCTCCAGTTTTTTCAAGTTCACTAACAATTTTTTTAATGGAGTCAGAACTATGCTCTCTCGAAGCGTTTTCGTCACCATCAGTCATAACAACAACAAGCGCTGTTGAAAGATTTTCGCTTTCTTTGTTTTTCTTATCCAATTGAACTCTAAGGTTTGAGATACCAACTCCCATTGCATCATGCAAGGCTGTACCACCTCTTGGAGGGAACTCTGTACCATCAAAGTTTTTAACACTTGAAATAGGTTCGTTTTCCAACACTGTGTCAATTTCTGTATCAAACACAACAAGAGATACAAAATATCTTTGTTCAGGATATTTCTCCTCAAGGTGTCTAATTGTTCCAAGCTGTTCATTTAATCCGCTAATTGTCGAATTCCAGCAAGAGCTCATAGAACCACTTCTATCTAACACTAATAAATAGTGTGTGTCTAAATTTTTGTCTACCGTTGTGGTAGTAGTTGTAACTACAGTTGTAGTCGTTTTTGTAACAGTCTTCTTTTTTGAATCTTTTTTGTTTTTTGCCATTGTGTAATTTTTTAATAAGTAATTCTAAATACTATTTAAAAAAAATTATGGACATAACAAAGTGTTTTTGAAAATTGAGGTAAATTATTTTTTCTCCTTATCTCCAACAAACAAATCCTCTATAAAAGAAGGGTTAACATCTCTAATAGATTTGAAGCTATGTTCAACTTCATCGTACTGATTAAATGGGTGCTCTATTTTTATAATAGTTTTTCCTTTTGGTACATTTTGAATAACTTCAGGAACACAATCAATTATAATATCACAATAATCCCATTTTTCATAATCCTCTTGAATGAATGCTATGTTTCTAACTCTACACGCATTCTTTGCAAGGAAGTGAAATGTAGCTGGAATCGCTTTACTATCTGTATTAGATATAAGAATTGTTTTATAAAGATTATTTTGAAGCCCGTAAGCCTGAATTCTGTTTAGCGCATCTGAAGCTCCTTCATACTCATCAGCGTCTCCATATATCTTGAAGGGCTTGATGTTGTTCATGAAGTTTAAAAGAGCCTCTTCTGGTGATAATACAGTTTCTCCATCAAGAGCAATTTCCTCTCCGAACTTGTAGTGGTTGTTCAAGTTGTATGTATTAACTGGAAGAGATATAAGCTCTTTCTCTTGAAGGTTTATTCTTTTTTCAAGATTTTCCAACTCTTCTTCAGTGTTCTCCTTTACAGTCATATCTTTGTTCATCTCTACAAGAGATGGATTGTGGATATATTTACTTCTGTATTGTTTATCAAACGCACTATGAAGGTCTCTCAATACTCCGTCAATGCTAATTCCTAATGTTTTCATTTTCTAAATTTATAATGTCCTGGTAAATAGTTGTAGAAATTTAAACAAAAAAAAGAGGAATATCAAATTCCTCTTTCATCTTATTCAAATGTTGTATATCCTCCACGTATGAAGTGTATTTATATAAATAAAATTTTTACCTATTTATAAATTATGAAAACAAATAAGTTTATAGAAGAGTCGATTAAAATTCATGGAAATCGCTATAATTATAAAAACACAAAATACACAAACGCAAGAACTAAAATTAAAATAATTTGCCCAGAACACAATGAGTTTGAACAGTTGCCTGGAAATCACAAAAGAGGTAATGGATGTCCTAAGTGTATTTATAACAAATTAACTAAAAAAGAAGTTTTAAAGCAATTTAAAAAAATACATGGAGATAAATATGATTATTCTTTAATTGATTACAATGGAGATAATGTTAAAGTAAAAATAATTTGTTCAGAACATGGAGTATTTAAACAAGTTCCAGGAATACACAAATTAGGTAGTGGTTGCAAAAAATGCGCTGGACTTGAGAAATTAGATAATGAAAAAGTGGTGGAGCAATTTAAAGAAACACATGGAGATAAATATAATTATTCTTTAATTAACTATATTAATGCTCATACAAAAGTTAATATTATATGTCCAGAGCATGGAAGGTGGAGACAAACTCCAAATAATCATAAAAACGGAAATGGGTGTCCTATATGTAAAGAATCTAAAGGAGAAAGAAAAATCAGAAATTTATTAAATGAAAATAAAGTCAATTTCATCTCGCAATATAAATTTAAAGATTGCAAAAATATATTGCAATTACCTTTCGATTTTTATTTACCAGAATATAATATATGCATTGAATACAATGGAATGCAACATTATAAACCAATTGAACACTTTGGGGGTAGACTTGGTTTCAAAAAAAGAATTATTAATGATAATATAAAAAAAGGATATTGTGAAAAAAACAATATCCTTTTAATAACTATTAACTACAACGAAGATGTAGAGAAAAAACTTAATCTAAAGTGGTAAAACACCCTCGTATAAAGTGTATCTGCTGGGCTTTTCCATCTGAGTGAATAATTGAGTGTGATTGCAACCACGGGCTTGCTCCAATATTATATCCAACTCTAAGAATTGTAGAAGTTCCTACTTGAATTACTCCATCCATACGGCCTGGAGAGTGTGAATGTCCAATAATCATTTTTGTACTCAACTTTCTAAACTGAACAATTGACCCACGACTACCTGAAGCTCCGATGTCTCCATGTTGTCCAACTTCCCATTCATGAATTCTATGAGTGTGGCTTCTGCCCAGTGTAATGAAATTAGGAAACTTTTCGTTAATCAAATAAGGAATAACTCCATCTGGAGCATCTTCCCCAAGCAACAAAGCCGCATAGTTCATGTAACAAAGAGAGTTTTTCATTGTTGACTCTTTTCTCCAATCAACATCTCTAAGCCATCTGTCAAGGAAATCATCATGATTACTTCTAACTATGACTGTCTTATATTCTCTGAATGCCTCAAGGCCATCAAGCATAAAATCAATCTCTTTTTTAAGGTCGTTCTTTCCAGAGATTTCCTTTTTGTATTGAGCAAACGCATCCTTTCTGTCGTGATGACTAATAGAGTGTCCGTCAAAAACATCATGAAGAACTACCTCTTTAGGCTTCAGCTTTTTAAACAAAACATTTAAAGTTGTATTCATTACATCTTTATCTGTTTCGCCAAAGTGAATATCCCCAAGAATAGCGCCATCAATAGACTTATTTCTCTTTATAACTGTTTTACCAATCAACTCTTCTCCTTGAAATGTTAGGCCAGGTATTAAATCAACCTCTTCATAACCACCATCAAAAGACACATTATAATAAAGGTCGTTAAAATTACCATCTTCCGTTGCAGTGACTTGCCTTGTGTAAAAAACTTCTTCATCTTTAATCTCAACAACAACAAAACCAAGGGTGTGGTGAAACTCTCCTTTCTTTCCTGCTTTTGAGTCTGTATAATTTTCTAAAGTTACAGCTCCAGTTGTCATCATCATCTTTGGTGCTGTACCTTCTAATGCAGAAACCATTTTCATTTGCATCTTAGGGTGTCCAAATATAGATGATTCTGGTCCAGAAAAACCTTCCAATGCTGTCATTGGGTTTGTGGCTGTAGGAGAAATTTTGACATCACCACAAACAATCAATCGCTTGTGAGCATTTTGTCTTGCGGCAAATAAATAAGGCTCTACTCTTGAGTGCCATGATTCAAAATCTTTATCATCAAATACAGATGTTGGATTTTTGTATCTACCAGCTATTATATGAACTTCTGCGTTAATCTCTTTTGCATAAGCTTCGATATTTCTAAGAAACACTTCGTGTACTGGAGTGTTGTTTTGTGCCCATGTAAATATGAATCTCTTAGATTTTTTGCTAATCTTTTTCTTTTTAGCTTTTTTGAACTGGGGTGAATCCTCAGTAGCAGTTTTTTTAATTCCAAGCTTTACAAGCCAGTTTCGAGTTGTTTTTTCGCCTTTTCCGAAAAATTGCATTAACTCACTTATCCTTTCGTCATAAGCTAAATTGGATGAATAATAAATCTCCTTCGCATGAAGAATATCATCCTCTGTTAGTTTTTTGAATTTCATAAATTGTTGTCTTATTATTTCTTCTAAGTGCAAATTAAAGAAAAAAAAGGCAACCAAACAAATATTTATCTACTTTTTAAAATCTTAACCCACTCATCAAGACTCTTTTCTGGTCTCCAATTCAGAACTTTCTCTGTATCTGAGGGAAATTCTTCTGAAGTAAATCTTTCTCCTTTTCTTTCTGGAATCATGATTACATCATCACTAAATTTCTTGGCAAGTTCAATCAATTCAACATTTTGCCCAGAACGAAGCATCCACTCTCTGTTTAAATTCATGTGAGTTGTCATCTCAACTCCACGAACAACGTCTTCAACGTGTGTAAAATCTCTTGATTGAGTTCCAGGAGAAACCACAGTAATTGGCCTGCCTTCTTTCATAATGTTTTTTGTCTGCGGAAACCCAATCATCACGAAGTGTGGTTGGGATGAGCAGGCCTCTTTTTGTTAGTATACGACAAATATACAAAAAAAATTTAATTAATTTCAAGTTTTCTTTTTTTTATCTGCACCACCATTTCCAAATTTAGAACTACTGGCTGAATAAATTATTTTTGGCACCTTTTCTTTTACAGTATTCAATAACTTCAGATGTACCACGAAGATTTGATTTCATAACATACTCTATGTCATCAAAGCTTTTGACAATTCTTGAATATTCTCCAAGGTGATATACGATGTTTGGGTTAAACTGAGTTGTTACAAATCTAAGGTTTTATTTCCCAAGTATTTCCATGAACATAGTGAACGCCATCAATGTGATTATCTCTACTCCCTGTGAAGTAATTATCAAGAGCCATTATTTCAGCATAAGGATGCTCTTCTTTTAAATGCTTTACCAAGTGAGTTCCTATAAACCCAGCCCCGCCCGTTACTAATATTTTATTCATGTTCTAAATCATATTTAACCATTCTTTCAACAAGTTCGTCAAGGTCAACTTTTGCCTCCCATCCAAGAACCGCTTTTGCCTTTGATGGGTCTCCAATTAACCTATCAACTTCTGCTGGTCTAAAATACCTTGGGTCCACCTCTACAAGCAGGTCTCCAGATTCTTTGTCGTAACCTTTTTCATTCACACCCTCACCTCTCCATTCAATATCCCAACCAAGATGTTTAGCTGTCATCTCAATAAATGTACGAACTTTATAAGTTCTACCAGTTGCAAGAACAAAATCTTCTGGCTTATCCTGCTGCAACATTCTCCACATTCCCTCTACATACTCCTGAGCATGTCCCCAATCTCTTTCTGCCTCCATGTTGCCAATAGTCAAAACCTTACGCTTGCCTTTTTTGATTTGAGCCATGTTGGTTGTAATCTTTCTTGTAACGAATGTTTTACCTCTTCTCTCACTTTCGTGATTAAACAAAATTCCATTGCATGCAAATAAATTATAGGATTCACGATAATTCTTGATTATCCAAAAACCATAAAGCTTAGCGCAGCCATAAGGGCTTCTTGGGTGCATCGGAGAGTTCTCGTCATAAAAACCTTCACTGTTCTTGTTATACTCAAGCCCTCCATATAATTCAGAGGTTGATGCTTGGTAAAACTTAGCACCAGGACAATGCGCTCTCATTGCTTCAAGAATAGTAAGCGTTCCAAGTGCGTCTACATTTGCTGTATAGTGAGGTACTTCAAAAGAAACTGCAACATGCGATTGAGCTGCCAGGTTATATATCTCATCTGGCTGAGTCTCTGCAATAAGCCTCATAATGTTTGAGGGGTCTGTAACATCTCCGTGATGAAGATGAAGTCGCTCGTGGTCCATTATGTGTTCAATTCTTTCTGTATTGAATGTACTTGCTCTTCTCATTGTTGCATGCACCTCATACCCTTTTTCTAAAAGAAGTTCCGCAAGGTAAGAACCATCTTGTCCTGTAACGCCCGTAACCAGGGCAATTTTGTTTTTTTCTATCATATTTCCCACTTATATTTGTATTGTTCCATTATTCCTTTTTCGGGTGTAATCCATTTCAAAAAAGCAATTGTATCTTTTTTATCAAACCTTATTCTATTTCTACTTGTTACTGATGGTTTAAATCCTTTTTTATTTAATTTTTCTACTAAAAATTGATTATCTTCTTTTGTAAAAGAATCTGTGCATAAATAAACATTTCCATCAGTTGTATAACCGTCTCCAACAAACCACCAATAGCAAGATTTTGGTGTAATCAAAATATCTCTTGGCACTATTTTTTCTTTTTTTGGATACCATCTTAAATTTTCACTCAATAAATCATGATACATATTAGATTTGGAGTGATAACATTTTGTATGTTCGCTTTGCCAAATTGGACTAAAATCAATAGAATGTAATTCTTTAAAAATCTCTTCTGGAGTTTCTTTAAACTTAAAGCCAAAAGTCAATCTTGCTGATATTCTTGATTTTTCAGATAAACACCCGTCACTTAGTAATAATCCATCTAAAACCTCTTTTTCTTCATTACTTAAATTACAGTACCTAAATTTAGAATCATCCCATTTACTTGATTCGCTCATTTTTTCTTTAGACTCTTCTGAATGACTTTTTCCATAAAAGGCGTTTAAATCACCTTTTCTGCCCTTTTTTTTATTAACTTCATCTGAATACTTTCTACCCTCACCTTGTTGGCCATTATATCTTCCAGAACAAACTCTGGAGCAAAACTCTTTTTCTCTTTCTCTTTTTCTTTTGGGATTAAATTCAAACTCTTCATTACATAATTTGCATTTCTTTTTTTCCTTTTCCATAACTTTTTATTATAAATAGTTATAAAAATTTCTATTCCAGCAATACCTGTTATAAATGCATTTTATATTCTTCGCATTTTAATTTTTCTCTTCTATAATAAAAATCGTTATCATATTCATCTTTTATAAATTCTCCAACAGTTAAATTTGATAATCTAATTCCAATTGTAGGTGAATACATATAATTAAACAACATTTCTAAATTACTATTAGTTGCCTTCATAAATGATTCGATGTTTAATGTGGATTTAATTCTATTATAATAATCCTCTTTACCTTCAAACATTTTCTCGTTTACTATTTTTAACAACTCCGCTTCTACGTCTATACCATATTTTTTCATATCCATTACTTAATTGCGTCAGTTACTGTTTTACAAATAAACTCTATTTCCTTCTTGCCCATCTTAGGGTGATTAGGAACATAAATACCACAGTCATCGACTGTTTTTGCATTTAGAGTTTCGTGTCTACCATATCTTTTGATGAAGAAAGGTTGAGTTCCCATTGAGCCGCAGATAAGTGGTCTACACTCAACATCAGCTTCAATAAGTGCTGCTACAGCTTTTTCTTTATCTTTCTTAGATTGGAATATCATTGGATAACAAAAAGATGCTGTGAATGAATCTTTGTGCTCTGTCGGCTTCCATATTTTCTTTTTCTTGTCGTATGATTTAATTGCATCCAAGAAGTAGTAGAAGTTTTCGTTTCTTGTATCAATCATGTCATCAACTTTATCAAGCTGCTTAATTCCAATTACTGCCTGAAGGTCTGTTGACCTAAGATTGAATCCTGGCTCATAGAAAGTGTATAAGGCAGAGAATTCATCCACTCCCCACTTAGTTCTTAATCTTTGTTGAGTCGCTGAGTCAAGGTCTCTATCCCACCCATGACTTCTAAGCATTACAAGAAGGTCATAAACATCTTTATCGTTCGTACAAACCATTCCGCCCTCAATAGTACTCATTGTATGGCCGAAGTAAGTTGAAAACGATGACATCAATCCAAAGTTTCCAAGACGAACTCCGTCAAACTCAGTTCCTTGAGATTCACAATTGTCTTCGAGAAGTTCAACTCCATAAGTTTTACAAAGTTCAACAATCTTATCCATATCTGGAGAAAGACCAAGAACTGAAACAAGAATCATTGCTGCAGGTTTGTGGTGTCTAAATATAGCTTCAAGTTGACTTACATCAACAGCAAGATTATTCATGTTACAATCAACGATAAGAGGGTCGAATCCAAGTTGGATTACTGGAGCCATATCAGTTGCCCAAGCAAGAGCTGGAACCACCACTTTATTATTTCTTAGGTTACCCATCACTTTAAGCGCATAAAGCATGAGAAGGTTCGCTGAAGAACCAGAGTTTACAAATACAGAATATTTACTACCAATCCATTTGGACCATTTCTCTTCAAATTCTCTCGTTTTTGGTCCCATAGTCAAGCGGGGCGCTGGTTTTTGAGACAACCACTTTATAAGGTTTGCAATATCCTCATCATCTATTGTGTCTTTTACTAATTTTATCATAATTTTTATTTTTGATTTATAAACATATTTGCTATACACTTTGAAATAATATTCAAATTTTCTTTAAAGAAATCTTCACCTTCTGGAGAACTATTCCAAAACATAAATCCTGGAGTATTTTCAATTTTTTTCATTTGTTCTATATTTTTTTTTGACACCTCTTCATCAACTCTTAACTCTAAACAAATATTTTGTCCTAACTGAATTGTTCCTTGGTCGTCTTTTTTTAAATAACCAACCATACCAACTGGCATTTCTGTTTTAAAAACTTCTTTAAAATAAACCTCTCTTATTGTCATTTATATTTCGTTTAATTTTTTATTTAACCCGTTCTTTATTAAAAAATTATTATAAGCATCTGCAGCTTCAATCTCTGTATCAAAAGTTCCAACATACTTATGTTTTCCATTATTCCAAACACTTGTCTCCCATTTATCTTTTTTAGCTCTATATGTTACTCCTGTGAATTGAGAGGAAAACTTCTTAGAGATGTCTATGCTCTTCCAGTCTTTTATGTTGTTTAATTTTGTCTCATCTCCATATAGCTCATAAGCTTTCTGGTTGTATGCAACAGCTGCATCAATTTCTTTTTTGAAGTGTCCAATAATAATCGACTCTCTATCAAACCTCAGCGTAGCTCTATAAAGCTTTTGAGTAGATATGTAGCTTACTCCTATAAAATTGGAACTTGAACTGTCGTGTTTATAGCCAATTCCATTTTTAGAAATCTTGTCTTTAATCTCTTGACTATGTGTCCTGCCCAAATTTATCTCTCTCAATTTTTCTTTTGTCTCGTCAGACATCTCCCTGCCCTTATTTGCTTCAGAGATTTTCCTACTAATCTCCTTTTTCTTTTTCTCAGAGAAGTTAGAACGTGTCTTCATCATTTTCTTTTTCACCTCCTCTGGGGGCTTTCTTCCAAGAAGCTTTCCTTTGTTGCCTTTAGAAATTTTTCTCTTTGTTTCCTCCGATAAAATCCTTCCAGTAGCGCCTTCTCCTCCGTCTGTAGCATTAACCAAAATTCCTTTACTCTTATCCGCTCTTCCGAGTAATTTTATATAAAACTCCTCAGCGTAATTACATCTACCTTCACTCTCGCAAATTTTAACCAGTTTTATCTCTGGCAATAAACCTTCCTTTTTGAGAGACTTAATCCAGTTGGTCTTATGAGTTCTTGATGAGTCTTGCATGTGCCCATTCATTAGTCTATAAGTTAACTTCTTAGTGGTTTTGCCCACGTATCTAACTTCTCCAGCCCTTGGGTCAATTAGAAAATAAATTTTGTATTCCATAACTATAAATAGCTAAAAAAACTAAATTATTAACTAACCTTTTGTAAGTCTTGGGTAGGTTTTTAACCATTCGATTAAGTTGTCTACATCATCTTTGTCGATGGTGTCTTTTACGAGTGCAATTTTTTCTTTAGCCATGTTTCATATCATTTTAATAATAATATGAAAATCATTTCAAATAATCAAGTGGTTTATTTCCAGGTTTGCTGTAAAATAGAATAGGTTGAGCCTATTCCGTGATAAAGTCTTGTTGGTTTAAAATCTGGAAATATACTTTTCATTTTTTCTATTGAAACATCTTTTCTAAATTGACCATCTGGCATTGTTGAATCATATTCAATTTTCATACCATCTGCTTTGCAAGCTCTGATTGCTGCTCTTGCAATATCATCAATAGAAACATTTTGTTCTGTAGCCACATTGAAGCTGTCATAAACGTTTTCATAAATACATCTTCTGATGATAGCAGCAAGGTCGTTTGAGTGCATAAACTGTCTCAACGGAGCTCCTGTTCCAAATAAAGTAATTTTTTCTTCACCAGTAGATTTTGCTTGGTGAATCTTTTTTATGAGCGCAGCAACAAAATGACTATTTTCTCCAAACTTATCGTGCTCTCCATAAAGATTGCAAGGAGTAAGGTATTGATAGTTGGTGCCGTGTTCTTTATTGCAAGCATCTATTTGAACTGCCAGGCATCTCTTAGCGTATCCATATGAAAAGTTTGTAGGAGTCGGAGGCCCTTGGTGAAGCATCTCTTCTGTCATTGGGTATTCGTCAACTTTATCTGGATATATACATGTACTTAGTATTCCAATAAATCTTTCAACACCATTAAACTTAGCATACTCAACAAGGAGCGTGTTCATTAAAACATTGTCAGTAAAATAAGTGGATGGCTTTTTTATATTGTCAATTATTCCACCAACTTTTGCTGCAAGATGAATTACTATTCTTGGCTGAAGTTCTTGATACATTTGAGCAACGCCTCTTTCTGATGTTAAGTCATAGTCTTTTGACGATAAATAAACTGCGCCTGGCATTATCTTTTTAAGCGACCTGCCAACCATCCCGCTACCACCTGTAATTACTATCTTATTTTGTTCCATTTTTTATATTTTAATCCAACCTTCGCAATAAATATCCTTCGTATCATGAGAAGCAAGCGCTGCTCCAAACCACAAACTTGGAGCTATAACTGTTTTTTCTAAATTTCTGTTAAGCCAAGCTCCCCACCAACTAAAAGATGAGTTACAAATTATATTATTTTTACAATGACTCATCAAATAAAGGTCTTCATAATCTTTATTACCTTCAATAAATTTGAATTTTTCAGGTAGGTCTGGAAAGTTGCTCTTACACCATTCTATGTCATCAGAAAATATTAAGAACACAGAATCTTTGGGCATTTTTTTAATTGCCTTCATATAGTAGTTCATACTTTGAGTGGGGTGGTGATTTGGTGACTTTAGATAATCGCCTCTTCTAACGTGAATAGAACAAGTGTTTTCATTACTAAGAATATCTTGCATTTCTTCACTAATATCCACATCGTATGACATAAACTCTTTTCTTATGTCCTCTTCGCAGTCTTTAAAGTATTTCTCAGACTGATAATAACCAGACAAAAGCACGTTTCTATCTGGATAGTCTGGAACCTCTTGATAATGGAATCCATTTTCATTATGTTGTATTTGTGAGTTTATAGGATTAGAAAACTCTATATTTTTTAATATATTATCTTCATATGTGTCAATGCTTTTGTGTACAATAACAACTCCTTCTTTATATAAAATAAGTTCTTTGTTAAATTTTTTTGAATATGAGTATGCAACTGCTATTTGAAATAGTATGTTGCCAATTCCGCCCTGAAGGGTTGTAGTTACTTTATTCATTGTTTTTAAAATATTCATCAAATTTTTCCTTTTTTCTATTCAACTGTATATTAGAATTTTTATATATAATATCAATATCTTTAAGATTGTTAATACCATCATCTTCAAGGTCAATAATATTAACATTTCCCATTTCCATTCCATTTTTTTTTCACAAAAACGATTTAGTTATATTGAGGTCGTTATATGGAATTGGATTTGCGTTACTATGTTGACCACAGGCCTCTTTTCTTATCAAACTCTTTACCATTGAAATCTGCTAAATAAAACTTTGTGTCAGATAAGCTCTCCATATGATTAAAATAAACACTTGTTCTACCGATTCCAGCTCCAATATCTAAAATAGATTTTGGCTTAGATTTGAATATAAAGCCTTTAACACACTGATACTCATCTTCACTTCTTTCAGTATATTGTTTGTCAGACTTATTTATTTGAAGATGCTTCAAGTCATCCATTAATTCCTGATTATCACTCTCGAAGTTAAATTTAAAATTACTCATTTTCATTGTATATATGATTAACATCAGCTCTACTAACAGCAAGTCTAACTGCTGGAGTTTCTCCGATGGCGGTTATTTTGTGTTTCTTTCCTTTTTCTATAAACACAAGGTCTCCTTCTTTTACTATAATTTCTCTACCTTCAACAGTCCATTTCCATTCTCCGCCAAGAATATACCACCATTCATTCCAATTGTCATGATAATGCATTCTATTGCCTTCTCCTGGCATTTGACTTATTAAGGTAGCACTGTTGTTTTCTGTATCAACCAAACGTTTACTCCACGATTCATTCTTTGGATTGTTTTCTATAATCTCTACAACGCTCACACGTTCATTATTAACATCAAAAAGGTCGTTATTAACAACTCCATCTTTTGCAAGAATACTTGGAACGTCTACTTCAATTCTCTCTTTATTTTCTGAGTCGTAATATTCTGGCTCTGCAGGTTCTATTTTAATTGCAGAAGCAACCACTTCAGCTATAACAAAATCTTCTTCATTATCAACATCAATAGTTGAATATCCGTCAAGCTCATAATATCCAGTACTACGACAACTCCCATGATATGCTGAGCCGAAAGTAGCCATGTCATTTACAAACTCTTTAGAGTTCCAGGCCATCAAAGCTGTTGCATATATTTTAACTGGAACTACCTCTTGAGACGGAGGTAATGGTAAAGTTCTATCAAAGTTTATCGCTTCATCGCCATAAACACAGCTTATTTGAGCGTGTTTAACTGAAATCATGGTTTTGTAATCACCATCTTCCATTGCTTCAACAAAACCTTGAATATCTTCTGGAGTTACAAAAGGCGAAGTAGGCAATAGTTGATATAAGGTTTCGCACTCGATGTTCTCAATAAAGTCAAGAGCAAAATCATCATTAGTAGCTGTATCACTTGCATGAATATCTGGTCTTTTATAAAACTTAATACCGTACTCATTAGCAATTTTCTCAAAAACATCTGACTCTGAATTAAGATATATTTCATCAAAACAACCAGATGCTTTTGCAGCTTCAATTATATAAGCAATCATAGGCTTTCCGTCAATTATACGAAGATTTTTTCTCTTAACTCTTTTGCTGCCCATCCTGGCTGGTATCATTGCTACTCTTTTCATTTATTTTTGTTTAGAATATTCTCTTAAAATATTTTTAAATTCATCATCTGGACGCACCTCTTGTTTGAAAACGTATCCAGGTTCTTTAGAAAGAATAAGGCCCAAGTGTGTCTGAGTGTTCTTTTTATCTTTCTTCAATAACTCTATAAATCTATCTAAAAAGTAATCATTTGAGTTATAAAAATCAATCATAACTTCTTTAATATATGTTCCTCCCCAAAAGTTTTTAAGAAAACTATTGGATTTCAAATAAGTTTCTTCATTTGATATTCCTATTTTCCACGAAACATAGTTAGCCATATCCATTCCATGAACCACAGCAATACCATGAGGAACTCCATAATTCGTTAAAGATTCGATAACGTGACCAAAAGAATGTCCATAGTTAAACACAAGCCTTGGCCCTTTGTCGAACTCATCAATTTCAACCATTCGCTTCTTTATGCGAAGAGATTGTGTAATAACTTCATCAAGTCTATTTCTATCACTGTGAGCTTCTTTAAAAAACTCAAGTTCAAAACCTCCTTGAATCATAAAATAATGAGCCATTTCTCCTAATCCAGATATTATCTGATTTCCTGGAAGTGTACTTAAAAAATTTGTGTCAATGATGATTTGATGAGGTGGATAGAATCCTCCAAGTTGATTTTTGTAATTACCAAAGTTTATTGATGATTTGCCGCCAATACAACTATCTCCTTGAGCAAGAAGAGTTGTAGGATAAAACACCCAGTCTACACCCCTATATAGAGTAGATGCTATAAATCCAGATATATCTTGAACTACTCCACCTCCAATAGCTATTATTTTATTTCCTTTTCTAAATCCAGACTCAATTATCTCTCCAACACACTTGCCTACTTCTGAATATTCTTTGCTTTTTTCAGACACATCAACTACAACTTTCTTGTGAGCCCCAAGAATACCTTGGCCATTAGAGTTCTCAAGCCAATATAAAAATTCTTTCATATTACCATGTTCACTCTGGTCATATATAGACTTATCTATTATGATTACATCACCATCGCTAATTAAACTTCTAATGCTATCATAAAAGCCTTCAAACCTTACTTCGTAGTCATGAATGCTCGACTTTATTTTAAACGACTGTAAATCCTCCATCTACGATAATGTTTTGACCTGTTATATATGTATTTTCCTTGCTGCACATAAAACAAACAACATTAGCCATTTCTTCTACTTCAGCAAGTCTTCCGAGAGGAATCTTAGAAGCATACCCATCCATCTCTTCCTGAGAAAGAGATTCTTTAGTTAAGTCCGTAAGCGTAAATCCAGGAGACACACAATTAACAAGGATGTTATCTGGGCCAAGCTCAATAGAAAGAGCTCTGGTCATGCCAGTAAGCCCTGCTTTTGTTGTTGAATAAAGACTTCTCTTTTCTCTCGATGTGACGCTCATTATTGATGATATATTAACAATGTGTCCACTACCTCTTTTTTTCATAGAGATAGCAGCTGCCTTGCACAAAAAATATGGAGCCTTTAAGTTAACATCAAAAAGTCCATCATAATCTTCTACGCTAACTTCTGGAATTAATTTTATATTATTAATTCCTGCGTTGTTTATTAAGACATCAATCTCTAAACCCTCAAGCTCTTTGAAAAATCTTGGAGAAGTATAGTATGGATTAGAGAAGTTCATTCGAATATACTGAAAACCTTCAATATCTGGGTCTTCTCCAGTGCCAGTTATGATAACATCACAACCGTTTGCTTTGAATTGGTCTGCAATAGCTCTTCCAATACCTCTTGTGCCGCCTGTAACAAGAACTGTTCTCATTTCTTATTCTTCTGTACTCTTATCATCAAGAGGTCTTGACAATGGTTGAGATACACTTTTTCTCATTCTCTCCGCCTTAATAGTTGGACATTTAGCGCCACAAGCATGAATAAGCTGGTAGAAAAGTACAAGTGTTAAAATCTCTGTTGTGTGAAAATATTCTGTATCAAAAGTAAGCTCATGAACCCCTTCTGGTAATACATCAGAACGCTGTCCAGAAATCATTGCAGCCTTATAACCATGTTGTTTAGCCCAATAAAGAGCAGACACTACGTTTTTCGATGTTCCAGAACATGAAAGACCTACTACAAGAGCGTCTTTGCTAATTTTATCAGTCTTTTCAAAAAGACCTAACCATTCAACAAATAAATTGTTAAACCCATAGTCATTAGCAACAGATGTCATCATACACTGACTTTCCATTGTATATACCATCTTTTTTATATCGGCTTTAGCAAACAATCTATTACAATCGTCTGCAGCATGATTACCTACAGCCCAAAGACCTCCGTTTGCAACAACGTAAACTTCGCTGCTTTCTTTAAACATTTTCAAAAATTCTTTGTATTCTTCTGTTTCCAAAGTATTCGCAAACCTTTCTTCAAAGTTCTCAAAATCAAGATGTTTCATAATTTTTATATTTTTTATATTTTTTATATTTTATTTTATCAAAAATACTAAAAAAAAAAGTACGAACCAAATGTATTTGTTATTTATCTACAAATAATTCATCAAATTCTACGTATTCTAAAAACTCATTTATTGGAGAATCTGGTGAACTTGATATAATTTCAAAATCAGGTATACTTTTTTGTTGCTCTGAGAAAAGCTTCCAGTAGTGCGTGCCTGCGTGATAAGTGTCTTTTCCTTGGTTTACTCCCTCTTTGAACGTTTTAATATCAAAGTAGTCTGGTCGAAAATGACTTAAATCCTCGTTTGAAGCAACGCTTGCGCTTCTACTAACATATTTAGCATCCACACCCAAAAGAACTACTCTTTTATATCCAAGAGAACGAGCGACATCCACAGCGCATGCTCCAGCGTTTCCACAGAAGCTAACCCTCTTTCCATCAAGTTCATGACTCGTATCTTTGGTGGTTTTTAAAAGACTCCCACTTCCGCAGTCAGATATTCTGACTATTTTTTCTCCATTTTCTGACCTCATTTTATCAACCCATCCCGACATTTTGTAAGGATTGCCAAGGTGTTTCATTATGAAAAGCTTTTTAATATCTCTTTCTTTTATTATGCTTTCTATATCTTTGTGAATTGTTTTTATCAACTTAGAGTCTATAATAAGATAATAAGTTGGAGTGAACCCCCAGTCATCATAAGCAATATACTGTCTATTCATACTAATCGTATTTTGACCAGCCAGTTTAGACATATCTATTTTGTTTAAGCTTTTTCCACTGCCTATGATAAAAACAGTATCCTTATTTGCTATCTTATCGTTTTTCATAATATTTAAAATAATTCATCAAACTCTATATATTCTAAGAACTCATTTATTGGAGAACCTGGAGAGCTTGATATAATTTCAAAATCAGGCATGCTTTTTTGTTGCTCTGAGAAAAGCTTCCAATACTTTGTGCCTGAATTAACTCCATCTGGACCCTGATGTACTCCTTGCTTAAAAGTGTTAACATCAAAATAGTCAGAACGAAAGTGACTCAAATCCTTATTGGCCTTAACACTTTCTTTTCTGTCAGTGTATTTAGCGTCTATTCCTAATAGTACAACTTTTTTGTATCCAAGAGAACGAGCGACCTCTACAGAACAAGCGCCAGCATTGCCATCAAATCCCATTCTTTTATTGTCTAAGTCAGGTCCTGATGTTACAAATCTTTCGCTTCCACCTGTGTGTATTTTCACTATCTTATCGCCTTTTTCTTTTTTCATTATATCAATCCATGCTGCCATTTGATTCTGTGGATGATGCATGATGAAAAATTTTTTAATATCTGACTCTTCTTTTATTAATTTCTCCACGTCTTTGTGAATCGTATTTATTAGTTGAGCATCTATAATAAGGTAGTAAGTTGGAATAAATCCCCAGTCATCATAAGCAATGTACTGTCTATTCATACTAATCGTGTTGTGATTAGCCAATTTAGACATATCCACTTTATTTAGACTATTGCCACTGCCAATAATAAAAACAGTGTCTTTGTCTGCTATTTTTTTATTCTCCATCTCTTTTTAATTTATAAACTTGTGATTTGTTTAAAAATATCACTTTTTACTTTGTTATTTATTTTACGCATTTCTTCAATATCACTTTCTGTTATCTTCCTGTTCTTATATTGTTCATAGTTAAACGTTTCAATTCCATTTTGACATTCCACTTGTAATCCACAAAAAAGCATTTCCAAATATTTTGCTTTGTTTTGATATGCTACCTCTCCAGCCTCTCCCTTCCCCTCGCTTGTCACGTAACCTTTTGAGTGCATAGATGCCATGTAATAAACATCTTTAATAGTGTTTCCTCTAATGTGCTTGCACTTATCTGGAAATGTCCTTCCAAATAACTTGTGACCAAAATAACACTGTTTCCCATTACGTTCGTTGTTAAAAACTGGAAAAGGTGTTTCTGACAAGTAGAAATCGGATATGTATGTATGAACTGAGAATCTATCTTTATATTTTTTATCAAACAATATAAACATATCAACCAGTTCTTCAGCAACAAGTGTATCGACAAATGGAAACCTTGACTCATCATAAAATAAGGAAATAATTTTAATACCCTGCTCTTTAGCTGATTTCACTTCTTCTTTTCTTCTGCCTATTAATTCTGGCATGTCTATGAAAAGCCAATATTTAGTTCCATCAAGAGTTTGTCCCTTATCTTCATAAAAGTCAGAAGGATACATTGAGCTAAGTCCATGAAAACCATGAACTTTATTAAACTCGAAACCTCCATCAAATGTGCATTTAATCATAATGTAATTTTTATAGTATTTTTAATCTGTAGATTCTATGTTTTTTTTCATTATTTCATAAGTCTTTTCAAAACCTTCTTTCAAAGAGTGCTCAGGCTCCCATCCAGTTAAATCTTTCAATAAAGTCACGTCAGCAACAAACTCCATAACACCATCTACATCTCTATTTAGCGAAACTATTTCTTTGCCAGAAATTTCTTCAATAATATTAGTAATATCTTCAATCGAAGACATCGAACCACTGCCTAAATTTAACATACCTACATAATCTGTATCCAAAAGTCTTACAATAGCACTTGCTGCATCTGAAGTGAAAATAAAATCTCTCTTTGGCTTTTTTGACCAAACAGATGGATTCTCCTTAGTTAATACATCTTTTATTAGAGTAGGAACTAAGTCTGGCCTTATTAAAGATGTGTCTCCATAAATGTTGCACAATCTTATATTTACTATTGGAACTTCTTTCTTATAAAACTCAACAACCTGCTCAGCTAAAAACTTGCTAAAAATGTATTCATTTTGATATGGATGAAGCTCATCTGATTCATTAACTGGCCTTCCCTTGGGTTCGTTTCCATATAGCAATATACTTGTAAAGCACACAAACTTGTCTATGTTTCTATTCTTCATATAGTGCAAAACTTTCTTAAGAGGAATTACATTATAGTCAAGCCCCATCGTACAGCTTGCATTTATTTCGTGGTGATTTGAATTCCCTATTAGGAATATAACATTATCAAACTCAACATCATCAAGTAAATGTAGGCTATCCATATCAGGCACATGAATGTGTTCGTTTTCAATTTTAGAACCTGGTTGAGAAGGGTGATTTCTACCAACGGAAACAATCTCTGGATAGTCTCTAAGAAAGATGTGTCCAAGAAATCCGCTTCCTCCGAATAATATTGTTTTTTTCATAATGATTTATTTATATGATTTAAGTTTCTCAAACTCTTCTTCTGTCAATTTGAATTCTGTTATAAATTCATCAATTATTATTTCTGAATTTGAATTATAGTATGTATTATAAATTCTTTCTCCTACTTGTATTTTACAACCAGACGTAGACCTTAGTGACATTTCAAGCAATTCTTTGTTAGAAAAGTTTGTGTTATTTTTTTCTATTTTCTCCATGTTATTTATATGTTTTAATTTTTTTTAAAAAAGGTTTATTAGCAACTTCCTTATGAACACTCCACTGTAGCTGCTGGTCTACTTTGTCATCGCTAATAGGGTTATCTCTATTGTAGATATAAAGTATTGTATCATTAAACACTGTTTTCTCATGTCCAGCCATTTCTAAAATTGGAAACATGATAACAGTATCATAAGAACTTTTATAAAAATCTCCACTTTTATCTTTTAGTCCAGAGAAATTCTCATCCTGCTCTTCCATTGATTGATACAAACCTGCTCTGAAAGTTCTTAGGTGAGACACTTTAAATGGAATGTTTCTAATATTAGAAAATTCTTCTGGAGAATATGCTCTTGCAAATCCTCTTTGACCATTTGTCCAATTTGCTTGACCATACATAATCCAACAATCCTCTTCTTTGTATTGTTCATCAATATAGGAAAGAACTTTTTTATTTGGAAACCAATCATCTCCATCCAAAAGCACAACTATGTCATCTGGGTCACAATGGTCCATAATAGCGTTGTGAATATTTTCAAGAGCTGTCTTACGAACTTCATTCTTAATTATAGTTGCCCTGTCATCATCATGAGGTAGTTTATCATAAGAGCCATCTGTTGACATATCATCAATGAAAATAACTTCATAGTTATCATATTTCTGTGACATTGCTGTAGCAACACATTTCTCTAAAAATTCTCCTGGGTTGTAAAAAGGTGTGATTACCTTCATTCTATTATTGCTCATTTGTTATGTTTTTAACGTGTTCATCTAATCTCTTGATAACAGACCTAAAGTCTTCATCAACTTCTTCTCCTACCACATATTTTGGATACACACATTCAACTCTAATGTTTGATTCATCTCTTACTGGAATAAAATACTGAGTCAATTCTTCATCTTTGAGACCTTTGCTTATGGTATCAATATGTTCTTCCACATCGCTGTGGTCTAAATTTCCAATACCAATATAGTATGCTATTATAATTTTTTTATTGCTCATTTTCTTCTTTTTTTTCTACCATCTTTGCAACTGCATCAATAGAGTTATTTATTACTTTCTGCTCTTCTTCCGTTAGGTCATCAAACAGTTTTCCATGCTTCTTTGCTGCGATAGCATCGAGAGCACCTTTTCCTGAGTCTAATAAAAACCCAAGGTCAAGCTCTTGGTGGCACCCTTCTATTTCTAAACTTAGAAAATCTATATCCTTTAAAATCGGTGCCTCACCTTTGATTAATTGTTCATTCATTCTTTGTCTGGCTTTTTTAGCCTGAATGTCTTTTAGTGTCATAGTCATCTCGTTTTCAACAGACATTTGAACCCTTCCTATTGGAACATTTACAAGTGTGCTGTGATTGTATGATGCCATTTTGTTTCTTGGGAACATTTCGGCAAAGTCAAACAGAGCCATTTCTAACTCTTCGGCTCCAGTGAATTTAGACTTGCGAACAAGTTTATAAATATCTTTTCTCCTAAAGATGTGGCCATTCAATGCAAATGGGTATCCGAAGTCAAGATAGTGAAGACTCCAATCCCATTTCATTGTATTGCCGTCATGCTCCATATCGTGCATTACATTGTCTGCACCGAGCGTATAACACTTGGTTACGTTTTCTCCAAGCCTAAGAGAAAAGCAAACAACATCTTCATCAGACTCAATCTGAGTTGTGATGTCTTCTGTTTTTACTTCCCTGTATAATATGTCATCATCCAAGAAGAAGCAGGCATAATCATGTTTGGTTTTAAGTAGTGCAAGAACTTGTTCTTTAAATTCCTTTTCTTGCATCACAAAATTTACATCACTAAAATTGGGGTCATTAATAACTCTCCCATATCCTTTATCATAATCTTCGCTCGTATGACTTACGATTACATTTAAGTCAAAAACTCCAGAAGCATGTTTGTTTACACTTTCAAGAAACAGTCTCAACTGAGCTGCTTTATCACGACTAAATACTATTGCATTAATTTTATGATTCATCACTATTTGTTTCTGGAGTATTATGTCTATTTAGAATTTCAATAATTTTATCTTTATTTTGAAGTCCTACAAACTTATCAACTTGTTGTCCTTCTTTAATTACAATGACTGTTGGCAAGTTTCTTATACCATATTTAGCTGATAGTTCTGGGTTTTCATCTACATTTATTTTTACAACAGTAACATTCTCTACCTCCTCAGATACCTTCTCAAGTTCTGGAGAGAGAGTTTTGCAAGGCCCACACCAATTGGCATAGAAATCTACGAGTAATATATTTTTTTCAGAGTCCAATATTTGCTGAAACTCTTCTTGATTTGCGTTAATTAACTTTCCCATTTCTTAAATTTTTTATTTTTTATCGGTTTATACAAATTATCTCTATTTATAATAAAGCATTTGCTTTTAGGAAAAATAAATAATTGCATTGAGAAAATCAATTTTTTTGAATATTTATTAGAAAACAATAAAGATGAACAAATCAAAAGTTAGCCCAAACGCTATTAAGAAAGCTGTCTTCGCAGAAGGTCTTAGAATCAAAAGGAAGGAAGAGCTTTACGAGGAGGTAAAACGAATCGAAACAGAACTCGGAACTATCAACGAAGCAAGTGAGAACATTCTTTCTGAAATCGGTATGGCAGGTTCATTTGGTTTTGTAGGAGACCAGTCAGATAATCACAAGCATGGATTTGTGGATGACAACTTCCAAAATATTTCTAACATCGCAAGATTAGAAAAAGAATTTGCTTCAGCAGATTCTAAAGAATCAATGAACGAAGACGTTATTGATGAGAATACACAACTTAAGGCTCAAATCGAAGAGCTTAAGAAACAACTTGAGGAATCAAAAAAATAATCAATCATAAACCAAAAAAAACTATTAAGTCATGAAAAAAGACAAATTTCAAATAACAATGCCTGAGCTTCAAAAGCTAATCAAAGAAGAATACTCTTCTATGGCAAAAAAAGCTTCAAGAGCTGGAGAGATTCAGAACAGACTTAAAGCTATTAACGAAGAATTAGAAACTTTACCTGAAACTCTTTCAGAAGTAGAAGCTGGCGGCCTTAAAGGTGTTAAGTCAACTGGATGGACTGGAGCTGGAGAAGAAGATAAGAAGTATGATGAAAAATTCGAAAAAATCGGAACTCACTTAAAGGAGGATGAAGAAATCGAAGGAGAAATGGAAATGGGCGGAGAAGAAGAGTCTATGGGAGGTCCAGAAATGGGAGAGCCAGAGATGGAAGCTCCAGAAATGGGATATTTCGAATTAAAATTCGCAGAACTTGGAAAAGAGCTTGATGCTAAAGTAGGTGGTGAAGAAATGGATATGGAAGTTGAAGCTGGTGACGGTGAAGAAATGGAAGTTGAAATGGGCGTTGAAGAGAACGTTGAAATGGCATCTAATGATTCTGTTGCTTCTGAAGGTCTTTCTGAGGAAGTTGAAGTTGAAGAAGAAGTTGTTGCTGAAGAAATGGAAACAGAGGAAGAAGCAGAAATTGTTTCTGAAGACCTTGAAGAGCCAATCGAAGGAAAAACTCCAGCACAAGATTCTGATGCAAGATTCAATGATTACATGGAAAAAGATAAGCACGTTAAAGAAAGCGTAAATGCTCCAGGAGCTGGAGTTTTAAGCGAAGGATATTCTACTCAAAAGAAAACTGCACTTAGCAGCGAACTTGAAAGAATGAAAAGACTTGCTAAGTTATAAGAGAATCACCAATGGATGGTAATAAAAATATAATTAGAAACCTAATTAAAAAAGAAAGCCTGAGAATTATAAAAGAATCTCAGGCTTCTTTTTTGAAGGAGGATTCTGGTGACGTTCAAAATGTCATCAAGGATGTCGATGAAGGTATTATCGGTGTTAATGAAAAAAGACTGGCCAAACTTGAAGGTGAGGAAAAATCTGCTAAAGATAAAGAAGATTTTGCTGAACTTAAAAGAATCAAAGAGGAACAGCTTGACTCTACAGAAAAACTTATTAGAGGTTATGCTAAAAAAGTAGAACTTCTTACCAAGGTTAGAGTTGAACTGCAAGAAGAAATGATAAACATTGAAACTAATGGTTCTGGAGTATTTAAAAACCAAGAGATGAGCGAATTCAATAACGAAAGCTTTGAAAAAGATTGGGGACTTAGAATTGAGACTCCCAACACTTCTACTGGCCTTGTTAAAGTATTAGATACTAACGCATACAAAGTTGTTGACACAAATATACCAAGCCTTGTAGTGGGCGATTTACTTCAGTTACCAGACCTTAAAATAGGAGGAGCTGGTAGTGTTAAAGTTTATAGAAAAGTTGGAGAGAGACATGAAAATGTTGCCAACTTCAAAATAGAAAATATCACTAAACTGGTTAAGAATCCACAATAACAAAAAACTATAAAACAAAAAAGCTCGTTAAAATTAATTAACGAGCTTTTTTTATGTTCCAATGTATTATTTTAAAAGTTGTCTTCCATCATCTGTTGTGATGTTATCTTCTCTTTCGACAATATCGTTTTTACCAACGCTAATTTTCTTAGCAACCTTTTTCAAAGGAGTGTCAACTTTTTCAGGACTCAATAATCCTTTGTCGTTTTTTTTATTATCTGTACTTTCAGTTATCATATCTTTATTTTTAATTGAGAATCTCTCTCCCATCATTGGTTAATAGCTTGCCTTCGTTTTTAGACATAAGTCCATCGCTTTTTTTAGATTCCTCTATTTTTTTAGCTTTCTTTTGAGCGTTTTCTCTTAGAGCTTCACGACTTAAAAGTCCTTTGTCTGCCTTTTTAGATTTATCGTCTCCAGGCATTTCTGGTGAAAAATATTGCATGTTCATCTTTGTTGTTTTCTATAAATAGAAAAAAATAATAAAATTTACCCCTAAAATTAAGTGTTCCTAATTGTGCCTGGCATTTTTCCAGAATCTTCAAATTGCTCAAACCTATCAATAATATCAATAAGAATTTGTTCACGAACAATATCATCACGTTCGAATTTAAAATTTTCACAACCATTTATTGTGCTAATTATATCTACAAAAGTATCGACAGCAACATATTTCTTGTTAATGTCATTTTGTCTTGTATCTCCCATGAAAACAATCTTACTATTTCTACCAAGACGAGTAACAATACTCTTAAGTGCTTTTATGTCAAAGTTTTGGAATTCATCCACAATAATATAAGAATCTTTTAAAGAACGCCCTCTTAAAAACTGAGCTGGTTTAAATTCTATCAACTTCTCATCCCACAGGTGTTTAAAGTCTCCTGGAGATAAGAATTCTTCGAAAGAATCTATAAATGATTCTGCAAATACTGCCATTTTTTCATCAAGCGTACCTGGAAGTGCCCCTGGGTCTCTTGTTCCAGATAAAACCTCAGTAGGTTTTGATAGGATTATTTTCTTACACTTACCAGCAAGTAATGCTTGAACTGCTGAATAACATGCGATAAATGTCTTTGATGTTCCTGGAGGCCCTGTTACAGTTATGATTTTGTTTTTTTCAAGGATTGATAAAACTTTTTTTTGTTTGCTTGTAAGTTCGAAATCTAAACCTTTTATTTTAACAAATTCATTTGTTGTTTTTACTGAGTTTTTATAGTTTTGAACCTCTTCTAAATCAAATTTAGAAGGTTTTTTACTTTCTCTTCTCGGTGTGTTTCTATTTTTAGCCATATATTATTTTGTATAGTAATAAATAAGCATTTTTTTTGTGAAATACAAGCATATTCGGTTTAATAAAAATCTGAATATTTATATAGAAAGCCTCTAAAATGAAATTAAACACTGAAGAATTAAAGACTTTAATTGCAAATCAAATAAGAAACGAGAATCTAAACGGCTCTCTTCCTGATGATGCAATCGAAAGAATAAAAGAAAAAATACTTGCAAAGAACGCTCACGAGTCTGCGCAAGGAATACCAGAAGTAGTTTCTGAAGACAGTTTTAATACCGATGATAGAGTGTTTCCTGACGAAAGAGAAGGAACTCCTTCTCCAGAGCAACAATTAGATATGACTGGAAGTACTCAGCCAGAAGTTTTTGTAGATGCTGGAGCCGTATCTATGAATAACACAACTGCGCCAACTATGGGATACACCCCAGAGCTTCCAGAGATGCTTAAAAAAGCTGCACCTGGAGAATTGTTTGTGTTTAGATATAATGACGTAGGAGAAAGCGGAGAAAACCTTAGCTTTAAGCCTATGAGGCTAATGAATGACCCTGATGTAAAGAAGTCGATGAACGACCTTTGGATACAGGAGGGAAAAACAAAAGCAGACGTATATGTTGCTAAGCTTGAAAAGATGGGAGAAATTGAGTTTAATTATTCAGATGGGACAAGTAAGTTTACAGAAACAGCTTCACTTCCAGATTATGCTGGGGGACCTCAATATAAAGACAACCCTTATGCTGAAAAGTCATTACCACAAATAGATGCTGCTACAAAAAACGAACTTGAGACCTACGTTAAATCATCAGTTGATTTAGAAAAAGTTGTTCATGACATCGTGATGAATATTGTTAAAGACTCTCTTCTTACTAATACAGAAAAAGCTGTGAGTACAGATGGTGTACAGGAAGATATAGCACCAAGAGTTGATAGGCCTGGATATGGCGCAGAAACTACTCAAATGGTTAGACCAATGGAAGAAGGTTTTACTCTTTCTATGAGAGAAATTGCAGAGGGAGAATCTTATAAAAAGATTGACCTACCTAAAGGTTTGAATGAAGCTATATCATCAGGAGACAAAGGTATGCTGGTTCAAGAAAATGAAACTATGCAACAGTGGGAATTTGAAAATAAGACATATTTCACCCCAACGGATAGGCTTTCAAAAACAAAAGGATACATTAAGTCTTAAAAACACTTTAATTTTATTCATTTGGATTTTACATTAAAAGAAAACAAACAAATTATGAGTACTTGGAAAATTAAGAACATAACAGATAATCCAGTTAAAATTTCTGTAGCACTTGGTGCCAACAGTAATCCTGGGATTATATTAAAGCCTGGTGAAATGGTTTTGTCTATTGCAAGACTTACAGCGCCATTGGACGCACAAGAAAGAAGAAGCGCAGTTGAAGTTGACAGAAGCTTTGATAATTCTGAACTTAACTTACCTCTCGGTACTGTTATGTTAGATATTGATGCAGCGACTCAAAACGTAGAAGATTATTCTGGAGAGTAATGTTTAAGCCTGAATTAAAAGATACTGGTTGGGAAATAGCCCCAGAAGTAATTTTTGAAATTACTGGAGAAAACTACAAAGAGTCAGAACGAATTTTTTTAAACAACTATAATTATAGTGTAGAAGAGAAAAAATTATCAACCCTAATGAATAATTCTTTAATGAATATAATTTGGGACTCAATTACTATCTCAGAATTAGAAAATCATTTTAAGAAAGCTATCTCTGAAGAAGATAGTCAACTTAGATTAGAACTTGATGAAGGTGTTGTATTTGGGTGGTTACACTATAATAGAAATAATAAAATTAACACCTTTAGATTTAAAATAAACTTAAAGGGAGGGTTTAGTAAGTGCTAAACATAACATACTTAAAATCAATTGAAAGAGGTCAGAAATGTCCTCTTTTTTTGCTTTTTATAATTTAAGTATTGATTTTGTGACAATCAAGATTTATATTTTTAGAAATCATACTTAAATTCATGAAAGATAAGATTAAAATACTAATTATCCCCTCAGATACAATGGGAGTGGGACATTTTCGTTCGATTTGGCCAGCCCAATCAATGGAGAGAGATTATAGCGATAAAGTTGATGTAGAAATCAACCACCAACCAAACATTGAGAATATTGAATACCTTACGTCATTCGATATAATTCATTTTCACAGACACATAGGTCCTTATGAAGGTTCTGCTGAATTATTTCCAAAAATACAAGCTGCAGGAACAATACTTGTCATGGATATTGATGACTTTTGGGAACCGCCTTCAACTCACCCTCTTTATGAAGTCGTGAAGAAAGAACGGTTATCTGAAAAGATTAGTGGAAATTTGAAGCTGGTTGACTACGTGACAACGACTACTGAAGTTTTTGCCGAGCAAATAAGACAGTTTAACAAAAATGTTTTCGTTATTCCTAATGCACTAAACATGGAGCACAAAATGTGGGTTTCTGAATCACAAGAAAATCCTACAGATAGATGTAGAATATCTTGGATTGGAGGTTCTTCTCACTTGCATGACCTTGAGCTTATGAAGCCAGGTTTTCAAAGATTATGGGGCAACTCTGAATTAAAGGACAAATTTCAAATAATCATGTGTGGATTTGACACAAGAGGTAGTATTACAGAAATGACTCCAGAAGGTCAAGGTAGAACACGACCAATTAAGCCACACGAAACTGTATGGTTAAAATTTGAGGAGTTTTTTACAAGCAATCACAAAGGGGCAGAAAACGACCCAGAGTATTACAAGTGGCTTAGTAAAATAAAAAAACCTAAATCAAGTGATTATAAAGATGCTCAGTATGAAAAAGACTATGTGAGAAGATGGACTCTTCCGCTTACACAATACGGTAGACACTATGATTATTGTGACGTTTGTCTTGCTCCGCTAATTGATACGTGGATTGAGAAAAAAGAGCATAAAAAACCAGACGGACGAGTTAGTGTTCAAGAAATAAAAAGAAGACACGTATTTAACGAAGTTAAGTCGGAGCTTAAGATTATTGAGGCTGGTATGAAAAAGAAAGTTCTTATTGCACAGGACTTCGGAATCTATAAAGAATTAATAGAGGATGGAAAAACTGGATTGCTCGTTAAGAATGACCAAAAAGATTGGTATAAACATATGAAGCGAGTAATTGAAGACCCTGAGTACAGAGCTGAGCTTGCTGAAAATCTACATGAATTTGTTAAAGACAAATATGAGATTACAGGCGTTACTGGAGATAGAATTAAAATCTATGAGCAGATAATGGAAAAAGTTAAATCAAAAGAATTAGCATAACAAAAAAAGGGACTTCATAACGAAGTCCCTTTCTTTTTTCACTCTGGAGAGAATGATTACAACTTAATAGTTGCTTGTTTGTCGATAACAGTACATGTAATGTCTGTTCCATCAAATGGAATTGTCATTTCATTTTGGTCTCTATTCTCAAATTCTGAGAACCAAGATTTACCAACAATAGTTAAGAATTTAGCTCTTGAGATTTGACCCATAAGCTTAGTCTTAGTTTTTCTAAAGTCATCAGATTTAGCATAAATCCACTCTTCAATCATCATTGACTTCTTGTCCTCTGGAAGGCTTGAGATAGTTTTTTCAAAAGCGATAAACTCTCTGATTGAAGGTGCTGCAAGAGCTTCTTTACCAGAAAGACTGTCGTCAAGTCCAGCGATGATTTTCTTTTCAGCAGATTCAAACTCTTTTTTAGTAGGATTAGCTGTAAGACCTTTGATTTTAACCTCAAGTGTGTTAACCTCAATTTCTTCATTCATCTTCTCTACTTTGCTCTTAGGACTGAATCCATTAGCTGTAAGTCCGATTTCTTTAAGCCATGCTGTAGCATCTTCACCATAAAGGTCAAGGAAACCTTTGCTTGCTCCATCAAAGAATCTTTTCTTGTATTGTCCAAACACATAGTTAGACGCTTTAAGCTTAGCAAGTTCATGCGCTTCTTTGAATAACGCTTCAGCAGAAAGAGATTGAACCATCTGTCTATTAATTACAGGAAGCTTAGAGAAGTTAAGAACATAAATTGTTCCTTCTGCATAAGTTTCTCCTTCTAAAAGACCATTAGCCTGAAGTGTATCAAATGTAGTTTTGCTTAAACTAACTGGTAACTCATAAGTCCAGATTACACCGTCTTGAATGATTGTGTAGTTTCTAAATATTTGAGTATCAAACTTAGCGTCAAGCCCATAACTGTTTGAAGGCAAGTTTACATATCCCTTAAAGTTAACGAGAACTGAAAGGTTTGCTCTTGTTTCGTTCCAAGTAAGACTTGAAAAAGAAGATGCTGGCATTTCTTCATTAAAAATAAATTTAATTGGCTCAACAATGTTTGCTTTAACTTCTTGAAGTTTTGCTTCAAGACCGTCAAGGTCTCCTTCGTTTAATAAATCAGATAGAGAAGATTTATCTTCATCCGTCATCTCAGACTTAACAGCAACCGCTTTTCCTCCAGTTCTTTTGTAAGAAAAAGATTCGTGTCTTGGGTACCAAACATTCTCGTCATCAGACATAAGAGTGTCAAATAAATCCATAACACAAAACGCATCTTCTGCAGGTTCTAAGTCTGGATTGTATCCTTGTTGGTATCTTTCGCTTGGGTTTCTCATTGCATTAATGAACTTAAATTCAAGTTCGTTAATCTTTTGAGTACCAAAAGTGTTTGTTTTTTCAGTAATCAAATAAGCATCACCTAAGAAGCCTAATATTTCAGAAACTGTATTATAATCACTCACTCTTGAGTATGCAAAGGCAGCTCCATAAAGTCCAGCGAAAATAGAATCAGAAGTATCTCCTCTAAGCACTGCATCAGAGATGAAGTTTTCATCACCAAGATATTTAGCATTTGGAGTTTCTTCAGTAAAGTAGAATAAATCTACATCACCTTCAACGCTTAAGAAAATTTCATTATCTTCATTTGGAAGATATGTAACGATGTCTCCATCAATAACATTGAATACAACTCCATTGTGCGGAGTGTGGTCAAGCTTAACATAACGTCTTTTAGATGTTTGACCTCCAGTGAATACTTTTTCAGAATATGGCTCATACTCATCGAAGCCTTCGCTAAAAGTATGTACTCCACCGATTGTGGTAGCCATCTCATTAAGGAGTTGTTTGTTGCAGTACCATCCGTACTCTACGATGATTGCGCTTGAAAGTTCTTCCTTAACATCTTCAACAGCCTTAAGGACTTCTGAAGTTGTGTTACGATTATCGTGACCATCAGTCAAGAAAAACATTGTGTGAAGCATATCTGGGTTTCTCTTAGAAACTCTTTTGATTACTTCTTTTAATTCAACAAGCGGCTCTTTGAACGATGTCAAACACTGCGGTGTTAAATATTTATCAATAAGGTTTTTTACCTTACTAAGTTCAGTTGTTCCATTTACGTGGTAATCCTCAAGAAGAACTCCGCACTCGTTTCTACCTGAGAACCAAATCAGCGTAACTGAATCACTTAGCTTAAGCATTGTAGAAATTTTGTTGTAGAGGTCTCTTCTAATAGAGTCCAATTCTCCCCACATTGAACCTGAACAGTCGATAATGAATGTGTGATGTGCCGATACATCTACAACCTTTTGGTTTCCGTTTTCTGGTTTTACAACCTGATTCAAGAAGTTAAGATTGTCCGAGGCTTTTAAATACTTAGACATAATACTCTGTTATTTGTTAAAATTTAATTGTCGATGCGAAGATATAGAAAAAAGATACTCCAGCAAAATTTTTCTTGATTTATTGTCTTTTTTGATGTATTTATTAGAAAGAGACTCTATAAAAATTTTTACAATGAAAAACATTAGTTATAACTTCGGGGCAATTAGAGATAGTATTGCAAGATTATCTTCAAAAGAATTGATGGAACAGAACAAAAGCTTAACGCTTGAAAGGTATGTTTCAAAAACTCAATTGAGCCCAGACCTAAAGAAACAACAATTAATCTACAAGAACATCCAGGAATGTAAACCATTTCCAAAGGAAAGATTAGCTGAAAGATTTCTTAATCAGAATCTGAGTATGTTTAAAAATTCCAACTGGAATGACGTGATATTTGAAAACAAGCAGCTTAGATATGACCTACTTGGAGCTCCAGATGTAAGTCACGTTGGTGCAAACAATAATAACGATAAATTATTTGAAGCAATAAACACTCTTATTGAGTCTGTAACAAATAGAGCTTTTTCTGATTTTGAATCAGAGGGTAAAGCTTATGAGTTCGTACTTGAATATCTTACAAGAGAAGTTTCTGAAGAAGAGGTTTCTGAAGAAAAAGATGACGCTCCAGCTTTAAAAGAAGCTTGGAAGTTTGTAACAAAACTTGCAGTAAATAATTTCAATGAAAGATACGAGCATTTAAACGAATCTGAAAAAGAAGTTCTTGCCGTATTACTTTCTAACAACAAAGATAAAACTGACTTCTTTCAGAACATTAAAAAAGAAAGTATTCAATTGATTGATTCTTTGCTTGAAGAATCTGAAAAAGTTCATCACGATACTTTAATTGGTTTTAAAGAAAAAATGGAGAAAATGGACAATGTTGCTCCAGGAATGATTGACGAGCATATTCTTGAGTGTATTAATTTGAGACAGGCATTAAATGAATTAAAATAATTGTATAGCGATTATTTTTTAACTGTGCAAGAAAAAGTGAGATTAATTCTCACTTTTTTTGTTTTCGGCAATTTCTTTGTTTATATTTCTTTTATTAAGGGAAATAATTTAAAACATGGAAGTAAAGACAAAAAGAACAGCGAGAGAGATTAAGATTGGCAACGAACTGTTAGATAACAAAAATATAAATGTAAAGATTGGAACAGTTGAGAACAGAGAGGCTCCAGAGACAATTTACATATTTATTAGTTTTTGGGCAAAGCCAACGATAGAAATAGAGAATGAATCTCAAGATTTTCTTAAAGATATTTTAAACAAGAAACTTGGGGCGATATATAGGTCAAAACTAAAACCTTATCTAAGTGAAAATAAATACTTCACAAATGAGAAGGATAATATTTATATCAAAAACATACCTGAGAACATTAACTATAACAACAAGAGAAATTTTATTTCAGTAGAATTATATCTCCACACTCTAAACATACAAGATGGCAACAGCGTGCCGTTAAGCAATAAAAAAAATACAGAGTTATTTGATGAGGCGCTAAGGGTTTCAAATATTATTGGCAACTCACCCTTACTGAGCGATGGTGATGAATTTAAGATATTCAAAAAATCAATGAACTAATTACAAAGCTTCCTTATTAAGGAGGCTTTTTTTTTGCTATTTATTAGAAACAATTAGCAATGAACAAAAACGAAATACAAAAGTTAATAGCAGAATCTCTATATGAATTAACTCATGAGGATGTTTCTCCAGAAGACCAGTCGATGGATACATCAGAATTCGAAGACTCTCTTGGGAGTGGAGAAGAAGATTATGAAGACGAAGACATTAACCTTGGATTAGAACCTATATCTATGTCATCAATTGACATTCCTATTCAAGATAAAGGAGTATTCAGTGCTATGGGTGGTAACGAACCTTATGATGATGAATTTTCTGACTTAAATGGTTATCAAGAATTTGGTGATGATTATGAAGGTAACTATCAAGATGACGTTTCTGTATCTCCAGGATATTTTAATGAAGAAGAAGTTCCAATGTCAGCAATTGACATGCCGATTAAAGATAAAGCTATTTTTAGCGCCATGGATGGAGACGATACTATGGATGACATGTCTGACATTGCTAAATACAGAAGAGACAAAGGTGGTGACTACGAAGGTGGATTCCAGGATGATGTTTCTGTATCTCCAGGATACTACAACGAAAGCGAAGATGACATGGACCCAATTGCAATAGCTAAGACTAATGCATCATCAAACTACGACCCAACAGAAGATGCTATGGCATATGCTGGAGAACACTGGGGCTCACTATCTCCACAAGAAAAAGAAGAAATTTTTGCAGATATGGAAAATGATTTCGCAAGAAATATGGGTGAAGCAATTGAGTTTACTCCAGAAGAACTTCAAAAAATAATTAGCGAAGGTGTAGAAAGATTACATAGAAAAACTCTTATTGAGAATAGGCTTAAACAAATCAACAACGAACTTAATTTAATGGCTGACCCAGAAGCTTGGGAAAATGCTAAAATAGAAGCAAAGGCTCAACTTGCAAAAAAATCAATTGCTTGGAATAATATATCTACAAGAGAAGACCTTTTATCGGAAATGAGTTTTAGAGATATTAAAATGCCAGTTGCTAAACCAATAGATGTAGCTACAAACAAGGCTAAATCAAAGTGGGATAACATGCAGAAAGAATCGGTGTCTGATATTATGTCAAGAGCATCAGACCTAATGGCAGAAGCTAAAAAGAAATACAACGACATCTCAAAATAAGGTGCTTTATAAATTTAGAAAACCCTGCAATGTAGGGTTTTTTTAGTTTACCACCTAAATTTCGAAAAAATCAAATATTTATAAGAGAACAACATTACAACATCATGATAAAAGATAATGGAAAATATATAATCTCAGAATTCTATGAATTCAAGATTGAACCGAATTTAATTACGGAGTCTGAGAAAGCTGGAAAACCTCTTGTTATGACAGGGATTCTACAAAAAGCAGATACGCTTAATAGAAACGGTAGAGTTTATCCTTATGAGATTCTTAAAAGAGAAGCTGATAAGTATATGGAACTTGTTGAGAACAACACTGCAGGTGGGGAACTTGACCACCCAGACTCAGCAGTTGTATCTCTTGCTAATGTTTCACACAGAGTATCAGAAATGTGGTGGGACGGAAAAGACCTTTATGGTAAAGTTATTATTGCAGAAGAAACTCCTGCAGGTAAAATTCTTAGAGGACTTCTTAAATCTGGATTTATGTTAGGAATATCATCAAGAGGTGTTGGTTCTGTAAAATCAGAAGGAGACCAAGATATTGTACAAGAAGATTTTGAATTAATTGCATTTGACTTTGTGTCATCTCCATCTACTCCAGGAGCTTACTTATTCAAAGAAGGAAAAGGATATGGAAATAGAGGTGCTGGTATGGTTCCTTTAGGTGAGAGCTCAGGTGTCATAACTACGATTGATGTTCAAGAGAAGGGTAATAATTATTCTAAATTAAATGAAATAGCAAATAGCGATTTCTGGAAAAATAAATAAAAAGATTAACGAGATTTAGATTTTACAAAATTTGTAAATATTTATTAGAAATCAACAGTCATAAAATAAACACAACATGAGCGACAAGATTAACAAATCATCATTACAAGAAGCGAAAGCAAATTTTGAAGAGATTCGAAAGTTTGCACTTGAAGAAGCTACAAAAGGTCTTGAAGAAGAAGTTAGCGCAAAAGTTATTGAACTTATGAATAAATCAATCGAAAGCGATTTAGTCAAAGAAGGTGTTACAATTAATGCTGACGGAACTACAATAACAATTGACGATTCAGGAGATGTTACAGTAGATGCAGATGTTGATGGTATTGAAGGTGGGGATATGGAAATTGAACCAGCTGGAGAACCAATAGGAATGGATTCAGAAATGGATTCAGATATTGATTCAGAAATAGTAGTTTCTGATGAAGATGATGAAATTGAAATTGATAACTCAGAAATAGACGAAATGAACAACTTAGACGAAATGAGCTTTGAAGAACAAGAGATGGCTGCGGCTGCTCCTGCTCCTGAAGCTGCACCTGTTGCACCAGAAGCTGCTCCAGTAGAGGAGATGCCAATGGATATGCCAGCAGAAGAAATGCCAGCAGAAGATGCTATGGCAAACCCATTTGAAATGTTAGCAGGAAAATTGGACCAACTTATGTCTATGATGGGCGGAGACGCTGGGGCTGGAGGAGATGAAATTGAAATCATTGATGACGCTGGAATGGAAGCTGCACCTGCGGCTGCACCTGCTGCGCCAGAAGCTGCACCTGTTGCTGAAGAAATTACTTTTGAAGTGGTAAACAACGAAATGGAAATGCCAGAAATGGACATGGGAGACGATGTTCTTGAAATCGTTGGAGAAATGGATGAAGAACCTATTGAAGAAGTTAAGATGATGGGAGTTGGACATACTGTTCAAAGAAGTACTGGAACGAGTGCTGGACCTGAATCTGCAAAGAAAAGAGAAAGAATTGCTGAAAGCAATAAAAAAGATATAGCTCAACATGAGGCAAAATTTGCCGAGCTCATTAAGGAAAACGAGGGTTTAAAATCGGAGAAAGAAGAATTAGAAGGAAGACTTATTAAGTTTGAAAACGGATTCGTAAAGCTCCAAGAGAATTTTGGTCAAATGCAAGATTACAACGCTAAGTTGGTAATGGCATACAAAGTTGCAATGTCTGGTGGACTTACAACTGACGAAAAAGTTCAAATCTCTGAGCAGTTCGACAAGTGCGATACTGTAGAAGATGCTGAAAAACTTTATAAGTCAATTGTGAATGAACACAAAATCAAGGTGAATAAAAACCCTGAGAAAAGCATTAAAAGCAACACTGTAAAAGCAGTACACGCTAAGAGCGAATCTAAGCCACTATACGAAAGTAGAGAGGTTTCAAGAATGAAGCAACTTGCAGGTATCAAAAACTTAAACGGATAAAAATTATATGTTTTTCGCAAGAAAAAGTGAATAAAATTTAAAAACACTTTTTTTAAACATATTTATTATTAACAAATTAAAAACTTAAAAAATGAGCGAATTATTGAACAGTGGTAAAGTTGGACTTACAGTCTTCAAAAACTTAGCTGAACAAAGAAAGGCGATTGTAACAAGTTGGTCTGATTCAGGACTTCTTGACGAAGGGTACGATGTAAATGGTGCTCCAATCAGAATGAAAGGAATCAAAGCTGCAAACGTAGCACAACTTTTAGAAAATCAAGCTGCAGCAATGTTGAACGAGGTAACTCTTGATTCATCTGCAGGTAGATTCGATACTGTTGCATTCCCAATCGTAAGAAGAGTATTCTCAAGATTACTTGCTAACGAAATTGTTTCTGTACAGCCTTTGGCATTACCATCAGGATTATTATTTTACATGGATGCGAGAGTATCATATGCTGGACAAGATACAGCATTTAACGCAAACCCTCCAGGTATCACAAACGGAACAGGACAACGTGACATCGTTGCGCCTCAAAACACAGCTAACGGACAAGCAGGTCCAGTTTTTGCTGACACTACAGCTTACGAGCGTTTTTACAACAACCAAGGTTTTGATATGTCTTTCGGGACAGGAGAGACAGTTATCGGTGGTGCTGCAGCTTCTGCAGCAACTGCATGGGTTGGTGGACTTAACAATATGGTTTTCAACTTAGGTGTTGGATTCGATACTTCTAAGCAACAATCTTCTGCAACACTTAGATTTACAGCAGCTACTGATGTATATCTTTCAGGTGCAGCAGGAAACACGTTACTTATAGCAGCAGGTGGAACTATTCCATTCTACTCTTCAGTACAAACGTGGGCAGAAGACCAATACCAAGACGGTTTTGCAAGAGTAATTCTTGACCTTAGACCAGCTGGTGTATATGGGAATGATTTTGATGCTAACCTTCTTAATGATGGTGCAGGTAACTTCGGTGCTGCGTACTCTCTTCAAGCTGGAGCGCTTTACGAAATCTTTAACGATTTAGAGGCTAAGTCAGAAATGGCTGAACTTACAATCAGATTCTCATCTGTAACTGTAAACACTGTAACAAGAAAACTTAGAGCACACTGGACTCCAGAACTTGCTCAAGACCTTGAAGCATACCACTCAATTGATGCTGAGGCTGAGCTTACTGCTCTTCTTTCTGAGCACGTTGCAGCGGAAATTGATAGAGAAATCATCATCGACCTTATTAATGGTGCGCCATTCAGAGCAAGATGGGATTACAACGGACTTTCATCTAATGCGAACTTCTTCGGAACTCAAAAAGATTGGAACCAAACTCTTATCACAAGAATTAACGAGCTTTCAGCTCAAATTCACAAAGCAACACTTAGAGGTGGAGCGAACTGGATTGTATGTTCTGCTGAGGCAGGAGCAATCTTTGATGACTTAGAATACTTCCACGTTGACGGTAGCGCAGCTCCAGAAAGCGAAAAGTATAACTTAGGAGTTGAGAAAATTGGTAACTTAGGTTCAAGATACGTAGTATACAAAGACCCTTATCTTCCAGCTAATATCGTACTTCTTGGACACAAAGGGAACACGTTCCTTGAGGCTGGGTACATCTACGCACCATACATCCCTCTTCAGTTGACACAAACTATCACTGACCCTAACGACTTCACACCTCGTAAAGGAATCATGACTCGTTATGCGAAGAAGATGGTTAACAACAGATTCTACGGAGTTGTATACATTGATAACATTAACACTTACTAAGCCGAAAGGATTAGAAAGGTTTATCATAAACTAAAAATTAGAGAGATTCGAAAGAGTCTCTCTTTTTTTTGCCTTAAACTTTCGCACATTAAAAACGTGCTATAACAGTTGCTAAACACAACTTCGCAGATGTTTAGCTTTGTGTTGTAGTGCATTGAAACGACACTACAACACGCTATATAAGTAATAAAAAATACTACTTCTGTGCTTTTTTAAGGGCATATTTCTTTTCCCAAGCCGTTCGCTCAAAATCTAAGTATTCAATTAAATAGTCTAATGTTTTTAGTTTATCCCATTTTTTTAATTCATCTTCTGTGTAGTCGCTCTCTATTTCACAACTACAGTCATTAGATACTTCTTCTATGAAGTTTTGTATTTTATCAATGTCAAATTCCATATTTATTTATTTAGTGTTAATTTTTCCGTATTTTTTACTACTCATATAGCTATCCGTTAATAATTTTTTTGCCTTTTAAAATCAGACCATAAAATAACTATTGTTGCTACAATTAACAGTCCTGCACTTATTAAATGTATCGGTACAGTAAAAGGCAAAAGTGAAAACCCAAAACAATGATGTAGGTACAAACTAAATGCTGTTATTACCCAAGTTATCATTTGTGGTATTATTATAATCGCTCTGTGTTTTGGCTTATCTAAATAACTAACAACAACATTTGGTATAGTGCATTGCTCTGTTTCTGTTTTTTTATTGTCTGTATTCATAATTCAAAGTTTTTATATTATTTATGTGCCAACGAAGTTCGTCTGCGATTCCATAATGCTCATCTGCACCATCATCTTTAATACATCTAACTTTAATTCCTATTCTCGCTACTTCCATAATTAATCAGTTAATGTGCCACACTCCTTAGAAAGTTTCAGAAATTTCTCAATCTTCAACTTCTTCTTTTCAATGGCGGTTCGGTCCAAAATTTTTTTTATGTGTCCTTCATCTAACAAAATCTCCATCATTGCAAAAATGTCATTAAATTCATAAACGATTCTTTCTGAGTTAGTTAGCTCTTGACCAGGTTGTACTTCCTGAAGACTGAAACGTAAAGCTTTGGATGCTCTAACCGCTGTTTCACAACATTCTTCCTCAAGAATTTTTAACAAATGTTCTTGTCTATTCATATTGCAAAGCTATAGAAATTTTATGATTCGTACAACTCGTAGAAACGATTTAAGAATAATTCCTCTGCCTCCAGTGGAGAAATCTGAGGAATAAAACAGTTAGAAATTTTCTCTTTACGTAAAAATTTTCTGGCATCCCTAAGTGAGATTTCTTTTTCAAATGAGCATGCTGCTATTTCGTCACAATTAATAACTACTGCAACAAGTTCTTTTCTAAGTATATGATTATCAACATCATGTACACGTTGAGAAAAAGGGAACTCCAGTCTAAATTTTTCGAAAATTATCTTCTGAATCTTATCTTCCTCCAGTCTGTAGTGTTCGAATTCTGGCCTGTGCTTAATTGGTCGGACCAAATCATTCACAAATGCTTCAGATGCATCGTGGAGTAAAAAAGCTAACTGTTCTTCTTTTGTCCCTTCTTCAAGAGAGCATAAATAAGAATGTAAAGCTACTGAATAATGAAAGAGGCAATGTCCTCCATATCTACATAGATTTGATAATGCATGAGCAATATCTTCAATATCAATGTCATCATGACTAAGGTTAAAAATATCAACCTCTTTACCAGAGTAGAGAGTCATTGTCATTGGTTTAATGATACTTTTATTTCGTACTTCCATAAACTATAAGTTTTGGTGTACTGGCAAAGTTAAGTAAAATATCCTTTACGACAAAATCTTTCTTAATTCCTCCTTGATTATAGACCTAATTTCATTAAGGCTTTTATGAGACATATAGTATCTTAAAGCTTGTGGTTTAAGAGCTGGTATCTCATCTGGATTCGGAGCAAACCCAAGCCTGCTAATAGTGTTTAAATATTGAATTTGGTCGTCAGCATCCAGATAAACAAGTTCTTCTGGAGTAAAAGTTGTATCAATAGAATATTTAATCTTTTCTTTTACATAAAAATGCCTTAATTCATCATTTGCAAGTAAATTAAATTCATCTGGTTTAAGTTGAATACCAGTTGATATAGTATTGATAATAAATTTCTTTTGCAATTTTTCTGGAAGTCTCTTAAGGTCTGCTTTTTGTAAAAATCTTTTTTTAACTATGTAAATTTCCTTTTCTTTATCTGGCATAGCATTAAATTCATAATCCTCCAGCCAATCAGAAGTTCTAACACGATTATAAAAATATGCACTTCTATTATTTGGGACCAGGTATTTTATTTCCTCTTCAGAAAGTTTTGTATTTTTAATCACAAGGTCGTTTACAAAAGCAATTTTTTGCTCTGTAGTCATGTTCTCAAATCTATCTCTTTCGAAGTTAATCATAAAATTATAAGTTTCTCCCCTATAAATAGTCTAAAACAAATAGGAATCAAAATTTCTCAGCCTATTTATAATAAAAATTATAATTATGGCTTTTCACAATATAAATTGGACAGCAGTCCCTTTACCAGCAGGAACTTATACACTTAACGACCTTGGTAATGGATTGACTGGTTCTACAGTACATCAAGTTTTCTGCACCACTTCAGGTTCAGTAACAATAACTGCTATGGGTGGTGGTGAATTTACATGGGCAGCAACAGCTGGTCAAAAAGTAGATGTAGTCGCTTCTAAGATAGTGGTAGCTGGTGGTTCTTTTGTAGGCTTTAAAGCAGCTTATCAACCAAACTACAGACAGCAAATAGGTAGATAATAATTAATAAAAATTTAGAACATGAGTTTTTGCGCAGAAGGATGTCTGGAATGTATGACAGTAACAGAAAAGAACCAAATTTTCAGAAGAATTAGGAGAAAAATTGGTGCGCCTGTTATGGGAGTAGAACTTCTTGACGAACAAATCGAAGAGTGTATTTGTGAAGCAATCGAAGAGTATTCTACATACATAAACGATTGGGTTCTTAGGAATCGTCTTGGAGAGATGCTTGGTCTTCCTTCTGAGGTTGATTTCACGCTTAAATACGTTTCTAATTCTTTATATTTTGAAAGGTCTTTTGCTCAAGATATTGGTGAACAAATTGGTCTTGGAGCAAATGGAACCAGAGAAGTAAAAACTACTTCTATACCATTAACTGCTGGTACTCAGGACTATTCTGTGCCTGCAGGAAGAGAAGTTCTTGATATTTTATGGTTTACTCCATCTTTTATCAACCTTTATGGACTTGACCCTTTTTCAAACAACAACATTGCTTTTTCTGAGTTTGGAGCTTCATTTGCAGGTCACTCTCTTTATTCTGTTATGCCTGTGTTTGACACAATTATGAACGCACAAGCTGCAGAACTTAGAAATAGAGTTAGAGGTTCAGAGTATCACTACATACTTAGACCTGGACCAGATGGTACAAAAACTCTTAAATTATTTCCAGTTCCAAGAAGCGGAAGTGTGGCTGGCGGAAACAACAACATAGGAATTGGTGCTGGAGCTGGGACTCCTGGTACTGTGTTTTATACATATAGAGATAGAGCTGGTGCTTATGGTAACCCTGAATTTAGTGGATTCACTGCTAATCCAGACCCAAATTTTACAGGAAATACTGATAGTCAAGGAAATCCTCTTCCAGGAAATGGCCTTGTTTCAGGGCCTGGGGATGCTCAACTTAACTACATTAGCTGGTGTCAAATGAACTCTGTTGCACAAACATGGGTTAAAAAATATGCTCAAGCTCTTGCAAAAGAATTGCTTGGTGTCGGTATTAGAGGAAAATTTAATGGACAACTTCCAATTCCTGGAGCTGAACTTACATTAAATAAAGATGACCTTATTTCAACTGGTAGAGAAGACCAGCAAAGATTACTTGACAAGCTTGAAAAAGACCTTGAGGAGCTTTCTTACGATAGAATAATGGAGAAAAGGATGGCTGTACAACAAGCTGTAAACACAACGTTGTCATTCATACCAATGAAAATATGGATTTACTAAATGGCTGATTTAAACGAAATAGGAAAATTCCCAGACGGGATGAAGGATGATGAAACTCAACCAGATGGTATTGGGTTATTCTTTGGAGATAAAGAGCGTGCTTTCTTTAGTTCTGCTGGTAGAGAGATGACTGAACAGATTCTTCAAGAGTCTATGATGCTTTTTAGAATTGACCTTAAGAGAACCCAAGGTCATAGTCTTTATGGTGAAGCAAAAGCTTTTCAAAAAGTTTGGAAACCAGAAGTTAAGATTCTTGGTAGAATAAATGTAGAGGCTATAGCTCCAGAATACACTGCAGATGGTGGTATTGTAAAGAAAGGGTTTGGACAATTGACTGCGCATGTTTATATGGAACACTTAGAAGAGTTGGGTCTTGTTTTTGCCAAAGAAAATCAAACTACTGTGTTTGACCTTAATGATGGTGATTTTATAGGATTTAAAGACCAGTTTTATAAAATCATAAACAATGGTCACTCTCAAATCTCAAATGAGCACTCTTGGGGTGGTGATAGAAGGTTTTTTATTACAATCACTGCTATCGAAGTTGACGAAGACGTTTTTAAGGCAAGGTAATTCAAGAATTTATTTTTCTCTTAAATTATACTATAATCTTAGATATATAAAAATTATTCTTACCAGATTTAGGGAAAAATCCAAAAAGATAACGCCCCCCCTATTATCCCCCCCTCTTAGAAAAAGTATTTCTACTTTAATCAAAAAGGCCTGTGTGAGAGGATGCTAAGTTAATTGTTATACTTAGTCTTAAACCTGCAGTGACAGGACACCAAATTGCTTTGGCGGGTAATAGAGAGTTTGTTTTCCAAAAGTATGATAAGTCTACCATGCCCAGTGTAAAATCTTTGTGATAGAAAGCAACGCCCCCAAAAATAAAACTCATAGTCACAAAGCAAAAGCCTTACGCAAAGATAAAGCATAAAAAACTTCATTTCCAAATTTCTTCAAACTATTTATTAAAAACACCTACAGATGAGTATTAGTGATAACATAGGAAGAGAGTTGGATAACAACTTTGAAAACTTTAACTACTTGCCCCAAAAGCTTGAACTTGAAGACCATGACCTTGGTATCAAAAATTTCATTGAAGACTTAGGAATAAGTATGACAAATGAAAATAATATTCTTGCTAAAGTTCCATTAATTTGGTTGACTCAAGAGCTTTGGGCTGAGAGAAAATTAAATTGGAAAGAGATGAGGGGAGAATTGGGAGAAGAAATTACAAGACCTTTCATGACGATATATAGGAATTCCGTTATTCAAGGAACTTCTCCACTAAAAAGAACAATTCCAAACAAAATGAAGTTCAGATTTGTAAAGATTCCAAAAATGGATGGAACTTTAAAGGGTTATGATATTTATAAAATTCCACAACCAACTTATGTGGACTGTTCTTATACATTAAGCTTATTTACTCACTATATAGTTGACGTAAATACATTTTACGAATTTATATTAAGAGAAGGTTATTCTGGAGGTCAAGGTTATATGAAAATCAATGGTCACGACATTTCTTCTAAGATAGGCGACCCAAGTGAAAACAATAAAAATGACATCTCTCAAGAGAGGGTTTATAGGATAGACATACCAATAACAGTGCAGGGTAAATTAATTGACCCAACCAAATTTGAGAAAGTAAATACCATTACAAAGGTGTTGATTAAAATTCAAGAGAAAAGAAGATAATCAATAATGTTTTATCTTTTTTCTTCTATTTATAAGAAAGTTTTAGATAATGAAGATTAAGAACAAAAAAAATAAGGTAAACTATGTCAATTTTAAGGATTGTGGAGTACCTAAAAAGATAATGATTCCTGCTGGTAAGACAGTTGAAGTTTCATCATTAAAAAACTTAGCTCAGGTGTTAAATCTTGGAGATTTTGAAAGAGGTTTTTTTGAAGTAATTGAAGAAAACGAAGCTGTTGAAATCAAGCCAGCAGAAGCTTCTAAGAAAGATAAAACAGAAGATACCTTAGACAAGGCGGAAAAGGAAGTTAAGAACTACACTGACAACAAAAAAGAAAAAAAATAAAAACTAATAATTTAATCAAAGCGATATGGCAACAATATTTGTATCACCAGGTGTCTTCACAAGAGAACAAGATTTCACAATCTTTGCATCAAGAATAGGTATTACAAGATTGGGAGTTGTTGGTAAAACCTTAAAGGGACCAGCATTCGAACCAATTAAAATAAGAACTACTGATGACTATCTACTTAGATTTGGGTCAACTGACCCAGACTTCCCGCTACCATACGTGGCGAATTCATTCTTGGCACAATCAAATGAATTAACTGTAACCAGAGTACTTGGTAGTGATGGGTTTACTAACTCACCAGCATGGTTAATCATGGCTAACATTTCTGATTTTTATTCAGGAGAGACAGTTTATAGTGGACTTACATTTTCACAAAGCGGACAAGCTGCACCAGTAACTTATAACTTCTCAGGTATCACAGACCCTGTTATGGCGAACGGAACTGTTTCAGCAAACACTGTTGGAAATGATGTTGTAATTAACTATAGTGGTTCTGTAACTTCAGATTTTGTAAACAACGCACTTTTAGCTGATGCAGGATTTGTAGCCTTAAATATTTCTGTTGATGATGATAATGTTTCTCTTTTTGGAGATGGAACATGGTCACTTGCTGTAGCTACTGCAGAGCCTAAAGGTTCTAAATCAGGTTCTACACTTGCAGTTCTTAGAAGTAAGAGAAATCAAATTGATGATTCATGGTACTTCAACGAAGAAAGTGATGTTACAATTGGAGCAATTACTTCTACATTAGGAAGTTTTGCACTTAGCGCAACAACTGGACCTCTTACTGCTCAAACAAATAGTGGATTTACAGTTTCTCTTGATGAAACGAGAGAAGATTATATTACTAAGATTCTTGGTAGAAACCCAAAAATTATTGATGGGGCACCAAATCTTTATGTAGAAAGAATCTACCCTCACTTTGTGAGAGAGGCGAGTTCTCTTAATGATATTGCAAATATTAACTCAACTCTTGCTTATACAGAAGAAGCGGCTTATACTGACTTCGCAAATGGATATACAAATGCTATTACTCCATGGATTGTATCGAGAGTAATCGGGGGAGACGTTAGAAACCTTTTCAAAATCCAAACTATTTCTGATGGTAACTCATCAAATATTGAGATTAAGATTTCTATCGCAAATATTGATATTTTAAACTATACTTTCGATATAATTGTAAGAAGATATGAAGACACAGATGCTTCAGCTTCTTCTACAGCGCTTGAAAGATGGTCAAACCTTTCTCTTAGAGAAGAAGATGCTAACTTTATTGCTAAGGTAATCGGAACAGCCGATGAGACTTACCCAAGAAAGTCAAGATTCATTACAATTGACCTTGCTGCTTCATTCCCAACTAATACTGTACCTGCAGGATTTAGAGGTTATGATTTAAGAGAGACTGGGATTTCAGGTTCTACTGCACCAAATGTTTATTACAAGACTGATTATCTTTCAGGTGATTCAGTGTTCAAAACATACCTTGGTATTTCTGAGCTTGGATACACTAATTTTACAACTGACCAAGTTTCTACAAGAACTGCGATTAAGACTATCGAGTCTGATTTATTTTCATACGAAGGAGGAACTACTACAGATAAAACAGAGATTAAAGGTTTCCACCTTGAGAACACAGCAGATGCTACTAAATTTATTAGTGGTAACGAAAATTCTCTTACAGGATATACAAATGCAGCTGGAACACTTGTTGATAGAAACAAGTTGAAATTTACACTTGTACCTGCTGGTGGATTTGATGGATGGGATAAGTATAGAACTTACCAAAATCTTTACGAAGAGTTTACTGATGCATTCCCTAATAATGTTAACGCATTTAAAGATGGTCTTGACGAAATGGCAAACCCAGAAGTTGTGGACATCAATGTAATGGTTACGCCAGGTGTTGATTATAGCAATAATACAAACATTGTTAAGTATGCACTTGATATTGTAGAAGATAGAACGGATGCAATCTATGTAATGGATGCGCCAAGGCTTACAAGCGGCTCAATCAAAGGGACTCCAGAAGAAGTTGTTTCAAGACTTGAAGCAACTGGTATTGACAGCAACTATGCTGCTACATACTGGCCATGGATTCAAATTGAAGACCCTAATTCAGGTAGATTCACTTACCAAGCGCCTACTATGATGGCTGTTCAAACATATGCGCTTACAGATAATATTTCTGCGCCATGGTTTGCTCCTGCTGGACTTAACAGAGGACTTGCTGGACCACAAGTAATTAGAGCTGACGTTAGATTAAACAACAACGATAGAGACACACTTTACCAAGGTAGAGTTAATCCAATCGCAACGTTTGTACAACAAGGTGTTGTTATTTGGGGACAAAAAACTCTTCAACAAAGACAATCTGCTCTTGATAGAATTAACATCAGAAGATTGTTACTTCAAGTTAGAAGATTAGTTGCAGCAGCGTCTCTTACATTATTGTTCGAACAAAACGACCAAACTCTTAGAGACCAATTCTTAGCTAAGGTTGAGCCAATTCTTCTTCAGATTCAAAATCAAAGAGGGCTTACAGCTTTCAAAGTAGTTATGGATGACTCTAATAACACAGCAGATACAATCGACAGAAATACGTTGGTTGGTAAGATTCAACTTCAACCTACAAGAACGGCTGAATTCATTGACCTTACGTTTCAAGTCCTTCCCACGGGGGCGAGATTTGAAGATTTTTAATTTTCTGATAATCAGACACTTACATATTAAAAGGAGCTTTCGAGCTCCTTTTTTTTGTTTTATTATTTTCTTACTATTTATTCATACAAACCGAATGCCAGTAGGTATTAAATGAAATGCTATGAAAGAAAAAGGAAACTGCGAGAACTGCGGAAATGAGAACCCTAAGCGAAGTATGAAGACCTGTTGTAGGAAGTGCGCAGATGAGTTAAAGAAAAAGAAGAGTCGAGAGACCAGAGAGTGTGTTAACTGTAGCCTAGGCTTCGAGGTCAGAAAGAAAGATAAGAAAAAGCTTTGTTCCGATGAGTGCAGAAAAGAATGGGCCTTGGTTCCAGAGAATTTGGAGTTAAGAATAAATAATTCCAAGCAAGCTGTTAGGGGTAGGTTTGGGGTTGACAACGTATTTCAATTAGAGAATATTAAACAGAAGTCTAAAGAGACTAAGAAAGAAAGATATGGTGATGAGAACTATCATAATTCTGACAAAAAAGTTGAAACTTTATACGATAGATATGGAGAGGGTTATTTTAAAAATTTATCAGATAGTTTAAAAGAAAAGTTTTTGAAAGAACATGGAGTAGAACATCCATTGCAGCTTGACGAATTCAAAGATAAGATGAAGCAAACCAACCTCGACAAGTATGGAGTAGAGAATGTCTCTCAGGTCGAGGAGTTCAAGGAGAAGAGAAAGGAGACTATGATGGAGCTCTATGGAGTGGAGAATGCTTCTCAGAATGAAGATATTAAGCAAAAGAAGAAAGATACTTCGATGAAGAATTTTGGAGTGAGCCATCACTTGAAAGATTACGACATGCTCCAGAAACATTTTAAAGCTCAATTAAAGGTCAAGAAGTATAAGGATACCAAGCTGTACTACCAAGGTTCATATGAACTTCATTTCTTGGAATTGATGGATGATAAAGGTTTGCTTAGTCAGGTAAGCAACGGCAGGAGTTATGACTACGAGTTCATGGACGAGAATCATGTGTATCATACAGATTTTGTATATGATAGTAAGGACATTGAAATTAAGTCAGGTTGGACGTACAACAAGAATGGAGAAGATAAATTGCTCCAGGAGATAAACGAGACCAAGTGGCAATCTGTGAGAGATGTGGGTGAGGAGATTGTTGTCTTGATTTCTAAAATTAGAATAAGTGAATTCGTGGACTATTTATAATTGATGTTAACAGAATCATATATAAGGAAAATTATTAGAGAAGAATTGAAATTGATTCAAGAGTCAAAAAAAATGCCAGAGTATCAATATCATTCTACTTCATGGGACAAAATTGATTCTATATTGAAAAAAGGATTATTATTACCAAAGACTACATCAGACATTGCAACTCACGCATATAACACAAAAACAATATCTACAGCAGATGAAGAAAAATTTGCCATGGTTTATAATCCAAATGGGGCTTTGTTAAAAATAAAAATAAACCCAGAAAATTATAAGGATGTAAACATTAATTCAATGTGGAAGAGTGGCGAGAATCTTGAACAACTTATGAATAGGTTGATAGATAAGTATAAGTCAGAAGGTTTTAGTGGAATTTATGTTGGAAATAATTATCAATCAACAGTAGGTAATCAATCATTCTTTGACATATCTCCATATAATATTGAATTAATAAATTAGAAAAACATAAATAAAACTAAAGAGGATTTGAAAAATTCCTCTTTTTTTTGTCAATAACTGTACTTAAAATCATTTTGATTTCTATTTATATAAAAAGCTGTATTTTACTATGTCTGGTATCTATTTTCATCCTATAAAAAGAATATTTCTCAACCTTTCGGGTGGGACTGTTACTGGTGATACTGTGTTCACCGAAGGTGTTTACGCTACTCGTTTGTCTGGTGGCACGATTTATTCAGGCTCAACAGACCTTGAGGTTATAATTAGAAATATATCCTCTTCGTTTTCTGGTGTCACTGGTAATTTTTTACCATTGTCTGGAGGAACTGGGGGGTCATATTCTTTTACAGGAGGAACGACAGCAGATACTTTAACAATAACTACTACAGTAGCGCCAGCTACAGATAACACAGTAGACCTTGGGAGTCCTGTGAGAAGGTTTAGAAGACTTAACATAGTGGATGGAGTTGCAGTAAGTTTTACAGCTTCAACAAGAATTAAAACAGCTCAACTGGAGTTAGGAAATACAATAGTTACAGAAAACAATATTATACTATCAGGAGATTGTATTGATGGTGGAGATTGGTAACAGATAAACAAAAAATAGAATATTTATTAATAAATAAAAGAACATTATAATGGCTGAAATTAGGCAAGTAACAATCAAAGTAAGAGACAGGCAAGTAAACGGTGGTTTGCTTCCCGTGGACACAGTATTCGGAGAACCGTTTGTAAACCTATACAATGGAGTTCTTAGATTTTCTGGTGTAACTGGAGGAGACTTTGAAGAGTCTGGTCAGTCAGGAGTTTTTGAAGTAGGTTCAAAACTTTACAATTCAAATATATCAAATAGACTTAACATCAACGATAATTTTATTATCAGTGGTGGCACTGGGTTGATTTCTACTTATGGTGGAGCATCTGGAGCTGGACTTGATGGTAAGTTCATGAGTGGTACAACCAACGGGTTTGTATTAGGAAATATTTCAGACATACAAGGTGTGACTACAAGAGTTCAGCCAGGAGTAAACACATACACTGGAGGAACAGCTGATAACCCAACTGTAAACGTTGTTGATTCGCCATCTTTTAACGAATTAACCGCTTCTGGAACTTCTAATTTTACAGGAATCATTCAATCTGGAGGAACAAATCTTGAGGATATTTTCTTGACTGCTGGAGACCTTTCTGGGACAACTGTAAGCGAAGGTTCGAATGTTAACGTTAACAATGTTGGTACTGATTATGAAGTTTCTGTTGTAGATTCTCCAAGTTTCAATGATATTCTTTTTTCTGGAACAGCTACTGGTGGAGATGCGTTTTTTACAAACATGTCAGCAACTACCCTTTACTCAGGCTCAACAGATGTAGAAGATATAATTTATTCAATTGCTGCAGATGTGGCAGGCGAGCACACATATGTTGCTGGAGGAACAAATATCGTTACAGGAGGCACAGCAGCGCTACCAACCATTAGTCTTGTAGATTCTCCTTCTGTTAACATACTTACAGCATCGGGACATGTATTTACAAATGGTACAACTTATTCTGGAGGAACAATCGTAGACGATGGCGTGTTCACAATTGATGCAGCTACGCAAGTAGAGGTCGATAGCGACTTGCTTCCAACTGCACATCTTACTTATGACCTTGGAGCTGTAGGACAAAGATGGGATAGAGTATTTGCAAGAAGAATTAGACTGGGAACGTCATCAACAATACTTGAGGACAACTTATTCTCGTCAACTACTGGAAACTTCTTGTTTGATTTCGCTGGAGACCTTTCAATAGATAACAACACGCTTCCAAATGTGGATTTAGCTTATGACCTTGGGTCAAATTCAAATAGATGGAAAACTGCTTACGCTGAAGATTTAGACCTTTCAGGGGTTTTGGCTGCAACTGGAATAACTGATTCAAGCTTAACTGCTGGACAAGTTGTGTACGCAGGGGTTGGTGGTAAATTAACAGGAGAACCAGGTTTTGAATATGATGAAGCTTCAAATTTATTTAAGACTGGAAAGATTCAAATTGGTAACCCAGGAGACACAGGAAATACAACAACTATTTTCGGAGACATTCTTGTTATCGGTCAATCAATTAGTGGGTTTACTTCACAACTTTATATTGAAGATAATCTTATTGAACTTAACTACAATCCATCAGCATCAACAATAGCTACCTCACTTGGGGCAGGTTGGTCAATTCAAGATGGTTCTGGTGTAGATGGTACAGATGTTCTTTGGGATATTAGAGGTACGGCAACAGGTCTTGGTAATCGTTCATTTACAACGAACCTTCAAGATATTAGAATTAGAGAAACAGGAACTATAGCTGCTCCAAATGGCGATAGGGTAATAGCTGAAAACGATTGCATTGATGGGGGGTCATATTGATGGTGGAATTTACTAAATTTTAAACTATTTAGAAAGACAGAGTTTGATTACTCTGTCTTTTTTGTTTACAATTAATTTAAAATAAACATATGAAATCAGGAATTTACAAAATAACAAACACCATTAACAAAAAGGTCTACGTTGGACAGTCAGAAAATTTAAACACAAGATATAGTAGGCATTTATATAGAATCAAAAGGAGTGAACATCACAACGAACACCTTCAGAGGTCTTTTGATAAATATGGTGAGGATAATTTTATTTATGAGATTTTAGAAGAGACAGAAGATTTGTCTCTCATGGATTTAAGAGAGAAATTTTGGATTGACTATTATGGAGGAATTAATAGCGATGATACATATAATCTAAAAGACCCACTTCTCAATGAGCACAATGATTATGTTAAAAGCAAGTTAAGTAAAATTAATACTGGAGAAAATAATCCTAACTATGGAAATAAGTGGTCAGATAAACAGAGAAAGAAAATGTCTGAGTCAAGAAAAGGAAAAAATTGGGAAGAATTATATGGGAAGAAGAAATCTGATGAAATGAAAAAAGAGGCGGCAGAAAGAAAAAAGGGGAGCACACAGTCTGATGAGACAAAAGAGAAGATAAGGGAAGCTAATATTGGAGATAAGAATCCAGCATATGGAAAAGGTAGTAGGCAGAGAGGAAAGAAAAATCCAAATTTTGGTAAAGCATCAAGTCAAAGAAGAGGTTTATTGCAATTTAGTAAAGATGGTATTTTAATTAAAGAATATGAATTTTTATCTCAAGTAAAAGAATGTGGGTTTCATATTGGAAATGTAGCTTCTGCAGCAAGGGGTGACTTAAAATCTTCTGGAGGATACATCTGGAAGTATAAAGATGAAAAATAAAAACTATTTATGAATATGAAAAGAATAATTATATTATTATCAGTTATTGGAACTTTGATTCTTGCATCATGCGGAACAAGACAACATTGCGATGCATACGGAAGCGTTGAATATAAAACGGATTCTACAGAAATAAAATCATAATATTTCTTGACGACCTAAACAGGGTTTATGAGAAAATAAAAAAGCCACCTAAATTAGGTGGCTTTTTTATTTGTATATTTGTAATATGATTAAGGTTATTCACAAAAAAGATAAAGACAAATTTGACAATACAATTTACATTGGAAGAGGTTCGGTATTAGGCAATCCTTATACCAGCATACAGGGGCGTGAAACAAAAGCTGAATTCGTAGTAGATTCAAGAAAAGAAAGTATTCAGTGTTTTAAAGATTATTTGCTAAAAAAGATAGATGAAAAAGATGAAGAAGTATGTCTCATGATGAACGAGATATACACTTTATCTAAACAAGGAGAGGTTTGTCTGGCATGTTACTGTAGGCCAAAGAAAACTTGTCACAGAGATGTGATAAAAGAAATAGTGGATTCAAAAACCTCCATACAAATAAAAGATGGTCAACTTGGTTTATTTAATAAGGATTAACATCCTTTGGAATCATTATGTCGATGAATCCATTTTGTGGAACAGATAGTTTGTTTCCATCAGAGTACAATAATTGAAACTCTCCTTTGAAAGTTCCGCCTTCATTGGTATCTTCAGAGCTCCAGTTATATTGAATGGTTCCACAAGAATAAGAAACTACTTGAGCATCCTTTGCAAAAATTTTATAATCACCACATTCTCTCGTCATCGTGAAAGTGACTCCAGTAATACCAGAAAGGTTAAACGGCTCCTTTCCACCAAGGCACCCTCTGTCAATTAAGTTAAGTTGCAGCGCAGGTAGTGTGTCGTTTCTTTTTATTATGAATTCATTCTTATTTAAAGGCATATCTTAATTAATTATAGGTTCCTATTATCTCATACTCCATTGGTCTTGTGTCGCTAATTTCGTAGTCAAGTTGATTTGCAATATTGAAAGGTTTAATTCTAAATCTTGTTGTCAGTCTTTTGTCTAACGGTGCTTTTGGTGTGTATTGTACATAAAAAGCAAGGTCATAAGTTACATCAGCTGCATACAAAGTTGGGTCCAGGTCTGCATAGAAAATTCCCAAACTCTCCTCAGTAATAGGAACGTTGGATTCTATAACAGTAGAACTCGGAGTATCACCGCTTCCAGCAAGATAAACAGAAGCGCTTAGAGTTGTAGGAGTTATTAGAGAATAGGTGTTCCCAGTACCCGCTGTGGGTACACAATAAAACCTTCTATATAATCTAAACATTCCCATATTCTCTATTAAAAACAAAAACCTTGAACGCTAAATAATAGCACCCAAGGTTTGAGTTGATATTTTACGATAAAAATTATGCTGCAAGCAGACATCTGTCTGGCTGAAGAGTAATTGTTACTGTAGATAAATCGTCAGCACCGTAATCGTAATCATCAAATGAAGCATTTGTAATCATACATCCGATTAAAGTCCACTTTTCAACTTCAACACCTGTTGGGTCAAGAGCTTTAAGCACAAGATTCTTTTTGTATCCAATTGCATAACCCATTCTACCTGTAGCAGATTCAAAGTGTAGTCTTACCCACTCCATGATTTTTTGAGTTGTAGAGGGCCCTATCACGTCAATGAAGGAAACCTCGATGCTTGACCACACAGAACGACCAGCAACCCAAGTTGAGGTATTCATGTATTGGATTTCGGTTGAACCAATTTCAAGCGATGGCTTTCCAGACGTTTGTACTAAGAAGCTCTCAATACCAAGTTCAGTTGGGAATTCCAGCACGAATCTGTTCTTTCTTTTTGGTTCCTGTTCAATTGGAACAGGTCTAAACATATCAGCCATAATTATTTATTTTATTTGTTTCTTTTATATTAATAAATAAGCAGAAAAAATTTTTTATATAAATATTTGATTTTTTTTTTCTATATTTATATAAAAACATTAACTTTGGTATATGGAAAAAAAGTGTGAAATATGTAAAAATTTTTTTGAGACTGGAAAGCATAAAGAAAAAAAAACATGCGGAAAGGATTGTCTTAAAATTTTACGTGAAAATGGAAAAGAGGAAAGGATTAAAAAATCGAGAGAAGCTATTATTAAAAAATATGGAGTAGACCACCCTTCAAAAATACCTGGCTTTGGGGATAAAGTAAAAAAAACAAAGAAAGAAAAACATGGAGATGAAACATATAATAATAGAAAAAAGGCAAAAGAGACTATAAAAAAAGAATTTGGAGTTGAGAACTCTATGCAAATAGAAGAGTCGAAATTAAAAACAAAAAAAACTAAAAAAGAAAAGTACGGAGACGAGCATTATAATAATAGAAAAAAGGCAAAAGAGACTATAAAAAAAGAATTTGGAGTTGAGCATCATCTTCAGTTAAAAGAAATTTTAGACAAGCAAATAAAGACAAATATAGAAAAAAACGGAGTCTCATATAATGTGCTGAGCGATAAGAGTAAGGAAAATCTAATAAAAACTAATAATATAAAATTTGGTTCAGATTATTATTTTTCTTCTTTAGATTATTTAAAAGAAACTAAGGAAGAAAAACTTGAAAGGTTAAGGATAATTTTAGAGGAAAGAAAATTAGAATTTAAAGAGTGCGAATGTGATAGGGTAAGATATAAAAACACTGATGGAAAAATTAATTATTTGAAATATGATATAAAATGCACTTCCTGTGGAAACAAATTTAGTTCAAGAGTAGTTAAGAGCGCTTTAGTTTGTAGAAAATGTTATCCAATTAAAAGTGGGTCAAAAATTCAAAGAGAGATGAGTGAGTTTATTTTTGAAATAGAATCTAATACAACAGAATGCGAAAGAAGTGTTATAAAGCCTTATGAATTAGATTTTTATATAAAAGATAAGAAATTAGCAATTGAGTTAAATGGGAATTATTATCATTCCGAGATTTCTGGAAACAAAAATAAAAAATATCACCTATCAAAGTCTGAAAAGTCAGATAGATTAGGCATTAAGTTAATTCATGTTTTCGAAGACGAATGGCTCCTTAAACAATCTATCGTTAAATCAAGAATTAGGAATTTACTTAATTTAACAGATAGTAAAATATATGCAAGACAATGCGAAATAAAAGAAGTTTCTTTTGAAGATAAGAAAGAGTTTTTGAATTCAAATCATATTCAAGGAAATTGTGTAGATAAAATTAGAGTTGGACTTTATTTTAGAAACGAGCTCGTTTCTTTAATAACTTTTGGAAAACCAAGATTAGCACTCGGAGCTAAAAATAAAACTCAAGAAGAAGGTTTTTTCGAATTAATTAGATTTTGTTCAATATTAGACACTAATGTTGTTGGAGGGTTTGAAAGATTACTTAAATATTTTACAAACAACTATTCTCCAAAGAAAATATTAACTTATGCTGATTGTAGATGGTCTGGAGTAAATCCAGAAAAAACAGTCTATAATAAAGTTGGATTTGAATTTATAAGAAAAACACCTCCATCATATTATTTTGTTAAGACAAATGATTATTTAAGTAGATTGCATAGATTTTCTTTAAATAAAATTAAATTGTTAGAAACTTATAAGGGAGATAAAAATAAAACTGGATTTGAATTAGCTATTGAAAATGGATATGATAGAATTTGGGATTGTGGCACATTGGTGTTTGAGAAAATTGTGAAATAATTTTTTGATTATATAATTATTAAGCTATTTATTTAAAATGGTTAAATAACCTAGCCTCTTTAGGCGTTTTTTATTAAAGAATTATATAATTCAACATGACACAAAACAGAGATGCTCGTTTATTAACGAAAAGAACCTCTGTACCTGGCAAGATTCCTACGGGAACCACTGGAAATGAACTAAACCTCATTCAAGCTGGAGAACTTGCATCTAATTTGGCGGACCACACCTTGTGGGGCTATGATGGTACAGGTGTTTTTGAATATGGGTCAAATTCATTTTTGGCACTTTCAGGAGGGGCAGTTATTGGTGATACAATAATTTTCGGAAATTTAAGCGCTTCTACTTTATTTTCAGGAAGCACAGATTTATACGACATTTTCTTAACAACCGCAGATGGAAATGATATTACAAGGGTTCAGCCTGGCACAAACATTAATACAGGAGGCACGGCTAACTTCCCAATTGTAAATTTAGATGCAGACATTGTTCTCACTTCAGTTAATGCAGCAAGCATTTCTGGTGACACACTATA